>Ga0190282_1013_pt1 | contig 195645 bp, 158 predicted proteins | sample ZER3_100Endo_I3_FD_131024 | JGI IMG/M metagenome (GOLD analysis project Ga0190282, IMG submission 131024) | Enriched cells of freshwater protists from Biology Centre CAS, Ceske Budejovice, Czech Republic - ZER3_100Endo_I3 | ecosystem: Environmental > Aquatic > Freshwater > Unclassified ...
TTAACAAGGAGGTCACGTAAAAGGGGGTATTTCATTCTGATCATCATGTTCCTCCTCTTAGCCATTTTCGGCTATCAGGCCGGAAATAAATTCATGCTCTATTATGGCCTTGCCCTGACTGCGCTGGCTGCACTTTTTGGCAATGTTTATATCAAATGGAGACATAAAAATCATTATACCAAACATGTGAAAAATGTGTACAAAAATTCATTTGGTGAGCAAACAGAAATTGAAATTCTGAATGACCTGATGAGGGCCAAAGATAAAACTGGAAGCAGCGATACTAAAATCGATGAAATTGAAGTAGTGGATGAAATCTCCAGTCATTATTTTATAAGAGTAACCTCGGGTCATGTCCTGATCGTTCCAAAAAACAACACTGCCTTAAATGAAGAAATACAAACAATGATCGAAAAGCATAAAATCCCCCATGTCAAACAACCTGACTGGAAATGGTGATATTGACCAATAGAAACTAATTGGCTAGTTTAATTTCGGATAATCCACCCTGGTCCAGGTCTGGGTGTAATTCACCTTTACAGAAACACCATTCCTATCGGCATCGAATGAACCATTCATAATCATCACATTACCTTTAAGCTGATATTTGATTTCGTAAGTCTTACCGATCATCACTTTATTTAATGCATTCTCGAGAGTTTCCGTATAAACTGAATCATTAAGGACTTTAAAAGAGCCCTCCATCGTTTTGGCCGAAATCTTTGGTGTCATCACATACGCCTCAAATTTTCCGTCTCTAAAAACCTTCATCTGCACATTTTCCGGTCTGCTGTTCGGCCCGCCATTCAGATTTCCTTCGGTAAACTGCCAAACTCCATCAAACAATTTTTCTTTTGGCTCATCAGCCGAAAAAGAGAGCAATACAGGCAACATTAAAATTGCCAAAAAACAGCGCGTTAATCCTGATTTCATATATTTGGTTTATAGAGCAATGTACTAAATTTCCTGATTCATCGAGATGTAACTTTCTACACAAACGCCAGTCATAGTTAAAATCAATAACGCTTATGTATACCTTAAAACTCCCGATTTCTGTCGGCCTGCTCATCGCCGGATTATTCATCATCTCTTCCTGCAGTTCTTCTGAAAATGAAGGAATTCCAGTGCAGGGAAAGTCTGGTAAAAATCAGGAAAAAAAAGATGAAACATTAAATTCCGTAATTGGAGAAGGAATAGCAATAGGTGGCATGACCTCGGTGATTTATCCCCTAACCTATGCGATCTCTAAGAAAAAGGAAAATGGAGGAATATACAAAAGCTATCCTAGATCAGTAAACGGCCCCTATTGGAATATTTTATTTTACGACCCCAATACCGGAAACTCAAATCTTCTCGATTCAGGCCATGTGATGCGCATCAATTCCTTCGAACAGTTGAAAGGAAAAATGATGTATATGATCAAACATACAGACTATAATGGCGACGGGCAGCTCGACGATGAAGACCCAACTTACCTCTTTATATCAGATCTTGGAGGCCGTAATTTTAAGCAGATCACACCCAATGGCTTACACATTTCCGGTTTGCAGGTAATTGCAAAATCTTCAGCGGTTTTGATCCAGGCCATAACAGATAGCAACCACGATAAAAAGTTTGACGAAAGCGATGACATTGTGCCCATGATCTATAATCCTGAGACATCAGATATAGCCAAAGAAACCATTGGAAAATCAGGCAAAACTCAGATCAGCAAAGCATTTAGCAAGTTATATCAGAACTGAATTCAAGGTCCGTTATAATACCATAGTGGCACTCAGTTGCGGATTCATGTTGGGGAGGACTCTTAAAAGAGAAATCATTATTTACAATATTTTTCCAGTAAAATCTTTGAGATTGTCTTACCAGAAGCCACAATTTGTTTCCAGTCCTGACAAGCTTTTTCAATATTGCCAAGTGACTTATAACAAATTGACCTGTAATACAAACTTTCTGTATCTTCAGGCTGGAGTTTCAGTGCCAGGTTATATTCTTCGAGTGCACCGGCATAATCCTTCTCTTTAAATAAACCATTAGCCCGCATGGTGTGCATCATGGCAGGAATCATTGTTTTACCATCAAAATAACGCTTTTCACACCTCATTTCAACATTCACAGGGGTACCATTCAATAATGCCGGCAACCATTTCTTTTTTAATCTGGCAAACTCTTTAATAAACAACTTATCATAAGCCGGGCTGATACCCTTCAGGATTTTCAAACTGTCAGCTTTGCCATTTTTGTCAATAATAAAACTTGCAATCAAATGTCCGCTTTTGCCCGTCATAAAATTCTCGTCCCCCACTTTTACCTCATCTCCAAAGTCGCCACCCTTATAGGGCGCATATACTTTTGGACTCTGCCTGTAAATCGTGTCACCCTTCAGGTCTTTAAAGAAATCGTTTTCACTAAGCGGTGTAGAATTCTGAACATACTGCTCCCTGGAAAACTGCAATACCAAAGCATGCGGGTCATCCAGACCATAAACTCCCGGTTGAACAACAATAAGTTCATTTTCACTGACTTTTAAAATCCTGAGTGTATTCACCACAAAGCCTTCCGCAGATTTAATTGTCAAGTTATTGCCTTTAACCTCAAAATCCATCTTTCTTCCTAAGCTGCTGTAACTCTCGGATTGATAAAAAGTAGCCGGTCTGGTAAAAGTGTACTTTATAAATGTATACTTCAAAATATTATCGTCCGGCAGCTCAGACCTGTCTTTGTGGCTAATTTCAGTTATAACCCACGATTGAAAAAGGTCATTTTCTTTAAACTGACCATATGCCTTGAAATTCACAAGGAATAACCAAAACAAGCAAAAAAATGTAAATGAGAATCGAGTCTTAAACATGCGTTAATTTTGTTTCTCTAAAAATATCAATTTATTTTTGAAACACAACTGATGTAATCCTGGCTTTCTCCTTCCATCCTTGGATTTGCCTGCATGCATATTTTAAAAACAGGCTCATTCAATTCCTGAGTGTTGTATCTTAATATTTGGACCTGATATTACCCGTTCCAGTACCTGAATTAAACCTTCGCGTTCCTCCTGATTCAGTACCACCAAACTATCGATAACCTCCAGTATACCCGCAGCCTGATCATTAGCAAGCAGTACGTTTAAAAACCCAACCAGCGCCTTGCTTTGCTGGATGCTTAAACTCTGGAAAATCCTCGGTTCTGCACAATAGATTTCCTTCACCACAGCCTCCAGATGATCAACCTTAACCTTCGGCAGCGGAAAAATACTTTTTGCATAATAGTCCTGAATCAATTTATCGGCTTGAAGATCCCTGATAAACTGTTTTTCCTTAGTTGACACCAGCGTGTTTAGTGTTTTCATCAAGTTCTTATAAGAAAGATTAGTCTGGTTCTTACCCGAAAAATCCAAAACCGGATTCTCCTCTGTCGTTTCCATAAAATCATCAAAGAAAGGGGATTCCACATAAACCGAGTGATGGAAATCAATCGCCTTATTATTGAAGGAAGTATGCTTTTTAGCCGCTTCCTGTTGACGCTCACTTAGAAAATAGAAATAATACTTATCCCCTATCTTTTGCGTCCAGCGGATAAAAACAACCTTGAAACGATCGTCGCCAATCTCATGAACCAGTTCCTCCGAATCCCCGATGATGTCCGTATAGGAAAGCTCCTGACCATTGATTATAATCTTACAGCCCCTCTCCTTATTGAGGAATAAAAACCATCCAAACTCACTGGACAGGAAATACTCAAAATCCTTTGAACCCAGCAAATCAGATGTCAGGCCATAAAAATTCTGAAAGTTCACCGTCGTACCCGTATGCCCCTTTTTTACGACCACGTGATCCTCCAAATTAAAATTCTGCAAATCTCCTTTTTCTATATGGATATTATATTGCAGCGTCTTCCCGTCCGGCCCCACGAAAGTGGTCAGCCAGCTGCAGCTATTCGCAAAGGTGCTGAAGGCGTACCGTCCCTTACCTTTCCGGCCCTTTACAAAACCAGATTTATAGAACGGATCCGCCTTTTGAGAGTCGAGGAAATTCCCGAAGGTATCATCAATCGTTTTGATGTCGATCCCAGTCCCGTCATCACTGATGGAAAATGAAGACAGATGACCAAGTTCATTCCCTTCAAAGTCTATTCTGATTGTAGTAGCACTGGCATCAAAACCATTCCAAACATATTCTGCAATGGCTTTTTTATAATCATTAGGCAATCCACTTTGTTCAATACTCTTAGTGGTGATCTTTGAGGTGTGCTTATTCATTCCGGCTAATTAATGTACTAAGATACTTAGTATTTTAAATGCCGTTGAACTTATTTATTAACACAAATCGCTTTAACTTTTATAAATGATATAGAAGCCAATCAACAACTAATAAATGAAACATTAGTTCTTATGAATTAATTTATTTTGAATTTTTATGAATATTATTTACCTTTTCACATGTAATGAGATTCATTACCTCTAAATTATCTCTATATGCAACCATTCAATACCACAAAGTTCGGAAACTGGTGGCTTCCGATACTACTCTCACTTCTACCTTTATTCATCAACGCACAAAGCAAGCCTAAAATTCTAATAAAAGAAGGAGATACCTTACGTCTGGCTTCCACCAGCAAAAAGATGGTAGATGCAACAATCACATTTTTAGTCCCGACAGATCGTGACACGACAAACAAGAAAAAAAACTTTTTTATTCAGGATTCTCTTAAGAAAGGGAAACTGCTGGTAGAGCTGGATCAAAAAGCGACCACCGCTGATCGCTCTAAAATAGCTTTGCCAGTGAAAAGTGAATTCGAGATAGATACACTAAAGAAGCAAAACGAGTTCCGGTATACGATACGGGTGCCCAGGGACTCCCTCGACGACCGTCAGGTAGTCTTGAATATCACCGCAAAGGATGCCAAAGGAAAATTAATCAATCAAACCAGTAAGAAATTTATCATCTACATAAAGCCTTTAATTTCCTACACCCTTGGCGGAAGCGACAAACTTGAATTATGGTTCCATACCGGCACCAATTTTGACCTCTTTAACGGCGTAAAAGCACAGGAGTTTTTTTTTCGTGCAAATATGCTGCTAAAGATCACAGGCAGATTCTATGCACAGGTGGCATTCTATAAAAACAGATACTTTCTGGACGGGCAGAACAATGAGGAAGTTCTTACTTTCAATTCAGTAAAGCAGCCGGTACAGTTTGGAGAAACTTTATACACCTTTACCAGCGGCACTTACAAAAGATCAACTAAGCAAACAACCGATCCGCTGGCATGGCAGTTGGATGCACTCTATAAAATTACAGATGATAAAAACAGTAATTTCTTCTTAAGTGGTGGCTGGGACATTTCAACGACAACAGTGTCCATTGAAAATTCCTACACCTATTTAGATACTACTTTCCGGCTACAGACTTCAAAACCCGATACCTTGCCCGGTTCAAAGAATTTCGGCACAACCAATTTCCCCCGCTCTTTTAAATATGATAAACCTTCCTACAATTTCAATGTAGGATTTATGTGGATATTCAATGACGAAACTCTGAATGTAAAAACACAGCTCGTAGGGGGTATCAGTTCATATTCGAATCTATTGTACAGACAGGAAACCAAAGGAGGAACTCAAATGCTTTTTGAAGCAAAAAGCGAGGTATATTTGCAAACAAGAGTAATGGCCACCTATAAGCCACTAGGAATAAGTTTTGGCATGGAATCGTTCATGAGAAAATCTGATGTCCCTGCGTTTAACTTTACATTATCTAAAGCTTTTGACCTGAAGAAACTCGTCAGTAATTTCACACCTGTTTCCGGATTAAAAATTCAGTAAATTTTAATGGATTCAAAACCCGCTACAAATGTTGCTTCTTAATGCTATCTTATGGAGTAATAGTCATTTTTATTACTCCCTTGCACTTCTATTCCAAATAGTAGGTTGGGTAAATACAAGTTCTAATTAATTTCAACCAAATGCTCCCATCAATGCCAAATCTCAAAATACTCCTTCTTACCCTATTCGCTTGTGCACTGCTTTCAGCGATGCCCGGTTACAGCCAGGAATATATCATCTTCAGGAAAAAGAAAGGATTCAACAGCACCATCCTATCGGAAAATATCAGTCTGTATCAAAACCATGTGACTACGGCAAAATCACCTGATACACTAATTGAGCTTTATAATTATTATTATAACCGTCCCGGGAATTACAGAATACACGAGCTAAGGCCTTTTGAGAAGCAAGACCCCAATACAAAACTCACCTCTATTCCTGCCGACCTTCTTGTCACCGCAGTAGTGCAACATCTCCCCGGAACAAGAATTCCATTAAAAAAATTAACAAAAGCTCAGCTGGACACCATGAAGATCTTCAGCGAACAACAAATGCTCGAAACCTTTTATACAAAAGCCAGGCAGCAAGTAGATTCACGGAGGTATGGAATGCCGATCAACAGAACCCAGAAGTACAAACTGATCATCAATGAAGGCAACAACTATTTCCTAATTGACCAGCCTACACCTATCGTCACGTACTTCGTTGCTGAAAACCAATGGTATTTCCCAACCGATTTTAAGGCAGCTGTATTAAATGTAAACGACAGATCCAGCAAACACTATACGTATGGTCACCTGGAATTGATGGCGAACGAGCCCAGATTCAGAATTTCGCTGTGGTACAGACTGTTCGACAGGGTTTATCCGGCTAAAAAAGAAGTATTAACTGGTTTTAAATTTACCAGCTATACGTTTTGGGAACTGCTAAACGGCGACGCGGAGATGATGTATGGCAATAATTTTTTTCGCAACTACCATCCTGGTTTAGGAACCTTTACCCTGCTGCCAAAAGTAGGGATAATCGACTGTTCCTTAAAGTCAACCATAAGAAACCACAACATGCCGGAAGACCTTTCAAGACATATCGTGGAATCGATAAATGACCTCGATCCGGAAGATTTTGAGAAGTTGCTGAAAGAGCATATCTATACGGAAATCTGGACTGATGAATGACAACAAGAATCCCCCCTCCTCTTAAGGATTAGCCTTGAAATCAAAAACACCCCAAAGCTTCGGCGTGAGTTCCGCTTCGCTGGCCAGATCAGAAGTCAGACCAGTAGATTTGTTATTCCAGTAAAGCCGCTGCATGGTTTGAAAACCGTTGCCGCGCAAAATGCCGATATCACCTCTAATGGACTCATTCAGTTTAGGCTGCAGCCGGAGCAAACCAAGCGGGATACTGAACTCATAATTACCACCTTTTTGTGCGAAAACCAACTGCGTGCTTACATTTTCCACGCGGTCAATGGTCGTAGTTTTATTGATGCCCAGACTGGAAATGAACTTCGTAGGTTCTCCTCCCGCCTGTTCATCATGTCTGCGGTACAAAACTGCCACCGGTTTGCCTGCCACAAGCGCCACCAAAAGGCGCTGACCACCCTCGACATTGCCCAGCATCAGGTCGAGAGCACCACCAGTTTTAAAAAGATTCGGCAAAGATTCAGGCTTGTTACTGAGCAGATTCACATCGTCGGTTTTCCATGCGGCGTACAAACGGTCGCCGGATATGGCTATAGCAGCAGAAGAAGACTTGTCGATAGGCACGAAATCAGCGTCATTCCAGTCCGTAAGTTTGCCATCGGGAACTGGGGCGGCTCCGGAAATCCTGATGATTAACGGACCTTGTATCTGAGCTTGCTGACGCGCGGTTTCACGCTGCGCGAAATACTGCTGCGCAGCTTCGAGCATCGGCGCGGTTACAGAAATTCCAATTTGCGGCAGGCGGCGAATTCCTTCCAGGCCATCGAGCCGCATCATGCTGGACGTCCCGCCGGTGATATAAATGCTGCTGTCCGAAGTCTGGGAAATCGACGGCCAGAAATTTTCTTCCTGCAAGCTGTAACCATTCATTTTCCGGTTGCGCGCTTCATCCGGAGCATTAAATGAAGCCAGGCGCGCATCTTTAAAAAGTGTAGTTACAAAAAGTCCGTCAGCGGTGAACAAGTAAACATTGCCCTTATTGCCATTGAGCGCCCAAAGCGGGCCCGCATCTGAACCCTTGGGCGTAACAAAACCACCCAGTAAACGCGTAGTTCCCAATAGTTGACCAGGTTGATCAGGCAATGGTGCCTCATGGCTGGCATGAAGGCCGTGCCACAAACTCGGATAACTCCATTTTGCCACACCATCCTTAGCGCCACCTACACCATATGGCGAGAAAGGCTTTGGCGCATTGGTCAGCACGGTCCAGCCACCCGGCGCATAGATCACCTGGTCGCCGCCGCTCGAAACCGGATCTTGTGCATCTTCCACCAACACCTGTCCGCGGCTCAGATCATAGCGCGGTGTACCCCTTGCATCAATACCAACAGGCACAAAGCGTGTCGCCTTATTTTTGAAACGTGCTGCGACGAAGGACAAATCCGGCATCACGGTAACGCCTCCTACTGCATCCCCAGCCGGGACAAAATCCACCTCTGAAGGCTGAGCCTGAGCATCACCATTCGCATCTGACCAGGTAAAAAGCAAGCGGTCACCTTTGCGGTAATCTTTCGGCAGCCGGGCCTGAAAAGCTGCAGCATTAGGCGTGATCAACCGCTCAGGACCTTTTTTCGACCAATCAAAGTTGATATTTGGGTCAACTTGCCGGACATTGTGGCTCGTTCCCCTTAAATCACCATAAACCGAACCCGCAAAATAATGTCCTGTAATTCCTCCCGGCTGTTTTGCACCTCGTGTTGGGAAGAGCCGGCTTGAAGGCACGATTTCACGCGGCTGGTCCGGACTTTGCCAGAACAGGCGTGCCTGTGCCCCGGATTGGTTTTGATAGTATTCCATTGTAATGTCATAACGCTTCCCTGCCTCAAGCGTGACCGTACCGGAATCCCGGGACATCCCTTTCTCTTCCCAGCGGTCAATCAATTTTTTATCCCCAATCCACAAGCGTACGCCATCATCTGTAACCGTACTGAAAGTATAAGTCTGCGTATACCTGGGCATGATCTGCCCTGTCCAGCGTACATAAAAATATTGGTTACAATTAGGTAGCGACCAGGCCAAAACACCCCAGCTGGAAGCGTCACCGAGTCCGGCGTGTGGTATTGCAACGTTATTTTCCATAGTCCAAAGGAAACCGGATGGGCTGCCACCGGTTGGGTTGTTGTTATAGACATTCGTCAGGTACTGATGACCATTGCGATAAAAAACCGTCTGCGGCTGCGTAGAACCGATTGCACCCTGCGGCAGATTTGCCGGATTCCAGTCTCCACGGGAATACACATTGAGCAGCCGGTCAGTGCGCTTGTTCCAGTCGAGCTGGAAGGTCATGCCACCGCCTTCCCCTGCATAATGAAACAGGTTTTTGTTTTGCGGATCGAGTTCGCCACCGCCACCATATTGCGAAGGACCATAAAACGCCTTGACCAGTTGCCCTTCAGGTGTCCACACACTCAGGCGTTTAGGAGTAAAATCGTTTTCAGCAACCCACAGCTGATTCTGGCCGTCAATAGAAATCCCAACAGGGTTATTCATGTGATTGGGATCATACAACCCCGGCTTCGGCTTGCCTCCTAGTCCAATCGACCTGATATATTTTCCCTCAGGCGCAAACATTTTGACCTGATGAGAATTGCCATGATCACTGATAAAAATATTATTTTGCCTGTCCAGCGCTACGCGTTGCGGATCCTGCAGATTCGTGCTGAGGAGAACTTGCGGTTTTGTCAACTCCGGCCGGTTAGACGAAAGCGTATAGCGAAGCAACCTTGTACCCGACAGCACCAGCAAACGGCCCCGGGAATCGAAAGCGATCCCACGGGGATCATCGATTGGTACAGTCCCGAGCGCTTTATGCGCACGGGCATCAACAAAGAGCAGCTGATTGGTCACTGGCAGACTAACGATGAGCAGGCCATTGTAAACTGCGAGACCTGCAATACCCCGATTCGCACCATAACCTTTGTCGGTGAGGTCCGGCGTTCCGGCCGGAAACTTCCAGGTAGGTTTCAGCAGCGGGCGGTCTTCGCCGGTGCCCATTCGCAGATCTTTGCCAGCCCCCTGCGATTCAGGAAGGAGTTCGGTAAGTCGTAATTCATCGTCCCAGGCCGTCCCCGCATAAGCGTAAACCCCCTGAACCGGGTTTGAGCCAGCATCCCGTGCTAGTTGGGTGACACCCGTCCAGGCGCCGCCTACCCAGCCCTGGCCCCAAAGCTTGTTGCCCTGTGTATCCATCCAGGCCAGGCCGCTTCCCCCTTCACTCACCCAACTGCCAGCCAGAATCTGTCCGCCAGCAATGGACTTACCTCCCCGCAGCGGCGCATTCTTTTCCGGTACCCATAAAATTGCCGAGGGTGGCGTATGATTGGTGAGCCATTCACTCGACCTTTCTCCGGTATACCATGGTGGCTTCCCATGAGAGTACACACTCATCTCGTAACGCGCTTCAATCTCAGGGTGAACCAGACCACGTACCATGTACTTTCCGGGCGCGACCAGTTTACCGGTCACCTCAGAACGGGAACGCCCTAAATCATCAAGGCCATCCCAATAGGTGATATTATTTCCTGCCGGAAAAGATGTTTCTGAAATTAAATTCCGGACGCGTTTCCCGCTTTCATCTTCGATGACCAGGGTCACAAAGCCTGCCTTTTGCAAGCTGAAGGGAATTGGAATCGGTGGCCTGGTATCAGAGACGGGAAGTGTTTGCCCAGCGACCTGACCGAAAATAAATACAGGTCCGCAGACCAGGACTCCAATTAACAGGACTTTGCAAATTTGTTTAATCATCGTTTTCAACTGTATGTAAAACAGGGCCTAAACCCAATTTACATAATAATAAGCTTTTTCCCCGCAAGCAGCAAATTCATTAAACCCTCGCCTGAAACAAATGCTTACCGGAACTGTTATCAGCATGACCTTAATTATTAAACACATCTGTCATGTCCAAAAAAAAATCACCTCCTAAACAGGGCACCGAAGCTGCCATTGATAAAAAATTAGTCCCCCAACCGGAAAACACCAAGACTGAAAAGCTCCTGCCACATACAGCTGATGCAGCCGGAGAAAAAATGACAACCAATCATGGCGTTGGCATCAACGATGACCAAAATTCACTGAAGGCTGGAGAACGCGGTGCAACGCTTTTGGAAGATTTTATCCTCCGGGAAAAGATCACCCATTTCGACCACGAACGTATTCCTGAACGGATCGTACATGCAAGAGGTTCTGGTGCTCATGGTGTTTTCAAATTGTATGAAAGTCAGTCGGCGTTTACCAAAGCGCATTTCCTGAACGATACAAAAACCGAAACTCCTGTTTTTGTCCGGTTTTCTACCGTAGCCGGGTCAAGGGGATCAACCGATCTGGCAAGAGATGTGCGTGGCTTCGCTGTGAAGTTCTATACCCAGCAAGGGAACTTTGATCTGGTGGGCAACAATATGCCGGTGTTCTTTATACAGGATGCCATGAAATTTCCGGACCTGATCCATGCGGTGAAACCCGAACCTGATAACGAAATTCCTCAGGCTGCTTCAGCTCACGATACATTTTGGGATTTCATTTCCCTGATGCCGGAATCTGCCCACATGATCATGTGGGCCATGAGTGACCGCGCACTGCCACGAAGCCTCAGAATGATGGAAGGTTTTGGCGTTCATACTTTCAGATTGATCAATGAAAAAGGCGAAGCTCATTTTGTTAAATTTCACTGGAAGCCCTTGCTTGGGGTTCATTCAGTAGCCTGGGACGAAGCACAAAAAATATCTGGCAAAGACCCTGATTTTCACAGAAGAGATCTTTGGGATGCCATCGAATCCGGTGCTTTTCCGGAATGGGAGCTTGGGTTACAGATCATTCCGGAAGCCGATGAATTTAAGTTTGACTTTGATTTGCTCGATCCCACCAAACTGGTTCCTGAAGAACTGGTTCCTGTGCAGCGCATTGGCAAGATGACACTCAACCGCAACCCTGATAATTTCTTTGCCGAAACGGAACAGGTTGCTTTTCATGTTGGGCATATCGTTCCGGGGATAGATTTCACCAACGATCCCCTGATGCAAGGCAGATTGTTCTCTTATACAGATACACAACTGATCCGTCTTGGCGGACCTAATTTCCATGAAATTCCGATCAACCGCCCGGTGGTTCCAGTTCACAACAACCAGCGCGACGGACATATGCGACAGACCATCAACCGGGGTAAAACGAGTTATGGACCCAATTCTTTGGGCAACAATGATCCGGCACAGGTCAAGGCAGCAGATGGCGGATTTACCTCCTATACAGAGCGTATAGATGCCAAAAAGATAAGGGCCAGGAGCAAAAGTTTCTTCGACCATTTCAGCCAGGCGACCTTGTTTTTCAACAGCCAGTCTGAGCCGGAGAAAAACCACATTACCGATGCACTGACATTTGAGCTGGGTAAAGTGAAAACAGTAGCCATCCGGGAACGGATGCTGGGTATTCTGCATCAGATTGATGCCGGACTGGCCGGTAAAGTTGCTTATGGTCTCGGAATTACTTTACCCAGAGATATCGCCTTTCCGGAAAATGCCAGCGTCCCTGCAGATGGCAACCCGGAAGATTATGCTTCACGTCAGGTATCGGGGAAACTAAAAGAATCGTCTGCCCTGAGTATGGCCGGCACCGTGAAGAATACGATTAAAAGCCGGAAAATCGCCATACTGGCGGCAGATGGCGTAAACGCGAATGCTTTGAACCTGGTAAAAAAAGCGATAGCCGATGCAGGTGCAATTGCTGAAGTCATTGCGCCAAGGCTGGGAACGATAAAGGCGGCAGATCAATCGGCGGTTAGTGTAGATCAAAGTTTCCTGACAGCTGCTTCTGTGTTATTTGATGCAGTCTATATTCCTGGAGGAAAGGAAAGCGTAGCTGCGCTTGCGTCTGAAGCCAACGCCATTCATTTTATCAATGAAACCTATAAACATTGCAAAGCTGTTGCAGCAGATGAGGATGCTGTTCCATTGCTCGATGTTACATCGGTAAATGACAAAGAAGTGGGCGTGGTCATTGACAAAGATCCATCAGCCCTGGCTAAAAACTTTATTGCAGCAATAGCCAAACACAGGGTTTGGGAAAGAGAACAGGTACGGAAAGTACCTGCTTAATTTAATTTGCATCCAGCAGGGCAATCGCTTCGGTATTGCCTTGCTGCGCTGCAAGATCGTACACAGACATCCCGCGTACATCCAGTAAATTCTTATCTGCCCCTGCACCCAGCAGTTGCTTCAACAATTCATTTCTGCCAAACATGGCCGCAAACATCAGTGCCGTACCACCATTGCCATGCTGGAGGTCCAGATTTGCTCCGTTGCTGATGAGGATCCCCGCGATTTCTGCATTTCCTTTAAAAGCCGCGCCCATCAGGGCGGTATTGCCCCCAAGGTCACCCGCATTCACATCAGCTCCGTTTTCAATCAGGAACTTTGCAGCCTCAGGCTGATTGTTGTAACAGGCAATGATCAGCGGAGTATAGCCTTTTTCATCCCTGGCGTCAATATCAGCACCCTGGTGGATTAGTTCATGAAGGACTTCAACATTGCCTACCCTGGCCGCGTGAATAATAACTTGAGTCGAATTTGTCATACGCTAAAAACAAGCAGTAGTGACAAATGTTTTCTTCTTCTCCCCGGGAAGACCAGAAACAGCGACAGCAGGAAAACCCTGAATAATATTATATTTGACTAACCAAATAATGTAACTATGAAATGCCTTTTAACGCTCCTGATATGCTGCTCACTTTTCGCATGTGCGCAAAAAAAATCTTATAATATAAATGGGGAAGATCTAGATGAAGATTCTAAAATGCCAAAAGGATGGACATTTGCTTTTAACGATTTGCAGAAGAAGACTTATAGCGTTGCGCTTGATAATTCAATCAAACAGTCCGGCAAGTTCTCCATATCCGTGCAGAGAACCGGCACTCAGGCAGATTTTTATGCAATTGACTACCCCATTTCAAAAACCTTCGAAGGCAAAGAAATCCTGCTTAAAGGTTATATAAAAACAGAAAAAGTCAATTCTGGCTATGCAGGTCTGTGGATGCGGATAGATGGTGAGCAGCCGACGATTGCTTTTGACAATATGGGAGACAGAGGTATTAAAGGCGACACCGACTGGAAACAGTATGTCATCAAACTTGCTTATGATGCAAGTGCGGCCAAATCCATTCACATCGGAGGATTACTTGTTGGAGATGGCAAAGCCTGGTTTGATGACTTTGAACTCTTCATCGACGGCCTTCCGATTGAGCAGGTAAAGGAAAAAGTCCCGGTTCTCACTAAAGCCGGGCTGGACACCGCATTTAGCTCCTTTTCAGGTATACAACCATTCGCAATTACCGACAGGACACAGGACAACTTAATGTTTGCAGGTCAGTTTTGGGGGTTTTTGAAATATCATCATCCGGCTATAGCAGCTGGTAATTACAATTGGGATGCAGAACTTTTCAGGCATCTGCCAAAGATCATTAACGCTGCAAACAATGCGCAACTAAGCCAGGTATTAGAAGACTGGCTCGACAAATTGCCCGCCCCCCAACCTGCGCCGGAAACCAAATCCCCTGTAAGCAGTGATGTTGCAATTAAACCTGACTATGGAAAATTACTGAATGGCTCCGCACTTTCTAAATCACTTACAGACAAGCTCTTCAAGGTTAAAAACAGCAGAAAATCTAACACTCATTATTATCTATCCTATTATCCGGGAGTAGGAAACCCCAAGTTTGAAAATGAAAAGGCTTATGCAACAATGACCTATCCCGATGCAGGATTTCGCATTCTGAGTTTATACCGCTACTGGAGCATGATCAACTACTTTTTCCCTTACAAGGATGTGATCGGGAAAAACTGGAATGAGGTGCTGAACAGCTCAATCCCTGAATTTGTAAAAGCAAAAGACCAGCAGGAATATCTGCTGGCCACACTTAAACTAATCGCAGGCGTTCATGATACCCATGCCAATATCTGGAGCCGCCACACCGCTCTCGAAGATTTTAAAGGAAATTATAAACTGCCTTTTAAAGCTGAGTTTATAGAAAATAAACTGATAGTGACCGGCTATGTCAATGGAGATACCCTTGCGGTAAAACAGAAATTCTCCCTAGGTGATGTCATCCTAGAAATCAACGGTAAGCCGATAGAAAGTCTGATAAAATATTATCTTCCTTATACAGCCGCATCCAATTATGATACCCAATTGCGCGACCTTCCTTATAGTTTTCTACTCCGGGGACAGTCAGTGCTGTTCAACGTCAGTGTGCTTAGAAATGGAAAGAAAGTATCGCAATCTATCAATGGGCTTAAAGCGAATTACTACCTAAAATCCAAGGGACAGACTGAAAATGCAGGTTTTAAGATGCTGGATGGAAATATTGGGTATGTTTTTCCGGGGCGGTATAAAAACAATGATTTACCGGAAATTAAAAAGTTATTCAAAGATACAAAGGGAATCATTGTCGACATGCGCTGCTATCCTTCAGAATTCATGCCTTTTACTTTTGGAAAGTACCTCAAACCTTCAAGTACCCCTTTTGTAAAATTCACAAGCAGTGTACTGGCCAGCCCCGGACAGTTCACTTATACTCCAGCTCTAAGCAATGGCGGGGACACAACGGAGGCTTATACTGGTAAAGTAATCGTTATTGTAAATGCGACTTCACAAAGTCAGGCGGAGTATACAACTGTGGCTTTTCAGAGCGCGCCTAATGTCAAAGTAATTGGAAGTACAACTGCGGGTGCTGATGGAAATGTTTCTCAGATCCAGTTGCCCGGGGGAATAAATACCATGATTTCCGGCATTGGAATTTTCTATCCGGATGGTACTCCTACCCAGCGTGTGGGGGTTAAAATTGACCGGATTCTCAAACCAACCATTAAGGCTACTTTGGAGGGGCGCGATGAATTGCTTGAAGCTGCGAAGAAAATGATTCTGGACTAAATTATGATTCGTCCATTTTATGGCTCTGGTAAACTACCCGAAGGACTAGCATGGTCGGAACGAATGTCACTATTCTGAGTGCCTTTCTTGTTTGGCTCTTCTTTGGCTCTTGTTTGGCTCTTCATTGGAGATTGTATAGACTCAGTCATCTAAGCTCCAGCTAAAAATCACACAACCAGCAACGATCGAAGGTAACTAAAAGGGCACCCATAAAGCTCTAAGATTTACTCAGCAGATTTAACTATATTCATGGAAATTTACAGCTCTTTAACCGGTATGAATATCCCAGCCAGACTTCAAAAATTTTCCAGGATCCTTATCTTGGGCTTTGTATTAATTGCCAATGAGGCTAGCGGTCAAAGCCCTATCAAAAATACCTATACTGGAATATGGGCCGGGTTTGCAAAACCATCTCCCGAACAGCCGCAAAAAAGAGAAGACATTCATCTCTTCTGGCGAGTCCACCGCATAGACACAGTAAAAAATGAAATCGAAATCACACAGACAGGACAGCGATTTGACGATGGTTCCGAAATAGATGGCCCAAAAAAGGCAATCTACAAGTTCAGCTTAAGCGATGCTGGATTCTCTATCATGCTCGATGGGCGTGAACAAAATAGCAAATACAAACTCAATCTCAGTCCTTTAAAAATGCAAGACATGATAGCATTGAATGGAAGCTTTGAACGCTTAGACAAAAAAGCAGAAAGTAAAGCATTCCTGTTCGCAAAAATCAGTGATGATATCTCCGAATATGTAAAGCCAAAAGGAAAAGTAGAAGTAATAGTAACTCCGCCACCACCGATTAAATAGAAACCCAAACCTACTTCTTCCTGCCACTGACAAACAACACCACTCCGCCAATCAATAAAATCCCGCCCGCATACGGCGGCCAGTTTACCGATTTTTCCTTATCCGCTGAGATCTGGATAGGCCCGGCATCAACAATTTTTTCTTTCTTAGTGTAGGTAAAACCTGTCCAGATGAGCATGACCGCTCCCAATACGATTAATACAAGACCCAATGTTCTGTTCATAATGATAGAGTTTGATGCCTGATAAACACAGTTCAACCGCAATTGTTAGGCAAAACCATCGAATTTAAATAACCTGCCGGTAATTCTTACCAACCGGCAGCTGAAATCCATTTTTCAGCACTATCGATTTGCCCTGCCGGTAATGAACAAATCCTTTATTCACAATAAAAGATTTATGTATCCGGATAAACCGCTCCGATGGCAGCTGTTGCTCAAAGCTACTCAGCGTTCTCGGCGTGAGCAAATAAGACTCACTGCCCCAAACCTTTACATAATTCCCCAGGCTTTCCAGATAATAGATTTCAGACAAGCCGATCAGCACATTTTTTCTATCAGATTTTATCGTGATGTGATCCGTTTCATAACGCTCAGCCAGAAGAGCAGAGCCCTCCTGAACCACAACACCCTTCTTCGAAACATACAATTCCAAAGCCCGGTTGACCGCTTTCAGAAAACGATCAAAACCAAAAGGCTTCAGCAAATAATCGCAAACTGCCAGTTCAAAACCCTCCAGGGCATATTCTTCAAAAGCAGAGATCACGATCACCAGCGGTTGCTGCTTCAGGGTTTTTAAAAAATCCAGGCCATTCAACTTAGGCATCCTAATGTCCAAAAAAATCAGATCAACATCATGCTTGCTGATAAACTCCACTGCCTCCGTTGCCCGGTAGCACTGCCCAATGATCTCCATGAAAGGCAGCTCATGGGCATACTCCAGAATTACGTCGTGCGCCAGGGGCTCATCATCTACAATCAAACAGCGTACTTTCATCCGATTCTTAAATATAATTCAGCCCTAAAAAGATTATTTTCAACCGATGTGGTCAAACGATGCGCATCCGGGTACAGCAGAAGCAATCTTTTTCGCAGGTTATCCAGCCCGATTCCTTTAGCCTCATCCAGCCCATCAGCTTCCATAGAATTTTCACACACAAAGTTCAGCGCCCCATCCTCCACATACAACGACAACTTTAAAAACGCAGCTTTCTCCGCTGGTTCTATGCCATGTTTAAACGCATTTTCGACCAATACGATCAATAACATAGGAGCGATCTCCAGGTCCGGACTGTGCCTGATGTCTTTCTCAAAATTAAAAGTCAGGGTATATTTTAGACGGATCCGCTGCAAATCGATGTAGTCGTCCAGATATTTTATTTCCTGATCAATATTGACCGTCTTTTCCTCCCCCTTGTAGACCGTATACCGCATCAAATCAGACAGCTTCAAAATGCTTTCAGAGGTTTGATCAGACTTTTTAAGGCTCAAAGCATACAGGTTATTCAAGGTATTAAAGAAAAAATGCGGGTTCAACTGCTGCTTCAGCAAACCCAGTTCAGCCTGCGATTTTTCCTTTTCCAGCAAAAGAACCTGATGACTTTGCTTTACCCAATGCAGTGACACGATGACCGGTAAACTCAGCAGCATGATCCCGATAGCACTCGCTGCGTTCTCCAGATCAAAAGGATTTATCATAAATAATTTGCTGCCAAACAACTTGTACAATGGAAGAATGCTCAAGAGCTGAGCCAAAACCGGATAAAGAATAGCGACCGCCGTGAGTAAACTCAAGGTATAGACCAGCAAGCCATTTGTCTTTAACATAACAGGCACCAATATCCTGCTGTTCACGATAAACAATAAATACCCTGCCAGATACATCAATAAAAACTGCGCAAAAAAACTTAAGAACGTAAAGAAATTGGCAGCCAGTTTAGAAAGATCAAATTCAAAGCCGATCAGTAACCTTTCCTCCGAATGGTATTTCGGGTTATTCAAACTGGAAACCGCCATGACCGAAAGCATCAGCGCGATAAAGATAATGGTGGTCAAAACTGCGTTTTCCAGACCTATCTTTTTTATCCACTTCATGTGTTTCCCCCTTCGGGAGAAATATTCATTACCGGCCAATAAAATTTCCAAACCTACAACCCAAACCGCGATGGTATAAAAGGGCTGCGCTCCGTTCGCTTCCGGTCGTAAGAAGCTAAATCCCAAACAACACAAGGGCATCAGAACCAGAAAGCAAAGCCCCCAATAAATCAGGTATTTTTTCCCGGATAACCTACCCAGCAAAAAAGGTTTGAAGTAAGCGAAAACCAATGCAGGTGAAACGCAGACACCGACATACAGAAGCGCATCCAGGTATTGGCCCCAAATACCGGATCTTAATTCTGAAACACTAAAAATGGCCAGCCAAAACCACAAACCAACATAGAACATGAAATGCTGATGTCTTATTAATGGAATTTGTCTGGCTGTCAGGTTAGTCATATCGGTAACCATAAAGAAACAATAAAATAATCAGAGCGCTCAAAAAATAGTGATGAAAGCACTGATTTTCATGATCAAAGGAATTCCACACTGTCCTTACAGCCAAGGTTTCTACCCTTCGTCATGAGTAACTGCACCTACGTCATTATTCGCCGCACCTACGTCACTAATATTTATCCGGCAGGCAAAAGAGCTCTAAATTGCGGCCATCAAATCATCATTATAATGATGCATCACCATTGAAAAAACAAATCTTATGAAAAACATGACATCAAAAATTGCAAGCAAAATTATTTTAGGCCTTGTCTTCACGGCAGCAATCAGTACATCCATTACCGGGTGCAGCAAGGATAAAAAAAACAGTCCTGAAGCAAAGAAAATAACCATGAAAATCACGGTTAAAGCATTAGGGGCAGACGCAAACGATCAGGTAGATTTTGCGGTGATCGCCGGAAACCACGATGCGAGTCAATATGGTTCAGACGTATGGAAACTCAACGGAACAGCCCAGGGCAATCAAAATTCGGTTCTGCTTGACGTGGGTGATTTTACAGGCACCACCAAAACTTACGTACTGGAATCCGTTAAACCTTTTGATTTCGGCAGCTTATCCTTCACTGTTTCTAACCTCGATGGAGCACCTATAACGGTGAGCTACAAAGCTGAAATCAATGGCGTTGCAGAAACGAATGTCGAAAATCAGGTCTTTACTGCCGGACAATCTCAAAGCAAAAACTTTCAATATACAGGAAAATAACCTATTGTTCTCACAGGCCACCCCTCCGGGGTGGTTTGTTTGTATTAAACTCTGAAGCGCCTGAATTAACCGCTACCCTCCGGATCAAACACATATTGATACTCCTCCGTCCTGCTTTCATTGGTGATGATCATGCGCACCTTTTCCGCAGCAAAAGGCAGCTCAGCCATGATGAGCCAGATTAGCGTTAAAAAATTTTCATATTGTTCTTTCAGCGGTTTGTTGTTCCTTATAATGATCACCACATCACCATCCGTATTCATCTTTGCATTCCATTCCAGCAGGTTGGAATGTATAAAAGCTATAAGTCCCTCCTTAAAGCTCATCCTCTTTATCTTTAATCAACATTATCTCCCTATTGTCCCGACATTCCATCGTCACGGCATAAACGGGAAATTCCAGCAAAAGGTTTTGTAACATGATTGTATAGAAATTGTCTACCTGCGCAGGCGGCACGATCAGTTTGTAGCAATACAGCTGCTCAAGCTTTTTAGGTTCCCTTACCTCAATAATTATGTTTTCCGGACAGAAGGGTTCTCCTGCTCCCATCGCTAAGCCAAACAGCCGCATTAGGCTGTAATTGCAGACTACGATCGCCTTGCTCTTCATAAAAGAATTCTTGCTGACGACATAACCGGATTTAAACCCGGATTTGAAACCTGTAATTCCAAATTGACAGCCTTTCAGCTCCAGCGGAGAAAGGCATTTTGTTTTTGCTGGCCATAGCAGAAGTTCAGGCAAAGCACGGCCATTACGAGGATTAGTCTCATTTTCATACAGTTTGTTTTATGATGTTTGGTTAGTTTTTAGCCGTGTTTTAAACCGGCACTTCGGTTTGGGGATGCAGCAGGTAAGAATGGGGAAGGGAGGGATTGGGTTGAGCGTTATAAACGCAAAAAGCGTGGAACCCCACCTATCGTCTAAGAGGCCCTGAGAGGCCAGCGAACGAATAGGCAAGGCTCACGCTTTCAGGGCGCAAGCACTTGCTACTTATTCTCTCGTTCGCTTTGAAGTTCTCAGGTTTCTTAGACGAGATTCTTAAGTGCTAAATGCTCCAAATATTTTGAAGATTCGGCAAAAATATAATTTTAGTTTTTACATATCATCTTTGTTTAGTGTAAAGGTATACAACAATTGAGCAGTGACTATATTTTAAAGGCAACTATTTTTTCTGCTATTAATAATTTATTGCAGCAATCCCCCTGTATGCTTTCTGAATGCGTTTTGGCACACTATGTACCCACACCCTCTCAACCCCCACTCCCCATCAACTCCAGACGGCGATACATCGAAGCGGCAACGGCACGGTGACGATGCTGGAACGTTACAGGTCGAGCGTATTCAGGGAGCGTTCATATAGCTTTCAACGGGGTAAGAATCCATTTGTGAAAGGTTAGGTATATTCGCTGCACAAATAAACCTTCAGAATCAAGATGCCGAAAGAAATAGAACGCAAATTCCTTATTGAGCCGGAAGCCTGGAAACAATTTAACAAGCCAGAGGGCAAGCATTACAGACAAGGATACATTACCGGAGCCGATGACGTGACCATTCGCGTCAGAGTAGCGGAATCTAAAGGCTACCTCACTTTAAAAGGTAAAACGGTTGGCATAAGCCGGGACGAGTTCGAATACGAGATTCCTTATGAGGAAGCCATTGCGATGATGAATTCATTTACTAAGGTCGGTACGGAAAAGATCCGGTATAAAATTCCCGCAGGAGATTTGGTATGGGAGGTCGATGAGTTCTTGGGTGCCAATACAGGGCTGTTTGTAGCTGAGATAGAGTTGCAGGATGAGAATCAGCTTTTTGATAAACCCTCCTGGGTCGGCGAAGAAGTTAGTGCTGATCATCGTTATTTTAATTCCAGTTTGGCGGTACAGCCTTTTTGCGATTGGGGCCACTCTTGATGACAGAATTAAGAGTCTGTTGAGAAAATAGTATCATTTGTAGTAATTTGTTGTTACATTTATTCAAGTCATGTTGATGTTATGTCTGTAGTAATAGGTTTTATTGCCGAACTTTTCTGGTGGATTGTCGTTGAGATTATTATTTATGGCATTGGCAATCTTTTGAAGCGAGCCTACAGATTCCTTTTCCCGCTTCCGACTAAGTCACTTCCTAAAAAAAGAAAAATCAGGTTTGATTTGGTGCGATAACAGGTACCCCACTGATGATCTTTTCCAACGTTTCTTTTTGGATGCTAAGGTTTAAGCGCATTTTAGTTGAGGTGGGAACCCGGGATTTACTAACATCTCTCGTCCTTATTTCCATTGATATACCCTGCTAAATCCATTTGCAAAGTTGGTAGACGTGATAAATTCATCATCGGTTATTGGCCTGAAATTGGAATACGAATCCCCGTATAGAAACTGCAGGTCAGAAATTTTTCCATTACCTAAATCCTGACTGACCATAAACGACATATAAGCATTTTTAAGATCTATAATACTAAAAATGCTATTGTGCACTTTTTTGCGATTCAATCGAATACGCATGTACTGACGTATTGTTTTATCAGTTAGGTCAAATTCTATGTAATCAAAATCTGCAAAATTCTTACTTGTGATCATTTTAGATTCAGTGGTCATGATCGCGGACTGCTCATCATTATCCAGAAAAAGTTCATCGCTAGGGTCTTCCTTATAGAATCTGACAAGAGTTTTCGGAAAATTATGCAGATAACGGTGTAATCCGTCGGTTTTTTGATAATCATTGACAGGCAGAAAAACTTTTTTATTCTGGACAACACCAAACACCGTATCCTTAGTGATTATAAGTCCGCCAGCTTCTTCAGTATAACTTTTTCTTACCCTCGCTTTTCCATTTATAGTTTGCTTCAACGTCCGCCATACCATAGTCTTTTTCAGTGAAGCGTCGACCAGTGCATCAACCATCGAATCTATAGTTTTAACATGATTACCCATGGGATAAGTAATGGTAAAAGATAAACCTACTTCCCTAAGTGGCGAATTCTGCCGTTCCAGTTCTGCCAAAGCTCTCAGGGTCTGATCATTGGTCTGGCCGGCAGTTTCAATTTGCTGAAGCAACATTGTCCGTGCCTCGAGTTGCTTTGAAGAGATGGAATCACTGGAGCCTCGGATTTGCATTGAAAGCACCAGTGCCTTTTCTAGTGAATCAATAATGTGTCCCGAACTCTTACCAACCTCCTCAGTAGCGGCAAGATTTCGAATCTGCAAAGCCTTATTAAGAGAATCCCTCTCCCTGCCCAGTTTAACATTTTTCTCGGCCAATTGCTCATTTCGAACCGAATCGTTGTGCGATATAATAGTACTTATTGCACCTACAGCTGCCGCAAATACGGCGATAAAAAAAAGTTTGCGACTATGCTTTTCCTCCTGGTATTGCAAATAAGTATAATAGGCACTACCTACGATGAGGCAGAACGAGCTAATTAAAATGCTATAAAATATCATCCCTGAGAGTTTTACTAAAAATAGCAAATTAAACAGTGTTTATAAAGATGTACTGAGAATTTTAAACTTGATGCGGGACTGATTAGATTTTGATCACCTCAGCGATATGGAGATTTACCAAGCTCCGGATAAAATCGGAATCCAGATCAATCGGATTCCTGATGATAATAAACCTTATAATAATTCATGCGTTTATCGTCATCAAAACCGTTTTCGATCAGGTTTTTATCTCCATGTATATAAATATGGAAATTCTTGTCTAGCTTAAGTACGCTTTTATAGGCCCTGGCCTGCTTTTTTACTGCCGCATCAGAAATGTCAAAGCTGTCCGGTATCGGAGTATCCAGCCCGGCATCAAAATTTTTCTTATAGGTTTTAAAAGACTCAATTCCTTCTGTACTCGCAATAACCTGCTGAGAAAACTCTTCTATATCAAAGTTTTCATTTTCTTTGAAATAGGCGATTGATTTGTTCAATAAATCTATTTGATCAGAACGGTTGATGTCGAATTCCTGCGGGATTTGCTCAGTGATAAAGCTTTTTGCCAGGATTAAAAGGTCTGTTGTATTATTCACAAAATCGGCCTTCGGTCTGTTGCCTATAAATTGACTCTGCCAGTAGTCCGTTTCACTTGAACTATTATCTATCAAAAGTATGGTATAAGGTTCTTCGGTAAAAAGAATCAAACAAGCCTTTTCTGGCTTCTTCGGCCCCACCCCTTTTCTAAGGGAGTAACTCAATTCATTTGAGGTCAAATTGGTTTCTACAAATGGCTGTTTGTCTTCAAATTTATAGATGCCCAGGCCCTGATAAAAATCGCCATTCAGTTTGATATCTTCAAATTTCGCAATGTATAAATCACCGTCTTTGATCTTTGCATCATTGCTCTTGGACATTAAATGCTCGAATATCTGCTTTGAGATGTCAATGAAGTTTCCATTACCATAAATCTGTTTTGATAAACCAAATAGCACATTATAGCTAAGATCTATCGTATGATGAAACTCTTGAGAAGATACGTTATTGGTAAAGGGCTTTAAAAACATATTCTTAAAGACATCGGCCAGCACCTCATCACTGAGATCACACACTTCATCGCTAGCCCGGGACTGGCTTTCGATATAACTCACCCTATGTAATATTACCCTCTTTAAAAAAGCATCTTCTATTTCTATCATTTATATCAATTTTTGTAACTCATGTATTAAAGCATGCAGCCCGCCCTGAATAATTTGCCGGACCTGACATCTGCTGATACTGCTAACACGGGAGCAAAGATAATTTGAACTATTGTATAACTGGTGGTACGGGCGAAATTTCTGGTAAGAAATCGCTAACTTCAAGATCTATAAATTTAGCGGTCTAATATAAAAAATATGCATTTCAATATACGTACCCTCAGCCTCGCTCTGCTATTGCAGATAACATTTTATCTTCAGGCATATCCCCAGCATCTACCACACAGTATTCCGGAGAAGGAAGGCGTTGATTCCAAAGGCATTCTTGATTTCGTTAATGCGACCCGTACCAGCAAGACAGAGTTCCATAGCTTTATGCTCGTCCGTCACGGTAAAGTGATTGCAGATGGCTGGTGGAATCCCTATGCCCCGGATCTTAGACATACACTATACTCCTGCAGTAAAAGCTTCACCGCAACTGCAATTGGATTTGCTATCAATGAACAGAAACTGGCACTGGACAGTAAGGTGATCTCTTTCTTCCCTGATCAGGTACCGCCAACGATTAGTCCTAACCTGGCCCAGCTTACCGTAAAAGATGCACTGATCATGGCCGACGGACAAGATCCCGAGCCGGGCTATGTATCTGCCGATACCAATTGGGTAAAAGGTTTTTTGGCGGCGCCTGTAGTTCATAAACCCGGCAGCGTGTTTTTGTACAATTCCCTGGGAACCTATATGCTTTCCGCCATCATCCAGAAAGTAACCGGCCAGACCGTACTCCAATACCTTACGCCAAGATTGTTCAAACCGCTCGGCATAAAAAATATAGATTGGGAAACCGACCTCAAAGGCATCAGTACGGGTGGCTGGGGTTTACGTCTGAAAACAGAAGATATGGCCAAGTTTGCACAGCTGTTCCTGCAAAAAGGTAAATGGGAGGGCAAACAAATATTGCCATTGGGATGGGCAGAAGAAGCCAGTACAGCAAAAATAATCCAGCATCCGGATATGCCGCAGGAAAAGCGTGCTGCCAGTGACTGGGAACAAGGATATGGTTACCAGATGTGGCGGTCCAAGAACAATGCCTACCGGGGAGACGGGGCTTTCGGGCAATACATGATCGTGATGCCTGATCAGGATGCGGTAATCGCCATCACTGCTGAAACTTCAGACATGCAGGAAGAGATTGATCTGGTATGGAAGTACATATTACCGGCAATGCATCCCGATAAATTATCGGAAAACAAAGTCGCTGCCGCGCAATTGAAAAAAGCTTTAAAGGAACTGGCCCTGCCCCCGCTTACCAAACAAGTTAGCGGACTTGCGGCTGAGATCAATGGAAAATCTTATACACTTGCCAATGATCAATCTAAAATCAGCAATATCTCTTTTAAATTTAGCGGTAATGGCAACTGTCAAATAAGCCTTAGGGGCGACACAGCAGATTATAGCCTGAGTTTCGGTGCGGGTAGCTGGCTTTCAGGTTCAACCAACAAGCCCGGCCCTTCATTAACTGCCAGAGCAAAAGAGATACGCAACATGCTCGTTCCGGCAAAGGTGTTTGGCAGCTACTCCTGGATCGATGACCATCACTTAGCATTAACCCTCAGGTATATTGAAAGTCCGCATACGGAAAAATTTATATGTGAATTTGCCGGAGACGGTATTACCATTCGGCAGACCAATAGCGTTGAAAAGGGAAAAGAGGTGGTTTATAAGGGTAAAAAAGAGTGATGACTCTTTAGTAATATATCGAGTATACAACTTATATGGCACGGTCAATCAGGAAAACTCCGATTTTTGGAATAACGACAGCAACTTCGGAAAAGGCAGACAAAAGACGCTGGAACAAAACATTCAGAAGAATATCAAAATATAAAATCTTCACAGAGCAGGATTTACCGACTAAAATAAATGCTGTCACCAATGTGTGGGATGGAAATAAAGATGTGATATCACCTGGCCAAAGTTCTATTTTGTAATAATCTTCGCCATCGTCATCTAAAACGCTGGCTAAATTGGCTGACTACACTCTAACTGTATATTTCGGAGAAACTGGTTCTTCCCCAATTTTGCTGAAATACCCAGATTGGTTGGTATTATCGTTTAAGCAAATCTAATCACAAATTCATCACCAACACACTCAACCTACCTGATTTTCTAATAAATTTGGTATTACATATTTACATCACTTCATTCTAATGCTCTACTTCAAAACCAATCCATTTCCAGAAAACCTGACACAGCAGCAGGTGGAAAAATCTTTGAGACGTTATGCGCTTAAACGAACATCTTCCATTGACTTTAAAAACTGTACTTATAATATCGGTATGGAACAATTGTTCCTCGGGCGGGAGCGTAAAAAAGATTTACAGTTTACCAGGATAAAAACATCGTTCGAAGTATTGCTTCCCAAAATGATCATTAAATTATCAAAGAACCCGGATGCAAAGGATTATAAAATCCGGCTTAGTGCTGTTCCTCTGGGCGTCGCGATTGTGCTGTGTTTTGGAATAGCTGCCAATTTGATACTCATTGTAAAGGGACAAGCTTCCATCGATGCACTGGTTTCCATTTCCATCCCTGTATTGGTTTTTATCGGATTAATATCCTTTGAACTTAAACTGATCACTAACCGGGTAAACAAAGCAATCACATCATATTTGAAAGAAACTGCAACTAAAATAGCCACGATTTAAGGCTATTCTAAAACAACCACTAATGCTAAACAATACGCTCCTCTTCAACAAAAGCATGCTTGTAATCATTATGATGATCATAGGCAACAACTATTCATTTGCCCAAAATAAAATGCAGCCACTTGAAAAACTAATTAATAACGAAGACTCCGGATGGCCAATTGTACTGGATTGGGTTACATCGGCTAAGAACAAAGTTGAGGTTTTACCCGTTGATACAACCAGGGCTAAAGACGCTTTGGTACAATTGCAGGTGACTACGAGATCTCCGATGGGTGCTATCGTTTACCATTCCGGAGGCCTGCTCATAGACAATGGATGGATCAGAATTCTTGGCTCCGGGAATGAAAAGCTATCAAGATCATTGCCCGGCTGGAACAAGGGTAAGTCGGCTACCTATTTGTTAATTGCCGATGATGCTGTTGGCGGCTTTTTTATTTTAAATGGCGGCGGCTTGGGTCCTGATGTAGGGAAAGTATATTACTTATCTCCGGACAATCTTAAGTACGAACCGCTGGAACGCAGCTATTCTGAATTTCTTGACTTCTGCCTAACTGGTGATCTTGATGAATTTTACAGCGAATTAAGATGGAAAGACTGGCAAACTGAAGTATCAAAAATGAGCGGAGACCAGGTCTTTAATTTTTATCCCTTTCTCTGGACCAAAGAAGGGCAGGATATTAATAAATGTACCAGAAAACTAATTTCAGTTGAGGAGCAGTATGGGTTAAATATGGATTTTATTAAACAGCTTCCTGATGATTAGGATTTCTATGATTATTGTTCAGCATTTAAAAATCTGCTTCATAACCATGTCCCCTCTCGCCATAATAGATTAACCATCTGGCTAGTGAATAAACTACATGCAGCTGAGTTTTTATCCCAAACTCGTCAAATTCCTCCGGCACCTCCCGTTGGTCCTTTAGATATTCCATATTATTAGCGACAGCTATTGAATCGGCAGCCAGAATCAGCCGATGCGCATAGTCAAGCGCGTCTTCCGCAAATTTGGTTTCCCATGCTTCACTTATGAGGTCTTCACCAATTACTTGAATACAGCCCTCTAAAAATTGTCCCCGAAAAACATTACTGTCGTAGATAGTGGAAATATAATTTACGATTCCGTCGCTGTCTTCAGCCAAGTCAACTACATAATGACCTTCCAGTTTTTTTAAATATTCTGTCTCACTTATATTTTTGTCGGAGTTTTCGTATTGATTTTTCGCCCATTCATTGGCCTTCTCATCACGACCAACCATGGGTGCTCCCAAAGTTTCAAAAGCAGGAATTTGTATGTCAAACCATTGCTGAAGCAGCTCCTCTTTGGCAATACCTCTTTTACCTTTAAGTTTGTCCAACCAGGATAATTTTGGTTCCTTAAAATCAATCAGTTCAAGATACAGCTTTTTAAATTCGCTTTCTTTTCCTGGCTTAGGCTTTCCCATAGGCACCATGTCTAGTCCCATAATTTTCGAGTTTCGTTTGATATCTGATAACGGTGGCATGTAGCCTTAACTTCCCATCATTTTATTAATTCTTCTTTCCGCTTCTTCTTTGGATATCCCGTTGTAATAGTCTCTTACCAAAGGATGATCATAGTTGTCATGTGGTATTACATTAGGTCTTAAACCATCTGTTCGGGTATCCACATTCGTTGGGATGCTGAGCGTGTCTTCATAGCCAATTAATAGACTAGACAGCCAACCGAAATAGCCAGCCTCATGATTTTCATTGTCATAATTCTCAACGTAATCGTTAAAGCTACTTTCACTCAATGAAACCCAAATGCCATACTCCAGATCTTCACAATGGTCGTTTACTTTTTGTATCAATGTACACCGTATAAAGCGATTTGTTTCCCCTGCTAAATTTATGGTGCAAAAATCTGAACTCAGCTCACATTCCGCTTTTTCTTCCGCTGAAAGTTCATGATAAAACACCGGAGAGGAATAGCCCAGAGCAGGCCAGCTTTCATGTTGCTTTCCGCATGAGGCGCAGGTATATTTTTCTAATTGCATTGTTATAAAACTATCAAAAGGATTTGATTAGTTAAAGACTCTCGTATACAATTTTAATTTTCCCTAATTTATCAATCTTCTTAAATACAGTTAAGGTAGTGTCATACTTAATAGAAATCGCAGTGTCGTTAAGCCATTCTGCTATCACTTCTCTATCGACTTCCAGATTACTTCCTGACCCAGAACCGGCGATAAAGATATTGCCTTTATTATTATCCAGGTTTCCGTCAATTGAGATGATAGATATCTGATTAGAGTTTCCTGTTGTTGCTCCGCAATCCCTATCAAAATGTATAAGCTTTTGGGTCTTGCTATTATTTACTTTTTCGATTATTACTTGATTGGAGCACAGATCATTTGTACATCCTATACAAAATGCAGCAATTAATAAAAATGTAAGTCTGTATGGGTATTTCATTATCTTTTATATCTCGCTATCATAAATATGAGCAATATAATAATATGGCTTGCCGAACCGATCATGAAAAACCATGCAGATGAGTAACCGGACGGTAGTCATTTATAATTTTTTCTCAAGCGCTGAATATTGATTATTTTTTCAACCGTAAACTGATTTTTATAAGAATTTAAATGACCAAATCCTACAGTATCTGCGACTTCGAACCTGCCAACTACATCAACTAATAAAAAATGGCGACTGCGAGGCTTTAAGTGATTCTGCCTAATGAGCTTTTTGAATTTTTTGTTTATTTCCCGCCACTCCGGCCATTCTACCCATGCCTCAATATCCGTACACTCCATGTTGCCTGCGATAAAAGCCCAGTATTCTTGTGCTCCCCTATATACCGCCCTGGTGTAAACAAGCTGATTGGAATGGTTTGGAAGGTCACAGAATTCAGTATAGTCATATTCTGAAATAACCTTAGGCGGTAATGCTATCTGCTGTGTTTTACATCCAAGCAGGCCAAGGACTAGAATAATACCGATAAATTTGCGAATCATAGTCGGAAGTTAGCAATAAAGCAACTTCATGCATAACTTTTTTTGGATTGTGCAACACCTCTAAAAGCTGCTCGCCGGTGCAGCTTCCGTATTCTTTAATTGCTAAAGCCCCCCTACCAACAATATTCCCCTGCCTTTTCTACAAAAGCTTCGCAGCGTCTGTACAGCAGCTGCAACATACTCATATCATAATCCAGCTCATCACGGTAACGGAGATCAGCAAAACCATCTGCCAATAATTTATAATAGCGCTTATCTTCCGAAGTTCTATTCGGAATGATCTCTTCAAACTCCGCGCTGACCATATTACACAGCGCAAACAGATGCCTCAGATTATAAATTTTAGGCCGATACCCCAACCTAGCCCGGATCACAGCCAGACAAGCCTGTTCCAGGCATTGCGTCATTAGCGCAATAGTGATCTCAAAACCATCCTCATATCTTATCGCTTCGGCTGCCTGTAAAAAAGCTTTTGCTTTATGCAGGCGATCCTTAGAAACCGAAGAAACCCTACCAGAAAAACAACTACTTTCAGCACCACCCCACAAATCACGAAGACCCGCAGCACAGTCCTCTCCGTACCATACTTCTCCATAACGCAATGCCTCCCCGAAAAAACCATAGCCCTTGTCGCCAAGCACTTCAGCCTCCGAATGCGCCAGCAAGTTGACCCGGCTTTGCAGGCCGGGCAAATCATTGATCAGGCCCTGCAGCACAAGCACATTGGAAGGCTCCCCTTTGCAGATCAAAAGCAGATCATAATGGATCATGCATTTGAGATTTGGCACAGGGTAAAAACAACCCCTGCGGGAGGTAAGCTCAGCACGCCTGCCTATGCATAAGATCACTTCGGCGGGCAGGGTTTCATTAATTTTGGAAACGATACGCCGGATCTCCTCTGCTTCTGCATCACTAACTTCTCTACACTCAGGAACAGCCACAACATCCTGCATATACTGCTTCATAAAATCCACCTTAGTCTTGTGAACGAAATTCAAAAAATCCTTTGCCCATTTCATCAATTCTTCCACTTGCTCCCTGCTGATCTGGTAAAGGTCCCCATAGCGAACACCCAGATAAGCATCATCCAGCAACCTGAGCAAGGCCTCATCTTCTGCCGGCCCCACCGGAAACCTAACCTTTGGATAGGGCAAATGCCGCTCTAAGTACCTAAGGTGAATGCTAATCTCATGGTTGCGGGTCTCTTTGCCCAGAAAAAACAATTCTAATGCCCTGAAGGCCAGCTCTACAACCTGATGCAGCATAAATGCCGCACTTGGATAGACCTCCTTTAAACAGTACAGCTCCGCACCATCCAGAAAGGGATCAACTTTCTTTATTGCAATATCGTACTGCTCCCCTGCTTTGGACATCACCTGGCTTAAGGGTGGCAAACCTTCAAACATATCGTACACCGAATTGGGTCGGGTATAGATTAGGTTCCGGTCTGTGCAGCGGGCATAATAATAGAGATTACCGATCTGCATAGTTTCACGAATCTGGTGCGGAAAAGCAACCTGTAGTTCGTATAAAGGAGGCAGATCTCCCACAAGTCCCTTTACCTGTACCGTCAAATCGGTTAAGGACAACTGGAAATGATTGGCTACCAGGATCAGCAGTACCTGGGTCTTACCCTCATCAGCCGCTTCGGGATACAGGTAAATCTTGTCGACGTCTATTTTAGTGGTGATCGTGCTGATGATCTGCTCCAATGTTTCTGTTTGCATGGTAGTCAGATTTAAGAATGAAGTGCCGGGAGAATTTTAAAATAGAATTTATCGCTGTGCGTTTTGACGATGAGCTTTCCGGTCTGCACCAATTGATACAGTACACGTTTAAGCGACAGGATTTCAACAGGACAAAATGAGATCAGTTTTTTAGTTTCTTTGTAGATCTCCATTGGCGAGCGGCTCGCTGCCAGATAACCATTGCGCATCAGATTGGTCAGAATGCCCCTGAGCTGTGCTTCCTGATTAGCCTGACTGGGTTTCAGCGGTTCTGTAAGGATGAAAGGTGTGCAAACGCCATATCGGGTCCAGGGATGTATAAATTCATACCTGATTTCCGTAGCCGATGAAACCCTCATGCCTCTGAGCATCCTTTTTTCATAGGAGATATCCATATTGTCCTTTTTCCTTTCGAAGGTATCCTGGACCTGCAGGGAATCTTTAAACAGGTACGAATGGTTGATCAGGTCTTCAGTATCCAGTTTTACAGGTCCCAGTTCCTCATAATCGCGAATATAGTTTGCGGTTCTGCCCAGCAGGAAAGCAACCTCTTCGGCGGTATAAGCATTTAATATCCGGCTTCTCATAAAATGAAGCCTTTGCAGAAACTCATGCTGGTTGAGCAAGCCTGAGTAAGTAGATCTGAGGGTGGGTGTAACTGTTTTTTCCATTTGTTTTTTTGATGCGGATTTAGGGAAGCAAAAGTCTGTAAGCCCTGTGTGGTATGATATCCAAAAGGCGTGTTTTATACACCTTTTCAATTGTCCATTACCTTGTATCTTTGAACAAAGAATTGCCTTGTTATACAGAATCATTAACGGGCAGCCTGATATCTCTAAAAATTCTTTGCTATTGATTTCAACTATGCTGACAATTTTATATAGTTTTGGTTATGGACACGACGACAAAACCTGCCCACATCGGGAGAAAAATCAGCCGCATCCGCGAACTGCGGGGCATCAAGCAAGAGCATCTGGCTATGGAACTTGGCGTCAGCCAGCAGAGTGTTTCGAGGATGGAAAGTAATGAAATTGTGGAGGATGAACTATTGGAGAAGGTAGCGAAGATCCTGGGCGTGCCGGTGGAGGGGATTAAGAATTTTAGTGAGGAGGCGGTGTTTAATTATTTTAATACGTTTAATGATACTTCGGTTAATAATGGAGCTGTAGTTGGCAATGGATATAAGGACTGCACTTTCAATCCCCTTGACAAGCTCGTTGAACTTTTTGAAGAAAACAAAACCCTTTATGAACGTCTGTTAAGAAGTGAGCAGGAGAAAATAGAGCTACTAAAACAGAGTTTGAAAGGGTAATTCAAACGACTTTTAAAGAACAGCACGAGACGTATAATACAAGGTTTTAGAGGATGATCCTTTTGAATTATCATCCTGATCTGCGAGGTGGACGTGAATCAGTATTGGCGCTGATGTTCAATATGAATGAATTGTGGGAAGAGTTTGTCTTTCGCAGGTTAAAAAGCTGCGAAAAGCATTTCAAATGGAAAGTGAGCGACCAGCGCAGATTTAAATACTGGTCGGTCGAATCAAAAGGCAAATTACTCATCCCAGATATTTTGATTGAATATCCGGATGGACAAAAACTGATCATAGATACCAAATGGAAACGCCCGGCAAAAAATAAACCAGATGATCATGATCTGCGTCTACTGCCCGCCTACAAATTATATTATCAGAGCGACTCCGCATACCTGCTCTATCCTTGCTATAATCAGGCAAGTTACATCATTGCTGGACAATATCACGCTAAACCCTACCGATCTAATAATTTAGTGTTCGGGAATCTTTTGGTTTACGAGGTGGGCTAATGTTTCTGAATCTGCTACAAGGTAGTACTTTATTGAGTAAAGTAGCATTTCGCGAAATGGCTGTTGAGTTATTTAATGTCCAGACTTAGTTTACTTAGACTCTACGGTACATTGATCTCAATCGTCTTGCATTTCTTTTATTGATGACATACTCCCTAGATGTAGATCGTGGTCTCGCAGATACGTACTTAGGGTAGCTTCATTTATATTCCTAAAGCTAATCTCAAATATTAACGTAGTTACTACCCACCCTATTATCATCAAAATGGCTCCCAACTGCTAAACAAGAAGTACTAATTATAATCCAACCTTTTTCTTTGATAACTGATGTTACAAATAACACCGGAGTAATGACCCTTCTGGAAGTCATATGATCGAATCTAGCAGAACTACTCGTACACTCCCAAGCATTAAACGAAAATTCAAGCCGAATCTTATTTCCGCGATAATAAGCTTTCTTTCTTTGAAATTCATAGTCTTTATAAGGCTCTTCTTCTTTGAAATAAAAAGCCAATTGTGCAGAAATATATTTCCCAGGTTTGACTAAGGCAGAAATATCCGTATGATTTAATTTATTTGTGATATCAATAATTGGCAAATGAGAGACTACCCTTTCGACAACTTCCCTTAGGTAATAGGTAAAATTAATCTGAAAGCCACCTATATCAGTCATATATTTTTTAGGTTTTGATCCACCTTCCATTCACTTATTGAACTTATAAGACCTTTTCTATCAATAATACTATAATGTAACACCGATGCAAAAGTTTTAAAAGATGAAGGATTGATATTAAAATTCAAAAACAATTCAAATATTCTGTTAATATTAACATAATCACATCGGGACCAGTCTCCAATTAATCCTAAAATAGCTTGTGAATCTTTAAAATTTACTTCATCAATCCACTTTGTCTTTAATTGCGACAGACGCTCAGGGGTAAGATTTAAACTCAAGTCTTTTTTGGTATGTGCCAAGTCGTGATGATCTAGACATAAGACGATCAAGTTGTCTTCATTATGATTCCGTGAAATGTGCCAATCAATTATATGATGAATTATAATTCCCTTTGCAGGATCTCTACAGATACAACACATTGATTTGCTTTCATAAAGCAACTTTACAACTGTTTCTGAAGGGATGAGGGTCGACTTTCCTTTAAAACGGATTCTATAAATTCTTTCTTCAATCCTAGTGAATATAATCTAGATTCACTCATTGATTTGAGATTTCCGAGGTTATAACCTTGATTAATAAGTGTGTTAGCCAAGATGGAATCAACGCCTCTTGATAACATTGCATTTAGAACTTTTGATGAAGACATGAGAGTTAATTTAGATATTACTGTACTAATAATATTCTTTTATATAAGCATATGCCCTATCAAATAGCGCTTGATCCTTATGTAGTTGGTACTTTAACAAGGATTTGCGCAGGGATTTCTGGACTTCTCTTTCGCCAGCAGCAGTAGTCTGCCATCCAGGAAAGCGCACCACTCTTACGATGGTATCTATATCATCCACGATTCTTGCTACCACTGCTGGGGTTTGCTCTGTCTTCAATTCCAAAAACAATTCTGTTAGAGCTGACTTTGGAGAATATTCTTCTAGACTTTCTTCCTTTTCGGCACGTAGAGTTTCCGTAGCCAGCTTACAAAGCTCTTTCACAAAATCGATACTGGAAATCAAGCCCTGCTCGGCTTTGTCTTTCAGGTCTTCTAAGCGTACGCTTAATTTTTTAAATTTCGGATTCCCCGGATCTTTTTTGAATCGTTCAATAAGTTTTCTTTCGAGCTCCTTTATTTTTCGAGGATCACGCCTATTGGCTATTTCATCGATAACATCTCCGTCTAATATAAACTCATCTAAAATGTCAATCCCTTTAACATGTATATTTTCATGGATCAATTTAGTCGTTTGAGCGCCTAACGTAAACCATAATAATTTTCCAATATCATTTATTGCCGGTTTGACAGATTCATAAACCTGAGATAACCACTTATAATCAGATTCAAATGGGTCAATTACTTTGTCAGGTGATAATGCTTCCCAAAGTTTGGTCAAATAGGTAAAGTCTGCTGCAAAAGCATCTTTCTTTTTATCGTCATTTATAGCATTTTGCGCGGCTTCTAATCCTTCAAATCCATGTATCGATCTGTCTACGCCTAAAAAGTGATTTAAACAAGCATATACCGCCTCCGGCAATTTATCCTTCAGTTCATTTAAATGAGATATAACTTTAGAAACACTTTCTTCATCAAATTGCAATGCTTCTCCTACATCATCAAACACCCCGAAGTAATCAACAATACAACCAAATGTCTTATTCGGGTAAAGCCGATTAGTGCGGCAAATTGCTTGTAATAGCGTATGGTCTTTTAGTGACTTGTCGAGATAGATAGTTTGTAAGATCGGTGAATCAAAACCTGTTAGCAATTTTGCAGTAACAATTAAGAATTTAAGTTCGGAATCCTTGTCATTAAACTTTTCAACTATTTTTTCTTGTCCTGATTTATCGACCGCCCAATGCTGTTTAAAATCATAATCATCGTTGGCTGTAGTTGAAATTACTACGGCACTGGCGCTTGGTGGAAAGTGTTTATCCAACTCAGCCTTGTATTGGACACAAGCATACCTATCCGGTGTAACTATCATGGCTTTAAAACCATTTGGTGCCACCTTTTCCAGAAAATGTTTTGCAATATCGCCGACTATTAAATTTACCCTGGCAGGCGATTTTAAAAACGCGGACATTTTAGCTGCTTTTTTGCTTAGTGCATCAGCTTCCTCGTCACTTAACGCTGATTCTTCCTTTAAATCTTTAAATAGCTTATCTATCGTTTCTTTATCAACATGCACGTCAACTAAGCGAGGCTCGAAATGCATGGGAAGCGTAGCTTTATCGCGAATTGATTCTTGAAAGGTATAACGCGACATATAGCCACCTCTATCTTCCGGAGCTCCAAATGCCCAAAAAGTATTTTTCTCCGCTTTATTTACGGGCGTTCCAGTTAAGCCGAACAAAAAGGCATTAGGTAAAGCAAGGCGCATCATTTTGCCCAAATCACCTTCTTGGGTGCGGTGAGCTTCGTCAACCATGACAATAATATTATCCCGCAGGTTCATGTTAGGGTAGGCCTCTCTGAACTTGTGGATCATTGTTATAATGATTTTCCGGGTATCTTTTTCGAGTAAATCATGCAGTTCCCTAATATTATCCGTCGTCTGCACATTAGCTATATCAGCCGCGTTAAATGTTCCGGCTATTTGCGTATCAAGGTCTGTACGATCAACTAAAATAATAACTGTAGGACTTTTAAGTTCCTTCAACTTACGAAGTTTCTGGGCAGCAAAAACCATTAGTAAGGACTTTCCTGAGCCTTGAAAGTGCCAGATTAATCCCTTCTTTATCTGACCATCTTTAACACGTTCGATAATTTTATTGGCTCCCTCATATTGTTGATACCGGCATACCACTTTTATACGCTTCTTTTTGCTATTGTTGGTGAATAAGCAAAAATTCTGAAGGATATCTAAAAGCCGTTTAGGGTGTAAAAGGTGACTAAGTTCTTTACCTACCTCGCTCAATCCTAATTTTCGCACCAAGTCACTATCGCTATCTTCCATCCGCCAGGGAGCCCAGAATTCTAATGGGGTACCTACGGCGCCGAAGTATAAATCCTTTCCCTCTGTGGCAAAAGAAAACACATTGGGTACAAATAATTGAGGCACCGCATTCTCATAAATATCATGAATTTCATAAGCACCATCAAGCCACGATACGGATGGGCGAATAGGAGTCTTTGCTTCTCCTACAACAACTGGAATACCGTTAATCAATAATACAATATCTGGTATTTTAGTTTCCCGATGGTGTATGCGGTATTGATTAGTAACTATGTAAGTATTTCTATTACTGGTAGAATCAAAATCAATCAGGCTTACTGGCACATGTCGATTGTTTTCTCCGAAAGGCATTGTTTTATCGCCGGTTAACCATTTGGAAAACTCTTCATTTGCGCGTACTAACCCAGTCTGGTTTACAGAAATTAATATAGCGCGCAATTTATAAATCACTTCATCAGCTCGCTCGGGCTTTTCTGCGATCTCGGGATTGATACGTATTAATGCTTCTCTTAACTCAATTTCAACCATTACCTCATTAACACCTCTATTTAATTGCTCGGTAGATTTATAAATCCACTCAAAGCCATAGGGGACTTTTGGTTCACCTAATATTGAGCTGTTAAGATTTACGCCAGTTAATTTATTAACAATATAATGTTCGACGCTATTAAGTTCGGTGAAGGCCATGGTTATACTATAATTTCTTGAAACGCATCTTTCAATATATCTCGCTCAAGTTGATTTGAATTTACAAAGAAATGGTCAACATATTGAGAGAAATTATTGCTAATAAAAAGAGCCACAAAAGAGTAAGGGTGATTAAACTTGCTTTTCTCAAGAATACTCATCAAACTTATTTGCAAGCTTTGCCTTAAGTCATCAGGCTCTATAAGATTGTTCCTAAAAGATGTAAGCACTATATCAATTTTCTCAACAAAATCTTTCATCAAATTCCATCGAGCAATTATTAAATTACCTCTGTTTAAATCACAAGTTTTTATTGTTTTATCCCCTTTTCCATCGATTCCATCTGTTCCATTTATCTTACCATTCCATTCTAAGGAGAAAAATTGTTCCACGGTTTCGCTTTCTGGATTTAAAATTAACGGTTGTTCATTGGTAAGTGCCGCATGTAAAATATGACATGCGTCGAAATTAAGATTTTGATTAGGTAAAAAAGAAGGAAGAACTCTCCTTGTTCCGTTTATTGGGAACTTATTCCATTTTCCACTTCTACTATTACATTCATAGCAAGCTGGAATTAAATTTGACCATTCATAACATAACCAGTAATAACCGTGACTATTACGTTGTGCACCGGTAACACCTTTTTTAGGTCTATAATGTTCAACATCGGGTTTATATGATGTTGATTCGCAATAGGCGCACTTGTTAAAATATAAGATTCTCAATGCATATCTGACCTCAAATTCAACATCTTGATGATAAGGGTCATCTGGATCATTTATTGTAATTAAATTGCCTTTATAAATAGAATCGGTTATAGAACTAAAATCTTTTGTTCTAGCTATTCTATTCTGTTCGATTCTTGCATTTGCTAAACTTGATGGAACAGCCACAGCATTTTTTCTTAAATTGCTGCGCATCTATCTTTTATTGTTTAATAAATTACGTAATTGTTCCTTTTTTTCTTCAGTTAACTCTTCCTTTAGACTTTCTTTTAGTTGCTTGTTAAAAGAAATTTCAGAGAAAGTATTTTCTGTATGAACTGGATCATCTGGTTTAAATTTGGCCGAAAAAATATCAGCAAATCCAAAAATTGGAGAATTAAGTAATAAATTGGGAGTTAATTGACTTATTTCATTTTCGAGATGATTTAATCTTTCCACTGTTATACCATCCTCCAGATTTCTTTGAACTGTTAAAAAAATGCTTTTTGATGGCGCACCTAAAAGCGGAATAGGACTATGGGTTGACGCAATAAATTGGATTTTAGGAAATGCTTTTGAAAGCAATTCTGGCAATTTCTTTTGCCACTTAGGGTGAAGATGAATATCAAGCTCATCAATTATCACTACACCTTCAATGTCTTTCGGGGACGATATATCTTTGTTGTTGATCATAAAACGACAAAGGATGTCACCTATCATGGCAACAATAGATTTGATTCCTGTAGCTAATTGAGTAAAAGCAACTTCTTCAAACGTTGTTTTATCATCATTGGCATACTCAAAGTACTTAACCTCAAGAATATCATTTGTATCATCAATTTCAATTTTTGCCAATTGTGGAACCACTAATAAAAGTGTTTGGACGATAGTATTGAATTTAGACTTTAAATTTTCTCGGTTATAGATGTCAGTAAGATATCTTTCGATATTTAGCAAATGCACATTTATGCCAAGGATATTATCTAAAATGCTTTTTGAATTGGAATAATCCTTCGACATGGAGGTTCGCATAGCGCCATAGGCTGCGACTTTAGTGTACGGCTTGAATGCGTCACTTTGCCATATATATTCATTAATGTCGAAAAGGGATTTTTCGGGGTGATTTATATCATGCCTTATAGATGAAGGCGATAAAAGTTCGATCTTAAATCTGGCCTCGTCATCGTCAATCTTTTCGCCTATCAACCCCGCTGCAATTGCCTTTAGTATTGTCGATTTGCCATATCCATTTTCTCCGGTTAAAAATATCCATTTAGCCGCGGTATTTAAATTTGTAATCGACAGATTACGAATTCCTTCTGTGTTTTGAATTCCTAATGAAGCTAAACCAACACTAGAATTTCCCGAGTTCGGATTCTTGTTAATTAAAAATAATTGCTTCCAAATATGAAATTGCGTAGTCCTATTATGTTGATCTACTTCGTTGTTAGCAAAGTCGTTTGAAAGATATAAATTATCATTCCAAATGGATTGAAACACACTTGAAAACTCATTTTGTGGTAACTGTAAATCGTAAATGCTTCTAAAAAAGTCCTCAAACTCCTTTGGTATATTTTTAATGAAATTTTGACCTTTAACTTTAAAAAATCCATTATAAAAATTTTCACTTAGAGTTTTAATTCGGTCGCTAACGAAATTAATTTTTTCTAATCTTTTTTCCACCAACAATGGTCGATTTAAAGCACAAACATCAATAGTGTAACGCCCTCTTTCCGTTCTTCCTATCGCGAACCCACTCTTATTAAAGGAAATATGATTTTCTGGAGAATCAACCTCTGGATGGATTAAAACGGGTAATTCTTTTTTTAAGAATCTACCGTTGGCTAATAAAACATCATCTGCAAAATGAACATCGTTAAAAGTTAATGCTTTACCTTTTATGTCGAATTTGGCATTCTTTGCTACGTTACATGAATAACATGACGGCAAAAGGTTACTCCATTCAAATGATAACCAGGGATATCTTGACTTCGGCCTATACTGATCAATTACGAGATCTGTTTTTTGTTCGCAATAAGCACATTTATGGTAGTAGATGTTTATCAGTGAGGCTTTTACTTCGGGATCATTAAAGTACTTGTGCGTATTCTTGGGCAAGAAATCAATAAGAGGTTTTTTTCCATCATCGTAATCTGCCATCATTTTAAGTATAGCATCATTTATAACCTTTGATTTTAATACTTGAGGCTTTTGATAGAAATTTTTAAATACGCTAATCATAAAGTAAATCTATGCATTTGAATGAATTTATTTAATTGAGAATACACTTTGCAAAACTCAAAAAGTTATTTTATCAAGTATTTTTTTGGCACAAATTCTTACTTCAGCCGTATTGTGATTATTAAAATGTATTTCATTTTGATACTCCGGCCAGCGGCCTGTTCTGTTGCGGATGCCGTAAACAATTTCAGCTTCTACCGCCTCAACAAAAAGTCGCTGATCAGCATATGCCAAAGTTGTTTCGAGTGAAGAGAAAGTGAATATTGTAATAGAAACTTCATCCTCGTGTTTCCATTTGTAGCCGGCATAGCCTTTGGTGCTTTTCGGGTTTAAACCGTACCTTAACCTTGCTGGAAAGGGTTGCCCCGCGTAACCCACATAATATATTTTACTATTCTGATGTACAATATATATTTTAGGCCTGTTTTTAATTTTTAATGAACTATGGAATCCTACGGTTAAATCATCACTTACGATAGTATCTATGTTACGATAATCAACACCTTTTATTTTTAAAGCATAACTATACTCGGCATCAACTTCCATTTTTAGAATATTTGATTAATGAGAGACTTTTGAAGTCGACTTTGATTACCCAATGTATAATTACATTGGCTGGCAGAGATATCAAATGATTCCATTATTTCAATAATATCTTTTTGTTCATCAATGGAGGGAAGAATAACTTTTAAGCTTCCTATATCAGATTGATCTAAACTAGCTTGATTTACTGCTGGCTTCGCTCGCTTTTCATAGTATTTTTTTGAATGCGATGATTTAAGGTAATAAAATATGAATTTAGGTAATACTTTCCTTTCATCTGCTTTTAATCTCATTAAATTCATGCCATGATAAAGTCCAATATCTTTATCGTAAATAGCAACTTTTCCTATATGAGCAATACTATTTATATGGCTAAATAGGATATCACCAACGTCTAACTTATATTTTTCAATGCTTTTAACGGGCATCACAAAACCCACTTTGTTTTCATCAACTATACCATAAGAAATAGTTTCGATACGCGAAACTTTCATGCCGAGGCCATTTAAGTTTTGAGTTTGACTAGTTCCATTCCCCATATAACTTAAAATTTCGCCTAACTTAATGGAAACTCGATTTTTAGATTTTGCGTGTAAAATCCTACTGAAAAATTGATTACTAGAAGTTATGATTTGATTTCGCAATGTCGTATATTTTTCAACAACATTATCTGAAACCCAAAGTAGCTCAGCCAATTGCATTTGTTGCCCAAGAGGGGGTAAAAGGAATTCTTGAACTTTTAATGTGCCCCAATTAATAGTTGGTGAAAGAGAGCCTACTGATATATCAATGGCCCGGTTCATGAAAGTATCAGAATGCAGAAAAAAGGGGAATAATTGTGGATCTATTACTTTTGGATTGGCCCTTAGCACTAATGAGTGGGCAGAACAAAAGCCATCGAATTCTACAATGGCAGCCTTACGTTGGTAAGCTCTTCTTCGTCCAAAAATCACATCACCTGGATAACACCTCAGTTTAGTGCCGGTAACATCATCGCGCTTCCCAAATCTTGTGATATGTACAGAGTCAGAATCTATATGTTCTAAGCCTACATAAATATCTAAATCCGTATTAGTAGGATCAACACGCTCGCTTATGCTTTTAGCAATTTGGTCAAACCGATAAGTTTTCCAATTCGATTTATCGAGTTTACTTAAATTCAATTTTTCAATTGTGTCTACCATCTTATTTCCCCAAAGCTGCAAATAACTCCATCATGCTCACTGATAGTTCCCTCGAACTTTTATGCCATTCCTCAAAGTTGCTATTTAATGATTTTACTTCAACTGAAGTATTAACATTACTCATGTAGTTGGCAATGTTTAAACTTGCATTGTTATTTAATACTTGCTGCAATTCCACAACGCAACATAGTGTACTATCGTCTTCAAATGTTTTAAAAGCTTTATGGATCTTTTGGATATGCTGTTCTTCTAGATATGCAATATTCTTATCTTGCTTAACCTCTTTAACTGCATTTATAATTAATATTTTCCCTTTACGGTCAGCCGCTTTATGATTATTTGTAATGAGCAAACATGCCTCCATTGGCGAGTTATAAAACAAGTTTGGCCCAAGACCTATTACACATTCCACGACATCGCTTTCAATCATTTTCCTGCGCATATCAGCTTCAGCATCTCTGAACAAGATACCATGCGGCCAAAGGGATATAGATCTGCCATTTTTCTCATCCAAACTCTTTTGAATATGCTGTTGAAAAGCATAGTCGGCACATCCCTGCGATGGTGTACCCCAAATGTTACGGCCATAAGGGTCAGCTTCAAAGCTTTTACGGTCCCAGGCTTTAATGGAGTAAGGGGGGTTAGCCAATATTACATTAAACTGTTTTAATTCGTCATGTTGTATAAATGCCGGTTGTGCAAGGGTATCTCCGCGGACAATGCTAAACTCTTCAATACCGTGCAAAAACATATTCATCCTTGCTATCGCTGAAGTAATTAAGTTTATCTCTTGTCCATATAATTTTAAGGTGCGATATTCTTTTCCTTCTTGTTTTAATTGTAAAGCGCAGTTTAACAGCAGGCCGCCAGAGCCACATGTAGGGTCATAAACGCTTTCCCCCGGTTGCGGGTTCATTATCAATGTCATTAGTCTAACGACTGTGCGATTAGTATAGAATTCCGCAGCAGTATGCCCGCTATCATCAGCAAACTGCTTGATCAAAAATTCATACCCGTTACCTAACTGATCATCGGGAACGGCCTTCATGTTCAGTTTTTGCTGTGAGTAGTGCTCCATTAAATTGATTAATGTAGCGTCACTTAATCTCTCTTTGTTAGTCCAGCTTGCATCACCGAAAATACCATATAAGGTTTCAGGATTAACCTTCTCAATTACCCGCATGGCTTCTTGCAAAGCCATACCTACATTTACAGTAGTTTCGCGAACATTATCCCAATGTACACCATCGGGTATTTGAAAACGGTGATTTTCTTCAAATGAAGCATATTCCAAATCTCCATCGCTCTCTGCGAGGGCAGTTTCAAATTCCTCATCATATACATCACAAATCCGCTTAAAAAATAAGAGAGGGAAAATGAACTGCTTGTAGTCGCCAGCATCAATATTACCGCGCAGGTAAACGGCAGCCCCCCATAGGTATTTTTCTAATTGTTGTTGAGTCATGCGCTTAATTGGAAAACTGAATCATCATGTAACCTTTTAAAGTCTTCTACATTAATTAAATGAACATCCTCAGTTTTAACTATTAGTATGTACATATCTATGTTATCAAGCGTTTTTACAAATTCCATGTGCCCCTTTAGAAGATCTTTATTAATGTTTGATCCAAAAACTAAAACAATTTGATATTTTAACTTGGCTGAAATTTCTAAATGCAAATCCTCATTATCAATTCGACACCATGATTTTCTGCCTTTAATACGTTCTATAAATTTATTTTTATCCAATAGATATTTCTCTAAGTTCCTATTCCAGCCCAAGTTTGTTTTTAAATCATAATAGTGGGTAAGTGCATTTCCTTTAAGAACCATCAGGTCAGGTTTAAAGGATGTTGCTTTCCCGTTTTTTGAAAATCTAATAGATGTTACTTTATCAACCCAGAATTTTAGTTCTGGATTATTAAACTTTTCTGCCATATATACAGCGAATAAGTCTTCCACATGTCCCGACATTGAATGACCCATTCCTCTTCTAATGTCGAAGTTCCCGTTGCCATAATATAAATCATGAGCCTTATTGTAGGCCTGATCTACTTTGTCTTTGAATTGTTGTTCTGTCATTTTATAAGAACCTACTTAATATTTTTTTGAAATTTTCCTCGGCTAATTGAACATCATTCCACGCTGCTTTTAACTTAGCTGTAGCTTCTTCCACTGTAGGTAAATTGTCCTCGACTGCTTTATCTATATAAAGTGGAATATTTAGGTTGTAGTCGTTTTCGGCGATGGCCTCTACAGTAACCACTTTTACAAAGTCAGCTACATCAATATTATTATTATACCAGTTGTGAATTTGCTCTACATGCGATTTTTCTAAAAAGTTTTGTGCCCGACCAACCCTTACCTGATCTGCAGCATCAATGAATATAACTTTACCTTTTTTAGTAGCTTCTTTTTTAGCTTTGAAAATCAATATGGATGGAGATAGTTGTGTGCCGTAAAATATGTTAGAACCTAAGCCTATAACGGCCCCCAAAAGATCCATATCAAGCAAAGCTTTTCTAATTTTACCTTCTGCGCCTTTCCTAAACAAGGCACCATTTGGCAAAACAATAGCCATACGGCCAGTATTCGCATTCATCGATTTAATCATATGCTGAACCCAGGCCATGTCTCCATTGCCTTGTGGCGGAACGCCTGCTATATTTCTTCCAAATGGGTCTGAAGCCCAATTTTCCGCGCCCCATTCGCTTAAGGAAAACGGAGGGTTGGCAATTACACAATCAAATGTTTTTAATTCGTCTCCCTCGAAAAATGCTGGATGACGTAATGTATCATCACGAACTATTTGAAAATCCTCGATGCCGTGTAAAAACATGTTCATCCGTGCTATAGAGCTGGATGTCAAATTTTTCTCCTGTCCGTAAAGTTTAAGTGTTCTATAATCTAAGCCAAGTTCCTTTAAATGGTTAATTGACTCTAAGAGCATACCACCGGTGCCACAAGCCGGATCATAAACGCTTTCGCCTGGCTTGGCATCAACAATTAATCCCATTAAATGCACAACAGATCTAGGCGTATAAAACTCGCCACCCTTTTTATTAGTTAAATCAGCGAATGATTTAATTAAATATTCATATGCTTGGCCGAGTATATCCGGATCTACATTAGAATTGGCCAAATTGTATTGGGAGAAATGCTCGATAAGTTCAATGAGTAAACGATCTGATAGCTTGTTTTTATTACTCCATTGTGCATCGCCAAATATGCCATACAAAAATTCTTGATTGGCTTGCTCAATTCCACGAAATGCTTGTTCTAATTTTTGACCGACATTAACTGTCGTTTCCCTAATATCGTTCCAATGACATTCCTTTGGGATTTCAAAGCGATGAAATTCTGGCAAAGAAGCATAATCTTTATCGCCCTGCGATTCTTCAAGAGCTTGTTGAAATTCTTCGTCATACACATCTGAGATACGTTTGAAAAATAGTAGCGGGAATATATATACCTTAAAATCAGAAGCATCGACCGGGCCTTTTAAAATCCATGCAGCTTTAGAAAGATACTGATCTAACTTTGAAAGAGTTAACTTTTCTACCATAACCAATTTTTAACTTCCGAAGTTAGATAAAGTTGGTTTGACTAAATTGCATGTTGAAAACTTTAAATTTCCAATTGACTGCAGCACTGAACTCATCATTGTGCGATAACAATAATACTATCATCTCCTTCCATCAAAATGTCGTCTTTTGCTAAACTATCATAATGCACTTTTGTCAACTCTGATGTCAAATAGTCATCATTTAATATTTTAATAAAAAGGTCTTTTGAGACTTTTGTATCTAAAGCAATTTTACTTCCATCACCATTATAACGTATTTTACCTCTGGTTGCTGGATGTGACTTAGAAAATTCTATAATTTGTTGATTAGTAATCCCCAGCCTAAGCACAGGCGAGCTTTTAGATATTTTAGTCAGTTTTCTAGCAAAACTAATTTCGCTTATCAGCTCTTTTAGTGTGTCAATATTTTCAAGAATGGTTAATTCTTCAATTGCCTGAACACCTAATGATGCTTCTCGCGTAATGATATCGCTAAAGCCAAAACTTCTCTCAAGCATTGTAAGCTTTAAAATTATAAGTCCTCCGCTTACTGCTAAAACTTGAAATCCGCCACTAATTCTTAAAAGCTTATCGTCAAATCTTTCAAACCGTTCGCCTGCACGTTTCAAAAGATACCCACCCCGCCCAATAACTTCAATCGGTGATAATTCCTTGTAGAGTGAAACTGTGTTGCCATCTGCTGACAACAATATAATTAGTGCCGTAATGTCAATAATACTCTCTTGATTAAAGTTGAAAGTTTCCAAACTATCATCCCCAATTACCTCCGTCAAAAAAGCTAACTCTTGAGGAATATCAAGATCATACTCGTAAAAGCACTTTCCTCGCTCATCTGCAGTCGAAAGGGGTAGTATACTAAAATCAGTTTGATCTAATATCTGACTCTTTACACTTTTAATAAACATCTTTTTAATTGGCGGCAGATCGTCATCTTTTATGTCCAATTTCACAGGTTCAAGCTGATCTTTAATCAATCCATAAACAATAATTGCAATATGATCTTCTGGTTGTAGCAGAAAATTTAGGCTTTGATCCAATTCGTTTTTATTCATCATAGTGTTTTTTTGGCGTAATAGATTCTTTTATCAAGCTTTATATACTTTACTTTATTAGATACTTCCAGTTTATCTTTCGTAATTAAAATAATATTAGAGCGACTTTCTGTTGTATGACGGACTGTAAAGTCACCTGTGACTTTATAAATTCTAAATTGCAAAATTGCTAGAGTTGGATTAGCGTAGAATAAGTCAGTTCTAACGTATATTATTCCAATAATAACTAAGAGCACAACGAGAACAACCTGGTACCTGATGTTATCAAAATTAAAACAAACGAGAGGAACTATATAGGTCGTCAAAAAAGTCAGATGCTCGTAATCAATGTGTTCAATGTCAGTGATTTTGAAAGGTAATTCTGGGGTTCCTTTAGTTTTGTAGCTAAAGTCGACGTATGAGAATATCGAGATTATAATACATAATAAGCAGATTATAGGTATTACATTTGATTTAATTAAATTCCATGTCCCGATATAAGAACAGTTATTTTCGAAGCATACAGGAAATTGTATCGTGATAAATAATATCAAAACAAACATCAACCATAACGATAAAAAGTATAAACCAACCTTCCTGATCATATAATTAGTTACTGAATAATACTACAAACAACTCTCCGCGTATGAAATCACACTGAAAAAAACAGACACATACCACAACAGCATCACCAGGAAATAAAATGTGAGTCGAGCGTTAAAAAATCTGCCAGCTAATCATAATCATCACGACTTTACCAATCCCGGCAATCGCACCCCTATACAGTGCAATTCATACAAAATTTGTTCGGTTAGTTTCAAATTTTAACATAATAATTAATAAAAACAACTTTTTGGAATAAAATTTTGTTGTTCATTTTCATATTTTTGTGAACACCGCGCTATCCCAACCTTATCCCTCCTCCTATATTGCTCCCGCTATTATCTTGCAGTTACCTCGCATTGCTCCCGTATTACAGTAGCCTCCACAACGGATCACCTAGGGTACACCAACGGTACACGGTGCTTCCAGACCGACCAGAACCCCTTCTTGATACGTTCCTGAACCGTTGTTGATGCAAGCTATGACCGGGCCAGCCCCCGCCGATTAACAAAATCTCAACCTGACCAGTATAAAGCCAGATTAACATCATCCCCTTACTCTATCCTATACCCTTTCTTTCTCGCTTCTTTACGGCGGGCATCCAGCGTCATCGACCAAAAAACCTTCACGATTTTATTGAGATTTTTATAGGCCTCAATATCCGGATATGCTTGCAGCAATATGCCCGGTGAGTCAAACCGGTAACTCCCGGTATCCTGTTTGATCTTGTAATGGATGTCCATTATCCCATGGTCAACGATATGGGTAATCCTGAATCCGGGATCTTTCCAGCTGGCTACCTTGAGTTCCATTAATTTGCTCATGACGGTATCCAGTTCCTTATTTTTAATTTCAAAACGGAGATAAGGATTTAATTTAGCCTTGAGCAGAGGGAACACAGTGTATCTGGTCGTGTAATACATCGCAGCATATTTTCCCTTGTCATAGCTGATGATCGAATAATTAACATTACTCATAGTATAACTGACCAGTCTGATTTCAATTTCATTTGGCGACTTGCCAATCGGCAGCAACTTTGCAAAGCTTTGTGATTTATCAAACTCGGGGCATTTACAGGCTTTCTCCACTGTGGTAATATAATCCCTTTGGGCATAGAGCTTTTGGTTGCAAAGGCTGCCTGCAATAATGAACAAACAAGTGAAGAAAAAATTGGATTTTACTGGCATGGCAATATAGTCATACCGGCCCTCATTCCTTCAGCTCCCGCTCAGCTTTAAACTTCACATACGCCTCTTCGAGTATTTTCGTATACTTCCTGTCTGCAACAGATTTTTTATAAGCCGCCAACAACCTCGGATATCGGTATTCAATTGGCGCTTTTTCCGATGCTCTTTCCAATGCCCTCAGCATGTAATTTGCAAAGTAAAAATCTCTGACCACACCTGATGTTTTACGATTTATATAACCCACAGCGAAACGATCCTCCTGGGGCATGGTATATTTGCGGACCGAATCAGGCTTGCTGAGATAAGCCAGAATAGACTTATGGTCGAGGCTGGAGTATTTGAGCATTTGGTCGTATACCTCGCGGTCTTTGAACCTCAGTCCATGATAAACCTGGTCATAGTTGATATCGGTTCCATAAACGATTAAGGTATTGACCTGCGGGCTCCAATAAATGGCACTCGACCTGACTTCATACAGGTAGTTCAGATAACTGGAAGCCACCAGGCTCCTGGCATCATCAAGCGGAAATTGTTTGAAAAAGGCTGGATCTGAAATGGGGCTGTGTTCATTGGTCTTGATGTGAAAAATCCGGGCTGCATAATTATAATCAATATCTGCCCTTGCCCACTGGATAAACAAGGTAGACAATTGACGGTCCTTGATATAGGATTCCAGGAAAGCCTTTTTACGTTCCAAAGTTCCGGGATACTCCAGCTCTGCACTCCTTCTGCCTGCCATAGTGAAAGGCCGTTGTTTGCGGCCATCTTCCGTCCAGACCTCTGTCCTATCCTTCACATAGTGGGCCATTTGCTGGTTGGTTGCTGCGTTGTCTCCGCTAAAGCTCACCACGGTATTGATCGCTATCGGCTCAACTACATAATACTGCCGGTCGCCGGGGCTCACCATCACCTGGATGGCAGTATGATCTGCAAACCTGAATTCCACGTCTCCCGTAAAGGCTTTTGGGAATGTAAGTTTGAAATTGCCTTCAGCATCTACCTGGGCCTTATATACCCTGACATAGGGATCGTAAGCAGTCACTGAAACCTCGTCCTTCTCCGATTTGAAAGGATACTCGCGGTATGCCCTGACCTTGCCCGAGATGCTTACCTTCCCTGCCGCATAAAGGGAGGAGGTCATGGCTATTGAGAACAAAATGAGAAGGTATATTTGGCGCATGATGTAATTTACACAATAACTGCGACTCAAAATAGCTGGCATTGGCTATTTTTTTTCTGATTAATAAAATTCAATTTTAAATAACACATATACCCGGCCGGCGGAGACAAATCATGGACAGAAACAAAGAGTTTGCAATTTCAACACTGCTTTTGCCATCCAGCGTTCCACTCCCGTTTACGATGAAGTCAATGTTTATATAAAATCTCCCTATCTTAGACCACAATAAAAACGCTTAATCATCATGTATACTTACACGCTTTCAATTCAGGATGTACTGACTTACAACCGATACAACCTTTCTTTAAAAAAGAAAAAAGGGCTTAAAATAGCTCGCTTCATTCTCTCCTTTTATATTGTCCTGCTGGGTGGAGCAATGATTTACATGGAAAACTATATAGTTGGCGGCCTGTTTATAGTGATTGGGATTGCCTACCCCTGGCTCAGCAAAGCCTATATGAAATGGGTCTATAGCAATGCATATAAAAAAGCAATTGCTACCGACTGCAAGGGCATGATCGACTCGCCCATAACTTTTCAGCTTTTGGACGAAAACATAATAATTGATGACCAGGGAGGTCAGTGCAGCTACAGGCTATCAGCTGTCGAGTCTGTTATTGAAATAGCAGATTATTTCTTTATAAAAATCAGCAACAGCCATATCGTTATCATTCCTAAAACCGATGACGACCTGAACAATACCATCAAAAAGATGATTGCAGATCACAACCTCAACCACGTAATTAATTTAACCTGGAAATACTAATTTGATTTAGAAATATGCCCTATCCTATGCTATTCCATAGCATTTTCAGCCTGATTGTGGTACCAATAGTATCGTTGCTCAGATAATGAGTAAGAGATTTTAATGAAACAACTTTTATTGAAAAAACCGGAGTTAAAGGTCATCTAAAAACTTCTTTGCCTGTTCGTTTTTTTCCGTGCTCTTGTCATATTCATTCAGTTGCGCCACAATTTCCGCTAGTTTAAACGGCAGCAAGTCTTCAACTAATTTGTTGCCCCCAAAATTTATTTTACCTAAAAAACTAATAAATAAAGAATTCTGAACTTCATCGTCAACCAGGTCAATTCTTTCGTCCAAAAAAGAAAAACATCTTTTTACCAAATCCAGATGATGATGATCAATCGCTCTCTGTGTGAAATTTCGAAAATCTCCTACCTGCAATGAAATCAGACCAAGATGATCTTCATCTAAGATATCAGCTTTGATCTCCGGAAACTCACTGATAAGCTCCGTTACAAACTGTTTGCTGTTTTTTAAGCTATAATCCATTTTCTTTCCCAATTGCTTCTGCTCCCGGATCACCCAGCCATTTCGGGTCCGGGCCATATCTGTTCTCCCCTATTTCACCATCGGCAAACAACATCCAAAACCAATATAATGGGAATAGCTGAAATTTACCCGGATTTCCCCTGTCATGACATCTTTTAGTGCCCTGGGCTATTATAAACCATAATAAAATACCAAGACCAATATAAAACAAAATAAAGCCAGGTAAATTGAAATTCGGTTCCACGATCATTAAAATAAGTCCAAAAGTATTAATGACGACAGCATACGCAAGAACACTCAGCCCATACTCCAGCCTTCCGATCCGTCCTTTGAAAGAAAAAGGATTTTTAAACATAATTAGAGCGGTAATTTTTATCCAATGAATTCAAATATTGGAAAATAAACTCAAACAAGCAAAAGGGAATTACCTTCCTGGTTCTTACGCTAAGTTACATACATGTTTACTGAAATTGACCAGAAAATAACTCTCCTGTCAACCATGCAAAAAACCAATATATTAATCTCACTTACAGATAATTGCATTAAATATATATTATTTGAAATTTAGAGTTACTGTGCACAACTTACATACTTTTATCCCCATGAATTTTTTCATTTATGACCATTTAACAGAAACAATTATGCAATCAGTAAGTACATTTTCAAAAAAGAAAAGGACATCCTTTACAGAGAGGGAGAACAAAAAGGATTCGAGAAAGCTCAGGCAAAAGCCGAAATGGAAAAGAAAGAAATCGCCCGTCAAACAGCATCAACCTTAAAAAAAGAAAAGGTAGCGATTGAAACAATTATAAAAGTAACCGGTCTTTCCCAAGAAGAAATAGACGCGCTGTAATCCAAAACGCTATATTCAATTGTACTTCCTTTCTTCAGGCTTACTAAAGTCTATGATCCTGTTGATCACATACGGCAAATGAATCCTCGCCTCTGTTTTACCCGCAAACACCCAGGGCGGTAAAAGACTAAAGGTTTCCCATATCTTAAAATCAAGCAGCTTTCTGGACAGATCAGTATGATCTACTTTTTTAATTTTGGATGCCGGATTTGTATTCACGATAAACGGATAAACAACCTCAGTTTTGATATCATAGTGCTCCGTAAAACGGTCCAAAGAAAAAGAACTCCGATGGTCTGGTGATATCGAGACCTTAGCTAAATAATCATAGCTGATAAACGTGTCCCAATAGTCCAGCGGCATTTCATACAAATCCTGAAGCAGACTAACGGCAAAATTCTGCCCGCCCAAAGGAGCAGTCTGATCAACCGGAACCTCAGTAGAAAAGTAGAAAAAGAAATATTCTCCGGAGTTGTCATTTCGCATAAAACTACCGGAATTACGTATACGCGGCCTGTTCTGAATGATATACCTGGAAGCATTAAAATCATACTGCACCACAGCCTTACTTCCATTATAAACATTCCAAATATCAACCGGCTTACCATTATCATATTTTCCCCTGATCAGCACCTTGCCGTTGCTTGAATAGTAAACCCATTCTTCTGCGGGTTTCCCATCCACAAAGCTTGCAGTAAGTTTAGGCTTACCATTAAAATAAACCAGTTCAATTTTACCATTCAGTTTTCCGTTGGTATAATTGACTTTTTTGATGACATTTCCTTTCCGGCTGTAAGTGACCCATTCCCCATCCTTAACTCCCTCTCTAAACATTCCTGTTTCATTCAGGATTCCATTACACACCCGCTCGAATTTACCATTCAAAACCGGCGCGATCTGGTCAATTTTATCTATACAATTACAAAAATCCAGCTTCTGTGTTTCCTGTGCATAACCAGCTAAAAAAACAAGCAAAGAGAAGATAAGCGTACACGTTAATTTCATAAAAACGAATATAGCTCTTTTACATATACGACATAAATTTGTTGCCCTTTTTACCTTAACTTTAAGTATCTGCAACCTTAAAGAAAGCTATGGAAATCTTAAAACCCGCTGATGCGTTTGATAAATCAGCGAAAATATATCAGGATAAGTTTATGGACGTCAGCTTGTATGCTGAGCCGCTGAATCTCTTCTGCGACAGCATCACAGCGGATAATGCCCGTATTCTGGATATGGCCTGCGGCCCCGGAAACCTGACCAGATACCTGCTAACCAGAAATCCAAACTACGACATCCTCGGCATTGACCTGTCTCCAAAAATGCTGGAGCTTGCTCAGACGAACAACCCAACTGCTAAGTTTCAGCTCATGGACTGCCGTGAGATCAGCGCACTCGATCAGAAATTTCATGGCATCACCTGTGGCTTTTGTCTGCCCTATTTGACGAGGGAGGAAGCGGTTGAGCTGATCGCAAATGTCTCCGGCTTATTGCTGCCTGGTGGCGCGTTTTACCTGAGTACCATGGAGGAGAATGAGGAAAGCAAATCCAGATATCAGATCTCCAGCACCGGCGATCAGGTATATGTACATTATCATCAGGAAGATGATTTAACTAAAGCCCTCCTGGAGCATAACTTTAAGCTCAGCGACAGGAAGCGTTTCAGTGCCCCTGATCGGGATGGTATACTGATTACAGATTTAATTCTGGTCAGTCTCTCGGTGGCCCCCGCGTCCTCAGCAACCTGACTCTTTCTTAACTCTCCCCAGGGGGTTGATAGGGGGTTGGTAGGCTCAAGTGCCGTACAACCATTCAAAGATGCTTAGGCGAACAACACGCCGGTATGCTTTTGCCATACACGCACCACACACTGAAAAAGGCCCCAATAACCTGGCATTAAAAATTTAAATTATTCCGTACATTAGGATATAATCTTTACAAGATGCGGCGCTCACTCCTTTTACTCTCATTACTGTTTGTGTTTTCAAAAAGCATGGCCCAGATCAATGCCGAACACCTGCAGGGTGTCTGGAGTTTTATCGGCAGCAGTTCGGGCGGGACTTTGAGTGATAAAAACAAACACCTCCTTACCTATAAAATGATTTCTAACGACGTCATCACAACCATTATTTTAGATACAGTTACACGAAAAGTGGTTTCTACGGTGCTTGGTGGTTATATGGTTAATCCCCCGAAAGGAATTGGCCACTACAAGGATCTGAGCCCCGACAGCTGTGTCATTTCAGAATTCTATTGGGCAAATGATTCGCTTACGAATACCGTAGCTTTTGAAAGGGTATGGTCGGGAATTAAGATTGAAAACCACGACATCATGTACCAGACCGTGGTCGGCTCAAAGGACCGGCAGACCTGGATGCGCGACAACAACTACAAACTGAATTATTTGTACGAAAACATACTGGGTCAGAAGGATACGGTTAAATACCTGCCGACATTACCCCTAAAGGAATTCAATGAAAAAACACTCTTTGTCCTGAAGTCTAAAACGAGATCGGTTTTTGTAAAACCAAATAAAGACTTCCCAAAACCTTTCTGGTTCATGAAAAATGACACTAGAGAAGAACCGATAGAAGGACTGCTGCACAGTGGTGCATTAGACGAATATGGTCAAAAGGCCCGTTACGGTGCCATTGTCATTTGGGCTACCGAAGCGTATTACGATAAGGCATTGAAGACGCTGAAGGCGCAGAAAAATGTCCTTTAAGCCATTTAGTATGATCCCCCGTGGCCAGCTCGACATCTCTTATGCTGCATTATTCAAGGGCTTTCGCTATTGCATGGCCGAACTCGCAGGATTTAAATCTGGTTATAAACCGATAAGTAATAACACCACAATCACCTGCCTTTCGGTAAGAACAGGCCTCGATCTCACCTTAACTGCGCTAAACTTATCGCCAGGATCAGAGGTCTTAATCTCGAACATCAACATTCCTGATATGTTCAGTATCATTGCAGCACATGGGTTAAAAGCGGTTCCCTTAGCGATTGACAAACATAGTTTAAACCTGTCGGTAACAGAGGCAGAAGCACTCATCAGCCCGGCAACTAAAGCAATTTTGATTACCCACCTCTTTGGAGCCGTTACTGCAACCGACGGGCTGATCAATCTGGCAAAGCTGCATAACCTGATTGTGATTGAAGATTGTGCCCAGGCATTTGACGGCAGCTATACCGGCAATCCAAAATCAGATGTGGTGCTGTTTAGCTTCGGCCTCATCAAAACCAATACGAGTCTGACCGGTGCATTACTTCGGATCAGCAACGCCTCACTTTATCAAAAAATCTCGGCAGGAAATGATCTGCTGCCTGTTCAGGACACTAAACTTTATTTAAAGAAAATCGGAAAAGGTTTTGCGGTAAAACTCATCACCGGCAGATGGTGTTACACCCTGCTCTATCAATGCTCCCAATGGATGGGAAGGAATTTTGATGAGGTGCTGGCAGGTTTCACCAAGGGTTTCCCCGGTGCAGATGTGATGGCAAAAATAAGGTTCCGTCCCAGCCCTGCAAACGTTCGGCTACTGGAAGAGCGGTTGATTCATTTTGATAAAAGAAAGATTGACAAAAGAACGCGGCTGGCATCGGGAATTCTTGAGGATATCCCTGCTCAAATGAAAATCGGTTATTTAAATCCCCTTCATACACATTGGGTTTTACCAGTTTTTAGTGCCGATCCGGAAAAACTTGTTTCGCAATTGCGAAAACGGGGTATTGATGCGACATCCAAAGCTTCGAGCCTGGTAAAGTTACCGGGTGATGCTCCGGCCAGTGAAAACGAACTGGATCTGGACAACCTGGTTTATCTGCCGGTTGCGGATTACAGCTTGCCTGCTATGGAGTACTGTTGCTATAGAAAAGATTGGTTGGTATCAAAAAGGTGATCTAAGCGATTTTTTAGCGTGGCATATTTGGGAACTTTAGGCCATTATTTAAACCAATTCGCTTCATGAAACCAATGAAAAAATCCTTTTTAATTGCTGTGTGTATGACAGCATTACAATGCTTATGTATACAAATATCTCCTGCACAGGAAACTGCGCCTTATAAAACGGGAGTGGGTTTGATGCTTGACCTGGGCACGGGTGGTACTTTTGTTGGTCCGCATGCCAAGCACTTCTTTTCTGCCAACCATGCCGGACAGGCAATGGTACTCTTCCGCAGCGGCATGACGGTGATTGGTGTAGAGTATTCATACAATAAAGCCATTCCTGGTGTCGAGGGGCTGGAACTGGAACCTGGGTTTGGGCCCGCAGTTTTACTTTGTAACAGGTTCTAACGGTATCATGCTGCGCCCTCAGGCAGGGATTGAGTTTAAAGTACCAAAAGCGCCTATTGCAGCTGGTTTTGACTGGCGCCCGATGTGGCAGCTGAGCCAGGGAACAAGTTTCGAGCCGGCACGTTTTGCCCTGGCTTTCAAATACGCTTTTTAGAATACCCCCTTATTGATAACGCGATCTGACTACCCCTTGTACAATATGGTGCAAGGGGTATTTTTTTTTACCGTTCTTTGTATACCCCCCATTAAAATAAAGAATTCATTTAATAAAAATCGCACAATATTATTTATTTTTTATTAAATGAATTCTTTATCTTGTTATTCAAATTAGGAATACTTACCTTTAATTATTCCTGATTTGAGTACGATGCATTAGACCTCTCAATTCTTTACTTTGTAGCCAATACCGGTACGTTCACAGACAGGAAAACCCATAATAAACAATTTTAAAAAAACCAGATATTATAGTACGTTCTCCTTTTCAAGCAATCAGGCTATATAGTTATATAGCCTGATAATGCATAATTGTTTTTGCTGTAAATCTCCAAATCAACCTTATATAAATCCCTGTTAAAAATGAAAAAACTATTGTTATCAAAGGTGTGTGCCTTATCGGCCATAGCCATCCTAACGTTCTCCTGCAAAAAAGAGGAGGTTAATGAAAAAGTTAAACTAAACAACAAGAAATCCGGTCTGGCAGGCACAACCGTTGTTACTGAAGCTGTGTATGTTGCCGGATATAATTTCGTATATCCATACACGCAGTCTAAATACTGGGTAAACGGCGGAACTGCTACGAATTTAACCAGTTCTACATCGTATTCAACAGTGGGCTCAATTGCCATATCGGAACTTACAGATGATGTTTACATCTCTGGTGCTGAAAACATTGGTACCTCGACAAGCACGTCTCCTAAGTATTGGAAGAACGGTGTGGGGATATCTTTACCTCTGCCTTCAGGTGCAACCACCGCCTATCCGGGTCGCGTGTACATTAAAGGTAGTGATGTTTATATATTGGCAAATGCGCTTTTCCCAACAGCACCCAGCATGAGAGCGATGTACTGGAAGATTAATTCTTCTGGAACGACATCTACGCTTCTTGGGTCATCACCAGATTATACTCGTGCAGCAAACATCACCGTGATAGGCACTGATGTGTATGTATCAGGAACGAGAACAGTTTCAAGCAGTAATGTTCCCGTCTACTGGAAAAATGGCGTTGAATATTCAATAGCGGGCGGCACGCTGCGCGGGAATCCTGCTATTGCCAGTTTGGGCGCTGATCTTTACATCGCTGTTGCCTTTGATGATGAGTATCATTTATATAAAAATGGCACCGAGATCACTTCTATACTGACAGGAGGTCCGGGTCGTTTGACAGGTTCCGCATCATTATCTGTTGCCGGGACTGATGTTTATTTCGGCGTTTCCGGAAGCTACTCGACAGGGACCGGAGAAAACAGGATCTTCATCTGGAAGAATTCCGGCAGCCCGGTTTATGTCATCAGCAAAGGTATTGGAAGTGACGGCCTGGCGAATACAAATGCAGCAATGGTTGCGACTCCTGATGGAAATGTATATGTATCAGGCAGAGATCACCTTACATCATGTTATTGGAGAAATGGTGTAAAAACGAATCTGCCGGGTGGGTCAACTTATATCTCCGGAATCGCAATTCTGTATTATTAATCTTTCTATTTTGGAGATTAAATATAAGGGGCCGGATATGGCCCCTTATATTTTTTAAGACGCTGATTACATCTGGCTCTGCTTCAGAAACTCCTGTTCCTCTTTCAGAATGTGGTTATCGTCTATTGCCGGAGCGGCTTTCAGATCCGCCAGCGACAGCTCATCCATAATGTCAACAAAGTTTTTATAGCTGGAACCTGAGGTAGGTTTGATGATAATGAACAATGTTTTTTTTGCATCATTCCCATTGGCCAGTGCCACCTTTTCTTTATTGGCCAGGATCGATTTCCGGATTTGAGAAAAACCTTCAATTGTGGGCACACTCTTGCCTGGTTCGCCCATATACCAGACAATCTTATTATGCCTGCCCAGCAGGATGGTCATGGTGCGGGAGGCAGGCCAGGGCTGTTGTTTATCCTCCACGGACTCGTCGGGCTTGACAACGTCCATCGCAACAGGTTTGGACAATGAGGTGGTGAGCATAAAAAATGTGATCAGCAAAAATGCCAGATCAACCATTGCAGTAAGGTCTACTTTAGGTACTGCTCTTCTGTTTAGGGATACACTTAATTCGGCCATGGTAGTTTTCGTTTGGTTTAAAATTACGATGCGTCTGAAAGTGAAATTCCATAAGGGCATTTGTTATAATCGATCCTGCCGGAGGCCATAAAGGAATCTTCTGTTCAACGGAATAATTTTATTAAATTAGCTGTCAACAAACCAAATAACCAATGAAATTTAGAGGCACGCTCCTTATTATAGTTACGCTGTGTCTGGCTGGCTGCAAGAAAGAAAAGATAATCGAAACCAAAATCGTTCCTGCTCCGGGAAAAGGTGTTTCTATTAAAGTCGATCAGGTGATCAATGACTCTACAGTAGTCGTAAAGTGGACTAAATATGCTGGTAAGGGTTTTAAGAAATATGTATTGACCAGGGCTGCAAAGGTAATAGTGAACGGCAAACTCGAGATGGTGAATTTTCCGGGAAAGGAATATACCAATGCAGACGAACTTACCTATGAAGACCGCGACATGCCTTATGCCCGTCAGATCATTTACAATCTGATGCTCATCACAGACCATATAAATACCAGTGCTTTTGCCACTACAATTCATATCCGTACTACGGCTTATGCAGAAGTAAAATTCAACGATGTACAGATCAACAGAACGGCAAAAAGATTTTACCTGAGCCACTCGGGGTCTGGCAGCATTACCGCATACGATTATGCCGCTGGTAAGGTACTCAAATCTGTTGAGGTAGACCGGGCCATCGGGTATATCGCCACAGCTGCCTTTGAGGGTAAGCCCGAGGTGTACGTACCTACAAATGACGGCTGGCTGCTGATCCTGGACGGAGAAACTTTAGAGCAAAAAGATAGGATTTATGTTGGCGGTTATAATGTCAGCTCGGTTCTGGCTGTGGATGGTAAACTGATCGTTTCTTCTTCTGACCGGACTTACAGCAGTACTGGTGAACAAGGCATTAAAATTTACAACCGGGCCGGCAAAGTCTTGCTGGGTGTAACCGGTTATTACCATAATACCCGGCTCCTGTATCTGGAGGGCTCCAATTATGACCTCATTGATATGACGACAAACATGATCCCTGTACGGTTAAGTGCCTATTGGATCTCCGCTGACGGTGTACCTCAGCAAAAGTTTCACGGCTACTCTGCTGAGGTGGATCCCGCGATATTGAAGTCATTTCCGGGTGGGGGCAGGTTTATCACCTCATCAGCAGGAACTGTTTTTAACCGGCAGCTGGATTATATAAAAAGCATTACAGAACCGAATTCTCTGCGTTATTCCGATTTTGAATTTAATGAAAGTGGTTCGCTGATCTATGGTGCGGTGCAGAATCAGCCTAAAGTCTCTGAGCTGAGTTATGCCGACAACAGCGTATTGAGAACCTTCACCACTAAATTAATTCCTTACAGGATTTTCAGGGATGGCAGTCAATTGCTCGTTATTAACAGGGAAGAGTCGGACTATAATGCGCCAAGTGCTTTATTTGTTGAAAAAATTAAATTATAGACATGTCAGTAAATTACAAATATATACCCGTATTGATGCTGATGATGGTGTCAGTTTATGCCGGTTGCAAGAAAAAAACGGATACCATAATACAGGAGGTTGAACAGCCCTTCAGTAAATTTGAAACTAAGGTGAGGGAGCCTTCTCTGAAGAGTCTTATCGATGCGAAGGTGAACTTTGTGGACTCTAACTTTTATTTCATCAATAAGTCTGACAGTACATCGGACATTACCTATAAATGGGATTTCGGAGATGGCAACAGTTCAGCACAAAGACATCCGGCACACAAATACACGGCTTCGGGCAAGTATAAAGTAAAGCTGATCACCAGCCGTGGTGAAGTGACTGCTGAGGCTTCGGAACTGGAGCTTTCGGTGGTGCTGGGTGAAAAATATTTTCCGGTAGCAACGAACTTTACCACTACTGCGACAGATCTGCTGGAACTGAGGAATAACGACATTATCTTGATTGGGAGTACGGCGAATATGGACAACAATATGTATTTCACAAACCATTTCCTGATGAGGATCAGCAGTGACCTTAAACAAAAGGCTCTGAAGAATTTCTCTCCTGATGTACAGCTGGGTTCAATCTCGGAATGCACTGATGGGAATCTGATCGCTACGGGAACGCTATCCAGGAATCAATACTTTAATGAGGTCATAAAAATGACTCCTGAAGGTGAAAAAATCTGGTCTAAAGTCTATGGTGAAAATGACGATTTTTACAAGATTCAGGAAACTGCCGGAGCTGGCTTTATACTGACCGGATCACGAATCATCTATGAAAACTGGAAGCCTGTATCAAAAACACTGATCGTAAAACTGAACAGCGAAGGGGTTGTGGAATGGGAAAGGTTTTTTGGAGCTGGAGATCTGATCCTGGATCAGGCGAGGAATGTCATTGTGGAAGCGGATGGTTATGTGGTTCCTGCTAATAAAAAGGGCGATAAAATACCCAATTGCAAATGTGATTCACTGGCCCTGGTAAAACTGAAATTAGACGGGTCTGTTGCCTGGAAAAGCACCGTACAATGGGCGTTGAATGGCGAGAATACACCTTTAGCAAGGGGTTCAAAGATGAAGAATGGCAACTATCAGATTGGAGCTGGTTTTACGGAGGCGTTGTTTATCCTGTCTCCGGAGGGAAAGTTTCTGGAACGAAGACTGGTAAGTTCTCCGATCTTTTCTACTGCAGCAACGGAGGATGGTGACATTGCCGTCCTGGCGGAGGAGCATGGAAATGGCTACAGGGCAACGCTATATGGTTACTCGGGTTCAGGAGTTTATAAATGGACCTACAGGACTACGGGTTCAAGAACCGTGGATGGCGCTTATACCTGCTGTGCAGACAGCTGGCCGGTTACTGTAAAGCCGCTTAAAGGCGGCGGGTCTATATTTCTTGCCAACCATGTCATTCCTTTAAGCTACAGGTATGTTCCGGTGATTGTAAAGATCGACAAGGATGGCAAGGTGCTTTAGGGTTTAATAGTATTTATCTAAACCGGCTAACTGCCAAGCATATTCAGCCGGGCTTTCACAATTTCCCTGTTTTGTCTGGAGATGGGTACTTTATGCAGGTTTTCCAGCAGTAAGGTACCGCCGTCTTCTTTCAGATAGCTTTTCACGCAATGCAGGTTGACCAGATGTGATTGATGGGTGCGGATAAAATCGTGTGGTTTGAGCAAATCTGCAAATTCTTTGAGTGTTTTGCAGACGATGACTTCTTCCTGATTCTGGAGGTAAAAGGTGGTATAATTGTTTGCGGCCTCGCATCGGATCACATCGGTGATCTTTACATACATGGTTTCCTTTAGGGTGGGCAGGGCTATTTTAGGTTCTTTGGTTCCGGTTCTGACATATTCCAGCAGGTTCTCGATACTGTAGTTCTTCTTTTTGTCCTGGATTCTTTGTCTGGCTTTGGCAATGGCCTGTTGAAATTCCTGGATATTGATGGGTTTGAGCAGGTAGTCCAGTGCGGAAAATTTGATCGCCTGGATGCCGTACTTGTCGTAGGCGGTGATAAAGATGACTTCGAATTTGATCCCGGGCAATGCGCTCAGCAAATCAAATCCGGACTGCTGGGGCATCTGGATGTCGAGCAGCACGAGGTCGGGCTGGTGCCGGTCGATGATCTTAATTCCGTCGGCGGCATTTTCGGCAGTGGCTGCGATCTGAACGTCCGGACAATACTGCCCGATGATGAGCTGCAGGTTTTCAATGTTATTGGCTTCGTCGTCGATAATAACGGCTGTGATCATCAGGATATCCAGTTTAGTAAACGCAGGGTAATAGTGCTGCCTTCATGGGCAGCGATGGTCAAAGTTAGGGATTGATCTTTATATATTTGATTGAGCAGCTCTACCCGCTCCCGGCTCAGTTTCAGGCCATAGCCGCTGCTTTGGGGATCGGGAACAAAGCCTTTACCGTTATCGGTTACAGACAGGACCAGATCCTGGTTTTCTTTGCGGATGATGATCCGGATCCTTCCCTCCTGCTTCATGCCGGATATGCCGTGTTTTACAGCGTTTTCTACAAAGGGTTGCAGCAGCATCGCCGGAATCTCAATATTGGCCTGGTTCAGGTCTTCATCTGTCTGGATTTCGTACTGAAAGCCGAACCGCAGCTGCTCCATTTGCAGGTAATCGTCCAGGATTTTGAGTTCTTCTTCCAGGCTCAGCAATTCTTCGTTGTTGCTGTCGAGGACCTGCCGGGTGAGTCCGGAAAAGATGGAAAGGTAATAGTTGGCGCCTTTGATGTCATTTTTGTTGATCAGGTTTTGAATGGAGGTCAGTGCGTTGAACATAAAATGCGGGTTGAGCTGGCTCCGGATGGACTTCAGTTTTAGTGCTGCCATTTGTTTTTCTCTTCCGGCAGTTTTGAGTTTGACCTGGTTGCGCCTGTAATAGATAAAAAACAATAAAGCAACACCCGAGAGTGTTGCGATAATATATGGGAGCGTTTGTTTAAGGGATACTTTTTTTTCTCCTGTTGGAGGTGGTGGCGGTTTGATTTCAAATGGGATGTATAAGGCCTGGGTTTTATCGTACTGCCCTGGTATAGATTCAGCCCTGACAATTTTATAACGGTATTTACCGGGTTTCCGCAGCCAGTCGTGATCGGCAAAACAGTAATCGTCTTGCAGGTAACTCTTCAGCATAGCGGATTCAGCTACCGAATCGTTGTTCATCTTTTCCAGAAAGATGTCGTAAGGAATGGTTTCATGGTGCCTGAAGCGGAGGCCCATGCCCAGCAAAGAATCGGCCGGAAACCGGAGCTGTACAGGAAAACTGCCATCCGTGGACTTTTTTGCATAGTTTTTGCTTTTCTCCAGATCCAGAAGTTCGTAATAGTTTCCCGAAGCATTTGCACTGAGGCCCGCCATCCTCGGTTTGTAATCTACCCTCCAATCGTAGATCACCCCGTCCCTGATGCTGTAGTCCTTGGTATTGACAACTTCGACCATGATGATGTCTCCGGGAGATCTGAATGTTCCGATTGCGCCATAAGGAACCTCAGCACCATATTTCTTTTCAAGGCTGGGAATTGGCGACCAGGGCACGACTTCAATGCTGTCGTTTTTTACGACACGATACTTATAGTCTTTCACATTTCCACGGGCAATCCCTAAGGCCACAAGCACAACCGCCGAACTGTCCGGAATGATATAGCTTGGATAAGTTTTGCTGACGGATCTGACCGGGGCACCATAAATATTGATTTTCGGATCTATTTTAGGATTTAACCTGCTGTATAGTCCAATTTCGAACTTGCCTGATATTTCATCTTTATTTCTCTCTGTTTTTATTTTCTGCAGGTATTGTACTCCTAGATAAAGTGTTCGGTCGCTGGTACTGTAATAAGATGTAGAATTACTGGTATGAATAGTAAATCTGCCTTCGGGTTCCTGATTCTTTTCTTGTTTCTGTGCCTTCCCTGAGGGTGCTAATATGCCGGTGATCAGCAAGCAAAGCAGTATTAAAGAGATTCTGATTTTCATGGTTTCTGAGTGTAAGCGTTAATTCTTATAGTTCAAAAGTGCATTTTATAAGACCCGCCGGCAATGCCAACTGAGCATTTGGCAGGTATGACTTAGTATCGGGAGATTGTCTCCTGAAATTCAGCTTCCGGGGCCGATCTTTTGCTTTACTTTTTCCCTATAGGACTCTCCTACCGGCAGGTATTCTTTGTTGATGATGATGCGGCCTTTTTCGAGGTAATCGATCTGGTCGATATTGACGATATAGGATTTGTGAATGCGCAGGAAATTGCCTGAAGGCAGGATTTCTTCTATGTTCTTCATGCGCTCCAGGGAAAGGATTTTTCCGGTGGTGGTGTGCAGGGTAATGTAATCGCCAAGCCCCTCGATGTAGAGGATGGAGGAGAGCAGGACTTTTTGCAGGCGGTACTCGGTTTTTAAGAAAATGTATGGCGTGGCCGGAGCGGAGGCTGTGCCCGCAGTTAGCGCTTTCTCGCTGCTGATCCGCGTCCTGGCTTTATTGACGGAGATGAGGAACCGCTCCAGGGTAATGGGTTTCAGGAGGTAGTCTACAATGTCGTGTTCATAGCCTTCTATGGCATACTCGGTATAAGCTGTGGTAAGGATCACTCTTGTACCGGTATTGCTGATGATGTTCATGAGTTCGATACCGCTGAGTTCGGGCATTTGCACATCCATAAACACGAGGTCGACCTGGTGCTGATTCAGGTAGCTGAGCGCCTCCAGCGCGGAGGTGGTTTTGAGCAGGAGTTCCAGCCCGGGAGTTTTCTGCACATAGTCTGCCAGGAGTTTTACGGCCGGGAATTCGTCATCGACAACGAGACAGGAAATGGGATGTACTGGTTTCATTTACGGCTTTCTAAACTGAGTTCCACCTTAAAGGTATGCTCCTGCTGTTCAATATGCAAGTGATGACTGCCGGGATAGAGCAGCGCCAGTCTTTTGCGTACGTTGCCGATTCCGATTCCACCAGTCTGGTCTTTGCGTTTCGGAGCAACGTCATTCGTACAGCGGAGTATGATTTCCTGATCCGGGCTGATGCGGATGTCAATGTCGAGCCAGGTATGGTCAAAGGCGACCCCTCCGTGTTTAAAGGCGTTTTCGATAAAGGGAATGAGCAGTAATGGCGGCAGTTGAATTTGAGCGGCATCTTCGGGATAACTGAAATTAAGTTGGCTGGGTATTTCAAAACGCAGCTGCTCGAGGGCAATGTATTTTTCGATGTAATGGATCTCTTTTTCCAGGCTGATGGTTTCACTGGTATCGTACAGCATATACCTCAGCAATTCGGACAGGCCGGAGATGGCGGCCAGTGACTGATCTGATTTGTGGTAGACCATCGAATAGATGTTGTTGAGGTTGTTGAACAGAAAATGCGGGTTGATCTGTGACCGGAGAAAGGACAGTTCTGAATCCCGGTTTTGTATAGCCAGTTCACGCTGCTGCAGTTCAGTGTACTGGGCATAACGCAGAAAGTAAAACACCATCGCAAAAATGGTATAGAAAGCCTGGTAAAGTACCTGCCCCCTGAAAAATCTGGACAGCCGGAGCGGTTCGGGTGCAGTTAGCCAGGCAGCCATATAGTTGATGACAAAGCAGGTTACAAATGCGGCAAGCAGCGCAGCACCAAGCAGGAAATATTTTTTGGCGGGGTAGAAAAAATAGAGCGCAAGGTAAGTACTCAGTGTAAACAGGAAAGAGACCAGGATATCGGTAAACAGTTCGAAAAAGCGGACATCATAGCTGCGTTCGTCTACGAGGCTGAAGTGGCCGTTGTATAGGTCCGGCAGGTATCGCCCCAGGTGTATCAAACTGTAAAACACCAGGAAAGCGGTGATCAGTAATCCCGTCTTCATTTTCATAATCCAAAACTAAGCTATTTCCTAAAAAACAAACCCTGAATTTTCAAGTGTTGATCGAGGTGATTCCGGCGTTCAACGATTAGGCTCTTTGCGGGGCATCATCAAAAGTAATTTGGACACCATAAACCAAAACCCGCTATGATGAAAAAATACTTTTTACTGCTGCTGCTTACCGGGTTTCTGTCTGCCGGTGCGCAGGATAAGAAACAAGGAACCGACTCTTTGAAAAAAGATACACTTAGGGATGAAAAATTCCTGAAGGAGGTCAATATCAGGACCCGAAAAAAAATGATTGAACGGAAGATAGACCGTACGGTGGTTAATGTAGCCGGATTTGTGACGGCCGCAGGTACTGACGCGCTGGATCTGCTGGGCCGCTTGCCCGGCCTGAGGATAACGGATGATGGGCAGGTCAACCTGATGGGCAAGGGTGCAACCATCTATGTGGATGGTAAGCTGACTTATTTGTCCGGTTCGGACCTTGCCGCTTACCTGAAGTCGTTGCCGACGGACTTGCTGGATAAGGTCGAACTGATGCCGAATCCCCCGGCTAAATATGATGCAGCAGGTGGTGGCGGCGTGATCAACATCATCACCAAAAAGAACAAACAGCCGGGATATAATGCTGGCATTTCCGGTAATGCGGGTACAGGTGTCTACCGCAAAGTAAACGGTTCTGTAAATATGAATTACCGTCAGGGCAAACTGAACCTCTTTCTTAATGCGGGGGCAGGCAGTCCGAAGGATTTTGAGCATGGTGCTTCGGTCAGGCGTTTTATAGATGATCAGGGTGCGGTTGCAGCCACGCTGGATCAGGAGAGCGAGATCGTCTATACACGGAACAGCGGAAACCTGAAGCTCGGTGCGGATTATTACCTGAATAAAAAGACCACTATCGGGATCATCCTGAATGGGAACAGGAACTCGGTAGTAGAAAGAGGTAATAACCGGAACCGGATGCTGAACGGTGCTTTTCTTTTGGATTCGTCTATTTATTCGTCGAATGATGTGAACAATAAATTCAGGAATGGTTTGCTGAACCTGAATATGACGCATCAGTTTGATTCACTGGGCAGGGAACTCAGCGTTGATCTGGATTACGGGAAATACCATACACAGATCGATCAGATCTTTAGTAATCTTACTTTTTCACCGGAAAATGTGCTGTTAAATAAGGAAAGGATCAGGGGTGCCCTGCCAAGGGAGATCAGTATTTATTCGGCAAAGACCGATTTCAGTCTGCCTTTTAAGTCTGGTTTGAGGTTAAATACCGGACTTAAAATGAGCCGGGTAAGCACCGATAACGAAGCGGCCTATTTTGCAGGTGAAGGGATTACTGAACGGCCTGACGACAACCGCAGCAATAGTTTCAGGTATGATGAAACGATCGGGGCGGCTTATGTGGAGGGTTATAAGGAATTTGGCAGGCTTGGTGTGCAGGCGGGTTTAAGAGCGGAACAGACGCAATCTAAGGGGCATCAGTTTGGAAATGCAGCGGTGGCAGATTCGTCTTTCAACCGGAGTTATCTGAATGTCTTCCCGACCCTGTTTCTTTCTTTTAAACCGGATTCGACCAACGCCAACCAGTTCTTCTTTAGCTATGGCAGGCGGATCGGCCGACCGGGTTATGACAAGCTCAATCCTTTTCTGTCACTGGTACAGCGCTATAACCAGGTATCGGGTAATCCGTTTTTAAGACCTGACTTTACCAATAACTTTGAGTTTACGCATGTGTTCAGGGAACAGCTGAATACGGTGCTCTATTACTCTGATATTTCTGACATCAGCGGACAAGTGATCAGGCCGGTTGGGGATGTCTATGTGAGTCGTCCGGAGAATACGGGTAATCTCCGTATCGCCGGGTTGATGCTGACCTGGAACAAGGATGTTTTCAAGTGGTGGAATGCGGATTTTTCGGTAAATCCGGAGCGGGTGCACATGAATGCGCTGCTGGGCAGCAAGCGGATCGATACTACTTTTTATGCTTATTCTTTTAACTGGTTTAACCGTTTAACGATCAGCAAAAGCTGCACAGCGGAGCTGGTCATGAACTGGGGTGGCAGGTCATTTTCCGGGCAAAACACCAGCAGGGGGATTTCCGCTTTGCGTGCGGGGATTAAACAGCAGTTGCTGAAGGGGAATGCCTCGATCGGATTGAGCGGCAGTGATTTGTTTTATTCGGCGATCACCCGTGGCAGGGTTTTGAATGTGGCTGGTTCAGATGCCACTTATGAAAAACGGGGGGACAGCAGATCGGTCATGCTTTCGTTCAGTTATAAGATCAGCAGGAATGCGAAGGATAACAAACGGTTCAGGGACCGGAACGGGGCGAGGGATGAACAGAACCGGGTACAAAGTAATCCTTAATTGTCCAATTGTGTACGCTGCATGTTCGTTTCCGAACGGAGTACCATTGCATAATACAGGCAAAACACTCTTTAGCAAACAATTAACCTATATTTAATTTATGGCACAGTGTTGGTCCTCAGCCTGATCAACTCATCAATACACGATATGTTTAAACTAAATTTCAAAATTGCATTAAGGAACCTACGCAGGAATATAAGCTTTTCGCTGATCAACATCGGTGGCCTGGCTATTGGCATGACCTGTTGTTTGCTGCTGTTGCTTTATATTAATTATGAATGGAATTTTGACAAACAGTTTAAGGATATCGACAGGGTTTATTTTAGCAGGCTCAACCTGGACATCAACGGCAAGCTGGTGACTTCGATTGCAACTCCCAATAAGCTCGCAGCGGAAGCAAAACAAACTGTACCGGGCATTGAATTAGCCAGCAGGATGGCACTGGGCGGTGACGACAATAAGTTATTTAATCATGGCCGGCAGAGCTTCAAACTGGAGTCCAGAAGTGTGGATCCTTCTTACCTTCAGATCTTTAATTATCCGTTTATCCATGGAAATGCGGCTACGGCATTGAGTACGCCGGATGCGGTAGTGATTACGGAGGCTACGGCAAAAAAATTATTCGGGAATCAGAACCCTATGGGTCAGACCCTGAAATATGACAACAGGAAATTACTGAAGGTTAGCGGTGTACTGAAGGACCTGCCTAAAAACCAGAGTTTACAGTTTGATGCTTTGCTGAGCTGGGCTTTTTTTGATCAGGAGCATCCTGGTGACAAAGAAAATGGCTGGGGTGCCATTACCTGCGCCACTGTTTTCAAACTGAAGAAAGAAGCGGACTTTGCAGCGACGGATGCCGCCATCAGAAAGATGATCAGGTCCCACGACCCCGACACACAGCTGGAGGCTTTTCTTTTTCCTTATGCTAAGTTTCACCTGTATAATGTGTTTGAGAACGGCAAACCTGCCGGGGGCAGAATAGAACAGGTCCGGCTGTTTGGCTTTCTGGCTTTTTGCATTTTGCTGATTGCCGGCATCAATTACATGAACTTGTCTACTGCGAGGTCGGAAAAACGGTCGAGAGAGGTTGGTGTGCGCAAGGCACTGGGGTCTACCCGGAAAACGATAATGGGACAGTTCATGCTGGAATCGGTCTTGTTTTCCTTCCTCGCTACGGTGGTCGCTTTTGGGCTGCTGGAGTTGTGCCTGCCTTATTTTAACAATTTGCTGGACATCTCGATGAGCATCGATTACCGTTCCTTTCAGTTATGGGGCACACTGGCTGCATTAACCCTCATCACTGGTTTTCTGGCGGGCAGTTATCCTGCTTTTTATTTGTCTTCTTTTATTCCTGTCAGGGTGCTGAAGGGCAATACCAATATCGGAAAATCTTCTTTGCCTGTACGTAAGGTCCTGGTGGTGCTGCAGTTTACGCTTTCGATCTGTATGATCATTTGTGCAATTGTGGTGTATTCACAGATCAGCTTTATGAAGAATGCGCCTCTGGGTTTTGCCAAGGACAACCTGGTTCAGATGCCGCTGGAAGGGCTTTATAAAAATCCGGAAAGGCTGAAATTATTCAAGTCCGAGCTGCAAAAGTCAGGAGCTATTGTTTCTGCCGCCGAATTTGCGCAGTCCTTTACGGAAAGCGGCGAGATCACCAGCTCATTCAGCTGGCCGGGCAAGCCGGCGAATGACAATTCTATTTTTGACTTCAGAAGCGTGGGTTATGATTTCACCAAAACTATTGGAGCGAGGATGGTCAGCGGACGGGATTTCTCTCCTGAATTTCCTGCGGATAGCTCGGCTTCCATCCTGATCAACCAAAGCCTGGCGGATAAGATGGGCATCAAAAATCCGGTTGGCACCAGCGTAAAATGGGATGATAATTCTTCGCTGAAGATCATCGGTGTGGTGGAGAATTATTTAAATGAGGCTTTGGGAAGAAAAGCGCTTCCTACTTTTTTCTATTACAATCCGGTCCGGAGCCGGTCTTTACTGTTAAGGCTGAACCCGGAACAGAATTTAACTGCGGCGATGGGCACTATTAAACGCATCAGCCAGCAGCTGAATCCTGCCTATCCCCTGCAGCTGACGTTTGTAGATCAGGATATGGCGGATAAACTGAAAACGGAGCATTTGCTGAGTGTGCTCTCTAACTTGTTTGGTGGCTTTGCCATTTTAATCTCTTGTTTGGGTCTGTTTGGTCTTGCGCTCTACATGGCGGAGCAGCGCAAAAAGGAGATCAGCATCAGGAAGGTCCTCGGTGCTGATCTGAGCGGGATACTGATCCTGCTGAACAAGGATTTTATGAAGCTGGTATTGTTGTCGAATGTGATCGCTTTTCCAATAGCCTACATCTTGACCAGCAACTGGCTTAAAAATTATGATTATAAGATTCCGTTTGCGGTTGATCCCTTTGTAGCGGCTGCACTGATCTCTATTGGCATCGCTTTGCTGACAGTGAGTTTGCAGAGTTTTAAAGTCGCTAAAGCAAATGCTGTTGATGCGCTGAAATATGAGTAGGTGCTGAGCGAATATAATCCCTTAAAATACCTATTTGTAGGTATTTTTTTGTGATGGCTTTAATCAGAGATTTGAAAGATGACGTTTGTGAATGAATCTGTTATTACACAGGGAAAATCTTATCAGCTGGGTTATATCAATGGTTATCTGGAGGTACTGAGCAGAACATATAACAAACGTTTTGTACACCCGGATGATTTTCGTTTGCTATCGGCCTTTCTTTTGCAGCAGGAGGCTTCCGGAGAGCTGGCCGCTGATATAACCATTGCCTTGCAAAAACAGGGTGCATTGAGCATGGACGTTTCAGGACAGGGCATCACTTTGATACCTTTAAATGATATTTCTGAAAGCATACTGGAAGTCATTATACAACCCTGGCTCCCGCCGGATGAGGCAGAGGACTTACTGCTCCTGATCAAAAACCAGGTTACCGGGGATTTTGACAGATACAGATTCTGGCTTGCCAATGCGGATCCGGTACAGAATTCGTCAAATCTTCTTGTATTTGAACATAATGAGGAGGTGCTGATCCTTGGTTTCGTCATCAGCAATCATTACTTGTAACATTTCATATAGGCTTAGGTAATTTGCCCGAGTTTTCTTATCATTATCATTTCGCAGGTAAATCATAATCATAGGGATATCATTTATGAACTCACAAAAGCAGAAACTGCATGCGGTCTGGGATAAAAACGGCAAATTGCCAGTCAAGGTAGATACAGGAATTCCTGAGATGGACATTCAGGGTTTGCTGGCATCATTTCTTTTGTCAGGTCCGCATTATTATTATATCGTGGATTTTCATGACCGGGAGATCAAGTTTATGTCTCCAAAAATAAAGGAGGTACTTGGGCTTGATCCGGTATCTGTCAGGATTGATGACATTATTGAACGGATTCATCCGGAAGATATGGGGCATGTGACCAGGGCAGAATCTATGACCTATGACTTTGTGTACCGCCATGGATGGGACAACATCACAAAATACAAAAGCGGTTATTGTTTCCGCATGCTGGCGGCCGACGGTAAATACAAATTATTTCATCATCAGGCACTCGCCCTGACTACTGATGACAAGGGCAAACTTTGCAGGGCAATAAATATACATACAGACATCGAACATCTTTCAACGGCAAACAGCTACAAAGCAACACTGACGGGGGTTAATGGCAAGTCCGGCTTCTGGGTTTTTGATGTGCCTTTAGAGCATCAGGTAGAAGCCGGAGAAATATTTACTACCCGTGAACGGGAGATCGTCGGCCTTCTGGCCGCGGGGTATAATAGTAAAAAGGTAGCTGACCAGTTATTCATTTCCCTGCATACCGCTAAACAGCACCGTAAGAACATCATTCGTAAGGCGGGTGTAAAAAACAGCTCGGAGCTGATCGCCATGTGCATCAGAGAGGGCCTGGTTTGATCTGCAGGATAGCGATGCGTTGAGGTTTTCCCTTTCTTATTTTACAATCGTTTTTTTGAGCTGAGCTACTTCTTTTAACAATAAGGGGAATGCGGGTACTGCCATCCCGCCATGATCAAAACCCTGAAGTTCATATAATCTTGTGGATTTGTGCCCTGCCAGTTTCATCATTCTGTTGAGGTAGGCATTTTCTTCGTATCTGCCCAGCAACTCCATTTCCCTGTCGCCGGTGATGAGCAGCATTGGCGGGGCGTCTGCACGTACATGATACAAAGGTGCATATTTATCAATAGTGGGCTGGGTGTCTTTTATGCCCTGCTCCTGCCGGACGGTAAAATGTGTAATGGCTTGTCCGCTAAAAGGAATGAGGCCGGCAATGTTGTTGGCATCGATCTTATATTTATTCAGGTATTGCTTATCTAAAGTGATCATTGACCCCAGGTATCCTCCGGCGGAGTGACCGGAAACGAAGATCAGTTTTTTGCTGCCTCCGTACTGTTCGATATGATTGAACACCCAGGCTACTGCCGCCGCGGCATCTTCTATATAGGCCGGTGCATGAACTTTGGGCGACAGGCGGTAACCTACTCCGATCACTGCCACTCCTTTATCCATCAGTTCTTTTGGAATTTCTTTTCCTCCGCCGGTAATACCTCCGCCATGAAACCAGACTATGGTGGCGTAGTTCTTCACATTTTTAGGGTAATAGACATCCAGCCTGCACTGAGATTTGATATAGGGGTCTTTAACAGAGTTGGAATCCGGGTAGTAAAAAATATTATTCTGCCTTTCCGCAGTCTGCTGTCCGAAGCTTTTTGTGCTGATGAAAATCAAGGTCATCATCAGGAAACTGTAATAAATAAATCTTGCGGATAGTTTCATATGCAGGTTTATACTGGTTAAAAAAATGTACTGAGGATGCAAGTTAAAAAAAATGATAAACAATGAAACGGCTGAAGGTTGTATATTGCTTTTATTAACGTAACAAAATAAGCACAGTAAACATTTTATGATCCCTTTATCAATAGCCATTGTCATCATTTCTATCGTTACTTATTTACTGATCAGAAATAAAAAAGTTAAAGCGGAACCTATCACGGAAGAAATTCAGAACTATACCGGACTACTTGGCAATGAGGTGGATTTCTACAAAAAACTAACTGAAGAGAACAAGCGGAGATTTGAAAAAATGGTCAGCGAATTTCTGGGATATGTGCGCATCGAGGGTGTGGGGACAACGGTCACTGATCTCGATAAGGTACTCATTGCTTCAAGTGCCGTCATTCCGATATTTGGTTTTCCGGGATGGAAGTACAACAACCTGAGCAATGTGATCCTTTATCCGGATACTTTCGATAAAGATTTTCAGTTTGAAGGCGGAAGCCGCAACATTATGGGGATGGTGGGTTCCGGTTATATGAACGGACAGATGCTGCTTTCCAGGGCTGCGCTGGTCCATGGCTTTTCAAAATCTGCGGGAAATGAAAATACCGCGATTCATGAGTTTGTGCATCTGCTGGATAAATCAGACGGTGCTACGGACGGAATTCCTGAAAACCTCATGGCTCATGAATATACCCTGCCCTGGTTCCGGCTGATGCATGAGGAAATGCAGCGCATTGAATCGGGAAAGTCTGATATTAATCCTTATGCCTTAACCAATGAGGCGGAGTTTTTTGCAGTGGTATCGGAATACTTCTTTGAAAAGCCTGAAAAATTGCAGCAGAGGCATCCTCAGTTGTATGAGTTACTGGCACTCATATTTGAACAGCACCCTGCTGCATGAAAGCGTATCAAATTCATTATTGCCTTTTCATAATCGTATAGATTGAGGTAGAGCCGTACACCGGGAAAGACTTGACCTGGAGGTTAGGATAGCCCGTAAGTTTTCCACCGAAAGCAATATTCCTGTTGTTGAATGGCATGTACAGGTAGTAGTCATTTCCGATTTTAGACACAGACCAGGTTAGGGTATTGTAATAATCTCCGTCTGGGATATCGCTTCCTCTGTTTGCATCACTGGTATAGGTTCTTTGCCCTGTTCCGAATGCATTGAGATGATATTTGTCCCTGGTGTTGTCATAGCCTCCGCCATACCAGGTATTGATCCAATCGCCGACTATTGCCGCTTTATACAGGGCAATGGAGTCGACGTCTGCTTTGACTTTGGCGCTGATGGTCTTCTTTAAACCCTTAGCCGAAAAATCTGTATTGCTGTATGTGATGTCATAGGTAAATGACTGATCAGTTTTTTCCTGGGTATTTGCAGTGATCTTATAGGTGCCGTCGCTAAGTTCCTCAACGGTAAAGGTGACCTGGGGATTGCTGACATTATCAATTTTAACGTATTTGTTGTGAACCGGTTTAACTCGTTTCTGAATGGCCTCTGCAAGGGTCCTGAGTTTTACTGCGGGTTTAAATCTTGCCGGTATTTTTTCCAGGAAATTGCCGATGCTGGTCCTGTACTCCACCATTTTACCTAGAAAATCTTTAATGAAACTTCCCGTTGAAGGCGATGTGTTGTCGCTTTGATCAAATAACTTATAGGTCGCAATTCCATTGCCGGATTTGACCTGCTGATTTTCAAAAAGATCTACTGTAGCTGAAGTGCTGAGGTGTGAAAGGGTTAACCCCTCGTAAGGGAGCAGCACCTGATCGATCAGGTCGTTCATCGCAGTCAGATTAACAGAAACACTTTCTGCAACCTGAATAATCAGGTATCCGGCGGCGATACCTACGGCAAGGGTACCTAAAACAGGAACTGCACCCGCAATTACAGGACCTGCATAGAGAACGCCTGCCAGCTTCGCAATATTTCTGGACATCACGTAGGATGATTTCAACCATCTGGTGATGGCTTCCTTTTGCGCTTCTTCGAGATCAAATATTTTACTGTTTAGAATTCCCGCAGTGCTGCTCGTGCGCGCACTGGAGATCTTGCCGGAACTAACGATTCCTATGGATTGCTGTTGTTTTAGTCTGCTGATCTCCTGCAATTGCGCAAATGCTGAAGTCATTTCTAGATTTGCCTGCACCAGTTCGTCAACCACAGGTTTGTGGACGGCCATAAACTGCGCAAACTCGAGCTTTCCGGAAGCCGGAAGTTTCTGGTATTGCTCATTAAAATCTTTTAATGCTGCACTATAAGTTCCGGCATCCCGGGCGGCATCCTGCTTTTGTATGGAAGTAGCAGTGGAGGATTCAGCAACACGCTCCAGTCTGGAAATAAATGTTGCTATGGAGTCCTGAAATCCTGAGGCGTAGAAATCAGCAGTTTTCACATTGGCAACTGCCTTAAGCTGAACAGCACCTGTATAATTTTTACCTCCAGAGGTAAAACTCAGTTCATAATTACCATCTGCGAGGCCAGGCATCATGACATAAGCTATGTTTTGATTGATGACCACTTTTACCTCTTCTGTACCAAGTTTGCCGGTAACCTGCTGTTGTGCAGCCGCATTTTCAGCAATAGTAAACTGAATGATTTCTGCTGGTGCGCTGGTGGTATTTTCAATCACAATTCTGGTAACAGGAGCTGGCTTATCCGGCTCAGTATCTTCAATTTTTGATTCACTTTTCTTACAGGATAAGGAAAAGGTGATCAATAAGGGGATAATGGCACAAATGAGCTTGCTTTGCAATCTGGAGTTCATTTCTTTGAAATTGATTATTACCCCAAAATTAGCGGTAAGGTGTTCCTCCTGCAATACCCATTTAGGGGCATTTATTTAGTATAAATGCATAAAATCCTTACTTAATTACTTGATTTATGCTTAAATAATCCTATTTTTAATTTTTGCTTAACACCAAATAAGAAACCTAAAAAGAACCATAATGAAAAACCTCAGGGGAATCATATGTTTAGTGATCGCATGCACGTTGCTAACGGGCCCTTTCTATGCTGCGGCACAAAACAAGACAAAATCTTCAAAAAAACCATTGGTAGTGTTCGTGACCGGCGATCATGAATACAGCAGTGAAGCTACCATGCCGCTCATTGCTGCTGAACTGGAAAAGAACTACGGTATGCGTACCATTGTATTAAAATCTTCACCCGACCACAATTCAGAAGAGAACATCCCCGGATTGGAAGCATTGAAAGATGCGGATCTGGCGGTATTCTTTTTACGCTGGCGCCGCTTGCCGGAAGATCAGCTGAAATACATTGATGACTACCTGAAATCTGGGAAGCCGGTGATGGGTTTCAGAACCACCACGCATGCGTTTAATTTCCCTGCAGGTCATCCTTCGGAAAAATGGAACGCCTTTGGGGAATTTGCACTTGGAGCGCCTCCGGGATGGGGCAAATCTGGTCATACACACTACGGACATAATTCTACTACGGATGTCTCTGTGATCGCTGCAGAAGCTAAACACCCGATATTAACAGGCGTACCTCAGCAGTTTCACGCAGTCTCCTGGCTCTACCATGTGATTCCGGACTATCCTTCAAAAGGTTCAACCTGGTTATTGATGGGTAAATCTGTAAATCCTGATAAACCGGCCAAAGACAATCCTGTGGCCTGGACCTGGAAAACGGCTGCCGGTGGCAGAACTTTTATGACTACGCTGGGCCATCCTCAGGATTTTAAGGAAGAAGGTCTGCAGCGCCTGGTGATCAATGCGGTTCACTGGACATTGAGCCTGCCTGTTCCTAAGAAATGGGCTGGAAAAATAGACATGGACGTTCCTTACAGAGAGCCATGATGGCTTGTTAACAATTCGAAACACTCAAAAACCAATTATAAATATGGAGCTTTCAATACACAACTGGATGCGGGCCGAGACTATAGAAACGACCATCCGCAGGGTTTCCAGTCTGGGTTACACTAAACTGGAAATTGCGGGGAGTCCTGAGCACTATGACACCAATCAGGTTAGGAAACTGTTAAAAGAGTATAATTTAACCTGCTGGGGGTCTGTTACCCTGATGCTGGAGGATCGCAATCTGCTGGCCAGAGATGAGGCCCAGCGGGCAAAATCTGTACAGTATGTAAAAGATGTAGTCAGAATGGTCAAAGAGCTGGACGGCCACATGGTATCGGTAGTACCCGGTACTGTCGGCAAAATAGTTCCTGACGGCAGACCCGACGAAGAATGGGAATGGGCGGTGAATTCTATGAAGGAAGTATATGAATATGCGGAAGCATCCGGTATTTTACTTGGTATAGAACCGATCAACCGCTTTGAAACCTATTTCGTTAACCGGGGTGACCAGGCTTTGGCACTGGCTCAGGCGGTAGGTCCGAACTGTGGCGTATGCCTGGATACTTTTCACATGAACATTGAAGAAGATGATATGTTTGAAGCGATCAGAAGAGCAAAAGGGAAATTGATCGGTTTTCACGTGGCAGACAACAACCGCATGGCACCGGGAATGGGTAATCTGAACTGGCCTAAGATCATCAGTACGCTTCAGGAAATAGGTTATGACGATGTACTTTCTGTGGAGTTCTGCTCCCCTATAGACCGTACGCCTGCCAACCCTTATCCAAATTCCATTGATGAAGATCCTGAGGATCTGTCATCTGAACAGAAGAAATTCCTGGAAGATCATGGCAGTACTTCGGTTACTGAAGACTTTTACAGCATGCTTACCCGCAAATCTTTCGATACCCTATCCAATTTAATTACAGTACCTCAAACGACGATTTAAAAAATGAAGATAACTAATGTAGAAGCTTTTTGGCTCCGCTGCCCGATCCCTAAAGAAAAACAACACTTTTCCGATTACGGACTGCTTACGAATTTTGACATGACGCTTGTGGTCATTACCACAGAAGACGGACTTCAGGGTTTTGGTGAAGCCAAAGCTGCCGTAGGTTCGTCAGGGGTATGTGCTTCGATTGTGAGCTGTGTGGAGAATGAGCTTAAACCTGTTTTAATGGGTAAAGACGCCAGAAACATTACCCGTCTGTGGGAAGAAATGTACAATGGCACCCGTGATCACTATGCGCTGTCAAGAGGCAGGAAATTTCCGATCCTTGGCAGAAGAGGGCTTACGGTATCTGCAATGAGCGGTATAGACACTGCTTTATGGGATTTGAAAGGAAAAGCATTGAATGTTCCGGTTGCGGAGTTGCTTGGCGGTACCTGCCGGGACTTTATGCCGGCCTACGCCAGTGGCGGATGGGCGGACGTGAACAACATCGGCGCGCAGCTGAACGGTTATGTTTCCAAAGGATTCAGGGGTGTGAAAATGCGTGTGGGAATTATGGATGAAACCGTTCAGAACAGCATCAACAGGGTAAAGGCTGCAAGGGAAGCCATTGGTCCGGACATTAAGCTGATGGCTGATGCACACGGTACATTCAGTGTACCGGAGGCCAAGCAGTTTTGCCGTGGCGTGGAAGATTGCAACCTGTACTGGTTTGAAGAGCCGGTTAGTCCGGACAACAGACATGGAACGGCTGAGGTAAGATCTGCTACTGCGATTCCTATTGCTGCCGGAGAAAGTGAATATACCAGTTTTGATATCCGTGATTTGCTTGAAGTAAGGGCGCTGGATGTGGTTCAGCCGGATGCGGCCATCATAGGAGGTATTTCTGAGGCGATGCGTGTGGGTCACCTGGCCAACGTGCAGCAGCTGGAACTGGCACCTCATTGCTGGGGCTCGGCATTTTCTTTTATGGCCGGATTAAATGTTGCCTTTGCTTCTCCTTCGGCAACGATCATTGAGTTTTCGCTTGGCGGAAATCCGATGATGTATGAACTGGTAAAAGAGCAGATCACAGTCACAGAAGGTAAGATAGCGGCACCTTCAGCACCCGGTCTCGGACTGACTCCAAACTGGGATTTTGTACATGAATTTAAACAAAAAGTAAACTAACTATGGCACGAGCACTTAAAATCAATCACGTAACCGTAATTGTAGATAACCTGGAAAAAGCAGGTCAATTCTACCAGAATGAACTTGGTCTGGAACCACTTGCTGCGTTCCATTTTGACTATCCTGTAATGTTCTTCAAATTTAATGATGAACAGCAGCTGCACATTTCAGAATGGGAAGATACGACTTCCTTTCGCGGACACATTTGTGTACAGGTGGATGACTTCAATGGTCTTTTCTTTCGCATGAAGGAACTGAACGCCATTGACATCAAACCATGGGGTAAAGTAAGACAACTGCCTGATGGCGCCATGCAGATGTTTCTGCGTGATCCGGCCGGAAATCTGGTGGAGATCTCTTCTGCTCCGGGTTCTGAAGTTGATCCTGCGATATTTGAGGATGAGCTCTATCAGGAAGGATTATATGTTTCTGACAGAAAGGATTTCAGAGGGTTAAGATCTGACGAGGCGACTTTATACCATAAATAACCAATGAAGAAAAACGTTTTATTGCTGGAGACGATTGCCGATGAGGCCTTAAGTCTGCTCCATGAACACCTGAATGTATTCACCGGCTATGATGATGCTTCTTTAAAAGATGTTCTGGCTAAGCAGCAGATCGATGCGGTCATCACCCGGGGCAAAGGACAAATTAATAAAGCGCTAATGGCGGCCTGCACTGATCTGCAGGTTGCCGCCCGCTGTGGTGTGGGTCTGGATAATGTGGATGTGGCCGAAGCGACCGCAAGGAACATTAAGGTGATCAATGCGCCTGGCTCCAACGCAGCGACAATCGCAGAACATACCTTATCCCTCATGCTGATGCTGATGCGCAATATGTACCACTCTGCCGCACAGGTTAAGGCGGGGAACTGGAACTGGCGCAATCAATACTCCGGAGATGAACTCAACGGGAAAACGCTGGGGATACTCGGGATGGGCAATATTGGAAAACGTGTAGCCCGTCTTGGGGAAGCCTTTGGCATGAAAGTGATTTACTGGAGCAGATCCGTCCAGGATTTGCCCTATACGTATTTGTCTATGGAAGATGTATTGCAGCAATCGGATGTGATTAGTCTGCATCTGCCTTTTACTGCTGAAACAGGAACTACCATTGGTGCAGCTCAGCTTGCGCTGATGAAACAGGGGGCGTTATTGATCAATACTGCCCGTGGGGCACTGATTGATCATGAAGCCTTACTAACTGCACTCAATACAGGCAAACTTGGAGGATTCGCGGCGGATGTATTGCCGGAAGAACCTCCTGCTCCGGACTTTGCCATTGTGCAGCATCCGAACGCAATTGTTACACCACATTCAGGAAGCCTTACAGCTTCTACTTTCAGATACATGTGTCTGATCACGGCTAAGAACGTCATTGCCGAACTTACTGCTGAAGGCGCTGAGCCTGCAAGTATTTTCAACCTGCAGGCGCTTCAGAAAGCCTCTTCTTAAATTATTTTTCCATTGGATGCTGCTTGAGCAGATCCTGCGGAGCGTAAAATCCAACTTTAGATTTTGTAGCGGCCCTTACAGCTTTCACCTTAGCAGGTGAAACTGCGGGCGCTTCATTGCCGAAAGAGTTTCTGACATAAGTCAGTATAGCTGCTACTTCTTCATCCTTTAACATTCCGCCAAAAGGTGTCATCGGTACTTGTCCGCTGTATTTCTTTTCATTGACTTCTATCGGCCCCATAAGACCCTTCAGTACAATCTTGATCATACGTTCCTCACTGCCGGTAACCCATTTAGTGCCTGCAAGCGGGGGAAATCCTGAGGAAGGGAGTCCTTTGCCATCAGGCTGGTGACAGGTAATACAGTAACCTTCTTTGGCATAGATCGCTTTGCCTTTTACATACAGATCAGCCGCAGCTCCTGTTAGTTTTGTGACTACCTTTTCTTCTGCCTTTTCTGTTACTGATCTTCCGTTCAGATGGGCTACTGCTGTTTCATAAGGAGCACTCATCCAGTCATCAATTGGTTTTTTGGCCGCTTCAGCCTCAATGGCCAGTCCTTTCTCTTTAGGGAGCCAGGAAGCGGCAACAATGGCTTCCAGACGGACTCTGCCATGTACATCTCCGGCAGCCTGCATCAGCAGTTCCTGCTGGTCTGGCACCTGATGTCCGGTATACCTCAGTACCCTAACCGCGGCCGCTCTGGCATGGTAATCTTTCGCTTTCAGTACCTGACCCAGCAGTTGTCTGTCTACTTTGTTGAGACCCCAGGTCACCCACAGAGCTTCTAAAAGGTGGTGTTCGTATTTCGGATCATTCTTATCGAGTTTGGCTACCCAGGTTTTTAATTCAGGAAGAACTTCGGCAGCGGTATGACCCCGCAGTTCCGCACGGCTATGGTAACGGGCTCTGTATTCAGGTAATTTCAGATTGTCCAGCAATTCAGTTACGGACGCTCCTGCTATTTTTGGTGCTTTCACCAATGGTCTTGAAGGATAGGTGATGCGGTAGATCCTGCCGTGGGTATGGTCACGCAGAGGATCTCTTGCGTTGTGCTGCATGTGTCCGATCAGGATGTTGTGCCAGTCGGCTACGTACAGGGAACCGTCCGGTGCAAACTCCATGTCGACAGGCCTGAAGTTCTTATCCTGCGCAACCAGAAGATCCTGCCTGTGCCTGCTTTTGTATCCCGTACCATCATCGGTCAGGGTATGCTGCTTGGTACCCAGGAAACCAATGGTATTGTTGATCAGAAAATCGCCCTGCCATTCATCAGGGAAATGACGGCTGGAAATAAATTCCAGTCCTGAAGTCGGACGGACACGGTGCTCTGGCTGAATCAGGTCCCTTGAGGCTTCGTTCTCTTCTCCATAACGGGATTTTACGGAAACCGGCAACATCCACCTTACTGCCGGACCAGAGGTCTCTGCATAGAAGTTTTGCCCCCAGTCGTCAAAAGCAATTCCCCACGGATTCGGTACGTAGGGCTGAGCGGTACGTTCCAGCAGACGGCGTTGAGGACTATAGCGGTAGAAACCACCATTGGTAGCTCTTACAGGTCCGTATGAAGTTTCCACATCGGTATGTAAAAAGACGCCTTCGCCCATATAGATGGCTCCTGAAGGATCGACAGTAAACGCATGAATATTGTGGTGGGTGTCGTGGTCATCAAAACCGCTTAGCAGGATCTCCTTTTTGTCTGCCTTGCCGTCGCCATCTGTATCTTTCAGCAGCACGAAGTTTGTACCCTGAGAAAGATAAACTCCTTCTGCGGTGATCTCAAATCCTAAAGGAAGGTGCAGGCCATCTGCAAAGACCGTTTCTTTATCTGCTTTACCATCGCCGTCTGTATCTTCTAAAATAATCAGCTTGTCATTGGGTTTGGCATCTCCCGGTTTATAATGCGGGTAACTGGGCATGGTGGCGACCCATAGACGGCCCCTATTGTCGAAACTGATCTGGCAGGGTTTGGCCAGATCGGGAAACTCCTGCTCGGAAGCAAATAGTTCTATTTTAAATCCCGGGGCTACTTTCAGTGAATTGAGTGCATCTTTTCCGGTCAGGTAATTCAGACTGCCATTGTTTTTTTCGTCGTAGTTGGTTTTCACCACCGGAGCCGGAGTGGTATTCTTATCTGCTTTTGCCAGATCCATCTTTTTTCCTTTTACGGCCTGCCAGATGGCGGTATCTCTGATCAGCGTCATCTCCCGGATCTTTTTGATTTCCGCGGGATAATTATCCGGGCCAAAGGGGTCATACCTTCGTCCGTAGGCATGTACTCCATTCGGAATTTTAATGTCATTATGCCACATCCAGTTCTTCTCCAGTACTGCAGTGTGGACAAGGGCACGGTTTTCTTCAGCCTTTACCGGAGCCTTGCCAAAAGTCAGATCGGCCAGTAAAGGGGCAAATCGGGCATAACCGTCATCGCTCAGCTGCGATCCGTCAATCGTAAGGGGTTTAGCGGCGGTATCAAACCATTTTTTCGTGGGTGTATAAACGTCTATAAAGAGTACGTTATTGCTGGCCGCAACTGTTTTCATGGCTTCTGCATACAGCGATAAGTTTACGTTTTCCTTTTTCCCGTCAGGCAGATCGTATTGTTTTGAAAGGTCTTCAAAAGCGATTGGTGATACAATCGCCAGCTGTGGAGCGGTATTGCCGTTATATTTTTGTTGTAGGGTGTGTTTGATGAAGGCATCAAGTTCGGCCTTGTAATTCTCTAAACCCTGAGGCCCTTCAAATGATTCATTATAACCAAAAAATGCAATGATGACATCTGCATCGAGTCTGTCGAGCCATTGGTCTTCGGTCTCAAAATGACCCTGACTGTCTGAAGGATGCGCAAGTTCTGTCTGAAACTTTTCAGCTCCCGGAAAAGCCCAGGGTGAAGGTCTGCTGGCATGGGGTCTGAAGCCCGGGGTATTCCCCCCGTCAGACATATTTCTGATGAAAAGATTAAAATCCGGATACCGGAGCTGCATCTCAGTTTCAAAATGTCCATAATTCATCATCCTTGATCCCAGGTTATTTCCGATCAGCACAATATGTGCGTCTTTTTTTAACTGAAGGGAGGGATGATCTGATGTGGTGAACTGCAATGTGCAGAACGCAATAAAAACGCCCGCTATAACTTTAAGAATAGCGCTGTTACTCTTTTTTAAAAATTTGAACATGATACATTTATAACTTACCTAACAATTACTAAATATAGCTTTTCTTATCTGGTTTTTATACTGTCCTTTACAAGAATGTTACCTTTTCACAATCTTATAAACATGTTCCAATCCGTCGAGAGTAAGACTGACCACGTACATCCCGCTTGCAAGGCCCGAGACATCCAATGGAAGGGTGCCGGACCGGTTACTATAGCTTTTGAGGAATACCCGCTGCCCGTTTGCTACATTATGAATCGTGATCCTGGCGCTCTTCACCACGCTTTCACCGATATTCACGTGGAGCAGATCAAGGAAAGGATTTGGATAAGGTGCATGATTGCCTGTAAAATTGATCACTTCTTCATGGATACCCTGACATGGAAGATCAGTACTCACCGAAAGTTTATTGCTTCCTTCCTTAAGCTGTATGGAGATACTGCTGTTACTGGTTTTATATGCCACATCGTTCAGTTTCACTTCATAATTACGGCCACCGCTTAACCCCAGTGTCAGTACATTGGATTCTTTGTTCACATTGGCATACACTGACAGGTCTTTAGGTTCAGAGATGTTCACATCAAAACACTGCTGGTAATCCGGCTCCCCGCCTGCGGTAATGCAGATCTTGTATATACCTGCAGCCAGATCAGTGATATTGACTTCATTGGCAAAAGTAAAGGGCTGGTTTATCAACGTACCTCCGCTGACCCTGGCAGTATAATTCAATATTTTAGCGGCAGTGATCAGGATAGAGCCGTTCTTTGAACCTTTACAGGTCGCACTTGCAGAGGACACGGAGAAATTAGATGCAGGAAGCGTAAATATCACTTTAACTGTAATTGCATTAGATAGGGCATCAGATCCTCCGATCGTCAGTTTAAAAGTATAGGAACCACTTTCTTTAGCCGTAAAACTGGTTTTTGTAGCTCCGGCGATCACAGTACCGTCTTTGTACCACTGATATTGCCCGGTGCCTCCGGTTGCGGAAAGGACAACCTGCCCACCAGTCGTAACCGTTACAGGACCGCCAGCTGTAATAACCGGCGCAGGTATGTTGTAGATAAAAGTACCAGTGGTCACAGAAGCAATTCCGTTGGTGATGTAGATTTTACCGGTTTCGCCATCTCCTACTGTTGCCAGGATCGTATTATCCGATTCAACGGTAAATGATTGTGCATTTAAAGAACCGAATTCCACTTTGTTGATTCCTGTAAAACCGCTCCCCTTAATCGTGATCACATCTCCTTTCTTTCCGTTCATTGGCGTAAAGGATGTAATTTCCGGCGTTGGTATATAGGTAAATCCGGACAACGTAGCTGTACCTTCCGGCGTAACGACAACTACATCTCCGCTTGCACCGTTACCAAGTACAGCAAAAATTGTAGTCGGTGAGACCACCCGAAAGCTGCTAGCGGGAACACCCCCAAAACTAACTGCTGTTGCACCTGTAAAATTAGTCCCGGTAATGGTTACCCCATGAAAATACGTGGTTGTCGCCGGTGTAAAAGAGGTGATGGCTGGAACCAGTATTCCGCCATCGTAAGTGAAGCCGGCCAGGGTATCGGTTCCGTAAGCGGTAGTGACTATTACATCACCACTTTTGCCCTCACCAACTGTGGCTGAAATGCTGTTATCGCCACTTACCTCAAATGACTGAGCAGGCATACCGCCAAAGCTGACTGCGGTAGCACCTGTAAAATTAAGCCCCTCTATGAACACATTCTGCCCCTTAGCCGCATTAGCAGGAGTAAACTGACTGATCACCGGCTTCATACTGACCTCGATAGTAACGCCCGCTGTACTGCTGCCGGATGCATTATATGCGGTAATCTGATATACTGTTGGCGGAGAGGCCACCGTTGGTGTGCCTGTAATTCTCCCTGTTTCCTCCAGTGTTAGTCCTTTCGGTAAAGCAGGATGAATGCTGTATCCGGTGGTGCCGATCTTACGTATGGAATGAGACAGGATATCTGTAACGTATAAAAAGCCTGCCGGATCGTATAAAATTCCATGCAGAGAGACATCGGTTGGCGGGAAGCCGCCGGTACCCCGGAATACAATCACCGGGACAGTTGCAAAAGCACTCACCTGTCCTGTTGGGGTAATTTTACGGACAAGGCTATCGTTATCGGTCACATAGAGGTTCCCCGTATCATCAGGCGCTACATTAACAGGTTTCCGGAAACTGGCAGAAAGTGCTGGCCCGTCTACCACATCCCATTGCCCATTTCCGGCGACGGTACTTACTTCTCCCGAAGGGAGGATTTTCCTGATTCTGTAATTGTCCTGATCTGCAACATAAAGATTCCCACCGGCATCAAACGCAAGTCCGGTCGGCTTATTAAACTGAGCAGCGGCACCTGTACCTTCTTTAAAGCCCTGTGTACTTCCTGCAAAGGTAGTAACCAGACCCGAAGGTGTGATTTTTCGGATGAGGTGATTGCCCTCATCTGCCACAAATACGTTCCCTGATGCATCACAGGCAACGGATGCCGGATAATTGAAAGCTGCTGCACTCCCCTGACCATTGGCCGCACCTGAGGTTACCGTACCGGCTAAGGTACTGACCAGACCAGTCGGATCAATTTTCCGGATCGCATGGTTCAGGCGGTCTGCGACATACAGATTGCCGCCGGCATCTACTGCAACACCCGAAGGCTGATTGAACTGGACTTCAAGTCTTCTGCCGTTAACCAGCCCGACATACTGTGTACCTCCGGCAACTGCAGTTGCGATCTGATCTCTGTTGATCACAAAAATAGCTCCCGCAGAAGCGGTGTAGAGATTGGAACCATCAAAGGCCAGTCCTCTCGGCGTGCGTATATTTGCATTTGTCCCTATTCCTCCGAAACCGCTTGCACTTCCGTTTCCGATATAATCGGTTACTGTGCCATAAAGTGCCTGAGGAATAGTTCCGCCACTGCTGACCGGTGACAAAGGCTCAATGGCTGTCCCTATGCTGTAAGTTTTCGGATTCTTGTAGGTCAAAACAGGGGCTGTGGCTATCCGGGTTGTAGTAATTTTCACCACAGCGGTTTCAGTACCGCCGGAAGTTAATGCCGTTATGGTGTAGTTTGTGGCTGCTGTAGTCCTCCGGGGAGTTCCTCTGATTGCACCTGTATTGTCAATCGCAAGACCCAGGGGAAGTTCCGGCGATACCGACCATCCATAGAGATCCACTTTCTTTAGCAGTCCTGCACCATAATCTGCGACAATCAGGGCCCCAGTTGAATCTACAGCCAAACCGCCTCCGGTTCCGCTGAAACTGGCCAGCTTGCCTACCCCGTAAACACTGAGGTAAAGCTGGTTACCCGCCAGGGTAGTCACTGTACCGTCGGGATTTACCTTACGGATATCATTTGTCTCGGCAACATATAAATTACCTTGTTTATCTATGCTGAGGTATTCGGGTGAATAAAAGATAGCATCTTCGCCCTTTCCATCTACGTTGGCACCATAGCTACTACCTGCTACAAAACTGATTACTCCCTGGGCAGAGATTTTTTTGATCTTATCTCCGCTTATAAAGAACAGGTTGCCGTCTTTATCTATGACCAGCCCCATACCACCCGCACCGGAATTCAGGGCCGGCCCGTAAGTATCTTCAAACTGGCCATTTCCGGCATAAGTACTGACCGTTCCATCAGCTGTTATTTTTCTGATATATCCGTTGTTACTATCTGTGACATAAATATTTCCGGAAGCATCAATAACCAGTGAGTGCGGCCGGTTAAACCTGGCGGCAGCGCCTTTCGCATTGACCATTCCGGCTTGTCCGTTCCCCGCCAGAGTGGTTACCACACCTGTAGCAGAAATAGCCCTGATCGTATGATTCCCTGCCTCAGCAACGTATACAATCCCGTTGCGGGCAGTTATCCCTTTGATGTCTGAAAACCTGGCTGCGGTGCCGGTGCCATTCAGATAGCCGGAGGTCGTACTGCTCCCGGCCAAAGTGCTCACGTTACCTGCAGCATCGATCTTACGGATCATTTTGCCTTCAGCGTCAGCGAGGTAAATATTTTGTTCATCGGCATACATGACTCCCGGTTTCAGGAATGAGGCCAATTTGAGTGTTCCGTTGGCTACCCTTTTTATACCGTTGCCCCCAAAATGCTTCACTTCACTGTAAATCGTATTTGCAGATGTTCCTGTACCTGTCAAAACGGGGTTCAATGGCGGAATGGCCTCACCAATCTGGTAAATTTGCGGTCCCGCATAGGTAAATTTTTGCTGCGCGAATCCCTGCTGAAAGAGAAACAGCACAAAAAGAAGTAGTACATACTTCTTAAGTATTATTGAGGTCATCAGGAAAAAGCGTTAAGTAGAGGTTTATTCATATAATCTTATGGTATGTAAATATAAGATTCTGTTTTATAATATCTTATAACATTCGTTTTTTCATTCATGTCTTTTTTTCATCCGCCATATGCTGCTGATCCTTTCTTTCGGATTCAACCAGTTCTGTCCTGATTTCAGGAACATAATCATTTCTTCTGTTGGAAGGAACAGGTACTCCTGCGCCCAAACTGACACCAATGGAGGCCAGTAAGAGCAATGCCACAAGACATGTTATTCTCCACGCTTTTCTCAAACGTTTCATAATTCTTAATCATTAATTAATAGAAGGCCGCGTTCGCGCAGCGTAATTTGCAGGCAGTTTTCACTGCTGCTGTTTAAATCAGAAGATTAGGAAAGATGAGCTTCCGGAGCAGGCAGCAGAAGTATTCCGCAGGCCGAAAACTGGATGATTGATTTGTAGAAGCTGTATTGATTTAAAAGATGATTAAACCTGAGTGTGGTAAAAGTTTTAAAGTTTCTTAATGAATGTTTGCTTCCGGCAATGGTATTTTTCTGTTTCCGAAGGTTTTCAGCATTGTTTTGACAACTGAAATACTGAAGGTAATTGAAGCCGGTATTTGTATAGTCCCGACGGGAAAAAAGCTGTTCTGTTGATGTTGCGTTTACAACATTGACGGATAAGGCAGTCGGTGTTACAAACGACAATAAACTGAGCATCAGCGCAAAACTGAGCAGCCATCTGGAGAATGGTTTACTTCGGATTGTTAATGAAACGGCTGTCATGGCTTCTTAATCATTCAAAGATAATACATATGTATCAGCGCAGCATCATAATTATCATAATCTGATGTCTGATCAATTTTACCATCCTACCTTTGCCATTATGAAAGTAGATATCTGGTCGGACGTAAGGTGTCCGTTTTGTTATATAGGAAAAAGAAAGTTTGAGGCTGCCCTCGCTCAATTTGAACATAAGGATCAGGTGGAAGTGGAATGGCACAGCTATGAACTGGACCCGAATGCAGAAACTCTGCCGAATGTCAATGCGGTGGATTATCTTGCTGACCGGTATGGCAGGCCAAGAGAATGGGCGGAAGAAATGCACAGCAACGTAACGGCCACTGCTGCCGAAGCAGGCCTGAATTTTAACCTGGGTATTTCTGTGGTGGCCAGCTCTTTTGATGCGCACCGGCTGATCCAGCTCGCAAAAACTGAAGGTCTGGGAGACGCGATTGAAGAAAAATTATTTGAAGCCCATTTTACTTTTGGCCGGGACATCAGTGATCATCCTACGCTTACAGAGATCGGAATTTCAGCCGGATTGGATAAACTGACTGTAGAAACCATGCTGAAGGGTACTGATTTTACAGATGAGGTGAGGTATGACGAACAGACTGCACAAAATATCGGTGTAAGGGGCGTTCCTTTTTTTGTATTCAATCAAAAGCTTGCGGTATCGGGTGCACAACCTCCGGAAACATTTTTAGGGGCTATGAAGCAGGCGTTGGAAGAAAAATAACAAATTTTAACACATAGGCGTGGGTGATTCTCTCTATATTTAGGATAACCAATTTAACGCTCTATGAATTTCAGAATCTTTTTATTCCTGCTCTTTGCTTTTGCCTCAGTGAAAGCCCAGCCCCTTAAGTTAAAACCTAAACAAAAATTTAGTTATGAAACTATAGCGTCCAGAGATGAAAAAAATGAACGTTATTCTTCAGACAGCTACAGGTATTGCCGCAGCAATTTTGAGGTTTTAAGTGCCTTAAATGGAACATATAAGCTAAAGGTTACCCCTGTTCTTATACTCACAAAAAACTTTAAGCGTGTTTTTGATTCAAGGTTGCCTTTTACCGAACAGGACAAGGATTTTGTTGCATTCGTAAATAAAGCATTAACAGCTTCTGCTTACGAGATCACCATTGACCAGCAGGGAAAAATACTGAAGGTGGAAGGAACAGAGCCCATCAAAACCCTGGCAATGCAAAAAATTGCAGAATTCCAGGTCCTGGAAAAGTACCAGTCTCATAAGGATCTCCTCGATATTTTTCTATCGGACAACTATTTGAAAGGGCTTTCACGCTTTTTAAGTGGCATGCACGGGACAAGTGCGGATACACTGATGGTTCAGCAAAATGATACGATCAGGTTGAAAAAGCAAATTTCAGGGAATTCAAAAGAGGGGCTTCTGCGCGCCTATTTACTTGATTCGGCCCGGAACAACTACAATACCAGCACCAAAAAAAAATCCAGGATGCGGGAGGTAGAAAAATGGAGTCTCCTGCCCTATAAACAAAAAACCAATACGGCTTTGTACACAGAGGCCATCAATGCACTGGAATATAATGACAAATACCATTCTCCTATCGCCAGGTTTTCCAGGGCTATAGAGGACCTGGCCGATTATCACCACAAGAACAAGGGCAAGCAGGGCCTCGATGAGGAGATCATGAGCAAACTGGACTCCATGGGAAAAGGTTTTAAACAAGATGATCCTGAATACATGGCCGCCAAATTAAACATACTGGCCTTTGCGGGAGATGGATACTTTGAATTGCTGCAAAAGGTCCCGTATGAATACATCACCAACGGCAGCTGGGTAGACAGCAAGTTGTCATATGAGTTTAATAAAGGAAATTACAGCAATGTAGTGACAGCAGTAAGGCTTTTCTTTACCAAACTCAATGACGGCAGAAAATACCCGCTGAACCTTGGCAACCTCAGCGATGCTATACAAAACCAGTACGGGAAGTATTTGCAAAACACAACCGACCCCGCAGCATGGAAACTGGCGCTTGTACAGATCGACAGCGCCGAAAAGCTAAAGATACCGGAGGTGACTGAATTTCTTGCAGGATTAAAAATGTATTGCCGGACCAGGTTGGCTGGCAATCAGGATGATTTATCAGAAATCATCAATGCCCGGGGCAACACTTTTTATGACAGGGCCGGCCGGTACCGTCTACTGATCTATGATGACCTGGTAAAAAAGAAAGTGCCGGATTCAATCACCTCCACATACCTTGACTATACGATAGAAATGGTAAAGAATAACATTGCACAGATTAAAAGGGGTACTTCTGATCCGGGCGATAAGTTTAGGTATGAGTATGAATTTCCACCAAGAATCCCTGTTTATCATAAATACCTGGCAGATGCTTATTACCGCAAAAGTCTTATGGTTAAGGATAAATCAATAGCCTATCTTCAAATGTCGGCTCAATATATGCCTGCGCCCGAGGAACTGGTACAAAGTGAGCATCTCCTCAAAAGTGAGTACGATTTTTTACCTTTTGTACAGTATACGGACCTGTATCTTGCTGCTGCCGGTGGTGGAAAATCTGATACTGAGGATTTATTAAAAAAATACGCAGAGACGGTGATCATCGAACCTGAGCGGTATGGAACGCTGAAAGAAAGGTATCTTAAAGCTTATCCGCAGGGCGATTTCAAAACCTTTTTTAAAAAGATGCTGAAGGAAAAGCTACCGGCAACTCCTGCGTTTGTGCTCAACGACCGTAAGGGCAAGTCTCTTTCTACCAAACAGGAAGAGGATAAATTCATTTTCATTGACTTCTGGGGCACCTGGTGTGGTTCCTGCATAGCAGAAATTCATAAGATCGATGAATTGCACCTTGGTAATCCGAAACCGGAAAAACTACTGGTGACCACGATAGCCTGCTATGATAAGGAAAAGAATGTGGATGACTTTATGACAAAGGAAAAGTATTCTTACCAGGTGCTGATGTCGGACAGCAAAGTGGAAAAAGACTTCAATATTAGAAGTTACCCTACCAAACTGCTCCTGTTGCCGCAGGGCGTGTACCTGACTATCCCCTTCTTTTCAGACTATAAAGCAATTCTAAACCGGTATCTGGAATGGGATATCTGACCCTCATAAAGATTTATTCCCTACCTTAGCACTCAATTGAATTTACCATGGCAGTATTAAACAGAAAAGAAGAAAAAATTGAAGCGGTATTGGACAGGATGCCAAAGGATTATACCGATAAGGATTTTGTTGACATGTTTATCAAGCTTTATTCCAAAGACTGGGGTAAGATCAAAGCCAATTATATCAAACATACACAGGATAAGATCAAGGGAACAGAGGGGAAAATGCCCAAACCGGAACTATACCTGAAACAATTGGTTGAGCTTTACCTGGAAAACAGGAAATAGCCAAAATAACTTAATGATAGGATACTAAAGTAGAATTGAGCGATCAGCAGTTCTGTTATATTTGTTTTAAACCATGTATAAATCCTGCTGATCATGCTAAAAAATATTCTCCTTGTCCTGATTGTGTTCTTCCATACGCTAAATGTTTCGGCACAGCATCAGCAATCAAAGGATCAATCTTCCAGACTGTATGTTTCTCTTTCAGGAAGTGACAGGAACAACGGATCATTGACAAAACCTTTCAGATCCATAAACAAAGCGCTGCTCGCTGCAGGATCGCTTAGGGATGCGGATGTCCGTATTGAACTCCGCGGAGGAAAATACTACCTGGATACGACCCTTATACTGAAAGCAGAGGACCTTAAAGTACGCAGCCTGACCATTCAAAATTACGGGAAGGAAAAAGTAAGCATTAGTGCGGGCAGAAAGCTCGATCTGAACTGGACATCTGCAGGAAAAGGGATTTTTAAGGCGGCTGTTCCTTCCAACGTTTCATTTGAAAGGTTATACATCAATGGTGCGTTGCAACAAATGGCCCGCTACCCCAATTATGATCCTGAAGCAAGGATCTTTAACGGTACTGCTGCCGATGCCATCGCGCCGGCAAGAGTAAAAAGCTGGAAGAATCCTGCGGGAGGCTATGTGCATGCGCTGCATTCGGGTGAATGGGGAAGCTGGGACTACCTCATTACCGGAAGTGACAAGGATGGCAAGCTAAACCTCCAGGGCGGATGGCAAAACAACCGTCCTTCTGAAATGCACAGCCAGCACCGCTTTGTTGAAAATATCCGGGAAGAGCTGGATGTTCCGGGAGAATGGTACCTGGACAAAGCGGAAAGAATGTTGTATTACTTTCCTTCAGCCGGTATCGATATCCGCAAATCCCTGGTAGAAGTTTCCCGTCTGAAGAACAGTATTGAATTAAAAGGCACTCCGGCCGGGCCTGTTAAAAATGTAGAAATAAAGGGGCTAAGCTTCCTGCACAATGAGCGGAGTTTTATGGAAACCAAAGAGCCTCTGCTCCGCAGCGACTGGACGATCTACAGGGGCGGTGCGATCTTATTTGACGGCACAGAGAATTGTAAAATAACGGATTGTCAGTTCACGGGGATTGGCGGGAACGCCATCATGCTCAGCAATTATAATCTTAAAGATACCATATCGGGTTCTTATGTGGCGAATATCGGGGCAAGCGCGGTTTGCTTTGTTGGCAACAGAAGTGCCGTGCGTTCCCCATTAAACAATTACGAGGAGTCTTTGCCTTATGATAAAATTGACAAGACACCGGGCCCTTTGAGCAACGATTACCCTCAGGAATGTGTGGTCACAGACAACCTGTTTCACAACCTGGGTGAAATCGAAAAACAGGCTACTGGCGTGCAGATCGCGATGTCGTCAGGCATAAAGGTAAGCCACAATACCATATACAATACACCACGTGCCGGTATAAACATTGGCGACGGATGCTGGGGCGGGCATGAAATTGCTTATAATGATGTGTTCAATACTGTTCTGGAAACAGGAGATCACGGTGCGTTCAATTCCTGGGGAAGAGACCGGTTCTGGCATCCCGACAGGAAGTATATGGACAGCATTGTGATGGCACATCCTGAATTGATCCTCTTAGATGCCCAGCGGCAAACAACCATTCATGACAACCGGTTCCGCTGTGATCATGGCTGGGATATTGATCTGGACGACGGATCTTCTAATTATAAAATCTACAATAATGTATGCCTGAACGGCGGACTGAAATTGAGGGAAGGTTTTTACCGCATTGTGGAAAACAACATTCTGATCAACAATACTTTTCATCCGCACGTCTGGTTTCTGAAAAGCGGTGACGTGTTTAAACACAATATTGTCAGCAAAAAATACGCGCCTATAGGGATCAATGACTGGGGCAATGCCGTTGATTCCAATTTCTTTCTGGATCCGGCAGCACTGAGTAACGCTCAGCATTTTAAAACAGATGCGCATAGCATCGCTGATGATCCTTTGTTTGCGGAACAATCCAAAGGAAATTATGCGGTAGCTGTCAACTCACCGGCTTTCAATATCGGCTTTCAAAACATTCCGATGAGACGTTTTGGTGTAAAAAACGTTTTGTTAAAAAAGATGGCGGCTCAGCCCCTGATCTCCCCGCTGGAAAAAGCGCAGGACCTGACAGACAAATCGGCTGTTGTTCCTTTCCTGGGCGGACAGCTCAAATCTGTAGACGGGCTTGGCGAACGCTCTGTATACGGACTTCCGGATACCTATGGGGCAATCGTCATCAGTCCGGGTGACAACACCCTGCTCAGCCGTTCAGGCTTAAAGGCAAAAGATGTGATCAGAGTCGCAGACGGGAAAACTGTACAATCTGTAGCGGACCTGCTGAAAATCCATCAGGGCCAGTTTGGCAGGTCGGCAATGGTCATAGAATTTATGCGGAACCAGCAAATGTTAAAAACTGAACTGCAGCTCAAATAATACCCGCACCCGGCATCAGGCTGTCTGCCCAGACCGGACTTCCCTGGTTTTTTATTACATTATGATGTTTTAAGCACCAGCTTAATGGCCTGAGTAAAAAGTAAATTTGCGTTTTCAAAAGCTAACACATTGAATCCTGCAAAAACTCTGAAATCTGAAAATCAACGCATCTCTACCGTATTGGCCTTTGCGCTAATCCCTTTATCCGGTTTTGCAACAGACGTCTACATTCCTTCACTGCCGACCATGGCTGCTGTTTTGAAGGTAAGTGATATCCAGGTGCAAATGACACTCACGCTGTTCCTGATCAGTTATGGTATCGGCCAATTGTTTGTCGGCAGCTTTCTCGATAGTTTTGGACGTTACAGGATCAACCTGGTGAGCCTTGCGGTATTTGCCCTTGCCAGTATAGTGATTGCCAACACCTCCAACATCTATCTGATCTATGCCATGCGCATCATTCATGGAATTACGGTAGCGGCTATTGTGGTTTCCAAGCGGGCCTATTTTATCGATGTTTTTTCCGGAGATCAGCTGAAGCATTATCTGAGCATGTTTTCTATTATCTGGGCCACGGCGCCAATCATTGCCCCATTTGTTGGCGGGTACCTGCAAAGCTATTTTGGCTGGCAGTCTAATTTTTATTTTCTTGCAGTATTCGCATCAATCCTATTGCTGCTGGAATTGATGTTCAGCGGGGAAACGATCAGACAGAAGATGACATTCAACCTTAAAACAATAGGCCTTATTTATGCCGATATGATCAAAACGCCCAGCTTTACACTGGGAATTGTTATGCTTGGTTTGTCTTATTGTATGGTCATGATCTACAACATGACCGGACCATTTATCATTGAGCATCAGCTGGGTTTTAGCCCTATTGTAGCTGGTTACAGTTCGCTGATACTGGGTTCAGCGGTCATGGTAGGAGGTTTGATCAGTAAATCAACGATCCACAAGCCTTTTACCAAACGGCTGACCGTAAATCTGGGTGTGCAGCTGTTCTTTGGAATAGCGATGCTGCTGAGTACGGGTTTTGTTTCGAATCTGTATTCGATGGTTATATTTGCCTTTATCATCCATGCGGTTTCAGGTTTTACCTTCAACAGTTTTTTTACTTTCTGCCTGAGCAGATTTCCTAAAAACGCAGGTATTGCCAGCGGCCTCACGGGGGGCTTTAATTATGTGATCGTATCGATTTTCAGCTATGCCATTATTTATTTTATACCGGCAAAAGATGAAGCCAATCTGAGCTATAGCTATCTGATCTTGATCGTATTGTCGGCAGCAGTGATGTTCATGATCTCCAGGATCATGAAAAGAACGGGAGAAAAGATCTGATTCATAAATTATGGCTGCCCCGAGGGGCAGCCATAACATCTTATTCATTCGCAATAAAAGGGGCTTGTCTGCTAAAAGTCTGATCAGTCAGCTGTCCGATCAGAAAATCTGCCAGATCTGTTGCACTAATGCCGGTGCCGGGACAATCCGTTAAGCTGCTTAGGATTCCCTTTCTCTCATCGGTCTGTCCGATCAGAGGCAACCTGACCAATGTCCAGTTGATGCTGCTGGATTTCAGCAATTCATACTCGACCTGCCTGTCCAGTGTGGTTACCGGATAATTGGCCTTCATCCAGTCTGTGCCAGCCTGTGTTACGGCTCCTTTCTGATCAAAAGGTGTATCTACATTTAACCCGGCGATAACAATATACCGGGAAACATGATGCTGTTGCATCGCCGAAATGATGTTTCTTGTGGCATCGCTGAAGATGGAAGGTTCACCAACAGGCTGGCTTAATGTACTGACCACAGCTCCTGTCCCTTCAATCAGTTTGAAGATCGCAGAGGCATCCCTGGCATCACCTTTAACGATTTCGATAAGAGAAGAGTTAAATGCTAGTGTTTCGGGTTTTCTATGCAGCAATCTGATGGAATATCCTTTGCTGATCAATTCTTTAACCAGGTACTTTCCTGATTTACCTGTGCCGCCTATAACGGCTATTTTAATGTGCTGTTGCATGTTTATGTTTTATAAAATTTGATAAAAAATTTCTACCCCCCTACTCCGGATGGAGTAAAGGCAAACAGGTGACGTTAAGTACATCCCCATTGTCGATCAATATTTTATAAAACAATTTTAATGAAACAAATATATAGTTTTTATAGTCATGGACGCCTGTTCTTTGCTATATTTATGAACCACATATTAATTTTCATGGACAAAAATCTAAGTTTCCTGCTGCTCTCAGCCATACCGGCGTTCCTCATCCTGGCCTTTACCAATATCGATACAACCAATTCCCCCGTGCCACAAAAATGGGAAACAGGTGTCGGGCTGTATTCTTTTAACCATCATTCTTTAACAAAAGCACTAAGTATGGCCAAAGCCTGTGAGGTAAAATATGTAGAAGGATTTTCATTTCATAACCTTGGGCAGGAATTTGGAAATAAAACCATGGGCAGTCTGAATCAGGAAGAGACACTAGTTGTTAAAAAGATGCTGAAAGAAAAAGGCCTGAACATGTCATCCATGTATGTGGATGGTGCAAAGAACGTTGCTGAATGGAAAAAATTCTTTGAGATGGGGCGTGAACTGGGTATAAAATACCTGGTGTGTGAACCCCCAAAAGCACACTGGAACATGGTAGACAGCCTGGCCGGAATTTATAAAATTAAGATCGCCATACACGAACACAAAAAAGGCAGCAGCATATACTGGCATCCTGACTCGGTTCTCGCAGCGATCAAAGGTCATAAAAACATAGCGGCGTGTGCAGACCTGGGGCATTGGGTCAGGAGTGGTCTGGACCCTGTAAAATGCCTGAAGATGCTGGAAGGACACGTGATCGGTCTCCACCTTAAGGATATAGATAAATCAAATCAGGAGGACGATGTAGATATGGGAACAGGTTCGATTGATTATCCCGAGGTGATCAAAGAACTGAGGAGACAGAAGTTTTCCGGTTTTGCGCAGGTAGAATGTGAACACAGCATGGAGGATAACCAGGAGATCGTGAAGAATGCAGTAAGTTATTTCACTGCTTTACATTAAATTTGCGCTATGAAAAAGTGGCTGACAGATAACTATCTGCATTTTGTAATCACCGGAATTTTCCTGGTCCTGTGCCTCGCTTACTTTAGTCCGGTTATGCAGGGTAAGGTTCTTTATCAAAGTGATGTACTGGAAGCAAAAGCCATGGCCAAAGAGATCATGGATGTGAGAGCAGCCACAGGAAAAGGACCGCTCTGGACAAATTCCATGTATGGAGGCATGCCCACTTTTCAGATCTGGGCAAAATATCCCGGCAATATGATCACCTATGTGATTGATTTTCTGAATAAAGTTTTTCCCAATCCTGTAAATATTGTATTGTGCTATCTGCTTGGCGCGTACCTGCTGCTGAATGTCATCAAACTGAAACCCTGGCCGGCTGCTGCCGGTGCTATTGCTTTTGCTTTCACCTCCTACAATTTTATTTATATAGAGGCCGGCCACAGCAATCAGGCATGGGCCATCGCACTTTTTGCACCTGTACTTGCAGCTATACTACTGACTTTAAGAGGCAGACACCTGTTGGGTTTTGTGCTTACGGCTTTCTTTCTTGCTTTTGAGATCAGGTGCAATCACATCCAGATGACCTATTACCTATTTATGGCCATCATGATCCTGATGGGATTTGAACTCTATCACGCGGCAATTTCCCATCAGCTCAAAACATTTATGAAATCCCTTGCCTACTTGTTTGCAGGGGCACTGCTTGCATTAGGCATCAATGCAGGAACCTTATGGACCACCTATGAATTCGGACAGGAATCCATAAGAGGGAAGGCAAACCTGACACGTACGACTTCATCTTCAGAAAGTGGATTGGGTAAGGAATATGCCTATTACTGGAGTCAGGGTGTTGGTGAGATATCAACCTTTTTAGTCCCCAATATGTATGGAGGTGCCAGTACTTCAAAATTATTCGGTGAAGACTCCAGAGTGGCCAAAGTTCTCAGACAAAGGGGGCTCCCCGAAAATCAGATCACCGGAACGATGACCGAGCTGCAGCAGAACGGGCTGCTCACTTCCTACTGGGGTGACAAATCAAGTACACATGGGCCATGGTATTTTGGTGCCATCGTGGGTTTCCTTTTTGTACTCGGACTATTGATCGTTGACAACCGGTACAAATGGTGGATCGTCTCCACCACATTCCTTTTTATATTTCTTTCTTTCGGCAGAAACTTTCCTTTGGTATCGGATCTGTTTTTCGATTACCTGCCCATGTACAATAAGTTCAGGGCTGTGGAATCAACACTGGTGATCCCTGCCCTGCTAATTCCATTGCTGGCATTCATGGCGATAAAAGAGCTCATCGATCAAAAAGACAAACGGAAGGACCTTTCTAAAAAATTATTGTGGTCATTGTACATTACCGGCGGGTTGCTGCTCGCATTTATGCTGTTACCCACCCTGTTCTTCAGTTTCAAGAACCAGTATCACGGGGTGATCATTGAGTCATTCGCCAAGATGTTTAACGGCAATGCTGACGCCGCCAATGAAATGGCAAGGGCACTCATCAATGACAGAGTAGACAATGCCAGGGCAGATGCCTTAAGATCACTGATCTTCATCTGTATGGCCTTCGGTGTATTGTGGATGATGCTCAAGTCTAAACTTAAGATCGAGACTGCGTTCATCATATTAGGCGTGGTAATATTAACAGATATGTGGACCGTAAACCGGCGATACCTGAACAATGACAATTTTTATGAAAAGTCTGAACTGGAACAAGGCTTCTACCCTACTGCAGCAGATCAGTTTATCCTGACAGATCCGGCATTGGATTACAGGGTATTGGACCTGTCAAAGCCCAGTCCTTTTTTCAACGCTTCTGCCTCCTATTTCCACAAATCTGTGGGTGGAAGGCATTCAGCCAGATTACAGCGGTATGATGAGTTGTTAACGGCTCAGTTTAGCGGAAAGATCAATGAGCATGTACTGGATATGCTCAACACCAAATACCTGATCGTCGCAGATAAAGCCTCCCCTGCTCCACAAGCGATCAAAAGACCGGATGCATTGGGCAATGCCTGGTTCATCGATAAGGTGACCTATGTAAACAATGCTGATGAGGAGATGAATGCCATCACAGACTTCAATCCCAAAACCACCGCAATAGTGCATAAGGATTTTAAAAGTCTGGTTGCCGAAACCGGAAGCGCCGATACATCCTCCAGGATCGTACTTACAAAATACCATCCGGACCACCTGGTTTATGCATACAAGAGTCCAAAGGATGCCATTGCTGTTTTTGCAGAGATCTGGTACGACAAGGGCTGGAATGCTTATCTGGACGGAAAGAAAATTCCTTATTTCAGAGCCAATTACATCCTGAGAGCCGCAAAGCTGCCTGCCGGAACACATGGTCTCGAGTTTAAGTTTGAGCCTGTATCTTACCTGGCAGGAGACAAGATTTCATTAGCTTGTTCTGTCTTATTGCTGCTGTCCGCAGGTTTAGTTGTATACCGCAGAAAAGACCTTATGGACGAAGCTTAAGTTTCATCAACCCGGCAGCCTTGGTATAACCGCCTTCACTGCCATCTACAAAATGGATGTGATCGTCTTCCATGTTGCGTACATAACACGACATTACCGATTCCCTGCTTACATACAACCCGTAAATGATCTCGCCTTCAGTTTCCAGCCCCGTCAGTGCCTCCTGAAGCTGCAACCGCTGGGCCTCAGTACCAGAGATGACCGTATTTATTTTTCCGTCTATAACCAGCGTATCCGCCATCTCAATCATACTCCTGAGGTATTTCTTACCCCCTTCTGTTTTGAAATAAAAATACCCGAACACCGCTTTCAGCCACATTTCCGCCGTCCTCAGCAAATTCACATGACCAGTTGATATACGCTGCTCAGCACCAAATTTGTTGAATGTTGTAGTCAGTTTAAGTTTTGGCAATGAGATCGGCTGTCTTTTTTCAGGCGTTCCATATATACGGTCGATCTGTCGCATCACTTTTTGAAAAGCCTTTGCCTGATCAGCCCCTTTTGCCGAAATCGCCAGCAGTGTGACAATCTCATAAGTATTTTCAGGAGGTGGAATTTTATCCCAGCGGCACTGCATCCCACTAAGATCCAGTTCCTCATTGACGCTCTCAACTTCTCCCGGATGGTAGTCTTCTCCTTTAATCAGTTTTTCCGCATAGCTCAGTCCATTACCTAAAACTACGGGGATGGTAAACATTCCCGAACTGCTGAACTTACTGATCCTTAAACGTTCTCCCTGAGCACGAATTTCTGCTACCGGCACAGTACCGGTACGAAGGTCCAGTTCAAAATTTTCGAGTGTATTTTGCCGGTATAGACTCAATGCGCCCCTACACTGGTTGAGAATAGAAGGAGGAACAATAAACGTAGCGCCATCACCCCCAAAAAAGAAGGGCACTGTTAAATTCGCCTTAAATACAATATTGAGTACGGTCACAATGCTGCCCGTCGCAACCAGGTTCACGGTTTCGTGCAAACCTCCCAAAACGGCAGCAGTAGAATTTCTGATATCGGTGATGATCACCTGCCAGTCTTCCGGAACTTCATAGAAAAGTTCAGTTCTGGTAAAAAGCTCCGGCAAAGGCATCCGGTTTACCTTCAAATCTGAATAGAACTGATCGCTTTTTTGTAACATAAGTAATTTACCGAATACTAAATTACATTAATTTTCAATCAGTTGTCCCGATAATCTGAAGCCCCGTTACTTCTTCCGGTTAAAAGACTTCAGGATTTTATTGTAAATCTCTTTATTCTCATACACACCCATAAAAGCATCAGCGCCCGGGCCATATGCAAATACAGGCACCATAATATTGGTATGATCGTCAGTACTGAAATTACCCCTGACCATGCCTTTACGATAAGAAGCATCCAGCAAAGACAAGCCTCCCGTTTCATGATCGGCAGTAACGATCACCAGCGTTTCCCCATCCCGATCGGCAAACTTAAGTGCCTCTCCGATCAGCTTATCAAAATCAAGCATTTCAGTGACCACAAAAGGAAGATTGTTGGCATGTCCGCCATGATCAATATGTGCAGCCTCGGTCATCATAAAGAAACCCTGTTTATTTACCGAAAGAAGTTCAACCGCTTTCAGGAAGGAAGTCTTTAGCATGGCTCCGCGTCCTTCTGTAATTGGCCTGGTTACAGAATCGTCCAGCAATACCAGCTGTTTGCCGGATTTCGCAGATTTAAACTCTTCCAGATTCTTTGAATACTGGTAACCTTTCTTTTCCAGCTCAGGGATCAGTTGTGTATTCTTACCCTCCCCGAAACTCTTCCTGTTGGAACCCACCAGGATATCTACATGACTGTTCAGTAAATCAGCGGCGATTTCTTCTGATTTAGAACGTTCAGACTGATGCGCATAAAAAGCCGCTGGTGTGGCATCCGTAATATCTCCGCTGCTAATCACCCCGGTTTTAATGTGAAATGCTGACAACGTATCCGGCAGTGCAGTTATTGCTTTACCATTCGCATCCATACCCAGGTACCGGTTGTTGGTTTTTTCTCCGGAGGCCATTGCCGTAGCACCAGCCGCAGAATCCGTAAAATCTGAATTTACCGCTTCCGTCCTTGATAAACCGAGATGACGCATTTGCAGAACATTTAAAGCTCCATAATTTGCGGTCAGTCCTGATTGGATCTGGGCCAGTCCCATTCCATCACCGATCAGCAGAATCACATTTTTGACTTTGGTTTTGCTGCCGTCACTTTTATAAGTCGGCTTATACAATTCATGAGGCTTAGGATTCACATATTCCAGTTTGTCACGACGGCTGTAAAATTCCTGCAGCTTTTGCGGATGATCTGTTCCAATCCAGTCTGCACCCATATTTTCCAGTTCCCGCCATGTTGTCGGGTTGTCATTGGTGGCCCAAAATCTGAATGGTTTGTTAATCGTATGCGCCTTATTCACCACCGAAATTAGTCTTTCCCGGTCCGAAGGTGTAGGGATTCCCTTTCCATTCCATACACTATAGCTATCCAGTGCATCACTGATCAGCGCAATTCGTTTCAATTGTTCAGTGGTGTAACTTTTTGACGGGCGTCCGTCAAAAAAAATATATTCTGGATACAGATTAAAATCCTCAGCAGGAGGAACATCCCCGCTGATAACGATCTTAACTGCATTCTTAGTCCGGGACGGATCAAAAACATCCAGATAAGAACCAAGACCTTTGATCAGACTGGACAGAACTGCCTTATGATTGGCTTTAATATCGATCAGCAGTTGCAGATTCCTGGTACTGTCAGTATAAATATGTCCATTGTTTTTTCTGAAAGTTTTGGCAATTGGCTCCAGGTAAAGTGCTTCCAGCGTACGTGCCGGATCAGTATCTTCTTCGTTATGTGCCACCAGCAATTTACCTTGCTTTAAAAAAACATCAGCCTCAACCGAACCCATTCCTGCATAATAAGCCAAATAAAAAGGAAAGTTTTGATTGTAATCGTTATGGCTGTGGCCATTATTTTCTGTACGTGCAACATGCTGAGCCTGGGCTAAGAAATGAACAGCCAGGCAAAAAGAAAGCAAAATATATTTCATGTGGATGTTTCCGGCGGATGAATGTTTCTGGTACAAAGGAAGTCCATTTCTGTTAAACCAGAATTATCAGGGTGTTAATATAATCTTTATTTTCTCCCAATATAATATTGCGGCCGCTACTTCATTCCACAGCGCTGTCAAACACGCCAAACCAGACCATCCAAACATATTGCGTTCCACAACGTTATATACATGATAATTTCATTCACAAACTCATTATGCAACAAGCAATTAATACTGCACAAAAGGAAATCACAGATCTCAAAATGGCAGTCAGAACTTCTGAAAACAAGCTCCGTTCTTTTTTTGAAAGCTCAAGTGTGATCCACTTATTAATAGATACCAAACTATGCCTGATAGATTTCAACAGGGCTGCAGTCAGTTTTGTAAAGAAATATTATAATATTGATATCCATGCAGGCATAAAAATCACTTCTTTTATGCACCCGGATCATCTGGTCAATTTCCTGCACAACTATCAAAAAGCATTAAACGGAATTCCTGTCCGTGTAGAACGCGAGTTACAGTACGGGGAGGAAATTATAAGCTGGTTCATAAACTATGAGCCTGCCTGGGATGGTGATAAAAACATATTAGGCATGTCTTTTAACGCAGTCGATGTCACCGAGAAAATAGCCAATGAAAACAAGATTGTTTCTCAATACCATTCCTTAAAAGAAATTGCTTTTATCCAGTCTCACAACCTTAGGAGACCCGTTACCAATATTATGGGACTAATGGATTTATTTGAGGTCAATGGCTACAGAACCAGTAAAGAGGGACTAATAATGCTGAAAAAAGCCGTCACTGAACTCGAAGCCGAGATGAAGAAAATAGAACAATATGCCAGTTGATTATTGCTTACAAAGAGATAAGAAAAATCCCATTCCTTTCAGTACATTAGTATTTAATTTATGATCTAAAAAGATACATGCTGCGTCAGCTCCGATTCATCTGCTTGCTCATGCTGGTTGCGCTAAGCTCCTGCGCACAAAAGTATGACCAAACCAGCATCTCCGAAGCAGACAGCACCACCTTAAAGCTATACGACCAGAAAGCTCTTTTCTATAAGCAGAAAGATGCGGATTCTGCACTCAGCAATGCAGACAAAGGTTTGAAGCTCGCCCGGAAACTTCGTTACCCGCCTGCAGAAGCCCTCATGCTGAGCCGGCTTGCTGAGATCAACGGACTAAACGGGAATACCACCACCGCCACAAAATATCAACAGCAGGCACTGAAAATCTATCAGACCCTAAAGGATAGCACAAAGATTACCAAAGCCACCTCAGACCTGGGTTTCATTGAGGGCAGGACAAAAGAACATCTTTCGGAGGCACTGGACCTCCTTCAGGCAGCATTAAACCAATATCAATACAGGAAAGACAGCACAGGCATAGCCAATACCTACAAGAGACTGGGCGAAGTCAGTGAATTCAACCAAAAACATAAAAAAGCATTGCTTTACTATCAGAAAGCAGAAGAGCTGGATAAAAACACCAGAGCCACTGACGAATATTATGACCTGGTCGGCCATATCGGACAACTCCAGGCAAAAACCGGAGCGCCGGCAACAGCTGTAGCATGGCTTGAAAAAGGCATCGAAAAAAGCATGCAATCCGGACATTCCAAAGCCATGATCAATCTGCTCAACCATGCAGGCGGGTTACTGGACACACTCGGCGATAAGAAAAAGGCATTACAATATCACAATCAGGCGCTCCAGAATGCCAAACTACTGGGCATACCCGAAGAACAGGCGAGATCTCTGATCGGGATTGCCAGGGTACTGAAAACCGAAAATGCCGGACAGAGCATCATCCATCTTAAAAATGCCCTGTCCATATCCCGCAGCATTGGCCATATCCGGCTTACCGCAGAAATATACCACAGCCTCGCAGAAGTATACAAGCAACAACAGCGTTATGACCAGGCAATCAGCGCACTGGAAGAACACCACCACTTGTTAGACAGTTTGCTGGAAAGCGATAAAAATACAAAAATCAAAGTCCTGCGAAAAGACTATGAACTCGCAGAATCCAGGGTCCATATTGAAAATCTCGAGCTGGCCAATATAAGAAGCAGTTATGAGCGAAATGTATCCATCGTCATTGCCCTTGCGTTACTGATCATTTTGACCCTGCTTACCTGGTATTACTTCCGCATCCGGAAACTCAACCATGCACTGCACGAAAGCAATCAGATCAAAGATCGTCTGTTTACCATTATCGGTCATGACCTGCGCAACCCTATTGGAAGCATTACCAATTTACTGGGCCTTATGGAAGAGGATGAACTGACACCGGATGAGCAACGGGCGATGATCTCTGAAATGCGCAAACAGGGAAATACCTCTCTGGAAATTCTCAATTCTCTGCTGAGCTGGGGCACGGCTCAGTTGAACGGGATCGAAATCAAACAGGAGAACTTCAGAGCAGATGAGATCATCAACAAGAACATAGCCGCCCTGCATGGCCAGATCAATGACAAACACGTAATTATTGAACACGACATTCACCCTTCACTCGGTGTCTGCGGGGATGCCGATCATTTCGACTTCATTGTCAGGAACCTGGTTTCCAACGCGATCAAGTTCAGTTACCCCCGCGGAAAAATAAAGATCAGCGCAGACACTTCCAGCCATCCCGGACAAATTATTTTTTCCGTAAGCGATACCGGAAAGGGAATCAGCCCTGCACAACAGCAACAATTTAAAGCAGAAAATATGAGCATCTCTTTTGGAACAGGAGGAGAGAAAGGAACAGGCATCGGACTGATGCTGAGCAAAGAATTCCAAAAGGCAGCCGGCCATGAAATCTGGCTGTACAGCGAAGAAGGAAAGGGAACTACATTTTATTTTGATGTTAACAGTGACCAGAAGCCGTCAAGCGCCACACAGCTATAATTAATTTACCACAAAAAGTCCCGCCCATCACTGAGCGGGACTTTTTAATTCCCAAAATGCTACTAAAAGCTATTTTTCGGTATTTTTCTTTTCTGTTATTTCTGCCCGGATTTCCTGAGCAAGTGTTTTTAAGTCCTGCATCGATTTGCGGACACGTGTTCCTGCTGCCCCATTACCTGCATTATAGAATTTTTCCGCATCGGCCTCAATCTGTGCCACCAGTTCCTTTACTTTTGTGAATTTGTCCATGTTTTAAGCTTAGTTTTAAGGCACTAAAAGACCTTCTATAGTGAATGATTGTTTAATTCTGACTGATAAACCAAATATATAGAATATTATTACTTCCCTGCAAGTTCCAGTCCCCTGGTAGTGGTGTAATATTTGGCGATCATATTGGGCACTTCCCATTTAGGCATATTCCCGTTCTTCAGATATTCCAGGAATTTCTCTGTAACCCTTGCGAAATGGGCTTCATGGCCTTCCTTGTAATGCTCAGGAATAGTTACTTCCCAGCCTTTTTTTTGCTTTTTAAGAGCAATACCCGGGAATTTCTGCTGCAACACCTTAAATTTATTCATCAGGACAGCTTCATAAGCAGGATCAGGTTTACCCGGTTCTTCCAGGTATAACGCTGGTTTATACTGCTGTTCTGCACCCTGTCTGATGATTAAATTTACCTTTGTACCCCTCATGATAGAATAATGCGTATCACCAGTTCCCTCCGGAGCTTTATAAACCCACTTCACCGCTACTTTTGCATGAACTCCTTTCAGGGTATAATTGATCTCTCCATTAGAATAAACCTTCAGTACACTATCTTTTACAGTATCTTTTTTGAGGTAATCCGGAAAACTGTTCAATTGCGTAATGGCCTTAAACTGGCTCAGGGTCATCTCCGTACCGGAACGTTTTGCTGTATTGACCACAATGTCTTTCTGGTAATCTAAAGCCTGGTCAGGAAAACATTCCCATTGGATCAGATCGACCAGGTGAGTAGTAACATCTACGATTCCCTCACCTTCCTGGGCCACATCCATAAACCATGCCGGGCGCTTCAATGGATTGCCCGACACAAACTTATAAAAGTGGTGGACACTCTCTTTAGTCACCGCAGGATTTTCAGGAGAGCCCTTTTCAAGTGTACCGAAAACTTCTGGCAGCATGGAAAGCTCCCGCTGAAGAATGGTGCTGATCTCGTACCGTTCTGTCATGATATCATACAAGAGCAACTTCTTTTCCTCCGCATGATGAAAAGCCTGGATCAATACTTCAAAAGCTTCTTTATTGATCACCATGGGCTTATCGGCAAGTACATTTATCCCCGCCTCTATTGACCTTTTAATGTAATCCGTTTTCTTCTGATTATTCCCTGCCAGCACGACTACATTACCCTTCTTCTCCGCCAGCATCTTTTCCAAATAATCTGAGTCCCTATATACTTCTTCTTTCCAGTGCGCAGGATTTTCTGATCTGGTATTGTACTGCTCAATTAATTTTAAATGTGAATTGAGTTCCTCGCCCTCAGGCGCATAGACATGAACAACGGAATCTACTCCAGGGTACATGATTTTTTGTACCAGGGCGGCATGAAAGTGCCCTGGATCAAGGGTGATCAGTCTGATCACCGTATCAGGTTGATGATCTGCATTTTCGCAGCCGGCAGTGATAAGCATGACTAACAGTAATAATTTTGACTTCATATTTTCAGATTCCTTTTTGGTATGGATACATTTGGTTATGAACAAGGCTGAGGATAAATATATTAAAAAGAACCCTTAAACGGATATTTGGTCAAACTTACATTACCCATAGCACTTTTTTCATACAAGGCAATACAGGCTTTGTTAAAGGCCGGATCGAAGTTTACTTTTCCCGGAAAGAGTTCAGCGGGTGCCTTAGTCCCTTCCATGAAATAATAAACTTTGGTATTGCCACCCTTATGATGTGGTTTATAATTGCCATAGGTCTCCAGGTCGCCCCAGACAGAATCCTTTACTACAGCGGCAAAAACAAACTGTACAGGACCGGTATTGTTTTGATTTCTGTACTTAGCCACATCAGAGATCCCGGCTTTCAGGTCATTTGCCGAAGGCTGAAAGAAAGTATCCTTCAGCATCCAGAGGATCAGCATTCCTGTCAGTATGGCAATAAAGATTTTGGTTTTTTTGTTTTTCATGAACATTGAGCACTTATCATTTATACATAAATAAGAAATTTAAAGTGCAGAAGTACATTTTATTTCAATCAGGAGGCTGACACCAACAGTTTCAGGGCCAAGATCTATGTGACAGCTACCGATACTCCGTAGACCCCGTTCTTTCTGGATTTCAAACTCAGTTCGTAGTGCCTGTTTTTCTTATTTAAGACTGCCTGCTGTCCGTTCACTTTAAATGCCGCCCTGCTTCTGATCACGAAAGGCTCACCATTTATCGATCTGATCGTTGCCTTACTCAGTTTTCCCGACTTCCAGTTTAAACTGACCTCAAATCCTCCCCTGGCCCTTAATCCTGAAATAGAGCCATCAGGCCAGGCATCCGGAAGCGCGGGTAAAAGGTCCAGCACCTTATCCTGACTCTGCAGCAGCAGCTCTGTCATTCCGGCTACCGCACCAAAATTACCATCTATCTGAAACGGGGGATGTGCATCAAAAAGATTTGGATAAGTACCGCCGGCAGCAGACATGATGGTCTTCGTCTCTGAAGTATACCGAAGCTGATAAGACAGCAATTTATGAGCACGGTTGCCATCACGCAGTCTCGCCCAGAAATTTTCCTTCCAGGCAATGGACCAGCCTGTACCATCATCCCCCCTGACCTCAAGTGTTTTCTTTGCCGCGTCAGCAAGTTCAGGAGTACCCAATGCCGTAATCTGATGTCCGGGATGAAGGGCAAAAAGATGCGAAACGTGGCGGTGGTGAATTTCTTCTGCATTCATGTCCCAGTCTTCTTTCCACTCCATAAGCTGACCAGCCTTACCGATCTGCAGGGGTCTGATCCCATCACGGGCATTGCGGACCTGCTGTTTAAAATCAGGATCTATATTTAAGTCTTCACAAGCCTGCGCTACATTATTGAACAGGTCCCAGATAATGGAACGTTCCATGGTAGCCCCTTCATCTACCAGCCCTTTAATCCCCTGATCTGTTGTAAAACTGTTTTCCGGTGAAGTAGATGGAGAGGTAATCAGACGCCCGTTCTCATCTTTGACCATCGTCGCAAGATAAAATTCAGCTGCTCCTTTCAGAATGGGGTAGACTGATCTGAGATAGGCCTTATCGCGGCCAAAAGCATAATGTTCCCAAAGGTGCTGACAAGCCCAGCCACTCCCTCCGTTAAATACTCCCCACGGCAATGCAGCCCCCGGACTGGTCCAGCCCCAGCCATTGGTGGTATACCCATAAAACCAACCCGGGATATCAGGGCCATAATACGTTTTTGCGGTTTTAGTCCCCGGTTCCACCAGGGCTTTGATCATACGGATCATTGGCAGATGCAGTTCAGCCAGATTTGCCTGTTCCGCCTGCCAGTAATTCATCTGATAATTGATGTTGGATTTATAATCGCATTTCCATGGCAGGTCCAGTCCATCACCCCAGATGCCCTGAGAATTGGAAGGCAGCGGATTATCAGGCCGGCTGGAAGAGATCAGCAGATACCTCCCATACTGATAAAACAGTGTAGCAAATGCAGGATCCTTCCTGCCATCACCATAATTTTTTAACCTTTCATCTGTCGGGAGCTGTGCAGCAGCGGTGCTGCCAAGATTAAATTTAACCCTCCTGAAATATTGCTGATAATCCTTAATGTGAACTTCCTTTAATTGGTCATAAGACTTGTTCAACGCATTTTTCATTTGCTGATCAGCCCTTTCATGCGGGTCATTCCCCTTAAAGCCCTTTCCGTAATCCAGCACATAGGAAGTAGCGGCAGTGATGAACATGGTCACCTCATCCGCACCTTCAATTTGCAGTCCGTCGTCTACTCCCTTTATTTTCCCTCCCTTGTTGACAATGGTCAGCTGCACCTCATAACTTAAGGTATTGCCGGTATTCCCGGTCATGATCAGTTTATCCGGAGCAACAAATCTTGTTTTCGCCCTTTCTACACGGGAAAGGTTCACCGTAAAAGTAAGTCCACCCTGCCTGGCAGAAACCAGATGCTGCAGCATAACCTGATCCGCAGCGCTGGAAAACAATTCACGGGAATAGGTATTGCCTGCCGATTGAAATGAAACACCCGCTGTTGCTTTATCGATATCAAGCCAGCGCCGGTAATTGGTAACCTTATCGCCCGTTTCAGCAAACTGTACCAGCACATCTCCTAAGGTCTGGTAAGAAGCATCATATGGCGCAGGAGAGGTAAAATGTTTGCCGGTAAGATCCTGAGCCTCCTGGTACTTCCCTTCCCGGATGGTCTTTCTGATCGTATCCAGGTACCTATAGGCATTTTTACGATCTGCATCAGGCTGAGGATCTCCGGACCAAACCGTAATGTCATTTAGCTGCAGTCTTTCTTTAAAGGGCTGACCATAGATCATGGCCCCGAATCTTCCGTTACCAATCGGAAGGGCCTGAGTCCACTGATCAGCAGGTGTCTTATACCAAAGGGTAGTATTACTCTGCTGAAAAGTCCCGGTCTGAGAAACCGGAGCTTTTTTAAATCCTGAAAATAATCCGATTGCGACGGATAAGGCAAATAACTTAGGTCTTCTCATTTGGTTAGGTTCACAAGACACTAAATTAAGCCCCCCGGCTGCTCCATTCTTCTATTTTCTAACCATTTGATATGTTATTTTAACTTATTTAGTAACCCAGGGCCGTATCGTTTCCCCTGGGATCAGCACCGGTTTCCAGTTTGCCATCAGGTTTCACCAGAATGGCATCAACCCTTCCTATTGCCCCCCTTACCGTGAATTTATACCCCTTCAATGTCAGTCTCTCCCTGGTTTGCTGGTCAATGGCCCCATCTTCACAAGCCACTTCGTCAGGGAGCCATTGATGGTGAAAGCGCGGCGCCGCTACAGCAGATTGCATGTCCATTCCAAAAGTCAGGACATTGAGTATGGTTTGAAATACGGAAGTAATGATCGTAGACCCGCCCGGCGTACCCACCACCATTAGCAATTTCCCATCTTTTTCCACGATGCTTGGTGTCATGGAACTCAGCATCCGCTTTCCCGGAGCTATGGCATTGGCTGTGCCGCCAACTAAACCATACATATTGGGTGTGCCTGGTTTAACAGAAAAGTCATCCATTTCATTATTCAAAAGAAAACCCGCACCCTCCGCAACAACGAGAGAACCGTAAGATCCGTTTAAAGTGGTCGTTGCAGACACGGCATTCCCCTCGCTGTCCACAATCGAATAATGGGTAGTCTGTTCGCTCTCATAAGGCAGGTTACCTGCCTTTACCGAGCTGCTTGCCGTGGCGGCTTCAAAATTAACATCCTTAATCCTGCTGTTGATATAGCCGGAATCCAGCAATGCTTTCTGCGGAACCTTAAAATAGCCGGGATCGCCCAAATAACTTGCCCTGTCGGCATATGCCCTGCGTTCTGCTTCTACCATCAGCTGCACTGTAGAATCTTTTTGAAAACCCCATTTCGTCAGCGGGTAATTGCCGGCCTGCCTCAGGAGGGTCAGCAGTGTAATTCCGCCACTGGATGGCGGCGGCATAGAAATAACGCGGTAAGCTTTATAACTTCCGGATACCGGCTTTCTCCATACAGACTTATAGGCTTTCAGGTCTTCCAGCGAAATGATACCACCCGTATGGGCCATGGAGCTGACAATTGAACTGGCTACGGTGCCGCTGTAAAACCCGGCCCGGCCCTTGTCTCTGATCAGTTTTAAAGTATTGGCCAGTTCAGTTTGTATCAGCAGATCACCTGCTTTCCAGGGTTCTTCCCTGACGAAAGCAACAGCTTTTCTGTTGTACTTTAGAAATTCCGGTCTACGGGCGTTGAGTTCATCGGCCTGTTGCCGGGTAACCGGAAATCCTTTTTCCGCCAGATCAATGGCCGGCTGAATGTCTTCCCTCCAGCTGAGCCTGCCATATTTCTGATGCACCCTGATCATCCCGTCTACCGTTCCTGGCACCCCCGATGCAAGCGCACCAAAGAGACTCTTTTCCACAATCGCATTGCCCTGCTCATCCAGGTACATGTCTTTACTGGCTTTTGCGGGTGCTTTCTCCCGGTAGTCTATCGAATTGGTGACCCCCTTTTTACTGCGATAGACCAAAAAACCACCCCCACCGATATTCCCTGCGTTGGGATATACTACTGCCAGCGCAAATTGAACAGCTACCGCAGCGTCGACAGCGTTTCCACCGGCTTTCATCACCGCTACCCCAACCCGGGTCGCTTCAGGATGCGCACTGACCACTGCCGCATGAGAATACTGCTGCGCTTCCTGCGCATGGACACTCCTGATGCTAAGGCTGAAGACACCGGAAAGGAGCACAAATGAAAAGAGGATTTTCATGATGGTAGCTTTTTAAAATAAATATTGCCGGAACATACGTTCCGGCAATAAAAATAGTCAATTAATAAAAATACTGTCTACAGGTTCAAAGATAGCCTGGTAAATACATACCTGCCAAGAAATCCAAACTGAGGAGCCTGGTTAGGATACAGGATACCCGAAGTACCCTGACTCGCCAGCAGCAATTGCGCAGGATATACATCAAACAAGTTATTTGCACCAACACTCAGCTTCAGGTTTTTAGTGAACTGGTAGCCGGCACCCAAATCTGTGATGACACGTCCGGTCAGCTCCTGTCTGTTTGCAACCACGTTGGTGGGCTGTGATACTTTTCCAAAATAAACATTGCGTAAAAAGACGTTCCACTTATCAACTGAATAGTCCAGTGTCAGGTTCGACTTGATCCTCGGTGTTACATTTTCGATCAGGATACGGCTGGCATCATCCAGATAAATGTTTTCTTTTCCAACCAGTAAAGGAGAGGCATGAACAGCACCCCTGATTTCAGTTTTGGTAAATGTACCCGCCAGATCTGCACGTAAATTACCTGATCCCAATGGAGTGGTATAACTCAATACCGCATCTATCCCCTTAGTGCGGGTATCAATGGCATTGGCAAAGAAACGGGCGGTAGTCGCATTGGCTGCACGAAGCAGGGCATAAAGCTCTTTATCCTGAGCTGAAGCACCAGCGGCGTTACTACCGCTAAACTGCCCCGTATAGATTACCCTGTTGTCGATATCTACCAGATAACCATCTACAGTGATCTTTAGCTTGCCCAGGTTGGAGGTAAATCCAAGGCTATAGCTCTTAGAAGTTTCCTCTTTCAATTTAGGAATACCCAGTAATTGCGCAGCCCGGCTGTCATTGGCAAAAGTTCCGGATTCTACAAATGATCCGTCTACATATACTGTTGATGTGGAATTAAAATAACGCTGATGCAATGAAGGTGCACGGAAACCCGTGCTCACCGCTCCACGCAGTAAAAACAATTCAGAAAATTTATATCTGGCGGCAAGTTTACCGTTTACCGTCGAACCGAAATCCGAGTAGTTTTCAAATCTTGCAGCAGCGTCTACCAGTAACTTTTCCGTAAAGTTAAATTCAACATCGGCGTAGCTCGCAATGGAGTTGCGGGATACATTGGTCAGGTTGTCTTTACTGATTCCCGGAAATCCTTGTGCGCCGCCTGCATAAGCAGAGCCATTGGCTGCAAAACGGGTAGAAATATTACCGGTTGGGCTGGGCACATAGATCGGATTAGCTATTGTTCCGACATTAATGGCATTGCCATAATTCACATAGGAACCTTCTTCTCCTGGATTGATCTTATATTTTTCGATCCGGTTCTCGAAACCAAAAGCCACATTGATCCCATTGAGCGGTTCTTCAAATAGCCGGCTGAAATCCAGGTTAGTCGTGTTCTGGCTGAAATCATAGCCTCCCGATTCAAATGAAGTCGGTGAAGCCGCCAGTAACGAAGCATTCAGCGTATTCCGTGTCTGGAAGTCGATCTGATTCCTTCCGTAGGTATTACTGAAATCTGCTTTCCACAAGCCCAGATTACCGCGGATACCTGCAGCGATGGACTGATCCAGGTTTGCAGTACCGATTTCAGGAAGGAAACCATTTGGATAAATGGTTGCAATGTTTTGAGTAAGCTGTCTTGGTGTACGGTAAAATGCAGTAGAAATTCCATTTCTATAGTTTAATCCGCCAAAGGCGTAGACCTCGGCACCGTTGGAAACAGGAATGACCGAGTTGAAGAACAGTGCCCCGCCACGATTTTTAGACTGACCGATATTGGGCACAAAATCACCTCTGGTCAATCCTCTCCTAACCAGTTCGGCATCAGTAATGTCTGCGCCGGTAGGTGCAGGATAGAGTGAAGGATTATTGTAATCTGTAAAGATCACTCCTCTGTAAGGAGTAGTGCGCGAAGCAAAATCACGGTAATCAAAAGATCCTGACAAATTAAGGAATCCGCCTTTGTCTGACAGCGCAACACCGTAATTCAGATTGGCTTGTACAGTCTCCCCGTCCAGTCCATCAGAATGTTTGCCAGAAAAACCACCGCCGGTCACATTGGCTGAAAGCTTGTTGACATCATCATTCAATACAATATTGATCACTCCTGCGATAGCATCTGAACCATATTGCGCCGCAGCACCATCACGCAGGATCTCCACTCTTTTAATGGAAGAAGTAGGGATAGCATTGAGATCCGTTCCTACTGAACCTTTACCTAAGCTGCCATTGATATTGACCAGGGCAGTTGTATGTCTTCTTTTACCGTTAATGAGCACTAGAACCTGATCAGGCCCTAAACCTCTTAGCGAAGCCGGATCGATATGGTCAGTTCCGTCAACCAGACTCATTACATTAGAAGTAAATGACGGCGCCACAAAATTCAGTATCTGATTCAACGAAACCTGTGCTACATTTTGAGTGATCTTCTTAATGTCTACCACATCCACAGGGACCGGAGTTTCCAGCCTTGACCTTGGTGCACTTCTGGATCCCAGAACGACCACGCCCTCCAGGTTATTCCCCGAAGCAGTGGTCAGTATGAAATCCAGATCCTTTGTTTCATTTGCAGCTATGGTAATGCTTTTACGCTCAACCTGATAACCGATGTAGTTGACAAATACCTCGTAGGTACCGGCTGCGGGAAGCCTGATCTCATATTTTCCGCCGGCATCTGTGCCTGCCCTTTGTTTGAGCCCGGCCACGGATACCGTGGCTCCTGCGATATTCCCGGTGGAATCCTGAACCAGGCCCCGGATGGTTTGTGCCTGTGACTGTAAGCCAAGGACAACCAAAAATAGAATTATTGAGTAAAATTTATTACGCATATCATTTAGATTTAATTAACAGGCATTCGCCAAATCACAGGCAAAAGTAAATAAAGACTACCGATTCAGTATACTTTATTTGTCATTTTAATTCAAAAGGAAATCAGAAGCTCCTGTCTATTAATCTAAATTCTCCATCACCGGCCGACAACTCTGCAGGTAATCAAATAGATATAGTAAATATTCATCACCCATTTTACGGTAAGAACCCGTAGTAAGATCTTTTAGATTAACATAAAGTCTGCTTGACCTCGCTAATACCTTGACTTCTTCAACATTATCAACCCTAACGATAAATGATTTAAGACCCTCGTCCCGGTCTAATGCCTCCAATGTTTTATCCTTCTTGATAGCCACAATGTAGTAGTAACATAATCCTGGCCCGCAACCAACCAGAAACCCTCGCTGACTATAAGTATTTTTGGTACGCTTCGCATATTTTTGATTACCAAATTCAGCAACAATCCTCTAGTTTCCTTTTTTCGAGTGAGCATCAGTGGACAGACATCTCCAATATAAATATTCAGCATCTGGCTTTATTTGATCGAATTTAAGCTCATTTGAGTCAAAAGGAGTGAATTCCTTTAAATCAAAATTATTGAGGTTGGTCTGAGAATATGTAACCGTATTGACGACCAATAATAAGAGCGTGAGAAAGCATTTCATCGTATAGATTTATTAGCCTTAATCAATATAGCACAACATTAATTCACAACGAGTTGGGCAAATAAAGCCAGGCTGATTAAGCCTAGCGGAATGTTAAAGAAGAGTTTAGGACAGTGATACTATGGCATATAACCCCTTAATTCAATGTCCTAGATATTAATTGTTTGATCAGCCTATAATTCTATTGATTTCCCTATCATCATTATCATATTCAACATGATATCCCAAATTCCCTGTAGAATCCCGACACTTTTGTTGAAACTCCCAGGTTATTTCGGAGTCAGCGACTTCGAATTAAATCGCGCCAAATCCTCTTAATATTGCCTTAATGATTGCTCTGTAGCGCCATTTACAGTTAAGTTTTAAACTGTATTCGACCGATTATTTATATTTTAGTAATATCAGCGTAAGGTTTGACTATTTTCAGCTTATTGATCCATGCTGATACGATTTTGAGCGCTACCGGATTTATTGTTTCAGAAATTTGAGGGTATTCACTCACCGTTCCGGTCTGTGCTCTTTGAAACAAGTGATTTAATCCGGGTAACGCGATCTCCTGATGGTTGTTGTTACCTGCCTTTTGTAATGCGTTTTTTATTGCAGCAAGATTAGTTGTGCTTTCTACGGGGATATCCAATGTACCGTTTAATGCAAGCACGGGACATTGGACTTTAGACAAATAGTCAGCAGGATCAATTAGTATAAAATGCTTAAACCATGGTGAAAGGTATTGTGAAGACGTAAGCTTAACAACCTCGTCAACAGACTTTCCATGTAGTAAGCGTGGTGGTGCACTCTTAATCTCCGTGTAAAGTAGCGTGTCAAGTATTAGCTTTAATTCGGAAGATCGCAACCCTGCGTTATCATGTATGGTTCGATAAATTTTATGCATACCTGACACCGTCAGGTTTATGTCTTGAGCAGATGCACCGCTCAGCCGCATTTGATGCTTTGCCTGTTGAACCATCAACTCGCGTATAGGAATCCCAGGTCCTGCAAGCAAACATATAAAACTAACTGCCTTGTTCCTACTTGCAACCATTGGTGCGATCATACCGCCTTCGCTATGGCCCATCAGCCCAATGGATAACATTTTAAGGTCTTGTCTTGAATGTATATAATTTACAGCAGCCTCCGCGTCATCGGCAAAATCATCCGTAGTACTTGTAGCGAAGACGCCTGTAGACTTACCGACACCACGATCGTCATATCGTAAAACTGCGATGCCATTCCGAGTAAGCCAGTCACTCCAAACTAGAAAGGGTCTATGATTGAGTCCTTTTGTTTCTTCATTTCGATCTTCCGGTCCCGACCCTGTAATGAGTACTACAATCTTAGAGACCTTGCCCTTTGAAGGTATCGTTAAAGTCCCAGCTAGTTGAACCTTTGATTTAATGTTGCTTATTAATACCTCTTCCTGCTTATAAGGAAAACTGGTTGGATCTTGTGGGCGAGACGAAGGTGTATTGGTACATGAATATAGCAGCATACAAAAGGTAGATGCAATAAAGAACCTTTTCATTTTAGTGGATATTTATTCTAATATAAATAAATAAGTTGGCTTTGCGAACCGCCCTGCGAACATCGCTAAGGTCCCAGATGCAGATCATGCGAAGCATGGCAGATGGCCAGAAACAAGCAACTGGACTATGTTTACATTGTTTCAGTTGTGAAGCCGTAGCGATTGCGTAGGTGAGCTGAACCGAGGAGGCGATTAGGGGATAGCTTCCATGAGGGCAATTTCTTGGCTAAGGCAAAACGAATGACAGGATGCCTGGCATGATGTTTTGTAAGCCATAACCTTGCCCGAATACCGATCTTCCTATGTGTGGCTTTGTTCAGAACGCACTGAACTTATGATTGAGCGAACTGTCCGCAGTTTCGGTAAAAGGAGGCATTGGCAGATGTTCAACTTCAAACTCATGACTAGACCGAGCCTTTCCTCACTTAAACCACCCCTTTGAGAAAAGGCTTGGTTAAGGAATGCCCTTATCAGTTGTTATGTTCTTCCTTTGCTGCTCAGGATACGTTGAGAAAAACAGCACCACAAAGATGATAAAGGTAGCCAGTACGGTATACTTCCATTGCGCTTTGGAAGTTACAATGCCCTTTAATGCATAGAACAAAAAGGTACCAACCACTAATCCGCTGCCTAATGCTCGCCCTAATTATAACAAAAAAGAGCCACAGATTATTGCTCTAGATATAGAATCCTCGGGTTACCCGAGGAATTACCTTTTCAGTTATTTAAATCTAGTAGTACTCAACAATTCCTCCAGCATTTTTTCAGCCTTTAAGCGCTTTCCATTAGGGTATTCTATGGAACCATTGAAGCATCTTTCATTGGTATTATTGACACAGAAAAACCAAATCTTAGTTTTTTGGTAGTCTTGAGGTTCGAAATTTTTAACTAACACCTTGAAGTGCTGATACTGTTTTATTGTGTCCTGATAATATTTAGCTTGATTAGCCAAAGTTTTTGAATAAAGGCCATATTGAAGTTCCTTAAGATATTCGGATGCCACCCTAGCATCACCAGCATTGAGATATACAGAAAAACCCGCAATGTTGTAGGTACTTTCGTTTCCTTCGGTTTCAATTTTTTCTGCACCTTTTGGAAGGCTTTGAATGACACTATCTTTGACATTAATGGCTTGCCCAAAACTAAGGGTTGTATTGATCATTATAAATATCAAGATCGCCGCTGCTTTCATACTAATTTAACTAACCTAATATAAACATTTTATTACAGCACACTGAGTGTTAAGTATAAACAAAAAGAGCCACAATCACTGTGGCTCTTAAATATCCATTATAAATGCCGCTGTAGATGATTTTGGCGAAAAATACCCACCGTCAGTTTTCGTTCTTCTTTTGTCTAATACAATTGTTAATATCACCATAATTTGTTGAATTACGGTCAGACAAAATGCTTGAATTTGTGCTCAATTTGTGCACAAACTGTGCACATTTCATTAAAACATTTTAAAGGATCGGTTGAAGACCAAACAAAAAGCCCTCCAGAATTACTGAAGGGCTTAAGTGGGAAATATTGGACTCGAACCAACGACCCCTGCCTTGTCGAGGCAGTGCTCTAAACCAGCTGAGCTAATTTCCCATTAAAAAGCCTCCCAGCAACGCTGAAAGGCTTCATCTTATGTGGAGAATAGCGGAGTCGAACCGCTGACCTCTTGCCTGCCAGGCAAGCGCTCTAGCCAGCTGAGCTAATCCCCCCCGTGGCTAAGTAATCCTGAAATTACCTGAGTGGGGCAAAAGTAATCAAATTTGGAAACCCTGCAAATTAAATGTGCAAATAGTAATTGAACTGGAAAAGACCTCTATTTTAAAAATCTAAACGCCGGCTTATAAAACACCCTCTTTCCGCTATAGCTCCTGATGCTGTTGACGATAATTAAGACCCCATTGATCAGGTAAAGAGCCAGAATCATTAGCAACAACAATTCCATACTACCTAAATTCAGTATGGAGATACCGGGAAGCGGAATTCTTACATGGAGAACCATACAAAAAATGAAAATCCCATAGCCCAAAAACAGCATCAGGCACCAGGATATCTGAAAGTTCAGCAGACGCTTCCCTATTTCATTGACATTACTGACCTTATCCTTTTTTAGAATCCAAATGGCAAGCGGGACAATCACACCCAGCAATGGAAATGCAATAAAACTCAATGCCGATAGGTTTAGAAAAGCTAAAAGCCCCTTGTCTTCGTGTTCCGTCCAGTCTATCAGTTCGTCAGCAGTAACATTCAGTGCATTCGCTATTCTTTTCAGGGTATCACCTCTTGGCTCGGTTTCACCGGCCTCAATTCTTTGCACTGTTCTGAGATTAATCTGAGCGGTCTCAGCTAGTTTTTCCTGACTCAATCCCCTACGGATTCGCAGCTCCTTAATTTTTTGCGCTAATTCTGTATTCTTCATTTTCTTATCGATTTGTTGCTGTAAAGGTATATTAAGGTACTATTTTTTCTTTACGGCTTGTTTGCGGCGTATTTACGGCATACCTGTCAGAGGTCTTCTGAGCAAGGAAAAAGCGGAAAAATCTGGTAACCGCCCTGATCCTCATTCGCCATTACCTCAAGGCTTGTCTTCGACAAAACAGGGACAAATCCGCCTCAGAACCGTACCAGCTTCGGAAAACAGGTACCTTTTGCCGAAGCGATGTCGAAGCTGTTACGGAGTTGTCCCGAAGCTGGCAGCTGTTAACCCCGTTTCAAATACTTAAAGATCAGCAGCCAGATGATCGCCGCACCGATGATAGAAATACTTGCACTAAAGCTCACGGCATAAAGAACAGAGCTGCTCCCTCCCGCAACCATGGCACCAAAAACTGCCACTCCGATTGCTCCGGAAGCTTGCCTTACGGTATTCAGTGCAGCAGATGCAGTTCCGGACAAGGTCTTGTCTACACTCGCCAATATACCGGTAGTCATGGCCGGAACAGCCATTCCCATGCCCATCGGTATGGCCATAAAAGGCAACAACAGCTGCCAGTAAGGTGTATCTGCTTTGGTAATGAATAACCCGGCGAAGCCAGCAATGAATAAGGCCAGCCCTCCTAAAATCGGAACCCGGAGCCCATAATTATTGATCACCCGGCCGCTCCATACATTCGAGATCACGAACCCTGCAGTAAGCGGCAAAAAGGCAAGTCCAGCGGTCAGTGAAGGATAATGCAGCACATTTTGCAGGTACAAGCTTAAAATGAAGACCGTTCCATAATAAGCACCATTGAGGATACCGCCAAGCAGCAGCAGCAGGTTGAAGGTAGAGGATTTAAACAAATGCAAAGGCAGCATAGGGTGCAGCGCCTTTTTTTCGATGTACAAAAACAAGAGGAGCGTCAGCGCACTAAAAAGCAGCCCTCCCCAGATCAGCGGATGTCCGAAACCAAATTCCGGATATTCAATAATCGCGGCAATCAGTGCCGTGATGGAAAGCATCCAAACCAGCTGTCCGGGAAAATCAAAGCGCCGTCCTCCCGAAACCGGGGTATGCGGCAGTTTGACACTTAACAAAAGACCGGCAAGGCATAACGGGGCATTTACAAAAAAAATAAACCTCCAGTTGCTGATCTCGATCAACAGCCCTCCGAGTACCGGCCCTGCAGCTATCGCAGAACTGCCCAGTGCGGTCCAAAGGCCAACAGCACGCGCCCGTGTACCGGGTTCATGTGAAAATGCCTGGTTCAGGATGGCCAGGGAACTGGGAATCATGGTAGCGGCACCAATACCCTGCAGCACCCGGAATCCGATAAGACTTTGGGCATCCCAAGCCAGACCGCAGCCTATAGAAGCCACCCCGAAAACAAACATACCAGCCTGAAAGATCCGTTTTGCACCCAGCAGGTCACTGAGGCTGCCGGCCGAAAGCATCAGCACAGCAAAGGCAAGCGTGTAGGCATCAATAATCCACTGAAGCGTACTGATACTGGCTTTATAAGTGGCGGCAATCTGAGGCAAGGCAATATTGACAATAGAGACATCAAGCTGTGCAACAACGAAAGCGAGACTGGTAATGGATACGGTCCAGCCAAAGGAAAGAGAATTGGAAATTTTGGACTGCACGTTACTTCAAAGGAATAATCATTGTAAAATCGGTCATCGCTTAACAAATGTTCTTAGAACGGCCGAATTTATGAAAATTTCTCTAAGGAAGTATCCGGATTCCTCCCCTGTTCATCACCGGAATGTCAGTCTTGTTTTGTGGCCTGGCAAGGAGCTCTGTATCTGAGATCTTTTCAGCTGCAAAGTCGCTTTCGAAGATGACCCTGCCCTGTCCCTCAAGTATAAATTTATTTATTCCGCCCTTCGAATTGTCGATATTGATCAGTCCGTACTTAAAATTCCTCAGGACATTGCCATCCAGGGTAGCGGAGATAATCACCGCAAAAATAGCGAAATCACCCCTTTGCACCGCCTTAAGCTTACCATATACCGTAAAGTTATTACCAGATCCTGATATGGCTGTCGTGATGCTGGTATCCCGTTCAGCGAGTAATCCTGTCGCCAGAAGCCTGATGTCGAAGTTTTCTGTCTGTCTGCTAAAGTATATCCTTGCATCATCAAACTTGTGCCCTATTTTGAAATCTTTGGGGACATTGGTCTTCTCCAGGATTAGTGGCTGTACAGAAAAAGTACCTTCAATTTTAGGCGGATTGGCTTCACTGTATACTTCGATACCGATTTTTTTTAATGAATCCAAATACTTAGCAGGAATGATATCCTGGATTTTTTTGGCCAGCGCCTCTTCTTTGAGCTTCTCCTCCACCAGCTCTTTATCTTTTTCCGAAACAATCTCTTTATCTTTTGAACAGGAAGCGGAGAACAAAAGCACTATAAAAGTGAAAGGAATCACAATTGAGCGCAGGGCAGGTAAGTTTAGTAGTTTTTCAGACATGATGCAGGGCTTTGCAGTTAATAATTATACTACAAATTTGTGCTGTACCCGTCACACTGACAATACCCCAATGGGTGATTTTTCAGGCTATTTTACAGACCAGCTGAATCTGTGTACCTGAGGGCTGTGCAGAAGATATCGTTAAAGCACCGCCTATTTCGGCGGCCCTTTTCTGCATACTATACAAACCATTTCCTTTTTTTATGGTTTCAGGATCAAAGCCCGTTCCATCATCTGTGATCAGCATCCTGAGCTGATGACGGACCAAGCTTACACCAATGCTAATGGACTGGCTGCTGCTGTATTTAATGGCATTGTTTACGGCCTCCATTCCAATCAGGTAGATGTTTTTGCGAAGCTCCATGGACAGACGGATATCCGAAAGCTGCAGCTCATGATGGATACTAACGGTGATGCCTTTAGGACTTCCTGTTTCAATAGCATAATTTTCCAGGCGTTGCATCAGCTGCTCAAAACTATCATTCGAAGGGTTTACAGCCCAGACAATGTCGCTGAGTTTCTTGACCATTTCCTGAGCATTTACATTGATGATCCCAAGGGATTCAGCAGCTTTAACAGGTTCGTTCCTGGCGCTCTGGGTTTGCGCCAGATGGGCATACAGGGCGATGCCGCTTAGTGTAGCCCCTACTTCGTCATGAAGATCCTGACTGATCTTATTCCTGATGCTCAGCAGTCGCAGCCGCTGCCTGCTGTAGTAGAAATACCCTGCAAAAGCGAATGCCAGGAGCAGTCCCAGCGCTGTTATGAAATAAAACCGGGCAGTAGCGAGGTCCTGTTTTTGACGGGCCCTGGTAATTTCCAGATTCAGTATCCTGGTTTCGTTCTTCAAACCAGCCATAAGAATATTGCGGATCTGGATATCATTCCTGTTATGGTTTGCCGATTGTATCTGTGTTTTAACAATCAGTGCTTCGGAAAGCATTTTGAAGTTTCCGGATTTTTGAAAGATGGCTATTGCTGTTTCCATAAACAACAAGGAATAATAACTATTGACCTGTGGGAACTCCCTGATCAAACGAAACCCTGTTTGTAATTGCAGCTCTGCTTCCCTGCTTAATCCACGCCGGTCAGCGCAGCTGGCAAGCCCTCCGTAAGCATTCAGTTCCACATCAAAATCTTCACTATTTACTGAAGCATCACGGCACAACCCATAATATCTGGCAGCACTATCTATTTTACGGTCCTTTAAGAAGGTATTTGCCAGGTTGAGATAGGCTGTAGAAAGCCCTCTTGGTGAATTGTTCTTTTCAGCCTGAAATATGGACAACCGGTTGAAATGAATCGCGCTGTCGAGCACTCCCATTTGTTCATAGACCTCTGCAAGATTGCCATAAAAGTGCTGAGGTTCCGACAATTCCAGATACTTTGGGGGGTATGGCGGGGAAAGTGCCAGCGAAATGCTTTTTTTATAAAACGAAATAGCCTCCCTGTTCTTTCCGGTAAGGAAATAGAACAGGCCCGCGAAATTCCAGGCATCTCCTTTCAGAATGTTGTCGTTAAGAACACCGGCAATGGTGATGGCACGCTGCGCCTCCTGCAGGCCCAATTCGGGCAAGTTATTATAGTAATAGATCTCGGCTTGCCTTGACGTGAGAAAATAGGAAAATAAAGAAGGTTCACGATAGCTGACCTGCGTATAGATTTTATTGAGATAGAACTGGGCTGAATCGTAATGATCCGTGTTCATATAAGCATCTGCTTTGTTGAAGGCTTTCCTGATCATGCTGCTGTCTGCCTGCCTGGCAGATGCAGTGAGGCTAAATACAGGTAATAACATCAAAATTACAGCAGAGCGCCTGAGCATCAGATTGTTTTTTTGATAAACTTAACTAAAAAATAGTAAAAAAGGCTGCCCTTTTGGGGCAGCCCTGATATAATGGTTAAAATTTAGGCTAACAAATGAGGTCTTTCTTTATAAACTTTCCAGAGGAATTCTCCGAAAATGGTATTTGACCAGGCAAACCATGACCTGGTGAAATCTGCGGCATCTTCCTTATTGAAGGACTCATGCATAAAACCTGTACCCGCGTGGCATTTCTGAAGGATTTGCAGACAGGACTTGATCTCTTCATCAGTAACGCTCGTCAGTCCCTGCATCACTACAGCAATAGGCCAGATTTTATTTGCTCCGGTATGCGGGCTGCCGATTCCTTTTCCAGCCTTACCCTGAAAATAGAAAGGGTTTTCTGAAGAAAGGATCAGTTTTCTGGTATTCGCATAGATCGGGTCGTTTGCTTTCACAGCGCCCAGGTACGAAAGGGCCAGCAGGCTGGGTACATTGGCATCGTCCATGATGTTGAAACTGCCATAACCGTTGACTTCAAAAGCGTAAACCTTGCCAAACTGAGGATGGCTGACTACGGCATGTTTTTGAATGGCTGTTTCTACTTCAGCAGCAAGGGCTTTACATTCATCTGCCAGTGCCTTGTCTTTTACCACCTCCGTCAGGATTTCGGCTGCTTGCCTTAAGCTCACTACCGCAAAGAAGTTGGAGGGGATCAGGAAGTTATAAATGGTGGCGTCATCACTCGGACGGAAAACCGAACAGATCAGGCCAACAGGCTTGGTAGGATAGCCGTATCCGCTCATCGGCACAGTATCGGTAGCAAACATCGTTTCGCGCTGAAAATGGTATGGTCCCGGACCGTCTTTTCTTTGCTGCTCCTTAAAGGTTTTTACGATCAGGGCAATGGCGTCTCTCCATCCTGCGTCGAAAGGAGAGTTGTCTCCGGTCAGTTTCCAGTAATGGTGACTCAGACGGATCGGATAGCAAAGCGAATCAATCTCCCATTTGCGTTCATGAACGCCGGGTTTCATATCGGTCTTATCGGTTTTCCACTCACCGACTTTATTCGGATCTCCGTAGAAGGCATTTGCATAGGGATCTTTTTTGATACACTTTACCTGGTGGTTGATCACTCCTGCAATCAGGGTCTGCAATTCTTTATCTCCCTTTACCAAAGGCAAATATGGTGTCACCTGAGCGGTACTGTCGCGCAGCCACATCGCATCGATATCTCCTGTAATCACATAGGTATCGGGTTTGCCATCTACCTGAGTATGTGTAACCGTAGTATCCAGGGTGTTCGGGAAGCAGTTTTCAAAGAGCCAGCCCAGTTCCTTGTTCTTTACGTTTTTCTGAAATTCTGCTATGGCAGCGTCTACCGCTTTACTTTGAAAATGTCTTTTTGCCGCCGCTACCCTCACTACCGGGAATTCAGGATCTGCTGCTGCAAATGAAACTTTACTGGCCATTACTCCGGCAGCCAGCAGACCGGTGTTTTGTAAAAAAATTCTTCTTTTCATGGTTCTATTTTGATAAAGAGAATGGCTTATCGTCATCGGCCAGACCTCTCTTGGTATTTGGTTTATTGCTCATTTCCAGTTTTAATGTTCCTCCTTTGATGATATCGGCATGTGTGATAAAATTTTTGGAGTAGGATTGCCCGTTGAGGCTTGCAGTACTAATATAAACGTTTTCCTTACTATTGTTATTGGCCTCTATAACAAATTTATTATTGTTCTCCAGATTAATGGTGATTTTCTTAAACATCGGACTCCCGAAAACATATTCTCCGGTGCCGGGTGTCACACTATAAAGTCCCATTGCACTCAATACATACCAGGAGGAGGTTTGTCCCTGATCTTCATCTCCAGGATAACCGTTTTCCGTGGCATCGTATAATTTGGACATGACGTTACGTGAATGGTATTGCGCCTTCCAGGGCTGCCCGGCATAATTGTATAAGTATACCATGTGCTGGATCGGTTGATTGCCATGCGCATACTGGCCCATATTGGCCATAACCATTTCTGTCATTTCATGGATCATACCGCCATAGCTGCCCACATTTACTTTATTGGGTTCAGTAAACACAGAATCCAGTTTAGCCGTAAAATTCTGATCTCCGCCCATCAGGTTGATCAGGCCTTTGGTATCCTGAAAAACAGACCATTGCCAGTGCCATGCATTGCCTTCGGTAAAGGGTCCGCCCCATTCTACCGGATCAAAATTCTTTGTCCATGCTCCATTAAGGTCCTTGCCCCGCATGAATCTGGTACCCGGATCGTATACATTTTTGTAATTGTACATCTGGCGTTCGAAGATGTCCATATAGTACTTATTACCGGTCATTTTAGCGAGTTGGTAAGCACACCAGTCGTCATAGGCATATTCCAACGTTTTGGCGGTAGCCTCACGGTATTTTGGATAAGGCACATAGCCCAGCTGGTAGTATTCTTTCCAGCCATCACGGCCATTGGCCGGTCCCCAGGGGCCTTTATTGGTCGCTTCGTGGTAATAGGCATCCAAAGCTTCTTTAGGATCAAATGTCCTGATGCCTTTGGCCCATGCATCCGCGAATAAGGAAATGGCATGGTTGCCGATCATACTGCCTGCTTCACTTGGGAAGGACCAGGAAGGCAGCCATCCGCATTGTTTGTAAGCATCGATCATGGCCTGCATATATTGGCTGTGCATTTCCGTTTGAACCAGTGAATTTAAAGGAAACTGCGCCCGGAAGGTATCCCAGAAACCGGTATCTGTAAACATATGACCTTCATGGACTTTCCCGTCATAAGGGCTGAAGTAATAAGGTTTGCCATCTTTATCAATCTCATAGAATTTTCTGGAGAAGAGACTTGCCCTGAAAAAGCAGGAATAGAAAGTCGCCTTGTCTTCTTCAGTTCCTCCTTCGACCTGTACTTTCCCCAGTGATTTATTCCATACCGCAGCGGCTTTGGCTTTGGTTTGCTCTAAAGATTTATCTGCTCCGAGTTCTCTTTTCAAATTGAGTTCTGCCTGTTCTGCGCTGATATAAGAAGAAGCGGTTTTTACCTGAACTTTAACGCCGGCTTTGAACTCTATATATGCCCCTTTGCCCCTTCCCTCGGCAACAGTTGAATCGGCACTGACTGTGTTTTGTTTGTTTTCCCAGGTTCCATAAGCTTTGATGGGCTGATCAAACTGGATGACAAAATAGCTTTTCCATCCAGCCTTAAAGCCTTCTCCGTTGTTTACCCAGCCGGTAATTTTATTTTCTTTCGGATAGATCTTTACACCGCTGATCCGGGTATAGCCATCCAGCACCAAAAAGCTCTTTTTTCCTGAAGGATAGCTGAAACGCAGGTGTGCGCCGCGTTCTGAAGGAGAGATTTCTGTCGTGATCTGGTTGTCGAACTTAACCTTATAATAGTTTGGCTTTGCAATTTCATTGGCATGGCTGAATTTGGCTTCCCGCTTGTTCTCATCCACAACCAGATTATCGATCATCGGCATTAAGGAGAATACAGCATAATCACGGGTCCATGAACTGCACTGGTGCGCCTGCTGAAAACCCCTGATCTTGTCCAGGAAATACTGGTATTTCCAGCCATCGCCGTTTTTGCCGGTTTGAGGGGTCCAGGTGTGCATTCCGAAAGGCAATGCCGTAGTCGGGTAAGTATTGCCCCTGGTCAATTCGTGTTTGGAATTGGTCCCCTGCAGAGTGTTGACGTAACTGACCAGATCCTTTTGTTGTGCAAGGACGGTTTGGCCGAGCAGCAAAAGTGTAAAAAAAGTAAATTTTGATTTCATGTGTTGTGTGTGTACCTGTGCCTAACCACAGGGGTATTTGGTTTGCTTAAATCGTTTTAGTAATGCAATATAATAAAGATTTGCAGTTTGATGGATAACAATATTAAGACATTTTGAGAAGGGTTGAAAACGGGCTAAACAAAACGGCGCCGCATTTGCATGCGGCGCCGTTTTGTTTTTTTACATCTTCTGTTATTAATATCCTGGGTTATTAGGCGTCAGATTTGGATTGTTCTGCATTTCAGGTCTTGGCAATGGAAACAACAAATGTTTGTTTTGCAAAGGCTGTTTTGAACTCTGGTTGACATGTCCTACAAAATTATCAAAGCCTTTGGTTGTTTCATTGAATACCTTTCTGAGTCTCACCATGTCGAACCAGGTGATCTGCTCATAACACAGCTCGTGCCAGCGTTCTCTCCATACCGCTTCACGGAATGAGGTTTGGTTATAGGTGCCAATATCCGGTGTAACCAACTGGGCACGATCTCTTATTCTCTTGAAAGCATCATAAGCATCCGCATTAGGAGCGCCCTCAGCCTCGTTTTGAGCTTCAGCATAAATCAGTAAAACTTCAGCGTACCGGATCAAAGGTACATTCAGATTATTTCTGCGTGTGGGCTCTGTTGCGAACGACCCATTAGCTATCCTGTTAAAGTGTTTAAAAATATAAGGCGCGCCCAGCTGAAATAACGCACCGGTACCGTTGGTAAAATAACTGCTGTAGAAATAGCCTTCCCGGTCTTTTGCACGAAGATCGCCCGTCTCGTAAGAATTATAAAACGCCCTGGTTGGCACCGTACTTCCTGTACCCGATGCTCCATTGTAGGTTACGGGTTTAAAGTTTGGATACATATTGTCCATTGGGTTTGCGGCAACTACCGTATTGTACTGGAGCATAAAGAGGTGTTCGAGCTCATTTTTCCTCGTTTCGTCATGTACTTCCGCATAGCTAAGGAATAAATTGATTTGCGCAGGGTTTGCCTTGGCATAGGTAATGACCTCTGCGGCCTTATTTGCGGCCAGGGTATAATAGGAAGTGCCTTTATTTAAGGGTTGCCCGGCCATGGTCAGGTACACGAGGGCCAATTCCGATCTCACAGCGGCCAGACTCACATGACCAGATTTGTCCATCCAGGGCAAACCGGCTGCTTCCGCAGCAATGAGGTCTTCCACAATCAATGCATACACTTCTTCCATTGTGGCACGCTTTGGATAAAAATCTTCAGACTTGATGGTTTGCGGCTTGGTAATCAGCGGAACATCTCCCCATAGCCGGACAGCGTAAAAATATGCCCAGGCACGTAAAAATTTGGCTTCACCCATCACCCTTTTGCGGTGGGCATCTTCCATATCCGGAATACCGGGTACTTTCTCCAGTAACAGATTGGCCTGGGCGATTACCCGGTAAATCCCATTCCACCAATTGATGACATGTCCGGTATTTCCGTCGAACACCAATCCGTACAGGTTGTTCAAATCGGAATTTTGAGCGGTCTCTGTGGTAGAGGTTCCGGAAACGGCTTCCAGCAATTGCCAGTTGGAAGAGAAAATCCCGGCACCATCGCCGATGAACCTGGCACTCGAGTAAACAGCGGCGAGCCCGGCATCTGCGTGTTCGGGTATGGTATAAAAATCTTCCGGGGTCAGGTTTGAAGGATCCTTTTCATTTAAGAACTTTTTACAGCCCGGTCCAAGCAGCAACAGTCCGATCAGGAATGTGGTGCCGATATGTTTTGCTATGTTAATTTTCATCAGTGTAGTTTTTGTTTTGAATGTTGATTTCATAATCATGGAATAAATGAAATGCATTAAAGTCCAATGTTTAAACCCAGCATAAATATGGTAGGTCTTGGATAACTGTGCCAGTTCATCCCCTGAGAAAATACGTTGTTGGCATCGTTGGCATACCCGCCAGTTGGCGTGGTTTCAGGATCTCCTCTGAGTTCTTTACTCGTGATCAGGAAGAGGTTCTGAGCAGAAACATACACCCTCAGTTTATTCAGGTGCATTTTTTGCACGATGGAGTTCGCAAAAGTATAGCCCAGCAATAAATTCCGCCCGCGGATAAATGAAGCGTCTTTTACCCAGTAGGTATCGACATTGGTTACGTAACCTGCCCTGGTATCACGAATCTCAGCAATGTAGGTATTCTGGTTTTGAGGTGTCCAGGCGTTCAGTACCGTAGCATAACTATTGGCCAGAGACACCCGGTCTTCACTGGAGTGTGAAGTCATATCCAGCACATCAGCTCCGGCCGAATATTGCAGTTCTACTGTCAGGTCCAGGTTCTTATAGCGAAAGGTATTGGAGAATGATCCCCAGGCATCCGGGCTACCGTTACCGATGATTGTTCTGTCTGCATCATTGATGGCATAATCACCATTGACATCCAGGTATTTGATATCGCCGGGCAGGATGGTGTTCCCATTCCGGTAACTTACAAACTTAGCGGCTTCAGCACGTTCGGCCTCTGACCATACTCCAAGACGGGTGAGTCCCCAGAATGAACCGGCTGCTTCTCCTACACGGATGATATTGGTCGGGTTGGTGAAGTTAGGCCCCCCTATGCCGAATATATCAGCAGGTGTGGCCAGTGACAGAATTTTGTTCCTGTTAACTGATATATTAAAAGTGGTCTTCCAGGAGAAGTTTTCTGATTCAATATTGGTCGTATTCAACTCGGCTTCAATACCTTTGTTTTCCATTGATCCGATATTTTTCCGGATCGTGGCATAGCCACTCGTACGTGGTACGGGTGCATCTAAAAGCATGTCAGTTGTTTTCCTGTAATACGCATCCAATTCCAATGCAATCCTGCCGCCGAAAAACCCCACTTCAACACCAATATCACTTTGAGTGGTTTTCTCCCATTTCAAATCGGGATTGGCCAGTCTGTTGATTCCGGTTCCGACTACCCTGGTATCGTTGAATATTGCTCCATAATTGGAAGCAAGTAAAGAAAGAGAAGAATAGGGCGGAATTTCCGAGTTACCCGTAACCCCGATACTGCTCCGCAGTTTAAGATTGGAGATCACTTTATTGCCCTTTAAAAAGTCCTCTTCAGAAATCCTCCATGCTACTGCAGCTGAGGGGAAGAAGGCATATTTGTTATTTTCCCCGAATTTGGAGGATCCGTCCATACGACCGGTCGCGGTGAACAGGTATTTGTCTTTCAAACTATAGTTCAATCTTCCAAAGTAAGAATTCAACGCCTGCCTGGATTTGCCAGACCCTACTTGCGGATTCAGACTGCCGGCACCTAAGTTGTTATACAGAAAATAGTCTGTTGCAAAACCTCTTACCTCAGAACTGATATTATTGAAATTGCTTTCCTGCCAGGAAATACCCAGCAAAGCATTCAGCGAATGGTTTTCATTGAAGCGCTTGTTGTAGGTCAGGAAATTTTCTATAGACCAAAAGGCTTCTTTTCTGGTCCTTCCGGCAGCATAACCCTGCTCACCAATGTTCAGGGTGCGGCCAATAGATTCATTGTTTTCCTGCGAAACGACATTGGCCCCCAGAATGGTCTTCATCTCCAGCCCATCGGTAAAAGTGATGTTGGAATAAAGACTTCCAAGTGTGGTCTGGGTGCCCAGTAAGTACCGGGTATCGTTTAACCTGTGAACCACATTAAAACGTCCTTCTGCATTTGGGTAGTCCCGGTTGTCGGCGTACTTGCCGTTACTGTATTTAACAGGCAGGAAAGGAAAGTCTTCCACGATGCTACGGGGAACCTCATCACTTTGGTCGACTATATTTTCATTTTGATTGGTGTAGCTCAGCGTACCCCCGACTTTCAGCCATTTTTTCATCTGATCGTCGATGCTGAACCTTCCGGAATAGCGTTTCAGATAGGAGGTCTTGATTAAACCCTGATCGTCTCTGTATCCTAATGAAAATGCATAAGTAGTCCGGTCATTACCTCCGCTAAATCCCAGTTCATGATTTTGGGATAATTTATTCTGAGTAGCTTCCTTGAGCCAGTCTGTATCAAAATAAGGGTTACCATTGGCATCGAACAACCTTGGATCGGTTCTGGCCAGAGCCGGATTTCTGGAAACATATTTTCCCTCTGCCCAACCTGAGGGATCGTATTTCTCCATGTTCTTGTAAGCCAGGTCTTCTACTGCCAGGAATTCTTTTGCATTCAGCACTTTCGGGAAATTAGGTCCAACGGTTGGTACGCTGAAGTCCACATTGTAATCGATCTTCCCGTCGCCTGATTTTCCACGTTTCGTAGTAATCAGGATGACCCCATTGGCTCCTCTGGAACCATAGATGGCAGTTGAGGAGGCATCTTTGAGCACCTCTACAGAAACGATGTCATTGGGATTGATGTAATCTATTGCCTGGCTCGCCTGTGACTGATTTCCTACAGGAAGCTGAACACCATCGATTACATAGAGCGGGTTATTGGACGAGTTGATGGAACTAAATCCGCGGATCCGCACATTTGCACGCCCTCCGGGTCTGCCGGAATTGGTATTCACCTGAACACCTGAGATCCGTCCTGTCAATGCCTGATTAAGAGAGGCTGCCGGACGCTCCTGAAGTTCTTCTGCCTTGACTGAGCCTACTGCACCAGTTAAGTCAGATTTTCTTGATGTACCATAACCGATCACCACTACGTCCTCCAGGTTTACCCCTTCGGCCGGCACCAGTTTAATACTTAAGGGCACAGTTCCTGCCCCTGCGGCACGGGTCTGCGGAGCATAGCCTATATAAGTAAAGCTGAGTTGCTCGTTTGCACTTTCCACCTCGATGCTGAATTTACCCGCAGCATCGGTAACGGCAGATTTGTTGGTTTTGAGGGACTTGATCCCTACACCGGGTACGGGTTGCGCTTTTTCGTCAACCACGATTCCCGTTACTACAATCTTTTGTGCCTGAAAGAAGGCGGCACTGCCTGAACCGGATCTGACATTCATGTCAGCATTAGCAGTAAAGGCCAGGGTTGGTGCACTGGCTAGACAAAGCACAGGCATCCCCGCAATGAGTAATTGTTTAATTGTCATCGGCTTTATATTAGTTTAAGTTATAGGATGATCTAAACCGGTTCCAATTGATGTATGGCTACATCTGGTTACCTGTTTTGAAACTTAATATAAATCCCTTTGAGTCTTAGAAATAAGGCTTGTTTAATTGGTTAGCATGATTTAGCAGATTTAATTCGTTAATACTAATTTGGTTAGAACAGTTTAATTAAATGCGTAAAAACATACATAGAATAAACAGGGATGATTATAATAAATATGTGTTTTTCTGATTAGAAAAAACGTTTTACTATCTCAATAATAAACAAAAAAAACTAAAAAGAGCATCTTTCAGCAAAAAGAATCTACGTAATCGTATTCGTTACGCAGCTGTTACAAATAAAAAAGGGGGGCATAAGCCCCCCTTTCATCATGATCTGATCTGCAGCTAGTTATAGCCATCATTTTGATCAAGTTTAGGATTCAGGTCCTTTTGTTGTTGTGGAATAGGGAACAACGATCGGGTGGCCTGTGAAGGCTGGTGATCCCACCATGAAGCGGTGGTGAATTTACCAAAGCGAATCAGGTCATCTCTCCTGAAGCCTTCGAAAATAAATTCACGGCCTCTTTCCGCAAGGAGTTCATCCATGGTAAGCGTAGCCGGAGTATAAGCCTTGTCAGCCCACACCGCAGCTGAATATGCACGTTTCTTACATTCGTTGATCAGTGCCACAGCATCTCCGGTTGCTGCTCCCCCATTCTTACGCATTAACGCCTCAGCCTTTGCAAAATAGATCCAGGTTAACCTGTAAATATTCCAATCATTATTGTTGTAGTTCGGATCAGGCAGGACTGATTGCCCATTCACTACACCCGGAATCTGATTACCTAATTTATACTTATTGAAACGAACACCGCTATTTTCTTCACCTTCGCTCATATTTGAAACCGTAGAACCACTTTTATTCTTGCGGATATTATCGACAAAAACCAATGGTTGACGTTCATATTCTACCGTTCCTTGAACAGGAGTCACTCCGTCTGAAAATTTCAGTTGAGGGCCAATTAAAAGCCACTCGGCGCGACGACGATCTTCATCTTCATAAGTTGAATAAGGTCCGGGAATCAATACAACCCCATCGTTCCCGTTTCTTCCGCCACCATAAATATCTCTCTGCGCAAAATGGTAGAATTCACTTGCCCAGGCTGGTTCAAATTTAGCCCTGGTAAAATCATAAGCGATAGAGAAAATCACTTCTTTAGATAAATCGTTGCTATTTTTAAACTGATCTGTAATGTTGGGATCCAAAGCCATAGCTCCATTCTGTCCCCCCGCCTGATTGTTGATCAGTTTATCTGCCGCAGCAATACAGTCATCCCAGCGGGCAGTACCCGTCCAGACTTCCGCATTTAAATATAACTCCACCAGCATTGCGTAGGCACCCGCCTGAGACATACGGCCCAGCATCGCTCTCGATAAAACGGGAACCTTGGCAATGTTCTCCAGGATCTCTTTCTCAACAAATGCGAATACCTCTTTACGGTTGGTTGTTACAGGGTAAATTGGATTGCCAGGTTCTGCCGGCTCAGTCACAATTGGAATGTTACCAAACAGATCCATCAGCTTCAGGTAATGAAATGCACGAAGCAATTTTAGTTCCGCCAGGAAAGCATCTTTCTCTTCCTGTGTAATCCCCATGGCTGATATCTCCCTGGAGCTGATATTTGCAATCGGGTCATTACAATAACCGATTCCGCCATACATGAGTTTCCATGCATTATTCAGCCCCTCTTCATCCACCGTCCAGGTATGATAATGCAGTCTTTTCCATTTACCGCTGTCCTCTCCATGGGGGCCTTTAGTTGGCCAGGCCAATTGGTCTGCCGAAAGCTCTGCAGGCCGCCACCAGCCGTCTTGTCCAGACGGGGTTACCCAGGCATTGGCATGTGTATATGGTCTTAAAACTGCAGATTGTACTTCTATTCTGCTGGTGTAAAATTTATCCGCAGGAATCTGATCATATGAGTTTTCATCCAGCTTTGTACAGGCAGTCATAGTTCCGAACAACAACAGCAGCGATGAATATAGTATTGATTTATTTTTCATTGTCGTATAATTTAAAAACCTACATTAAGTCCTAACAGAAAAGAACGGGTACTTGGATATGCTCCCCTGCTGTCCACTCCCGGGCCGAGACCTGTATCCTGAACAAAGTCAGGATCATTACCGCTGTAGCCGGTAATGGTTGCCAGATTCTGTCCTGTGGCATAGATCCTCATGTTGCGGATCTGTTTTGCCTTGAATTTGAAGTTGTATCCTATGGTGACTTCATCAATCTTAACATTTGTTCCGTTCTCCAGGTAATAGTCAGAATACATATAGGTATCATTAATCTGACTGTTTTTGGTAAATGCCTCTCTCAAATAATTTATCCCGGAAATAGAAGGGTTTCCGTAAGACAAAGCAGTAGTATTCAAGATCTGGTAATCAAATTTACCTCTCAGGAATACCCTGAAGTCAAAGTTTTTGTAGCTCAGGTTTGCAGTGTAGGAGGCATAGTATTTAGGAATGGCATTACCAATAGGAGCAAGATCGGTCAGGTTTTTGTCTTTAGAGTTATTAATCTGATCGTTTCTTACTTTTTCTCCGTTTCTGTTGTAGAATAACCATTTCCCGTTTTCATCAAATCCGGCAAATCTTTTACCCCAGAATACGCCTAACTTCTCTCCTTCGTATGTGGTGATGGCATCACGTAAATCGCCTGCGCCTCCGATGGGTCCAAATGTCTTATACTGAACAGCATAAATATCATTCGAGTATGAATTCAGTTTATTGCTGATGGTACTTCCTGTGAAGTCCATGCTGAAGGTAAAATCTTTATTTGTGATGGCTTTATAGCTCATGGCCAATTCTATCCCTTTTGAAGAAATGGTACCCACATTGGCAAATACTGTAGATTGCACATAAGGTGGCTGAGGCGTGGCATAAGTATCCAAAAGATCTTTGGTAGTTCTGTTGAATACATCTAATGAACCACTTAATTTGCTGTTCAAAAGCGTAAAATCAGCACCAATATTCAATTCTCTTTTGCTTTCCCATTTAAGGAACGGATTCGCATTTCTGCCCGGCCCGTAAGTTTCACGGTACGCGCCATCCGGATACAGGTATTTCCCTCCTCCTGTAAGCAAGACCCTCGAGGCATTATTTTGAAAACCTGAATTACCGGTAACACCATAACCCGCCCTTAACTTCAGGTAGTTTACGAATTTGACATTTTTCATAAATTCTTCCTGCGACACGTTCCATCCCACAGAGACAGCCGGAAAATTACCCCATTTGTTATTGGCTCCGAATTTTGATGAACCCTCTCTCCTTAAAATGAATTGGGCCAGGTATTTTCCATTTAAGGCATAGTTGATCCGACCAAAGAAAGCGATTAGGGTGTTGTCATTTTTGAAACTGCCAAATGAAGCTTTTCCATCTGCCAGCCCCTGCCCGGCCTCCAGGTTGTTTTCGTCAAACTGGTCATTTATAAAACCACGGTTACTGGCCTTTTCACCTTCTTCAATGTAATACCGGTAGCTATAGCCGGCAAGAGCGGTAATAGCATGTTTCTCCGCAATTGTTTTGGTGTACTGCAAGGTAGGTTCAAACGCAAAACTTTGTGACAGGAAATTGTTTTTGAACGCATATCCGCCACTAGGGTAGTCAGAATTCTCTATTGAGTTTTCGCTATTGAGCTGGGCATAACCACCATCTATATAACTGTCACGCTGTACCGAACCAAATACTGATGCTTTCAGCCCTTCTACAATGTCCAGATCTGCTTTAACATCTCCGGAACTGGTCTGCTGCTTGCGGTAATTCGTTGTCTGAAAAAGCCGGGCATACTGATTGGTACTTTGGGTATCAAAATAATAAGAACCATCATCGTTGAAAATCCGCTTGGTAGGGTTTTTTGTTGCTTCTTCTTCCCAACCACTACCGCTCAGTTCGTTGTTATAGAAGTCGGAGAAATTAGCGTTGCTCAGTAAGTTCGCATTGTTATAATTGGTCGCCAGGTTCATCTGGATACTCAATTTATCGTCAAGCCCCTTTTGGTTCACATTTAACCTTCCGGTATATTCTTTTCTTCCGTTTTCCAAAGCAATACCCTGCAGATCGCGGTAATTGATACTGGCGCGGTAGCTGGTTTTATCTGTTCCGCCTGTGAGCGATAGGTTATGATTCTGAGACAGGTTACCGTGATTGACCAGCCTGTCATACAAATCCTCATTTCCACCGTAATCAGGAGCATTAATTTGTCCTGATGCGATTTTCTCTCTGAATTCGCCGGCAGTTAAGAAATCCTGACGGTTTTGGATGTACTCCTTGCGGAAATACGTGGAATAATTGAAAGTAGGCGGTCCCGGTTTTCCTTTTTTAGTGGTGATCAGGATAACTCCGGCATTGGCACTTGTTTCGTATATGGCTGCACCTGAACCATCTTTCAAAACATCTACAGATAAGATATCATCCTGCTGCAAAAGATCCGGATTACCCCCTGGAATACCATCAATGACATAGAGGGGGCTTGCGCTGCCGGTAACAGATACCACACCACGAAGCTGTACACTTGGACTTGAATTTGGATTAGATCCGCCTGTTCTGGTGAGGTTCAATCCTGCGACTTTACCCTGAATCAGATCCAAAGGACTTCTTGCACCACTTTGTCTGAATTCTGCGGTATCAATGTGCGCTACAGAAGAAGTCACTTCCTTTTTATCCAGCGTACCATAACCAACCCCTACAATGGTTACATTTTGCAGGGTTTCTCCTTCAGCCGGCACCAGTCTTATGCTCAGCGGAGCATTACCTGAACCTGCAGGTCTTGTAATCGTGGTGTACCCGATATACGTAAAGGTCAGCACCTCAGCAGGTCCGGTTACCGCTATACTGAATTTTCCTGCAGCATCTGTAACGGTACCTTTACCAGATGCCGATTTAACACCCACTCCCGGAACCGGTTGGGCATCTTCGTCTACGACAATGCCTGTTACTGCTTTTTGCTTTGTAGTGTCTTGCGCTGCAGCAGGTTGTGCAGGCGGAACCGCCTTAACGGTTGTATCCTGCTGCTGCATGGCAAACAGCGGGATCTTAGTACTCCGTGAGGCTGAGGAATTACCAGCGCTGCTCCGAATACTGATGATACAGAGCATAAATATCCCTATACCGGTTAGTAATTTAATCTTCATTGGACGTTGTTTATAGTTAATTATTAATAATTCAATCCTAGAGCGTGTAATTCTTTTGAGAGAAGAAATTCAGATGGAGAGATAATAATTAAACATGAGCCGGCTAAAGTTCAGCTACAGCAACGTCAGAGAAAGACATAGCAGTAGCATGCACTAAAAAGCTCGAGACCGGAAAATTCAGATGATTATAAAGGCTTAACCTTCATCAATTTTAAGAGATCAGCACAAAGAGTTTTTGTACTTTATAATTTTATGGAGATGCGTTTTATTGAGGGCGTTGGTCAGCAGTTCACACAGTTTAATTTTCATAATCGTTAGGGCAGATATATTCAGTAAAACGTTTTATCAAAGTCAAAAGTAGAGTAAAATAACTAAAGACAAAATTGTTTGGTTAATAATTCCATTCGTTAATTATTTTAACAGCAACTCCGATCAATTGTTTTTGAAATATTTAAGTATCAGTTTAGCGGTCCTTTCTGAGGCACCTGCATCACCCATCTTAGCAGATAATTGCCTATAGTCCAAAAGCATAGCCTCACGCTCCTTTCCATCTAAAACCTGTGTTAAATTTGAACTGATCAGTTCGGGATTGCAGTCTTCCTGGATCAGTTCTGTAACAACTTTTTTATCCATGATCAGGTTGACCAGGGAAATAAATTTAATGTTGACCAGCATCCTGGCTATCGCCACAGATATTGCACCACCTCGATATACCACTACCTGCGGCACATGAAATAATGCAGTTTCCAGCGTAGCTGTTCCCGAAGCAACCACTGCTGCATCGGCTACCTGAAGCAGGTCATAAGTTCGTCCGAAGACCAGGGTCACCTTCGCGGCTCCGATAAACTGCTGATAATAGGCTTCATGGAAGCTTGGTGCCGCAGCAACTACAAAATGATGATCTGGAAAGCGGGCGGTGATGCTCAGCATATCAGGCAGCAAGCGCTCGATCTCCTGTTTGCGGCTGCCCGGAAGAAAAGCAATAACCGGCTTATTCTCAAGTCTGTATTCTTTTTTGAAATCAGCATCTGGCCTAAACTGCGCAATGGCATCCAGCAGCGGATTACCTACATAATCGACTTCCATGCCCCATTCCTTATAAAAATCGACCTCAAAAGGAAGGATACAGAACATATGGTCTACAACCTTTTTAATTTTTAACACTCTTTTCTGATTCCAGGCCCAAACTTTTGGGGAGATGTAATAAGCTACCCTGATGCCATGCTCCTTTGCAAAATCAGCAATCTTCAGATTAAAGCCCGGAAAGTCTATTAAAACCAGTACATCTGGCTGATAGGCCAGTACATCTGCCTTGCAGGCTTTCATATTTCTGAATATGGTACGCAGGTTTAAGATCACTTCAGTGAATCCCATAAAGGCCATTTCTGAATAATGCTTTCTCAGTTCACCGCCCTCTGCCTGCATCTTATCGCCCCCATAATACCTGAACTGCGCTTCAGGATCTTCCTGTTTAAGCGCTTTCATTAAATTGGCTCCGTGTAAATCTCCGGAGGCTTCTCCTGCGACTAAGTAATATTTCATGGGTTGATCTTATAGAAAAAGAAAAGCATAGCCCAAATAAAGGTTGCGCTGATGATACCTCTGCCGAGCTGATCCTTCTCCAGTTTAAAAAATTGATGCATCAGTACCGCATTTACAGCAATACAGCCGATAAGCAGCAGGTCTGCCTTTGCCAGAAAAGGGTATTTATGCATCAGGTACCACACCAGGGAAAGTAAAATACCCGGCACAGTAATCCCGATACTCAGACCTGTCCATACTGAGTTCTTAATTCTTTTTAGCGGGTCCTGAATCATTTTATCCTAAAGAAGGGCCATCTGGTGTACTATTCCTTCCTCCCTTGCCTGCAGCGCGATGTCCACTGTCCGGAACATCAAAGGTCCAGGTGTTCAAAACCGGAATAGCATGGTGCGCAGTAAGGTCAAACTGCACCGGAACTACAGAAACAAAACCATGCTCCAATGCCCACACATCTGTATCCTCACCTTTGTCATTGTTCTGAAATACTCCTGTGAGCCAGTAGTAAGGTCGTTCATAAGGATCTTTCCGCTCGTCAAATTCCTCCGCCCATTTTGCATTGGCCTGTCTGCATATTTTTATACCTCTCAGATCAGCTCCCTTTGGAAAATTCACATTGAGTAATGTCGCCGCCGGGAGCCCATGCTCCAGCACCTGCAGTGCTATTGTTTTCACATATTTTTTGCAGTGGCTGAAATCGGCCTCCTGTGCGTAGTCGTCGAGAGAAAAACCTATAGAAGGAATTCCTTCTATCGCACCTTCCACGGCAGCCGACATGGTGCCGGAGTAAATGACATTGATGGAATTGTTCAAGCCGTGATTGATTCCGGAAACACATAAATCAGGTTTCTTTCCTTTGAAGATCTTGTTTACCGCCAGCTTTACACAATCGACCGGTGTACCCGAACATTTGTACATCTCTACACCCGGATACAGGTCTACTTTATCAAAACGGAGCGGCTTGCCAATGGTGATCGCATGTCCCATTCCCGACTGCGGGCCATCCGGTGCCACCACCACTACATTTCCCAGTTCCTGCACCGCCTCGATCAGGTTCTTAATCCCCGGCGCGGTGATGCCATCATCATTAACTACTAAAATATTGGGTCTGGATTGTTGCTTTTTCATTGGAAAAGGATTTATGACTGGCGAAAATCACGCTAATGATCCTGTCGCCCGATTATGCTGTAAAAGTAACAAGAATTATAGAACAATTTTATCTAAGTTTGGCCTATAACTTAATAGACATGAAGAACAAACTACTGCTCGCCTGCTTCCTTTTTATAGGTTCAGGTGTCATGGCTCAATCTGCTTATCAGTGGAAAACGGCCACATCTGGTGGATACACCTACAAATACGTAACCCATGACCCTACCAAATCCAGATTTTATACCCTGAAGAACGGCCTTACGGTTATCTTATCTCAAAATACCAAAGAGCCAACAATTGAATTCCGGATGGCAGTAAGAGCGGGGAGCAATACTGATCCGCGCAACGCTACCGGACTGGCACATTACCTGGAACATCTGCTTTTTAAAGGGACCGATAAATTCGGAACCATGGATTTCGCTAAAGAAAAACCGCTTCTGGATAAGATCGATGCACTTTATGAGCAGTACAATAAAACCACCGACCCTGCAAAACGCAAAGAGATCTACGCGGAAATTGACAAAACATCAGGTCAGGCTTCAAACTTTTCTATCGCCAATGAATATGATAAAATGATGAAGGCCATCGGCGGACAATCGACCAATGCGCATACCTGGTATGAGGAAACTGTCTACAATGAAGATTTCCCGGCCAACGCCACCGATAAATTCCTGGCTTTGCAGGCAGAACGCTTCCGCAATCCGATCTTCCGTATCTTTCATACTGAACTGGAAGCTGTATATGAAGAGAAGAACCGTGGCCTGGACAATGATGCCTGGAAACTCAATGAACGCATGTTCGAGTTGTTGTTTCCTACACACAATTATGGTCAGCAAACCACCATCGGCACCATTGAACATCTGAAAAATCCTTCACTGGTAGAGATCAGGAAGTATTACAACAAATATTATGTTCCCAACAACATGGCTGTAGTTCTTGCAGGAGATTTCAACCCTGATGAGATGATCAAAAAGGTAGATGCCTCCTTTGCTTTCATGATAGCCAAACCGGTGAGTCTGTATCATCCTGCTCCTGAAAAGCCATTGACCGCTGTTCAGAAAGTAGATGTTTATGGCCCGAGTGCCGAAAGCGTAGAATTAAACTACAGAGGCTATGCACAGAATACCAGGGAAAGCATGCTGCTTGATTTGATTTCCAGCATCCTGTCTAACGGAAAAGCGGGCTTGTTTGACATCAACCTCAACAAACAGCAGAAAGTGCTGCGTGCCGATGCTGGTTATCAGCAGATGAAGGATTACGGTGTATTTAGCTTAACTGCGCAGCCGAAACAAGGCCAGTCGCTGGAACAGGCCCAGCAGCTCCTGCTGGATCAGATCCAGCTGCTGAAAAGCGGCAACTGGGATGGAAGCCTGATCAAAGCTACAGTAGCGAACAGCAAACTGGGCTTACTCCAGGCATTTGATAACAATGGATATCGTGTAGAATCAGCTACCAATGAGTTCATTTTGAACCGTGGCATCAACTGGGATAAATCTTTAAGTGCTCCGGATCAGATGGCCAAAATCAGCAAACAACAGGTCATAGATTTTGCCAAAAAATTCTTTGTGAAAAACTATGTGGCGGGACTAAAACATAAAGGAGAAGACAAGAATACACTGAAAGTAGAGAAACCTGCCATTACCCCGGTAAATACCAATGCAGGCGAAACTTCCGGTTTCACCAAAAACCTGCTGGCTATGGCAGTTAAGCCCATTGCTCCAAAATTCCTGGACTACAAAAAAGACATGAATTTCGGAAAGTCCGGCATTGCCGAAGTGATCACTGTTCAAAACAAAGAGAACAGTATCTTCCGCATGTCTTACCGCTTTGATATGGGTGCCTGGAACTATAAATTGCAGCCCTACGCAGCACAATACCTCTCTTTTCTGGCCACCGACAAATATACCGCAGAGCAGATCAGCAAGGAGTTTTACAACATCGCCTGCAGCTATAGCATCAATGTAGGAAATGAGATAACGACCATCAACATCAGTGGTCTGCAGGAAAACTTTGACAGGGCCGTAAGCCTGGTCGAACACATACTGGCCAATTGCAAACCCAATGAGCAAGCGCTTTCAGAACTCAAAAGCCGCATCCTCAAATCAAGAGAAAACAACAAACTGAACAAGGGAGCGATCCTGAACGGACTGATGAACTATGCACAATACGGCCCGGGTAACCCTTCGAACTTTGTTTTGAGCAATGACGAAGTAAAAGCCATTACCTCCGATCAGTTGCTGTATATCCTGCATAACATCAACAACTACAAGCATACCATTACTTATTATGGCCCGCAAAGCCCTGCTCAGTTTACTTCAGTGATCAGCAAGTTGCATAGACTGCCCTCAGAGTTTACCCCTGCCGCACCGGCAAAACAGTTTACTTATACCAATAATGCTACCAATCAGGTGTATTTTGCGGATTACGATATGGTACAATCAGAGATCCGCTGGGTAAGAAACGGCGGCTTGTTCGATCCGGCTCTGTCCTCAAAGGTAAATCTGTTCAACAGTTATTTCGGCGGGGGTATGGGTTCTATCGTATTCCAGACCATCCGTGAATCCAAAGCACTGGCCTACTCTACCTTTGCCGTCTATTCTTCACCTGACAAGAAGGATAAAGATTATGCGATGATCGCCTATGTGGGTAGCCAGGCAGATAAAATGAATGATGCAGTAGTAGGCATGAACGAATTGCTGAATGACCTGCCAAGAGCCGACAAATCTTTTGACGCCTCTAAAGACAATGCGATGAATGCGATAGAGACCAGCCGGGTTACAAAAGATGACATCATTCAAAGCTATTTTGCTGACCAGAAACTGGGTATAGATCACGATTCGAGGATAGATGAATACAATGGGCTGAAACCTCTGACCTTTGAGGACATCAAGGCATTCCATGCTGCTCATGTGGCCAACAAGCCCTACAATTATTGCATCGTTGCTTCAGAGAAAAAAGTAAAACTGGAAGATATGCAGAAGTTCGGAACAGTGAGTAAACTGACTTTGGAGCAGATCTTCGGGTATTAAGGTGAAATTTAGATGATCTTTTCGAGGACTGCATCCTCTGAAGCTGCGCAACAGAGGCGCTGAGGTCCTCTCTAAGACATCAAAATTTCAGGACAACCAGGTTTTTTATAAAAAAAGGACCAGCCAAATAATGGCTGGTCCTTTTTTTATAAATTCTTATTTAATCTGCCATAGATACCTTACTGCCTCCTTTGTGCTACCTTATTTTCTCAATACTTTCATGATCCTCTCTCAATGGTTGGGTAATGGTTGGATGGTCCAATGGTCCTTCCAACCATTACGTGAACACGGTCTTACACTTTAGTGTTTATTGAAAAGAGATAGCTGCACAAAGCAGGCAGGAAGGCATCAATGAGATGCCGGTAGCTATCGGTTAAAACCGGCTATTTGTCAAACAGGTTTCGGCGATTGCTAAAGTTTCAGGAAAATCTCAGTGTCTTAGAGAGGACATAGCGTCCATGTTGCGCAGCTTCAGGGAATGCAGTCCTCGAAAAGATCACTGGGATTTTCCTGAAACAAATTAAAAACCTTTACAAAAAAAGGCTGATCAATCTGACCAGCCCTTCATTCAGGTTTGCATTAATCGCTTAAAGACTTTTGATCCAGTCTACCAGTTCATCCCTGGTTTTACCTGTTTTCTGTTGCAGTTTTCCGTACAACTCATCGTCTTTTCCTTCTTCGTATTTCAAATCGTCATCGGTTAAGTCAGCATATGCCTGTTTCACTTTACCTTTAATCTCATTCCATTTTCCTTTTAATTCTAACTTGTCCATGATCTTTTTATTATGTTTTACAATCGGTTATGTAAATCAATGAACAAGAGAAAATATATTATTGTTTAGATTTTTCTATAATTTCCTCCACAACAGACGGATCCAGCAGCGTAGAGATGTCTCCCAGATTTGAAGTATCACCTTCCGCTATTTTCCTCAGAATCCGGCGCATGATCTTACCGGAACGGGTTTTCGGCAATCCGGATACAAACAGAATCTTGTCTGGCTTGGCAATGGCACCGATCACACGTGTTACCGTTTGCAAAATGTCTTTACGCGTCAGATCTGCATCGTTGTGTGTATTCGGGAAGATCACAAAAGCATATATCCCTTGTCCTTTCACATCATGCGGATAACCCACTACCGCGCTCTCTACCACACCTGCATGCATGTTGATCGCATTTTCCACCTCGGCAGTACCAATCCTGTGACCAGATACGTTGATCACATCATCTACCCTACCGGTAATGCGGTAATAACCATCTTCATCCCTCATACAGCCATCACCCGTAAAGTAAAGATCTTTATAAGTAGAAAAATAGGTCAGCCTGCAGCGCTCATGATCACCATAAGTGGTGCGGAGCATTCCCGGCCATGGAAACTTAATGCACAAATTACCGCTCACGCCATTGCCTTCTATGACCTGCCCTTGCTCATCTACCAGCACAGGCTGTATTCCTGGCAATGGTAAGGTAGCATAGCTTGGTTTGGTCGGTGTTACAAAAGCTATAGGTGAAATCATGATGCCGCCGGTTTCTGTTTGCCACCAGGTATCCACAATAGGTGCGTTGCCCTTGCCGATGTTTTCATCAAACCAGTGCCAGGCTTCTTCATTGATCGGTTCCCCTACAGAGCCCAGTACCCTTAAGGAACTCAGGTCTGCACCCTGCACCGGCTCCAGCCCGAAACTCATTAAGGAACGGATCGCGGTTGGTGCCGTATATAAAATATTTACTTTGTGTTTATCTACTACCTGCCATAACCTGGAGGCATCGGGATAAGTTGGGATTCCCTCAAACATCAGTGTAGTTGCCCCCTGTGAAAGCGGGCCATAGACGATATATGAATGTCCGGTGATCCAGCCGATATCTGCTGTACAAAAATAAACCTCACCAGGCTGATAATTGAACACATTTGAAAAAGTATAGCCTGCGTAAACCATATAACCGCCAATGGTATGCACCACACCTTTTGGTTTGCCCGTAGATCCCGAAGTGTAAAGAATAAAAAGGGTATCCTCCGCATCCATTACTTCTGCGGGACAATCCGTATCGACCAGTTTGATCTCGTCTTCCCACCAGATGTCACGCCCTTTGAGCATGGATACCGGTGTACGGGTATGTGTCAGTACAATAACCTTTTCTACCGTCGGACAGGCAATCAGCGCATCGTCTATGACTTCCTTCAGCTGGATCTGTTTGCTGCCCCTGAAGGCGCCGTCTGCCGTGATCACAAGCTTACATTCTGCATCATTGATCCGGTCGGCGATGGACTTGGCCGAGAAACCGCCGAATACCACAGAGTGGATGGCACCGATCCTTGCACAGGACAACACAGCCACGGCCAGTTCAGGCACCATAGGCATATAGATACATACCCTGTCGCCCTTTTTTACGCCATTCTTTTTCAGCACGTTGGCAAAGCGGCAAACCTGCTCGTGCAGGATTTTATAACTTAAAGTGATGCTGTCTTTCTGAGGATCATTAGGCTCCCAGATGATGGCAGGTTTATCGCCATGTTCAGCCAGATGACGGTCAAGGCAGTTTTCAGTAATGTTGAGTTTGGCACCTTCAAACCACCTGATATCAGGCTCAGAAAAATTCCAGGACAGTACTTTGTCCCATTTTTTACGCCAAAGGAAATGGTCTGCTATCCCTGCCCAGAATTGTTCAGGCTGGTCGGTACTGAGCTGGTATGTTTTTTTGTAATCTTCAAATGAGGTGATTTGCATCGCTGGGTTTATATTTTTGGTCCAAGACCCAAACTTAACAAAATTGATTTTAAATTCAATCAGTCAATGGTATCATTCAGCAATTCAGTCTAATTCACCCCTGTCAAGAAAAATAATACATCTTGCAGAAGCTGCTGTACATCGTGCCAGCGGCTTTATCTCCATCAGTGCCAGGATCTGCTGCAACCTGCTGATAATAAATTGAAAATATTTTACTGACCTTCTTGATCATTACAAATATTTTACAGATATTTGCACACTCTTAAAAAAATTAAGGCGAAGAACAATTAACAATATATTATAAGGCATGTCTAGAGTTTGTGATTTAACCGGAAAAATGGCAATGACAGGTTTTAATGTTTCTCACTCGAACGTTAAAACTAAGCGTAAGTTTTATCCCAACTTACAACTTCAGAAATTTTATATTCCTGAGGAAGATCGTTGGATAACACTGAAAGTATCTACTTCAGCTATCAAAACCATCAATAAAATTGGTATTACAGAAGCAATCAACCGCTTCATGAAAAAAGGATATTTGTAGAAACACTGGTTGATGTGAAATCAACCTTAATAATAAGAAAATGGCAAAAAAAGGTAACAGAGTACAAGTTATTCTAGAGTGTACAGAGCATAAAACCAGTGGCATGCCTGGTATGTCAAGATATATCTCTACAAAAAACCGTAAAAATACTACTGAAAGATTAGAGTTGAAAAAATTCAACCCAGTTTTGAAGAAAGTAACTGTACATAAAGAAATTAAGTAATACGTTTAGTATATACATACTAAGCACAATCTATTTAGATCATGGCAAAAAAGGTAGTTGCAACCCTTAAAACGGGCAAAGGAAAAGAATATTCGAAAGTTATTACAATGACTAAATCACCTAAAACAGGTGCTTATTCTTTCAAAGAAGTTATTGTTCACAACGATCACGTTGCAGATGCTATTGCATCTAAAAAATAATATTAATATTAAATAATATTAAAGCCGTCCCTTTATTATGGGAGGGCTTTTTTTGTTTTGTTAAAACATTCATATGGGTTTATTCGATTTTTTTAAGAAAAAGGAGACTGCGCCGGAAGCACAGGATGCTCTTGACAAGGGATTAGAGAAAACTAAGGAAGGTTTTTTAAGTAAGATCACCAAAGCTGTAGCTGGTAAATCTACTGTGGATGACGATGTGCTGGACAATCTTGAAGAAGTTTTGGTTACCTCCGATGTAGGCGTAACTACTACACTTAAGATCATTGACCGCATACAGGCCCGTGTGGCTAAAGACAAATATCTGTCTACTTCTGAGTTGAATGGTTTACTGCGTGATGAAATTCAGCTGTTACTGGCTGAAAACAACAGCAATGACTTTAGAAGTTTTGAATACGGCAGTCAGCATAAACCCTATGTCATTATGGTGGTTGGTGTAAATGGCGTAGGGAAAACGACTACGATCGGCAAACTGGCGCACAAACTCAAAGCGGAAAACCTGAAGGTAGTGCTCGGTGCGGCAGATACTTTCAGAGCGGCGGCGGTAGAGCAGATCAAACTCTGGGCTGAGCGCACAGGTGTTCGTGTCGTGGCACAGGCTATGGGATCGGATCCCGCCTCTGTAGCTTTCGATACGCTTCAGTCTGCGGTTGCGGCGGGCGAAGATGTAGTGATCATTGATACCGCAGGTCGTTTGCACAACAAGGTCGGGCTGATGAATGAGCTTGGCAAAATAAAGAATGTGATGCATAAAGTTGTTCCGGGTGCACCACATGAAATATTACTGGTGCTGGATGGTTCTACAGGACAAAATGCCTTTGAGCAGTGCAAACAGTTTACAGAAGCTACGGATGTAAATGCCCTGGCCATTACCAAATTGGATGGCACGGCTAAAGGCGGTGTAGTGATCGGAATATCTGACCAGTTTAAGATTCCTGTGAAATACATAGGAGTAGGTGAAGGGGTAAATGACCTCCAATTATTTGATAAAAAAGCCTTTGTTGACAGCTTGTTTAAATAACCCGGCTGGCATCAAAGCATTAATTACCATACATGAATACAAAAACCATATCCAGAGTTGCCCCTGTTAAAAAGCCTAAGATCAATGTCATCACTTTAGGCTGTTCTAAAAATACCTATGATTCTGAGGTACTGATGGGACAATTGCGCGGCAATAGCCTGGATGTAGTACATGAGTCTAACCAGATTGGTAAAGACGATATTGTAGTGATCAATACCTGTGGGTTTATAGACAACGCCAAACAGGAATCCATAGATACCATATTGCAGTACAGCCAGCTTAAGGATGCGGGTAAAGTAGGCAAAGTCATCGTAACCGGATGCTTGTCTGAACGTTACAAGCCTGAACTGGAAGCGGAGATCACCAATGTTGATGCTTATTTCGGCACCAATGATCTGAATAATTTACTGCACTCCCTGGGTGCAAATTACAAACATGAACTGATTGGTGAGCGTTTGCTGACCACTCCTTCTCATTATGCCTATTTTAAAATAGCCGAAGGCTGTAATCGTCCCTGCTCTTTCTGTGCCATCCCGCTGATGCGGGGAAAACATGTATCGAGAGATATGAATGAGCTCGTGAATGAAGCGAAGATCCTTGCCGCCAACGGCACAAAGGAACTGATTCTGATTGCACAGGACCTGACCTATTATGGTCTGGACATTTACGGCAAAAGGAATCTCGATGAACTGTTGCGCAGAATTTCTGATGTGAAGGGTATCGAATGGATCAGGCTGCAGTATGCCTATCCTTCCGGTTTTCCGATGGAAATTCTCGATGCGATGAACGAGCGTGAGAACATCTGCAAATACCTGGACATGCCTTTACAGCACATTACAGACAACATGCTGAAGTCAATGCGCCGCGGGATCACCAAACAAAAAACCATTGACATTGTGAACCAGATCAGGGACAAGGTGCCGGGCATTGCCATGCGTACGACGCTGATCTGCGGGTACCCAGGCGAAACTGAACAGGATTTTGAAGAAATGCTGAGCTGGGTAGAAGATACCCGTTTTGACAGACTGGGTTGTTTCACCTATTCACACGAAGAAAAAACCCATGCCCATAGTCTTGTGGATGATGTGCCTGAAGAAGTGAAACAGGAGCGCGTAGATGCGATCATGGAATTGCAGCAGGGCATTTCATTTGATATTAATCAGGAAAAAATAGGCAGAACCTACAAAGTTCTGGTAGACCGTAAGGAGGGTGACTTCTTTATCGGACGTACAGAATTTGATTCCCCTGAAGTGGACAACGAGGTACTGATCGATGCTGCCACGGGCTATGCAGCCAACGGAAGTTTCGTGAATGTGCAAATTGACCGGGCAGAGGATTTTGATCTGTATGGACGGATTGTAAAATAAAGGCTTGATGATATGAGTTATAGTTTATTAACTTAAATTCGTGACAATGCAAGCTAAATACATCTCCTACAAGGAAACCAATGCCTTCTCTTCAGCAGTCCTGGACTATATAGGAGGTAAGCCCGAATTACATTCATTTTACAGCTATACACCCGATTTCAATGGCTTCGCTGAAGCCATTGAAAAGCGCCGTTATCAGGGGGACAGAGAAATACTGACCCGGGTTTTGCATCATAAATATGCTTCAACAGCGCACTCCCCCCTGGTCGAAGCCAACATTAACCTGCTGGCAAACAACCGTACATTCACGATTACTACTGGTCATCAACTGAATATCTTTACCGGTCCGCTCTATTTTATTTATAAAATAGTTACCGCCATTAACCTGGCAAAAGACCTTAAGAACAGGTTTCCTGATTATGATTTTGTACCGGTGTACTGGATGGCGACAGAAGATCATGACTTTGAGGAGATCAACCATGTAAAGGTAGAAGACAAAATGCTGACCTGGAACAAGCAGGCTTCAGGTGCAACAGGCCGGTTAAGTACCAGCGATATGGAAGAAGTGCTGGTGGCTTACAAAGGTTACCTCGGTATCAGTGAAAACGGTCTGAAACTGGCCGGGATAACAGACCAGGCTTATGAAGGCCATGAGCAATTAAGCGATGCCACAAGAGCCCTGGTCAATGCACTGTTTGGCAAATATGGCCTGGTATGTATAGATGCCGATGAACCTGCATTGAAGCAGCAGTTTGCAGAAATCGCCTACCGGGACATTACCGGAGAAAACAGCTTTAAATATATCAGTGAAAGCAACAGTGCACTGGAGAACCTGGGTTATAAGCCACAGGTAAACCCAAGGGAGATCAATTTCTTTTATATGACGGACGGCCTGCGGGAGCGGATCATCAAAGAGGGAGAAGTATATAAAGTAATGAACTCGGAAATCAGCTTTTCAGCCGGTGAACTGCACAAAGAAGTCAACACTCATCCGGAAAGATTCAGCCCGAATGTGGTCATGCGCCCGATGTATCAGGAAGTGATTCTGCCCAATATCGCGTATATAGGAGGCGGAGCCGAAGTGACCTACTGGCTGCAGCTCAAAGCAAACTTTGATCATTACGGTATAGATTTTCCGGTACTGATGCTGCGCAATTCCGCGCAGATCATAGACAAGAGAACAGAGTCCAGAATGCATATACTGGGGATCAGTCATAAAGATATATTTAACGATACAGATACGCTGAAAAATGAATGGGTGAAGGCCCATGTGCCCTTACAGCTTGTACTTGAAGATGAACAGCGGGCCATCAGTGCGATCTTTGAACAGATTAAACTGAGTGCCTACAAAATTGACAAGACACTTTCTGATACTGCCGATGCGGCTAAAACAAAAACGCTGAAACTGATCGGTACACTGGAGAAAAAAATGCTGAGGGCAGAAAAGCGTAAACATGTGACTTCCCTGGCACAGATAGAAAATCTGAAAACCAGGTTATTCCCTTCGGGTGTATTGCAGGAAAGGGTACTGAACATTGCACCCATGTACGTATTGTACGGCGATGATTTTATAGCCGCGCTGATCACCAGCTTTAAGCCGCTGGATCATGAGTTTACTGTCCTCTTTGCTTAAAACTATGACCTTCTATACTTTTACTGAAAAGAACCTGCGCCGTTTTACAGAAGATGTCTTCCTGAAAATGGGCTGTCCTGAAAAAGATGCGGTACTTGCGGCCGATGTGCTGCTCAGGTCAGATCTGCGGGGTATTGATTCCCATGGAGTCGCACGCCTGAGCGGTTATGTTCGCCTTTGGGAAAAACAACGGATTAACGCTACGCCTGATGTACGTATCGTTCACGAAACCGCTACGACAGCCACTGTAGATGGCGATGCCGGTCTTGGACTGGTAGTGGCTCCCTTTGCCATGCAGGTAGCCATAGAAAAAGCAAAAACCTATGGCAGCGGCTGGGTATCCGTAAAAAACTCCAATCACTTCGGCATTGCAGGATACCATGCACTGATGGCTATAGAACAGGATATGATCGGGATCAGCATGACCAATGCGAGCCCCCTGGTTGCACCTACCTATGCCAATGAACGCCTGCTGGGGACCAATCCGATGTGCTATGCTTTTCCTGCAGGCAAATATCCGCCTGTAGTGGTCGACATGGCCACCGCAGCGGCAGCAAACGGTAAACTGGAAATTGCTCAGCGGGCCGGTACACCAATCCCTGAAGGCTGGGCACAGGATGCCTCCGGTAATAGTTCCACCGATCCGCACCAATTGAAGCAAGGCGGCGCACTATTGCCCCTGGGAAGCGATAAAGATCATGGGAGTCATAAAGGCTATGGTTTGAGTGCTACCGTTGATATTCTATCCGCAGTATTATCAGGTGCCAATTATGGTCCCTGGGTCCCTCCTTTTGTGGCCTTTCTGGAACCTTCTGCCAATCCGGTAGGTGCAGGTATCGGGCATTTCTTTGGCGCAATGCGTGTTGACGGATTCCGTCCGGCCCAGGAATTCAAAGATCACCTGGACAACTGGATCGAGCGCTTTAAATCAGCAAAGACAGTAGATCCGGATAGAAAAGTAATCATCCCCGGAGAACCGGAATATGTGTTTGAAAAAGAAAGAGTGCTCAGCGGCATTCCCTTAATTGACGCAGTAGTGAAAGACCTTAATGAACTGGCAGACAAACTAGGTATCCCGTCTTTGCAATCCTCCTGAACAAAGAAAGGCAGATAATTAAATTATCTGCCCTCCAATTTTACCTGTACAGTACTTCTAGTGTATACCCCTGAGTATTCTGCTCCATCTGATCTTGCTAAAGAAAGATCCGTTTGGATCCAGGCTCAGCCATACAAATAACGCTTTACCGACAATATGATCTTCCGGCACAAAACCCCAATAACGTGAATCCGAAGATTTATGCCTGTTGTCGCCCATCATCCAGTAATAATCCATTTTAAAGGTATAGGTAGTCGCCGGTTTACCATTGATCAGCCAGCCATTGCCCGATTTTTCCAGCTTATTGCCTTCATAGATCCTGATGCTTCTTTCATAAAGCGGCATCGTTGCACTGTCAAGGGTCACAGTCCAGCCCTTCTTAGGGATGATGAACGGACCAAAATTATCTACGTTCCAGTTTCTTTTGGGATCAAAAGGGAAAACATCCGGTTCCGCTTCGCCCTCAGGCTTCGCATATTCCTTTACGGATTTTACAAAATCCAGTGCCCTTACCTTATTCATCATTTCCTCAGAACCATTAAAGATACACATGGTCTGCGATTGCTGGGCAATGTCTTCCTGGACGTTAAATCCTATATCTTCAAAAACACTATAGCTGATGTCCGGAGTTTTGAATTCTACCTCATAGGTAAAGTTTCCGGTCACCTTTAATTTTTCAGGTTTCCCGTTCACAGAAACCAGTCCGCCTTTCATGCTTATCGTATCCCCTGCTATTCCAATACACCTCTTGATAAAATTCTCTCTTTTATCAACAGGACGGCTCACAATCGTATAATTTGAATTGATCGCTTTCCAGCCTGCAGACCTCACCATGCGGTAATAATCATCATCCTGCTGTTCCAGCGCTACTGTATCCCCCTGAGGATAGTTGAATACCACCACATCATTCCTCTTGATTTCAGAAAGTCCGGGAAGCCTGCGGTAATCCCATTGTACACCCTCCCAGTAAGCTTTGGTTCCGGTGAGCGGCATCGTATGGTGGGCAAACGGGAAAGCTACCGGAGTCATTGGTATACGCGCTCCGTAGTTCACTTTACTTACAAACAGGAAATCCCCAATCAGCAAAGACCTCTCCATCGAACCCGTAGGAATAGTATAAGCTTCTATAAAAAATACCCTGATGATCGTAGCAGCGATGACAGCAAATAAGATGGCATCCACCCACTCTCTACCCTTGGATTTTTTCACTTTAGGCTTGCTACTATCGGCTTTATTCTTTTGCCAGAACTTCCAATTCATATTTTATGTCTATTTAAAATTAAATATATCGGTTATATTATAAAAACCCTGTCTTTTTTCCAGCCATTCCGCCGCAACTACTGCACCAAGCGCAAAGCCGGAACGATTGTGGGCGGTATGTTTAAACTCAATCTCATCCACTTCTGAACTGTACACCACCGTATGCGTACCGGGTACGCTGTCAATCCTGTGCGATTCAATGAGCAACTGCTCCTTTTTCAGTACCTCCTCAAAAGGTGTCCCTGCCAATTCATTTACCCATTCACTTTTCCTGTCCAGATTGGCAAGAATATCTTCGGCTATGGTCATCGCAGTTCCGCTTGGCGAATCCAGTTTTTGTACATGATGAATCTCCTCCACCTGCACCTCATATGCCGGATAATCATTCATCAGTTTAGCCAGTATTTTGTTCATCTGAAAAAACAGGTTAACCCCTATACTGAAGTTAGACCCATACAACAGCGTATTGTTACTTACTACACACTCATTCTTTACCTCCTGCAATTGCCCGTACCATCCGGTAGTACCGACAACGATAGGCAAATTGGCTTCAAAACAAGCATAAATATTACCTATAGCCGCATCAGGCGCACTAAAATCTATGGCTACATCTGCTTTACGCAAATTACTTTCTGTCAGGTCTTCCTGGTTGTCAACGGTGATCTTTAATACCACCTCATGCCCTCTTTCCAAAGCAAAACGTTCAATGATCTGACCCATTTTACCATAACCAAGCAGTGCTATCTTCATTTTATATTTTTTTATCCCTTAATTTAACCTGTATCAAAATTTGAGTGTAAGTTTTATTCCCGGAACAGTCTGATTGAAACCATACATGGTATGGGCATCGATCATACCCGGGGAGACCCTGAAAGCCATATCACTTACATCGAAATATTTTAGTCTTGCATCTATATAGGCCTCTATGATGTTCAGCAGGTACAAGCCCACATAAGAAAAAATGATCACCTCTGTATTCCTTCTGAACGTATCCTTTGCTGCATTTAAACCTTCAATCTGCTGAACAGCTCTGAAGGGGCCATCTGGATCAGGTACACCTCCGCTTTTGGCCCGGTACTTCAGTTCTTCCAGCACCAGCTTATAATTTTTGCTGTTTTCAATATAAGAAAGGGTCAGCATGGTACCCCCAACGTAAATCCCGGCTACTTTGGCAAAGCGGTACACCGTTAAACCATTACCGATCTGCCCCAGACCCGGAACGAGCATGGACCTGAATGCAGCCCGCCTTCCGGCAATCTTTCCCTGGTTCACATATGCCGGGCGCTTTCTTATGGTGTCTGCCTTCTGAAAGGTAGTGTCCTTTTCGACAACTACAGTTTCCTGAGCCCTTAAGCCCAGAGCCACAAAAAGCAAAACAGATAAAAGAAGAAAACTTCTCATTACCAATCTAATAGTTCTAATATGCGGCTCAGATCTTCCTCAGAAACAAAAGGAATCTCAATAGCGCCCTTACCATTCTCACCTACCTTTAACTTTACCTTGGTCGCAAATTTGGAAGCAAGATCCCGCTGTAACTTCTGGTATTCAAAAGATACTCCGGAAGAAGCCTTACGCTGCGCAGGTTTTAGCTGAATACTGTTGATACTCCTCACCAGTTCTTCCACCTTCCTCACAGAAAGACCCTTATCGATGATCTCGTCATGAATAAAAAGCTGCTTGTCTGCCTGATCCACATTGATCAGTGCACGGGCATGGCCCATAGATATTTTCTGGTCTCTGATAGAAATCTGTATAGCAGGCGGCAGTTTTAGTAAGCGCAGGTAATTGGTCACCGTAGTCCGGTTCTTACCTACCCTTTCACCAAGCTGTTCCTGTTTCAGGTTACACTCTTCCAGCATGCGCTGAAAACTGAGCGCCACCTCTATCGCATTCAGATTTTCACGCTGAATGTTTTCAATCAGTGCCATCTCCAGCATCTGCTGATCATCAGCCGTACGGATATAGGCCGGTATTTGCGTCAGGCCGGCAAGCCTGGAAGCCCTGAGCCTGCGTTCACCGGAGATCAGCTGGTATTTACCTGCAGTATGTCTTCTGACGGTGATCGGCTGGATCAGTCCCTGAACCTTGATCGATTCAGAAAGCTCATTCAAAGCCACCTGATCAAATTCAGTACGGGGCTGATAAGGATTGGTCTCTATGTCAACAATATTGATATGACCTATATTGTTATTAGAAGTTTCCTGCCTGGTCTCACTTACCGGATTCACTCCGTTCTTTGGCGGGTTAACAGTATCAGAATCATCCAAAAGCGCACTCAATCCTTTACCTAAACCTGTTTTTCGCTGAAAAGATGTCATTAATATATTTTTAAATTATAGCTGTTGTTGAATCCTGCTCTTCCTTTACCATTCCGTTTTTGCTCACAATTTCCCTGGCCAGATTCAAATAGTTGATTGCACCCTTACAATTGGCGTCGTGCATGATCACCGAAACCCCGTAACTTGGCGCTTCACTCAGGCGCGTATTACGCTGGATGATCGTATCAAAAACAAGCTCCTGGAAATGGGTCTTCACTTCCTCCACTACCTGATTGGACAGGCGCAGACGAACATCATACATGGTCAGCAGAATTCCTTCAATTTCCAGTTCCGGGTTCAGCCTGCTTTGCACAATCTTAATTGTATTCAGCAACTTACCCAGACCCTCCAGTGCAAAATACTCACACTGGACAGGAATAATCACCGAATCCGCAGCAGTCAGTGCATTAATGGTGATCAGACCCAAAGAAGGTGAACAATCGACAATGATAAAATCATACTGGTCTTTTACTTTCTCCAGTACAGCCTTCATCTTATACTCCCTGTTGTTCAGGTTGATCATCTCAATTTCAGCACCTACCAGGTCGATGTGAGCAGGCAGCAGATCCAGATTTGGCGTATCTGTTTTCTGAATGGCTTCTGAAGGTTCAACTTCATTGATGATGCACTCATAGATGCTGTTCTTGATGCTTCTCGGATCAAAACCAATCCCTGAAGTAGAATTGGCCTGAGGATCAGCATCAACTAATAATGTTCTATATTCCAGTACGGCTAAACTTGCGGCCAAATTGATTGAAGAAGTAGTTTTACCTACTCCGCCCTTCTGATTTGCCAATGCAATAATTTTACTCATCTATCTTATTAATAATTTCAGTTATTCGTGTAAGGCCCTGTTTTACGCGCAGTAAATTCTATAAAAAATGCTATTTTTGCAATGATTCAGGCATATTTTTACGGATAGCTAAGATACAAACTAAAAGGCAAAACCCGCATTAAAGCTATAAGTGTTTTACACATCTTATTAACAATTCAAACATGGTTACCATCATATCAGGGACTAACAGACCCTCTAGTAATACGCTGAAAGTTGCTAAATATTATCAGAAGACACTGAAGTTAAAAGGCTTGGAAACCAACCTGTTTAATCTGGAAGATCTGCCGGATTCCCTGATCTCCTCTGATCTCTACGGGAAACATAGTCCCGAGTTTGAAGCCATACAGGAAATGATCACCAGGACCACTAAATTCCTTTTCATCATACCGGAATATAACGGCAGTTTTCCGGGCGTATTAAAGACCTTCATAGATGCCTGCAATTTTCCCGACAGCTTCTATGACAAGAAGGCTGCCCTGGTTGGTATTTCTTCAGGAAAATACGGAAATATCAGGGGAATTGATCATTTCGGAGGAGTCTGCAGCTATCTTCATTTACATGTTCTGCCCCTCCGGATTCACCTTGCAGCCGTCAAAACAGAACTTGATCAGGACGGCAATTTTTTTAAAGAAGACACTTTAAAATTTACCGGTCAGCAAATGGATAAATTTATTGCGTTTTAAAGCTGATCCAGGTCCTGCCCTCGTTGCCAAATACAAAATAGCCCGGATAAAACATCTCCGCAAGATCCTCCAGTGCCGCAACGGCCCGTTCCGCATCTGCATAAGAAGCCGCTTCATCATCCCAAAGATATACCCTGCTGTAGGCCACCGAAGGCCATTCTTTCTGAAGCAGTGCAGGTGCAGCCCCCATCAGCTGCAGCATACCCACGCTTTTTTCCTGGTAGATCACCACCCTGGCTTCCAGCGGATCTTCCTGCAATTCTCCGCCCGCGATACCGGCCAGTTCTTCAAAGACCTTTACGGCCCTGTTTTCCGTATCCAGGAAAGCCACGGGAATCTTGTCCATAAATTTGATCTTATGCTGTATAATTTCTACCCGTTCCTGAAACTGCTCCCGCAGCGACTCATCCTCAACCTTATTTATAACCGCACTTAAAACAGACATACCAATTTATTTATTACTTTGTGCAAAATTAGTATTCCTCAGCTGATGCGCCGTATCATCCTTTATATTTTTTGTGCACTGTCCCTGTTCAGCATCTGTTCATGCGGAGGGACCGCAAGCGACGGGCACAAGAAAGTGTTCAACATGAACCTCGAAAACCTGACCTCCATGGATCCGGCATTTGCCCGCAATCAGAACGCCATGTGGATGATCAACCAGGTATTCAACGGACTCGTACAGATAGACAGCACACTCCATATCATACCCTGTATTGCCAAAACCTGGCAGATCTCTGCAGACAACCTGACCTACACCTTTAACCTGAGAGATGACGTTTATTTCCATGACCATGAACTTTTCCCTGAGGGTAAGGGCCGCAGAGTAGCTGCATCAGATTTTGTTTACAGTTTTTACCGCCTGATCGACCCTAAAGTAGCCTCATCAGGCGGCTGGATATTCAGTGATAAAGTCAAAGACATCAGCAGCTTTACCGCCATCAACGACACCACCTTCCAGGTGAGACTGGTTAAACCCTTCCCTGCTTTTCTCAATCTCCTCTCCACACAATACTGTTCCGTCGTTCCAAAAGAGATCGTGGCACATTATGGCAAGGACTTCCGCAGCCACCCCATAGGTACCGGCCCCTTCAGGTTCAAATACTGGAAAGAAGATGAAATTCTGGTCCTGCTGAAGAATGAACATTACTGGGAAAAAGAAAACGGCAGACAGCTGCCCTATCTGGATGCCATCAAAGTCAGTTTCATCACAGACAAACAAAGTGCCTACATGAATTTCCTCAAAAAAGACCTGGACTTCTTTGATAAAGTCGATGGCTCCTACCGGGACGACATTCTGACCAAAAGCGGAAAGATGACCAATAAGTATAAAGGAAAGTTTCAGCTGCGCAAAAGCCCCTATCTCTGTACAGAATACATCGGCATTATGGTCGACTCCACAAAAGCGATCACCAAAAATTCGCCGCTCAGGTTTAAAAAAGTACGCCAGGCCATCAATTATGCCATAGACAAGCCCAAACTCATCAAATACCTGAGAAATGGCATTGGCATTCCCGCTACCTCCGGCTTTATTCCCGAAGGCATGCCCGGTTTCGACAGCGTCGCCGTAAAGGGCTACCATTATAATCCCAAAAAAGCAGCGCAGCTGCTGGCAGAAGCTGGGTTCCCGAACGGAAAGGGCATGCCCCAGATCAGCCTCAACACCTCAACCACCTATAAAGACCTGATCGAATTTGTACAGGGTGAACTGAGCGAGATCGGCATTAAAACGAAAGTAGATGTCAGCCCAAGCGCAAGTCTGCGCGACCTGATGTCCAAAAATGAAGTTAACTTTTTCCGCGGATCCTGGATAGCCGATTACCCCGACGGGGAAAACTACCTGGCGGTATTCTATTCTAAAAACGAAGTTCCCAACGGGCCAAACTATACCGCTTATTACAATAAAGAATTTGACCGCCTTTTCGAACAAAGCTATTATGAGCGCGACAATGAAAAGCGTTACCTCATGTACCAGAAAATGGAAAGAATGATCATAGAATACGGCAATATGATCCCGATATTCTATGACCAGTCTGTAGTGATGACTCAGAACAATATCTCCGGATTAGCAATCAATCCGCAAAACATGCTCATTCTCAAAACCGTCATCAAACATTAATTACTGGGTACCACCACCCATTCCGCCGCCCATGCCGCCCTGACCTTCTTCTTTTTTCAGGTCGTCATTTTTCACCGTTTTCTTCTGTGTGAATTTCAGTTTACCAAATTTGTAACTAAAGTTCAGACCAAAAGAACGCAGCGGGTAGTGGATATCTGTACGCTGGGTAGAAATGTCCGTATTGTTTACCGTTTTGATGTTCAGGTCCCTGCTCAGCGGATTCAGCACATTGATCCCGATGGTCGCCATTTTGTTCATGATCTCCTTTTTAACAGCGCCGCCATAGAAATACATCATATCTGTTTTCCCCTGAAAAGTACGTCTTGGCGAATTGATCACCCCCCAAAGCTCAGTACTCCAGCCGCCGTTCAAAGCATAGGCCGAACGCAGGAACGCGTTATAATTCAGGAACGTACCGGTATTTACATTGTTTGCAGCACTGCTCACATCATAAGTATTCAAGCCAAAATTAGCCATCAAAGTCCATTTTGGTTTAGGATTGTAAGAGCCGAAAACATTGAAACCATACGACTTGCTGGTACCCACATTGGCATAGGTCGTTAAGTTTTTATTCCCCTCAATAGGCGCGATCTTACTTTCTATCACATCCTGCGTATTGCGGTAAAATACAGAAGCATTGATCACCGAACCCTTGATAAAAGTGGAATACCCCAGCTCAATATTATCTGTAAGTTCCGGAGACAACTTAGGATTACCTTCCATCGGGTTGAACACATCACTCTCATTCCTGAACGGATTCAGGTAAAACAGACTCGGGCGCTGTACCCTGCGGTTATAGCTCAGCTTCACCGTACTCATGCCCTTCAGTGTCTGTGAAATGATCACACTTGGGAACAGGTTAAAATAATCGTTGTTGAAATTCAGGGTATTGCCTGCCAGACCGTCTATTTTAGTATACTCCGCACGCAATCCCGCCTTTGCAGTCATTTTCTTGGTCAGTTTAAATCCAAGCACACCATAGGCTGATCCTACATTCTGATCATAATCAAAATCCTGGGCACTTACATCATAATCACTGGTGATCTTTCTCATGATCCCCTTTATACCTGTTTCCAAAGTGGTCGATTTCGTGATCGGATAGATATAATCCGCCTGCAGGGTATACTCGTTGTTTTTACCCGTATTAGACCCCAATATCTGTCTGTCGGGCAAGCCACCGCCGGTAAATAAGTTGGAAAAATCACTCCCGTTACGCCCGGTCGACAACTGCGCAGATACACTGAACTCCTCGCCTTCCCGTTTGCTGGTCTTTCTGTAATCCATAGTCCAGTCCAGGTTTTTGAAGCTCATGTCCATATCCCTGGTGTTTTGCGACAGCAAACCGTTGATGTCGATATCGGAATGACCCGGGCCACCATTAGAAAAGCTGTTCAGCTTCACATTGGTCGTAAAGTTATTGTAAGCATTCAGGTCATAATCCAGACCTGCACTTCCATTATAACCTACCCTTGACCAGTCTGAAAAACCATTCTGATTGACCGTACTGGTCACACCATTCAGTGTTGAGCTGTTGAAGGTCACCACACTCGATTTCTGAGGGTATGCATGATTTACACCCAGACTGGTCGTCAGCGCCAGCCTGCCTGTTTTCACATTCAGGTTAAAGGCACCATTGTTAGAGCGCGTACCTGCTGAAGCATTCACGCTTCCGCTGGTACCTTCCGAAGTATTCTTTTTTGTAATGATATTGATGATCCCACCTGAACCTTCCGCATCATATTTGGCCGAAGGGCTGGTGATCACCTCTACACTTTTGATCTGCTCCGCAGGAATCATTTTCAGGGCATCCGCCACACTATTGGCCATCGTACCTGAAGGTTTTCCGTTGATGAGCACCCGGACAGAACTGCCCCGCAGCTGCACATTTCCACTCATATCCACAGACAGCATCGGCACCTTACGCATCACATCCGTTGCATCACCACCAGCATTGGTAATGTCAGCTTCGGCATTGTATACCAGTTTATCTACCTTGTTTTCGATCAGAGCTTTCTCACCTACAACCGAAACTTCCTTCAGTGTATTTTCAGTCGGGCTGATATAGATCGTACCCGCATTCAGGTCAGGTTTTTCAGGAGTAGTCTTTACCAATATGGTTTTAGTCCTGTAGCCCATGAAACCGATCAGCATTTTGTACTGATCAGGAGCAACATTCTGCAGCGACACTTTTCCTTTTTCGTCAGTCACCCCACCATTCAGGGATTTTCCGTCTGCTACTTTAGACAGTGAGACACTGGCGTAATCAATCGGTTTCTTTGTCAGGGAATCCAGCACAAGTACGGTGATCTTCCCCGTCACCTTCGGTTTTGCAGGACCTGCGCCCATCATATTAAACTGCGCATTTGCATTCAGCACCATCCCTACGCAGGCCATTAAAAGTATAATTCGTTTCATAAAAATCGTTTTCCTCAATTAGTCGGCGCAAGATCGCAATTGTTACATTTAGAATGTATCCAATTAAGACAATTGACAATTTAACAACGGTAAAGCCCGCTATTTTACCGGTAAAAAGACGTACACACTTTTTTCATGCAGCACAACCTTGCAATTGTTTGAATTGTACAAGTATTCGCTTGATTGCCGCAAACACTGCCTTCCGGCAGACCGTAATTTTGGATTATCAAAAACAACAAATAAAAACACCCTTTAAAATGATCATCATGAAAAAGAAAGTATGGCTTGTAACAGGTGCTTCCAAAGGATTAGGCCTCAGCCTGGTAAAAGCACTATTAAAAAACGGATATGCAGTAGCAGCCACTTCCCGGAACCTCAGCGAACTGGAAGCCGCAGCAGGTCCTGCCGGTAAAGATTTTCTTCCGCTTGCCGCCGACATCACCAGCGAAGAAAGTATCCGGAAAGCCATTGACCAGACCCTCACCTACTTTGACGGACTCGATGTAGTGGTCAACAATGCCGGATACGGGCTTACCGGAGCTTTGGAAGAATTGAGCGACGAAGAAGCCAGACAGAATTTCAACATCAATGTGTTTGGCTCCCTGAATGTGATCCGTAAGGTCATGCCCATCTTTCGTCAGCAAAAATCAGGACACATCTTTAACATCAGTTCCATTGGCGGCTTTACCGGAGCCTTTCCGGGTTTTGGGATCTACTGTGCCACCAAATTTGCAGTACAGGGCTTTTCAGAATCACTGGCCGCTGAGGTTAAACCTTTTGGTGTGCATGTAACTGTGGTTTCCCCGGGTTATTTTCGCACCAGTTTTCTTGACGCCTCTCTTGGTTTGCCTGAAGATCCTATTGAAGCCTATCAAAACGTAAGGGCAAGTCAGGATATACATCAGAACAGCTACAATGGCAATCAGCAGGGAGACCCTGAAAAAGCGGCCCTTGTTCTGATTGATGTGGCCGGACAAGCGCAGCCCCCGATCCATTTGTTTTTAGGTCAGGACGCCTACGATCTTGCCGAAGCCAAAATCCGCGCCATTGAAGAAGACCTGGAAAAGATGAGGACCGCAGCAACAGCCACTGCATTTGATAATCAGGATAATCCGTAATTTAGCAGCGTTTTGATCTAAACTACCGCCGCAATGAGTACTACAGAAAGTATCGCTGATTTCTACAGGCACAAGTTCAATCATCTGCCGGATAGCACCGGCAATGAAATTGCCCATTTCAATGTATTCAGACTCGAAGAAAGCCTGGGCTATGGCTGTACTGCTCCGGTAAAATATACCCGCAGGGATTTTTACAAGATCAGTCTGATCAGGGGCAAAAGTATATTTCATTATGCGGACAAGAGCCTGGAAACCTCTGGATCTACGCTGATGTTCTTCAATCCGCAGGTGCCTTATACCTGGGAGCCTTCTGCTGAAGAGGCGACAGGGTTTTTCTGTATTTTTAAAGAAGCCTTTTTTACAGAAAATCTGCGCAGCAACATCAGGGAACTCCCTATGTTTCTCGCAGGGGGCAAACCTTCCTACGTCCTCGATGCGGTGCAGGATGAACTCATCAGTCAGATCTTTCAAAAAATAATCACTGAGCTCCATTCAGATTACCGTTTTAAATTTGATCTGATCAGGAACCATGTTACAGAATTGATCCACGTTGCCTTAAAGATGCAGCCCAGCGAACAATTGTACCAGCATGCCGACGCCAATGCGAGAATCACTGCTATATTTACAGAGTTGCTGGAAAGACAATTCCCTATTGAAACCCCTTCACAGCAGTTCACTTTAAGATCGGCCAGGGATTTTGCGGATAAACTGGCGGTACATGTCAATCACCTCAACAGGGCCATCAAGGAAACCACCGGCAAAACGACCTCGCAGCACATTTCGGAAAGGCTGGCAACGGAAGCGAAAGCCCTGCTGAAATACACCAGCTGGAACGTTTCAGAAATCAGCTACTGCCTTGGCTTTGAAGAACCTGCGCATTTCAATCATTTCTTTAAAAAGCATACGGCAATAACTCCTACAGCTTTTAGAATTGCAGTTTAAGGGTATAGCTAAAAAATTGTCCTGCAAATCTGAAGGTGAAAAAACAAAAGAATAATATTTCCTGAAGCGAGCTGCTTTGTGTGAGTAAATACAAAGGGAAGTCGACTATGTCTCCCTCCCCTCATATAATCATCCCTATTGATATTTCAATATTAAGACTAAAAAATATAATTACCAAATATTATTTAAATATTATCAGCAAGTATTTCTTTTTTTTATAATCCGGCACCATACTGGTTATTATGAGTCCGCAGTGAGTCCGCCATGAGTCCGCGGTGAGTCCGCCTTTTTGTAGAAAAAGGCGGACTCACCGCGGAATGACTACCCATTCACAGCGCAGTTACCAGCAATAAAAAAGCCCCGGGGTTTCTCCCGGGGCTTTTCATTCTATAAATTAAATGCTTTTATACAACGATATTTACAATTCTGCCTTTTACAACGATTACTTTTTTAGGTGTTTTTCCTTCGAGGTATCTCTGCACATCCTCATTGGCCAGCACGGCTTCTTCAATAGCAGTTGCTTCAAGTGACAGGCTTAAATTCAGGTTAAGACGGGTTTTCCCGTTAACTGAAACCGGATAGCTGAATTCATCTTCTACCATATAATCAGGATTGAACCGCGGGTATTCGGTATAAGACAAACTGCCGGCCTCATGTCCCAGCAAGGCCCAAAGCTCTTCGCAAATGTGCGGTGCATATGGGGAAAGTACGACTACCAGGTCTTCCAGGATCTGGCGGTTCTTACATTTCAGTTCAGTAAGTTCATTGACAGCGATCATAAAGCTGGATACTGAAGTATTGAAGGAGAACCGTTCAACATCGTCCTGTACTTTTTTGATGATCTTATGAAGCGACTTCAGTTCTGCTTTTGACGGCACGGAGTCATCCACACTAAATATCCAGGACTCATTGTGAAACAAACGCCAGAACTTACGCAGGAACTTAAACACCCCTTCAATTCCATTGGTATTCCAGGGTTTGCTTTGCTCCAGCGGACCGAGGAACATTTCGTACATACGCAGCGTATCTGCACCGTAATTTTCGATCAGCACATCCGGGTTTACTACATTGAATTTAGATTTTGACATCTTCTCTACTTCCACACCGCAGATGTATTTTCCATTTTCCAGAATGAATTCGGCATCGGCAAATTCCGGACGGAACAGCTTGAACTTATCAATGTTCAGGATTTCGTTTTCAACAATATTTACATCAACATGCAAAGCAGAGGTTTTGTAGTCTTTTCTTAATCCGTAAGAAACCAGTTTGTTTGTTCCTCTTCCATCTTCATCTACCACACGGTATACAAAATTACTTCTGCCCTGGATCATTCCTTGGTTGATCAGCTTCTTGAATGGTTCCTCTTCCTGAACATAGCCCAGATCTTTAAGAAACTTGTTCCAGAAACGGCTGTACAGCAGGTGACCGGTAGCGTGTTCGGCACCACCGATATACAGGTCTACGTCTTTCCAGTATTTAATGGCTTCTGAGGAGGCAAAGTCTGATCCGTTCTGGGCATCCATGTAGCGGTACCAGTACCAGCTTGAACCAGCCCATCCCGGCATGGTACTCAGTTCATATTCATACTGATCTTCGTAGCTCCAGTCTTCTGCCCTGCCCAGGGGCGGTTCTCCGGTTTCTGTAGGCAGGTATTTATCGATCTCGGGAAGCACCAATGGCAGTTCTTCTTCTTTGATCAGATAAGGCAGCCCGTTTTTGAAATAAACCGGGATAGGTTCTCCCCAGTAACGCTGACGGCCAAAAATGGCATCCCGCATGCGGTAATTGATTTTCGCTTTGCCTGCACCCTGCTCTTCAAGCCAGGCATTCAATGTTGCTGTGGCCTCTGTGTAGTTCATTCCGTTAATAAAACCGGAATTGACGTATTTACCTTCCTTAGTCGGATCAGCCTGTGTTTCTATTTCTTTTTGTGCATCGAGGATTCTGATGACCGGCAGGTTGAAGTGTGTGGCAAATAACCAGTCGCGCTGGTCACCGCTGGGCACACCCATGACTGCACCTGTTCCATATCCGGCCAGTACGTAATCGGCTATCCACAGCTGGATGCGTTCTCCGCTCACCGGGTTGATGACATAGCTTCCGGTAAATGCACCCGACACGGTTTTGGTATCGGCCATTCGGTCAAGCTCTGATTTCTTTTTGGTTTGTGCGATGTAGTTCTGAATATCGCCTTGTTGTCCTGGAGTGGTCAGTGCCGCTACCAGTTCGTGTTCCGGAGCCAGAACAAGATAAGACACGCCAAATATGGTATCTACCCGGGTGGTGAAGACTTCAATGTAATCGGTGTTTAGCACTGACGAAGGGTCTGCAATATTTACGCCTTCAATTTTGAACTTCACACTGGCGCCAATACTCTTGCCGATCCAGTTGCGCTGCATTTCTTTGACAGGCTCCGGCCATTCTATGGCATTCAGGCCCTGAAGTAAACGCTCTGCATAGGCAGAGATGCGCATACTCCACTGCATCATTTTCTTTTGTTCTACGGGGTGACCTCCGCGCTCTGAATAACCATCCTTTACCTCGTCATTGGCCAGTACGGTACCCAGTGCAGGGCACCAGTTTACGGTACTTTCCCGCAGATAGGTCAGGCGGTACTTCAGCAGTTCTTCCTGTTTTTCTTCAGCCGTCATGGTGGCCCAGTCGCTGGGCAAAAATGACTTTACGTCTTCATCGCAAACGGCTTTTACATCGGCACTGCCTGCCGCATTGAACTTCTCTATTAGGGTGGTCATGTCTTCTGCACGGTCTGTCTCCAGGTTATACCAGGAGTTGAACAGCTGCATGAAGATCCATTGTGTCCATTTATAATATTCAGGATCACTGGTACGTACTTCCCTGCTCCAATCGAAGGAGAAACCGATCTTGTCCAGCTGACCACGATAGGTATTGATATTGGTTTCGGTGGTTAATGCCGGATGCTGACCGGTTTGAATGGCATATTGCTCGGCCGGCAGCCCGAAGGAGTCGTATCCCATCGGATGCAGGACATTAAAACCTTTTAATCTCTTGTATCTTGAAAATATGTCGGAAGCAATATAACCCAGGGGATGCCCCACATGCAGACCGGCTCCGGACGGGTAAGGGAACATGTCCAGAATGTAGAATTTTGGTTTTGAGGTATCCTGGTCTGCTTTGAAGGTTTGGTGTTGAGCCCAGTGTTTTTGCCACTTTTGCTCTATTTCTTTAAATTGGTAGTCCATTACTTGGTATTTCCTTAATATAGAGCGCGAAAATAAAGAAATAAAGGGGGTTATTGAAACTGTTTACGAAATTTAGCATTGTAGATGCTGTGCTGACCTGAAAGAAACCAGGAAACAAAGCAGGCGATGACCACATAAACCGCGCAGGAAACGCCAAAAAGTTCAAGAGCCATCACGCAGCAGGCTATAGGAGTTTTGGCGGCCCCTGCAAAAACTGCGACAAAACCCATTCCTGCCAGCAGTCCGACCGGCAGGGGCAAAAGCAGGGAAAGCACGCTTCCCAGCGTTGCGCCGATAAAGAACAGCGGGGTAACTTCTCCGCCCTTGAAACCCGCACCGAGGGTAATTGCCGTAAGAAGTATTTTGAGTGCGAAATCCTGAGGATAGGATACCGACCGGAAAGATTCAACAATAACGGGGATCCCCAGACCGCTGTATCTGAAAGTACCAAGCAGTAAAACCAGTACTGCCACTACAAATCCTCCTGCAAATGGTCTTAATGGCGGGTAAGGAATTTTCTTAAAAATCCTGACGAAGAGGTGTGTCAATTTAACGAACACTATAGCTGCTATGGCGAATGCAGCACCTGCAAGCGCGCTGTACAGCAGACCTGTCAGGCTGAGCCCGGGAACCGGGCCGATCTGGTAATGGGTATGGCCCACGCCCCATAGTGCGGTGACCCATGCACCCAGAAAGGCACAGGCCAGTGCTGGCACAATGGCTCTATAGGGCACCAAACCAAAGAACAACACTTCCATACCGAATAGGGCGCCTGCAAAGGGGGTCCCGAATACTGAAGCAAAACCTGCGCTCAGACCTGAGATAAGCAGGATGCTTCGTTCTTCCCTGCTGAGTTTAAAAGGTTTGTGCAGCTGGTCAGCGGCTGCTGCGGACATTTGCAGGGCAGTACCTTCACGGCCGGCTGAACCACCGAAGAGATGTGTTACTAGTGTACCGATCAGTACCAGCGGGGCCATTCTGAAAGGAATAACGTCTTTTGGGTCATGAATGGTATCAAAAACAAGGTTGTTGCCCCTTTCTGTACCCCGTCCGTAATGGTGGTACAGCATACCTGCAGCCAGACCCGCCAGTGGCAGGAAATAGAGGAGATACTGGTGCTGTTCTCTGATTTGTGTAGCCCGGCTGAGCAGGCTAAGGAAGAGGGCAGACAGGGAGCCTGCGCTGATACTGACCAGCAGCATCAGCGCAAGCCACTTGCCTGATAATGTAAGGAGTATATGTACTTTTTGCTTTACAGACATGTGAATGTGCTGTAAATATAGAACAATTCGGTATTATCTCTTAAGGGAGATCTTCTCGGTACTGTTTCCTGCTTTGGCGGTAAACTCCAGTTTGGTATCTGTAATTGTGGTGATCTGGCAGGTATAGGTAATACCCGCAAGCGTGATGTAAAGGTCATTGCCCACCACAGGTGCGTAAGTACCGGACTGGGTATTGCCATTTCTTCTGACTTCTACGATATCGTCTTCGCCTTCCTTGAAGTCATAATAATCACCCGGAAGGACAATCGCTGCTGGGGTAGCTTCAATTGAAACGGTAGTCCACCTTCCGAAAAGGTTTGTTTTGAGCTGATCGGAGCTTTGCTTTTTACAACCGTTGATTCCGGTCAGGATTAATAAAAATGTAGCAGCAAGTAATAAATGTTTTTTCATTGCGGGTTTGTTTTTTTTCGGTTGAGCTCAAAAATGATGCCTTCTCCATATTTTCAATAGGATTAATTATCAACTTAAACGCAAAACTTGTTATTTTCTTGCCAATTCCATAAAGTTATTCCCTTTTTGTTTAATTTCTTTTTTTCGAACTGGCATAACTAATACCAATAGATTTACGTTATTAAGTTTTATATTTTTATTTTCGCAGAAATAATAAAAACAATTACATGGAAGAATTTGAAGTTAGCGATGCTTCTAAGAAGACCAAAACCATTTATATCTCCACGATCTTCAGTATTGCACTGGTGCTGCTGATGCTGGGGATGCTGGGTTTGATATTGGTGCACGCAAAAAACCTTTCAAATTATGTAAAGGAGAATATTGTACTTAACATCATAGTGGATGAGGGTGCAAAGGAAACGGATGTATTGCAATTTCAGAAAGACCTGAATGCCAATGCGGCGGTAAAGAGTACCCAGTATGTGAACAAGGAGATGGCGGCCAGAAATCTGACCAATGATCTTGGTGAGGATTTCGTCAATTTCCTGGGCTACAATCCGCTCCTTTCTACTGTTGACGTCTATTTAAAGGCCGATTATGCCAATACTAAGAGTATAGAGGCCCTCAAGGCAGATATTGCTAAAAACCCGGTGGTAAAAGAGGTGATCTATCAAAGTTCCCTGATCGATATGGTCAATAAGAACATCAACACGATCGGACTGATCATTTTAGGTTTTACGGCGATTTTACTGATCATTTCTGTAGCGCTGATCAACAACACGATACGTTTGGCGATTTATTCCCAGCGTTTTCTGATCAAAAGCATGCAGCTGGTGGGGGCAACCAAGAACTTTATCCGCAAGCCTTTTATCCTGCTTGCGGCCTTACATGGCCTTATTGCCGCATTTATTGCCATCCTGATCCTGCTTGGTTTGCTGTATTATGCACAGCGTGAAATTCCTGAAATTGTAATTCTGAGAAATTATACCGAATTTGGAATTGTATTGCTGGGGCTGGTTGGTGTTGGTATATTTATCACTGCCATCAGCACTTCGTTTGCGGTGAGCAGGTATTTACGCTTAAAAATTTACGATCTTTACAGATAAGAGAATGATAGAAAAGAAATCTACTCCTGTTCATCAGGACACAAAATCAGAACTGGTATTTAATAAAAAGAACTACCAGCTCCTGATCATCAGTATTGCTATAGTGGTATTGGGCTTTATTTTAATGATGGGCACTACCGATATTTATGATTTCAGAAAAACTTTGCTTGCCCCTATGGTGGTACTGGCAGGTTTTGGATTCGGTGTTTATGCCATTTTAAAGAAATAGCCTGATACATGAATTATTTACAGGCCCTCATACTTGCCGTAATCGAGGGATTAACAGAGTTTTTACCTGTTTCATCTACAGGTCATATGGTTCTGGCCAGTTCTTTTATGGGCATCGGCCAGGATGAGTTCGTTAAATTATTTGAGGTCGCCATTCAATTGGGGGCCATACTTGCTGTAGTGGTCTTGTACTGGAAAAAATTCTTTGATTTCAGCAAATGGCAGTTTTATGTAAAACTGATCATAGCGGTAATTCCGGCGTTGATCTTTGGCAAGCTGCTGAATGATTTTATTGATGAAAAACTGGGCAACCCGATATTCATCGCAGTGGTATTGCTGGTTGGGGGGATCATTTTGTTGTTTATCGATAAGTTGTTTAAACAACCGGAGATCAATGATGAGGCTGGCATCAGCAATCTTTCCGCTTTTAAAATAGGCTGCTTCCAGGTACTGGCGATTGTATTTCCGGGTCTGAGCAGAAGCGCGGCTACCATTATAGGCGGGATGCAGCAAAAACTGAGCAGAAATGCTGCTGCAGAGTTTTCCTTTTTTCTTGCGGTTCCTACCATGTGTGCAGCTACGGGATATAAACTGCTGAAGGGCTATGAACTGCTCAATACTGAAAATGTAAAACTCCTGCTATTTGGTAATCTGATTGCTTTTATTGTGGCCATCATCGCCATTAAATCTTTTATAGGTTTCTTATCTAAACATGGCTTCCGCATTTTTGGCTGGTACAGAATTATTGTGGGCATTGTTATTCTTGCGCTCTACTTTTCGGGCGTGGAGATGAATGTAATATGAGGGAATTTAATTTTGCAGAAGGAGAATTGCTGCTCATCAACAAGCCTTATAAATGGACAAGTTTTGATGTGGTTGGCAAAATCCGTAATTCACTGAAACCGCTTAAGCTGAAAGTAGGTCATGCCGGGACACTTGATCCTTTGGCCACCGGCTTGCTCATCATCTGCACTGGTAAACTGACCAAACAGATAGATACTTTTCAGGCTCAGGAAAAAGAATATACCGGCACTATGGTATTGGGTGCTACTACGCCTTCTTTTGATATGGAGACGGTTGTAGACCAGGAATTCCCCCTCGACGGGATTACTGATGCGGCCATTTATGCGGCAACGGCTCCTTTTACCGGTGATATCCAGCAGTACCCTCCGGCGCATTCTGCCGTAAAGGTGAATGGCGAAAGGTTGTATGTAAAAGCCAGACGGGGTGAGGAAACTGAACTGCGCCTTAGGAGTGTTACGGTGTCTGTCTTTGAGATCACCAGGGTTGCATTGCCGGAGGTTGATTTTAGAATTGTGTGCAGTAAGGGCACCTATATACGTTCACTGGTGTCGGATTTTGGCCGGCAACTGAACAACGGGGCTTACCTTTCTAAGCTGACGCGAACCCGAAGCGGTAATTTTTTATTGCAGGATGCGTATGAGGTAACCGATCTGGTTGATTATCTTAGAAGCAAAAAGGAATAATTATGCGCGGCCAGGTCAAATCCAAAAAACTCAACTTTGTTAAGAATATGTTTTTGATCTTATGCGGTATTGTTTCTGCATGTTTTGGTTTAAAGAGCTTTTTATTGCCCAATAATTTCATTGACGGAGGTGTAACCGGAATATCCCTGCTGATCAGCAGGCTGACCGGGTTAAAGTTATCTTACCTGATCATTGCGATCAATATTCCTTTTATAATTTTAGGTTTCAGACAGATAGGCAAAGGATTTGCCCTCAAAACCGGAATTGCCATCATTGTGCTGGCAGCTATGCTGTTGTGGATTCCTTTTGAGCCTGTAACGAGTGATAAATTACTGATAGCCGTTTTCGGGGGGCTATTTCTGGGTGGAGGCATCGGCCTTGCCATGCGCGGCGGGTGTGTAATCGACGGAACGGAAGTTCTTGCGCTGTACATCAGCAGAAACAGCATTCTTACCGTGGGTAATATCATTCTGATCTTAAACATAATTATTTTTGGTGTTGTGGCTTATTTCCTGAATATGGTTACTGCGATGTATTCTATTCTGACCTATTTATCTGCCTCGAGAACGGTCGACTATATTGTGAATGGGATAGAACAGTATACGGGGGTCACAATCATATCAGAAAAGAATGAACATATCAAAAAATACATCATCAACCAGATGAAACGGGGTGTGACCATTTACAAAGGTGAGGGTGGCTACGGGCTGAAGAAGGACATCGATATTTTGTATACTGTGGTTACCAAGCTGGAGATGAGTAAACTGCAGACGGCAATCAGGCAGATCGATCCGGATGCTTTTGTGATTCAACAGCAGATCGCGGATATAAGGGGAGGCGTGGTCAAACGCCAGTCGTTACATTAAATTTTACTGATCTTGAAAATATACAATCACTTTTCTGAATTCAAAAAGCTAAACAATGCAGTTGTAACCATCGGAACATTTGACGGGGTGCATTATGGCCATCAGAAAATCATTAAGCGTCTTTGCGAACTGGCCAGATCAACAGGCGGGGAAAGTGTGATACTAACTTTCTTTCCGCATCCGAGACTGATCATTGATCCGGAAAACCAGGATTTGAAAATGATCAATACGATTACTGAAAAAGCTAAGATCCTCGCAGATCTGGGTGTGGATCATCTGATCATTACGCCTTTTACCAGGGATTTTTCTAATCTGGGGCCGGATGAATATATCAGAAATATTTTAGTGGATACGATTGGGGTGAAGCACCTGATCGTGGGTTATGATCACCGTTTTGGAAAGGACAGAAAGGGTGGAATGAAGGAGTTACTGGAGTTTTCAACACATTTTGATTTTGAAATTGAAGAAATTCCCGAACAGGATATTAATGATGTGGCGGTCAGTTCTACGAAAATCCGTAAGGCGCTTCTGAATGGAGAGGTTGCACTGGCTGCTGAATATCTCGGTTATCATTTTTCTCTCCATGGGCAGGTAGTGAAGGGAGACAAGATCGGAAGAACGATAGGTTATCCTACTGCTAATATTTTTGTGGAGGAGACTTATAAGCTTATTCCATCTGATGGAATATATGCGGTAACTATTGATATGAACGGGGAAACTTTTAAAGGCATGGGCTATATCGGACAGCGCCCGACCATCAACGGAATGACCAGAAATATAGAGGTAAATATTTTTGATTTTAACAGGGAGATCTATGGTCAGGATGTGGTGATGAATTTCCTGGGATTTCTGCGGCATGATGTAAAGTTTACGGGACTGGATGCATTGAAAGAACAGCTTTATAAGGACAAGCAAGCGACCATAGCTTACTTCAATAAATTGTCATAACAGTAAATTAACGCCTTGTTTACCTTAAAAAAGGCGTTTTTTTTCGTAGCTTAGGGCAAACACGATTTTGCCTATGATACATTTACCGGTTTTGATAACTGATTTGGGATTAATACTTGCAGCAGCCGGAATTACCACGCTCTTATTTAAAGCTATAAAACAGCCCCTGGTTTTGGGGTATATACTTGCCGGATTGCTGGTTGGCCCTCATGTTCAATTCCTGCCTACAGTCACAGATAATGAAAGTATTCACATCTGGGCGGAGATTGGGGTTATATTTCTCCTTTTCAGTCTGGGACTGGAATTTAGCTTTAAGAAACTGGTTAAAGTTGGGGGTTCAGCTTCCATTACGGCTGTAGTTGAAGTCGTATTTATGCTTCTTACAGGTTTTCTTGCGGGAATGGCAATGGGCTGGTCTACAATGGACAGCGTATTCCTGGGAGGGATCTTATCGGTATCTTCAACAACCATTATCATCAGGGCATTTGAGGAACTTGGCGTGAAACACAAAAAGTTTGCGGGACTGGTATTTGGGGTATTGATCGTAGAGGATCTTGTGGCCATTTTACTATTGGTATTGCTTTCAACTCTTGCGGTAAGCCAGCAGTTTGCCGGTGCTGAAATGCTGGGTTCAATTCTTAAGCTTTGTTTCTTCCTGGTTCTCTGGTTTATTGGCGGCATATTTCTGGTTCCTAGTTTTCTCAAACTTACCAGGAAATTAATGAACGATGAGACCATGCTGGTCGTGTCTATTGCGCTTTGTCTGATCATGGTGCTTCTGGCAGTCAAGGTGGGTTTCTCTCCTGCTCTCGGTGCATTTATAATGGGTTCTATTCTGGCGGAGACCACTCAGGCTGAGAGAATTGAACACCTGACAAAATCTGTAAAAGATCTTTTTGCTGCAATTTTCTTCGTCTCGGTGGGTATGCTGATAGAGCCCCGTATTCTGATTGAGTATGCCGTTCCTATTTTGGTGATTACACTGGCCACGGTTTTGGGGAAATTCCTGAGCTCCGGCATGGGTGCTTTACTTTCGGGACAACCTTTAAAGACAGCGGTACAGACGGGATTGAGCCTGGCTCAGATCGGTGAGTTTTCTTTCATCATCGCTACTTTGGGTCTTACGCTAAAGGTGACCAGTGATTTTTTATATCCTATAGCCGTGGCAGTATCGGCCATAACGACTTTTACAACACCTTACCTGATCAAGGCTTCTGAACCTTTTTATCGTTTCCTGGAGCGGAATCTGCCCAGAAAATGGGTGGAGGGAATAAACAGGTACAGTTCGAGTACGGCTGGTATCACTACCCTGAGCGACTGGAAGGTCCTGCTGAAGTCTTATACTTTTAATACGATCATTCACTCAGTAATCCTGATCGCTATTGCATTTCTGGGCGCAAGATACCTGCAGCCTTTTATTACTAAAAACCTGATCAATGGCAATAATGGCATTGTATTGAGCCTGGTGCTGAGTCTGATTATCATGACGCCCTTTTTATGGGCTCTGGCCATCAGACGAATGGAAAGGACAGCTTATTCTCATCTGTGGCTGAACAAAAAGTATACCCGGGGTCCGCTGATTGCGCTGGAAGTATTGCGCATAGCCCTGGCATTGTTCTTTGTAGGTTTCCTGATCTACCAGTTCTACAGTACCTGGATTTCTATCAGCATCGCTATTGCCCTGATCGTTTTGGGGATGTTTATCTTTTCGAGGAAACTGCAAAGGTTTTATAATAAACTGGAAAGCCGTTTTTTACTGAATCTGAATGCCAGGGAAAGACAAAATTCCCAGCCTGAAATATTGCCCTGGGATACACATCTTGTGGATCTGATCGTAGCTCCTGAATCTAAACTGGTTGGAAAAACGCTGGTGGAACTTTCTGTAAGGGAGAAATATGGGGTCAATATCGCGCTCATAGAGCGGGGAAAGATTATGATCCCCACGCCGGGAAGGGACGAAAGGCTGTATCCTAATGATAAGGTGATGGTGATCGGCACGGATGACCAGCTGGCCGCGGTAAAAGAGCTTTTTGAAGGCAGTATGGAGGAGAATATGAAATCCAGTTTTCCGAGGGAAGATATGGCTTTGCAGAAGATTGTCATCAACAGCAGTTCTCCGGTGTTTGGCCAGAGTATCCGTACTTCGGGCATCAGGGAATCTACTCAGGGCCTGGTGGTGGGTATTGAACGTGATGGTCAGCGTATCTTAAATCCTGATTCTAATCTGATATTTGAAAACGGGGATATTGTATGGATCGTGGGCAATAACAAAAAGGTCCCGGATTTGTTAAGGTAATGCCATGAAGATAGATCAGGACAAGAGCGATTTTCTGGATGAAATGCTGGAACACTGGCAGGATCAGCAGCTGCTGACTGATGTGCAGGCGGACAGGCTGCGAAAGAGCTATGAAGCGAAAAGTTTTGATTGGAGAAGGTTGGCTCAGTATTCATTCTGGATCGCTATGGCCTGTGGGGTAATTTCTTTGGGCGCTTTGCTGATAGATGAGCAGGTGCTTCGCTACCTGGAACGTGTATTTGATGCCTCTGATCTGATGATCAGCATCTTGTCGGGAATGGTATCTGCCCTGCTTTATTATTTCAGTTTTAAGAGAAAGCAGACTAAATCACAGCAGGTTTTTAGCAATGAGGCTCTGGTGTTTACAGCGGTAATGCTTACCGCAAATGCTGTTGCTTACCTGGGTAAGGCTATTGGTGGCAGCAGTTCTCATTTTTCCTTACTGATTCTTGCTTCTGTAGTGATTTATGGTCTGCTGGCTTACTTCTTCAGGTCAAAATTGATCTGGGTGTTCATGCTGCTTTCGCTTGGGGCCTGGTTTGGCACGGAAACGGGATATTTATCCCGGGGCAACCTGTATTTTATCGGCCTGAACTATCCGCTCAGGTTTGTGTTGTTTGGACTTGTATTGACAATTGTTTCGTTTCTGATCAGGGACAACAGAAGGCTGGGGATCTTTTTCCAAGTCAATTACATCAGTGGTATGGTATATCTTTTTGTATCCTTATGGCTGCTTTCGGTATTTGGAAATTTTGCCACGCTGGAGGCCTGGTACGGGATCAAACAGATCAGCTTGTTTTACTGGGCGTTTATTTCTGCCGGGGCATGTGTGATCAGCATCTATGCCGGGTTGAAGTACCGGGATGATATAGCCAGGGAATTCGGCATTACTTTTTTATTCATTAATCTGTATACCAGATATTTTGAATATTTCTGGGACAACTGGCACAAGGCACTGTTCTTTAGCATTCTGGCAGCATCTTTTTGGCTGATCGGCAGAAGGGCAGAGAAGATCTGGAACCTGGAATTCCTTAAAAAATAGGGCTATTTGATAAAGTGTATATAGACTATTTTACAGACATGATATCCTGAAAGGGCAAAGAAAAGCAGTGCTATGCTTTTATTGACAATGTAGCTGCTCAGCGCAAATTTTTCCTGTATGTACTGAGCGAAACGGGCAAAACCATATAAGGCTAATCCTGCTCCGATTCCTGAGCCAATGCTAAAAATACTTAGGGAAAGATAACCGATATCGATCCATTCATGAGCGATGAGGTAAGTGCCTACAAACAGCCAGTAAGGAATCTGCATGGGATTGAGTACGCCAAGGAGCATGCCGTACCTGATGCTGTCTTTCTTGGAGTAATCTGCTTTGGGCATTTCTTTCCGCGAACGCCAGGTGACAACACCCAGTACTCCGAACATGAGGATCATGATGACATCGATGGTTTCTCCAAGTTTTATTTCACTGGAGAGCCATTGTACAAAGCGCATTACACCAAAAGTGAACAGCACCTCTACGGCTGAAAAGGCCAGAATAAAATAGAGGGCCTGCCGGATACCCCGGGTAATGGTGATCTGGACTACAGTTAGATTGATATTGCCCGGCGGAATATAACCGACCATGTTTAATACTATTCCCAGAAAGAAGGTCAAAAAAAGCATGCGCTAAGATACAATTATTATAAATGTCCTTTTAAAAACCTGGCCGTATATGATGATTCGGAATGGATAAGTTCTTCGGGAGTTCCTTCAAAAACGAGATCTCCACCCTGATCTCCGCCTTCGGGGCCTATATCTATCACCCAGTCTGCAGATTTAATCATATCCATATTGTGCTCTATCACCAGTATGGTATTGCCTTGTTCGATAAGTGTATTGAGGGCAATGAGCAATTTCCTGATGTCATGGAAGTGGAGTCCGGTTGTCGGTTCATCAAATATAAAAAAGGTTTTGCTGGCATTGTTCCCTTTTATGAGGAATGAAGCCAGTTTAATCCGTTGTGCTTCACCTCCGGATAAAGTATTTGAAGACTGGCCGAGATGAACATAACCAAGACCCACGTCTACAAGTGGCTGCAGTTTATTGAGTATTTTTTGTTCTTTGTGAAAAAAGGAAACTGCTTCATCTATGGTCATATCCAGGATGTCTGCAACGTTTTTATCCTGATAGGTAACGTCAAGTACCTGTTGTTTAAATCTTCTGCCGCCACATGTTTCGCAAGGGAGGTAGATATCTGCCATGAATTGCATCTCAATTTTAACTTCTCCCTCTCCCTGGCATACATCACAACGGCCTCCTTCCACATTGAAGGAGAAGGCTGCCGGTTTTAAACCTGCTGCTTTTGCGGCAGGGAGCGCGGAGAATAAGGCTCTGACGTCGTCCCAGGCTTTTACGTAGGTAACGGGATTGGATCTGGATGAACGGCCTATCGGATTCTGATCCACCATTTCTACCTGACTGATCAGGTCATAATTACCGAAAATACCGTTGTGCGCTCCTGTTTGTTCGCCGGCATAATTGCCTATGGCTTTCTGAAGTGCCGGGTACAGGATCTTTTTAATGAGACTGGTCTTTCCTGATCCCGAAACTCCGCTAACTACGGTGAATACACCCAGCGGAAACTTTACGTCAATGTTCTTCAGGTTATTTTCTCTGGCTCCGGTAATGAGGATATGATCTTTCCATTTTCTTCTTTTTGAAGGAACGGTGATTTGCTCTGATCCGGAAAGATAACGGCCGGTAAGGCTGTTTTTGTCTTTGATGATCTGATCGTAAGTACCGCTGAATACCAGGTTACCTCCGTGTGTACCGGCTTCTGGTCCTATGTCTATGATGTGGTCTGCTGCACGCATCATTTCTTCCTCGTGTTCTACGACCAGAACTGTGTTTCCAACATTTCGCAGCGACAGCAATACTTCTATGAGTTTGTTGGTATCGCGGGGGTGAAGGCCTATGCTTGGTTCATCAAGCACGTATATGGAGCCAACCAGACTGCTGCCTAATGAGGTGGCCAGGTTGATTCTTTGAGACTCCCCTCCTGATAAGGTATTGGATAGCCTGTTGAGTGTTAAATACCCTAATCCAACATTGTTCAGGTATAACACCCTGTTGCTGATCTCAGCAAGCAGTCGTTTCGCTATTTTTTCTTCTGTGGACGAAAGGCTGAGGTTTTCAAAAAAGTCTGAGATGACAGACAGGGGCATAAGTACGATATCAATAATTGATTTGCCATTGATCTTTACGTAGGATGCGTCTTTACGCAAACGGGATCCTTTGCAATCCGGACAGGAGGTTTTCCCCCTGTAACGGGAGAGCATTACTCTGTACTGAATTTTGTAAGTCTGCTCTTCGAGTTCTTTGAAAAAGGCATCCAGTCCGGCAAAATGCTGATTTCCGGTCCAGACGAGCTGCTGTTCCTTTTCGGTAAGCTCATTATAGGGACGATGTATGGGGAAGTCAAATTTCCCAGCGGTTTTGATCAGGCGGTTTAGCCACTCACGCATTTTTTCGCCGCGCCAGGGGGCTATTGCATTGTCAAAAATACTTTTACTTTTATCGGGTATAACGAGATCTTCATCGATACCGATTACATTGCCATAGCCTTCACATCTTTTACAGGCACCATATGGGTTGTTGAAACTGAAGAAATTAGGGGTGGGTTCTTCAAAGCGGATTTCATCCAGCTCAAAACGGTCACAGAAGTGGGTGGTTTCTCCGTTATATTCTACGTAGCAATCTCCCTTGCCTTCAAAAAAGGCTGTTTGTACAGAATCTGCGATTCTGCTGATGGTTTCGTCATCATGGCTGACGACAATACGGTCTATCAGAATCTTTACTGCATTTTCATCTGTAAGTTCAAAATCTTTAAAGGACTCGTCTTCCAGAATGGCTTCAATTTTTTGGATCTGTTCTTTATAGGTTATTCTCAGAAAGCCTTTTTGCAAAAGCACCGCCAGTTCTTCTTTTATAGATCTGTTGTTATGAGGGAACAGTGGGCAGAATATGGTAACCGTGCTTTGATTATCCAGCTTTGAAATGAAATCGACCACTGTAGTTACAGTATCTTTTTTTACGATCTCTCCTGACACCGGGGAATAGGTCTTCCCTATCCGGGAGAACAGTAATTTTAAATAATCATAGATCTCAGTGGAAGTGCCTACTGTGGAACGCGGATTGGATGTGATCACTTTTTGTTCTATGGCAATGGCTGGTGCTATTCCTTTTATGTAATCCACTTCTGGTTTGTTCATACGCCCCATGAATTGCCTTGCGTAGGAGGAAAGACTTTCTACGTATCTTCTTTGTCCTTCGGCGTAAAGGGTATCGAACGCCAGGGAAGACTTGCCTGAACCGGACATTCCTGTGATGACCACCAGTTTATTCTTGGGGATCGCTACATCAATATTCTTAAGATTGTGAACTCTGGCACCTTTTATGATTATATGTTTATGTGGATCTTTGTCTAATTCCTTGCTCATGGATTTCGTGATAGAAGATTGCAAATATACCTCAAAAAAGACAATTTCTGATTTTTTGAAGAAAGGCAAAATAAGGCATAGAAACCACTTTTATAATTTTTTAACACTTTTTATATTGAATTGTAAATAAAAAATGCTTCTTTTGAAATAATAACTAAGCATTAATAATCACATCTTAAAAACCTAATAGGAGAAACAGTATCGAAACAAACCTCTACTAAGTATTTTTTATAGCAAAAAAGCAAGAGATTTAGTACGGATACTCCTATGAAATTACAACAATATAGTGACCAAGATCTTATAAAGTTTTACCTGGCAGGTGATGAATCTGTTCTGGAAGAACTGTTGAGAAGACATAAGTCGAAAATTTACACTTCCATATATTTACTGGTCAAAGACCAGTACCTGGCTGAGGATATATTTCAGGATGCTTTTATTAAGGTGATCAACACCCTTAGATCCGGCCGTTATAACGAGGAGGGTAAGTTCCTGCCCTGGGTAATGCGTATCGCGCACAACCTGGTAATTGATTATTTCCGTCGCGAAAAACGGACTCCTGTGATCACCAGCTCGGATGGTACGGATGTATTGAACATGCTTCAGTTTTATGAAGAAAGTGCAGAGGACAGGATATTGAGAGAACAAACCCACATGGACCTGAGGGCAATGATTCAACTGCTTCCTGATGACCAGAAGGAGGTGTTGATTATGAGGCATTATGCGGATCTGAGCTTTAAGGAAATTGCAGATCTCACTGATGTCAGCATCAATACTGCACTGGGCAGAATGAGGTATGCACTAAGTAATCTGCGAAAGATGATGAAGGTGAAGGAGATCTCCTGATAAAGGGAAAAATAAATTATAATAATTGTTGTTACGGTTAAAATAAATTAATAACAATATCGTTTATTAGTTAAACTAATATACGTTTATTGCTTATGATGGAAACCTCTACTTCAGTTAACAAATTAAATTACGAACAATCAAAACAGCAGGACATGCTTGCGGAAGACCTTGAAATGCACGATATCGTGTTTTATGAAAACATTAAAACACAATTGGACGGTCTGCACAGAAATCCTTCCGATGAAACGATTTCAAAGATTCTGGCATATTCCAGAAAAAGGTAATTTAATTAACGATCTAAAGCTGCCAAAAATCTGGCAGCTTTTTTTTATTTCTTCTGTTTTATCTATGTTTGTCCATGCTCAAAAAAGAGAGGTATAAACTTTTCGTGTCCCACTTTTCTGCACGGCAACCCGATGCTGAAACAGAGTTACACTATAACAATCCATTTCAGCTCCTGGTCGCAGTAATACTATCTGCTCAGTGTACGGATAAGCGGATAAATCAGGTTACTCCTGCCCTTTTTCAACGTTTTCCGAGTCCGGAAAGTCTTGCGGAGGTTACTCCGGATATTGTGTTTGACTATATCAGAAGTGTGAGCTATCCGAATAACAAGGCCAAACATCTGGTAGGAATGGCAAAAATGCTCGTTGAGGATTTCAACAAGGAGGTTCCTTCTGATATTGATCAGCTGCAAAAAATGCCGGGTGTGGGTAGAAAAACAGCGAATGTAATCGCCTCGGTTATTTATAATGCGCCGGCAATGGCGGTGGATACGCATGTATTCAGGGTTGCCAACAGAATTGGCCTGGCCAATGGAAAGACTCCTCTGGCTGTGGAAAAAGATCTGGTTAAAAATTTACCTGAACACACCATTCATATTGCGCATCACTGGCTGATATTGCACGGACGCTATGTTTGTGTTGCCCGGTCACCAAAATGCGCCATTTGCGAGATCACTACTTTTTGCCGATACTTCCAAAAAAACGAAAAAATAACTAAAATAATTAGTGAAAGGATTTAGCTGTTAAAAATATTTTCAGTTTTATTTGTTATTTAGAATTAAATATTAATACATTTGCTAACATAATTAGCAATACACTTACCTCAATAAGATCGCAATATGAGCGCAAGCGCAGATAAATTAAAGGCATTACAACTTACACTTGATAAGTTAGAAAAATCATACGGTAAAGGTGCCGTAATGAAATTGGGAGACAATGCGGTAGAGCCTATTGAATCTATTTCAACCGGGTCTATCAGCTTAGATATCGCTTTAGGAATTGGTGGTGTTCCAAAGGGAAGGATTATCGAAATCTATGGTCCGGAATCTTCCGGTAAGACTACTCTGGCTACGCATATTATTGCTGAAGCTCAAAAAAAGGGTGGTATTGCGGCTATAATTGATGCGGAACATGCTTTTGATAAAGGGTATGCAAAAAAACTCGGGGTTGATGTTGACAATTTATTGATCTCTCAACCCGATAACGGGGAGCAGGCACTGGAAATTGCTGACAACCTGATCAGATCCGGCGCGATTGATGTAATTGTGATTGACTCGGTGGCGGCTTTAGTACCTAAGGCTGAGATTGAAGGCGAAATGGGTGATTCTAAAATGGGTCTTCACGCCCGTTTAATGTCTCAGGCTTTGCGTAAGTTAACAGGAACGATATCAAAAACGGGATGCTGTTGTATCTTCATCAATCAGCTGAGGGAGAAAATCGGTGTGATGTTTGGTAATCCTGAAACTACTACTGGTGGTAATGCGCTGAAATTCTACGCCTCTGTTCGTTTGGATATCCGCAGAACTTCGCAGATTAAAGATTCTGATGAGGTTTCAGGAAACAGGGTAAAAGTTAAAATTGTAAAAAATAAGGTGGCTCCTCCTTTCCGTATTGCTGAATTTGACATTATGTTTGGTGAAGGGATTTCTAAAACAGGTGAGATCATTGATCTGGGTGTTGATTTTAATATCATCAGAAAAGCTGGGTCATGGTTCTCTTATGGAGATACCAAGCTTGGTCAGGGAAGGGATGCGGTAAAGCAATTGTTAATGGATAATCCTGAATTGTCCGATGAGATAGAGGCAAAGATCCGGGCAGAAGTAACCGGAGAAAAGCTCGAAGAAAAATTATAACAACAAAAAAGGCAGTGTATATCTACACTGCCTTTTTTGTTTCTTTAAAAACCTGTTCTATTTATAGCTTGGTGTCTGGCTTTTCTGAGATACTCCATTTCTTGCTTCCATAAAGTTAGTATCAAATTTTACGATCGTTACAATTGCAATTATTGCCATCATGATCAATACTACAAGTCCCATGTAATTCCTGTCTTTATCTTTTCTGATCAGCCAAAACAAAAATATCAATAACGGGAGAAGCATTAACCCAAAAAATACCATACTCATTGTACTCATATCACATTTGTTTAATTAAAATTCCATTCTCGATAAAGGAGCAATTTCCTGACCAACAAAATCATTATCCAAAAACTTGTAATGTCCTGCTATAGCAATCATTGCAGCGTTATCTGTACAATATTCAAATGCCGGAATATATACCTTCCAATTCAGTTCTGCAGCAAGTGTCTGCAGCGATGTCCTTAACCCACTATTTGCAGAAACCCCACCTGCAATTGCAACCTCTTTTATGTCGTATTGTTTTGCTGCCTTTTTGAGCTTATTGAGTAAAATAGTAACAATACTATGTTGTACTGATGCACAAATATCATTCAAATTTTCAGCTACAAAATTATGGTTTTCCTTTTCTTTATTTCTGATAAAATAAAGAATGGAGGTTTTTAGTCCGCTGAAGCTGTAATTCAGATCTTTAATCTGAGGCTCTCCAAATTTAAATGCATATGGATTTCCTTCTTTGGCATGTTTATCAATCAATGGTCCTCCGGGATATGCTAAATTCAACATTTTGGCGGTCTTATCAAATGCTTCTCCTGCCGCATCATCCAGAGTCTCTCCTACTATTTCCATGTCAAAGTAATCTCTGACTAAAACGATCTGTGTGTGTCCACCGGAAACGGTAAGGCAAAGAAATGGGAAAGAAGGTCTTGGTTCATCTATAAAGTGAGCCAATATATGTGCCTGCATATGGTTAACAGATATTAAAGGGAGGTCCAGAGCCAGAGCAAATGATTTTGCAAAGGAAACCCCTACAAGCAGGGCTCCTAATAAACCAGGGCCTTGTGTAAATGCTACGGCATCCAGTTGATTTTTGTTAACTTTGGCATCGGACAGGGCCTGATGTATTACAGGAACGATGTTCTGCTGATGTACTCTTGAGGCCAGCTCAGGGATTACACCACCATAATTTTGATGAATTGTTTGGTTTGCAATAACATTGGCCGTAATTTTGCCGTTATTACAAACAGCAACGGATGTCTCATCACAGGAAGATTCTATAGCAAGTATTACAGGCACGTTTATGATTATTAAGCTACAAAATTATTAAAAAACTATTAAAAATACTTCTTTGGGTGGTTGCATCGGTAATATTACTGTTTGCTGTCATTTTGTTCTCACTTCAATTTAAACCTGTACAAACATTTATTGCTAAAAAAGCTGCAGCTTATCTATCCAAAGAATTAAATACAACTGTATCTTTGACCGGAATTTATATTAAACCATTCAAATCGGTTGTAATTGAAAATCTGCTGGTACTCGATCAACAAAAGGATACTTTATTAAATACGCCGAAATTCCTCGTTGATATCAATCAGCTTTCTCTCCAGCAAAGACTTATAGATATCAATACGGTTCAAATCAATAATGGTACTTTTTTCCTGAAATCTTATAAGGACCGCTCCACAAATCTCGATTTTATTATTAATTATTTTGATTCTGGTGCACCTGCACCCAAACAGAAAAAAAAGCCTTACAGAATTTCTTTTGACAGGGTGATTCTGAACAATTTTGATTTTCAATATAAAAATCTAAGGATCGATACCCTGATTAAGGGGGTTAATTTTGATGATGTACATCTGACCAGTTTCAATGGCATATTTGAGCAGTTAAATACCTCTGACCATATTTTCCAGGCCGACATTAAGAATCTGACTTTTAAAGAGAAAAGTGGCTTTTATCTGAAGAATTTAACAGCTTTTGCAACAGTTGACACCAATAGCATCGAATTAACTAAAATGATGCTGGTAACGAATAAAAGCCGGTTATCGGATTATTACCGTATGAGCTTTAATAAGTTCAGTGACTTCAATGACTATGTGAACAAAGTAAGGATGAAGGCCAATTTCAAAAATAGCTATCTGGCCTCGAAGGATGTGGCTTTCTTTGCTCCTGAGCTGAATAACATGAACCTTGATATTGAGGTGGATGGACAGGTGACAGGTTTGGTGAATAGCCTAAGGGCCAAAAAATTATTGGTAAAAGCAGGTAAGGCCAGCTACATCAAGGGGGACTTTTCACTGAAAGGTTTACCGAATTTAAAGGAAACTTTTATTGATCTTAAGGTAGATATGGCTGGGACCAATAAAACGGATCTTGATGAGATTGTCAGTAGTGCGACTGGTAAAAGATCAAAAGATATTCCGGTTGTTATTGAAAAGTTTGGGAATATAAACTTTAATGGCTCATTTACAGGATTTCCAAACGATTTTATTGCATACGGTGAGTTTAAAACAAAACTTGGAAGAATTGTATCCGACGTAAATATGAAAATAGATCGTCAGGGGATTCCTTCTTACACAGGTAATGTGAAGACTTTTGACTTCAATTTAGGTAATCTTATCAATGAGAAAACATTAGGTCGCATATCTGCTTCATTGTATGTAAAAGGAAGGGGTACCGAAGTCAGGCACTTAACAGAAAAGCTTAATGGTGACATTGATTATATAGACTTTAATACCTACAGGTATCGCAATGTACAGATCGATGGTACTTTTGAAAAAAAGTATTTTGACGGCAGTTTAAAAATAAATGATAAAAATGTGCAGCTCGTTTTTGATGGGGGCGTAAATTTAAATCCCAAATTACCGGTATTTAATTTTGAAGCTACTATCAGGAATGCAAAATTAAAAGCCCTTAAACTATACAAAGATTCCTTAATGATCGATGCCAGGTTTAAAACTAACTTTTCGGGCAATAATTTGAATAATATCCAGGGCAATTTGTTAATTGAACAGGTTAGGCTGGATAATGTAAAGGGTGTCTACAATATTGATTCTGTAAAGCTTCTGGCCAGCGGATTGGGTAAGGAAAGAAATCTGACCATCAATTCAGATGTACTTGAGGCCAGCATAAAAGGCCAGTATGATCTGAATACTATTCCTTCTTACTACAAAGCTTTGGCGAAGAAATATATTCCTTCGCTCCAGACAGACATCAAGCCCTTCGGAGATCAGATCTTTCAATTCAACTTAAAAATAAAGCGATTCGCTCCTATAGCTGATCTTTTAGTCCCGGGGCTTGAAATTGACGAACAGGCTGCGTTGGTTGGTGATTTTGATTCACCGCATAACCTGGCTACGATTAATGGGTTTGTTAAAAAACTAAAGTACAAAGGGATAACGGCCAACAACATCATTATTGATGAAAACACTTCAACGAATCAACTTCAGGCGATTTTGACTTCCGACAGGGTTGACCTTAATGATAGCCTGTACATCAAGAATGTTAACATTTCTAACATCCTGAGAAATGACAGTCTTTCTTTAAATGTGAAACTAGCCAATTCCGATGATGCCAACCAACTGGATCTGAATGGTCTGATCGAATTCGGAAAAGATACTTCAAGAATAAGCATCCTGCCTTCTATATTGAAAATAAATAGTGAAGATTGGAAAATTCAGGAAAAAGTAAATATCAAATTCCAGGATGGAAAAACTGATATTGTTAATTTTGATCTTAGTAATGGAAAACAGCTGATCACTGTCGATGGCTCCTTATCAAGTAATCCGGGTGATTTGCTTCAGATTGGATTCAAAAGCTTTAATCTCGAAAGCCTGAATCCATTTGTAAAAACACTCGGTCTGCAGCTTTCAGGTAATATGAACGGAGACACAAAGCTTTACAATATTTTAAAGTCACCAAGGATATCAAATAATATTAAAATTGATTCTTTAACTTTTAATAAGACATATATAGGGGATTTAACAGATACTTCTTCATATGATCAGGAAAACAATGTTGCAAACATCTATACAAGCATTATTTCAAAGGATAAGGAAACCCTAAGGATACTTGGCAATCTCGATCTTGACAAAAAAGATATTGATCTGAGCGTAAGGCTTGACGAAAGCGAGCTAGCTGTTTTGGAACCCTTCATTAAAAATCTTGTATCGGATCTTAAAGGGTACATTTCTGCAGACTTGTCTGTAAAAGGGGCATTTGAAAAACCCTTAATCAATGGCGAAATTTCATTTGATAAAGGCATAATGACCATCAATTATTTAAAAACAACGTATTCTTTAACGGACCAGGTAATCGTAGACAACAGTGTAATCAAACTGCATGATCTGAGGCTGCAGGATGTGGACAATAATGCGGCTATTGCTAATGGATCGGTTGATTTGAATGACATAAACAATCCTACTCTTGATGTAACGGTTAATGCTAAAAACTTTATGGCCTTAAATACAACCGAAAAAGATAATGGAATCTATTTTGGGAGAGCTTATGGTACGGGTATTTTCAAATTTAAGGGTCCTACAAATAAGATGTTCATCGACATTGATGCAAAAACAGAAAAAGGTACTGTTTTTAACCTGCCATTAAATAATTCAGAAACTGTTTCCAATAAGGATTTCATCACTTTTGTTAGCAAGGACACGACGAAGGTCTTAAAAAGACAGACTAGTTTTGATGGTCTTACGATGAGTTTAAAACTTAACGTAGATGCGAACAGTACGGCAAATATATTCACAACTTTGGGTAACCTCAGCGGCAAAGGGTATTCTAAGAATCTTGAACTCAACATCAATAGCCTTGGAGATTTTGAGATGTCGGGAGATTATATTATTGAGTCGGGTAATTTTGATTTCACAGCTCAGGAAATTATAAATAAAAAATTCAGCATCAGACAAGGGGGTACCATCAGATGGACCGGGAATCCGACAACAGCTCAGATTAACCTTAAAGCGATATACGCACTCAGGGCAAGCCTTAGCGATCTTTATACTGCAGCAAACAGAGAAGCCCCAAACACTGAGGAGCGTGTGCTCACTGAGGTTGAGATGGGCCTTACAGGCCTTCTCTTAAAACCTGATATCAAGCTTGATATCTTTTTTCCTTCAAATCCTGCGATTAAGGAAGAGATGCAGTCTTATTTCAATGACGATAACAACAGGAACCTTCAGGCACTTAGTTTGATCATAAGAAGAAGCTTTGCACCTGGAACAGGCAAGGAAGATTTGGGTAAGCAACTGACTTCCGGAGTTGCCAGTACAGCAACTGAGCTATTGTTTAACCAATTCAATAATGTATTGTCTTCTCTTAATCTTGATTTTGTAGACATCAATATCCGTTCATTGAGTGAAGCCAATGCGTCATTCAGGTTCTTTAACAATAGGGTCATCTTAAATGCGGGCATTGTTGATAGAAGGAGTACAAATGACCTGTCACCGATCGGATTTGCCAGCAATAACGTTGGGGGTGAGGTCGAGCTTTTGGCACTGATCAAAAAGGATGGAACATTGGTGGGAAAACTGGCGAATAAACCTCCTACACAACAGAATAATTTTTTTAATACAGGACTCAGCCAAAACAACAATGTAACATCGTTTGGTTTAATATACAGCCAGCAATTTGATAGTTTTAAAGAGTTCCTTCAAAGGATTACCGGTCAGCATCAGAAAATCCAAAAACAAAAAGCGGATGAGGAAAAACCTGCACCCGCTGCGGCAAAAACTGCTGATAACAAAGATGCTGTTATAACAGACAAAAATAAGAAGAACAAGAAAAGGTAATTCTTTACCCTTTCATGATTTGGTGACCCATTTTATCTCTTTTAGTTTTAAGATAAATTTCATTATGAATATTGCTTTCGATTTCGATAGCTATATTCTCCACAATTTCCAATCCATAACCAATTAAACCAGCCCTTTTAGTAGGGTTATTAGACATCAGTTTCATCTTTGTGATTCCTTGTGCTCTCAATATCTGGGCTCCTACTCCATAGTCCCGCTCGTCTCCCTTAAAACCAAGTTTAATATTGGCTTCTACGGTATCAAAGCCGGCATCCTGAAGATTATAGGAACGCAGTTTGTTGATCAATCCGATTCCCCTGCCCTCCTGATTCATATAAACAATCACACCTTTTCCTTCTTTGTCTATCATTTCCATAGCTTTATGCAGTTGAGGGCCGCAATCACATCTGCAGGAACCAAATATATCTCCTGTTACACATGAACTATGAACACGTGTCAACACAGGCTCTTCTTCGGTCCACTCACCCTTGCTTATAGCCAAATGGGTCGCATTTGTATCGAGCTGGGTGTAAGCGGTCATCTTAAAGTCACCCCACTGGGTAGGAAGGTTTACGGTAACTTCCTGTTTTATTAAACTTTCTTTACTGAGTCTGTATGCGATCAGGTCTTTAATGGATATAATCTTAAGCTGATGTTGTGCCGCTATCTTGACAAGATCAGGCAATCTGGCCATTTCACCATCGTCTTTCATGATCTCCACCAAAACACCCGCAGGTTCCATTCCGGCTAACCTTGCAAGATCTACTGCTGCTTCGGTATGTCCGGAACGTCTTAATACACCTCCGTCTTTTGATCTCAATGGAAAAATATGGCCGGGCTTTCCAAGCTCAGCCGGATCAATGTCAGGATCAATTAATGCAAGTATAGTTTTTGACCGATCAGAAGCAGATATCCCTGTAGTACAGCCATGTCCGAGTAAATCAACGGAAACTGTGAAATTAGTTTCATAAGCTGCCGTATTCTTTCCGACCATTGGTTCTAGACCAAGTGCGTCACATCTTTCTTCTGTTAAGGGGGCGCAGATCAATCCGCGGCCATAAGTTGCCATAAAATTGATTACTTCCGGAGTAGCATTGGCGGCGGCTGTCAAAAAATCACCTTCATTCTCACGATCTTCATCATCTACAACAATAATAACTTTACCTGCCTTTATATCTGCAATAGCGTCTTCTATCGCATTTAATTTAATTTCCATTTTTATGAATCTAAATGATCAATCCAAAATTTAATCTGATCATATTAAGTATACTACAAAGTTACAATGTTACGAAACAATATTCTTTAATAAAGTATCATAAATAAGTAATGATAAACCTTCAATCGACAGAAAGATCTATTCGTCGGATAGTTTCTTTTTATTCTTTTTCCTGAAAATATTTATAAAAAGCTGTTTGAAGTAATCAATATCGAATAAAGCGGAATCGACGGTAGCTTTGTAAGTCAGAAATGCACCAAGCGGGGATAATATAAATATGGCGAGCCACATTCCGAAAAAAGATCGCAGTGAGCCCGTAGTAGCAGATTTCTCTGATACTGTTGCAATAATATGGTATAACAGAAAAAACACTATAGCCATCACTACAGGAAGACCCAGCCCACCTTTTCTTATAATGGCTCCAAGCGGGGCTCCAATAAAAAACAACAATAAACATGAAGCTGCTAAAGTAAATTTTCTTTGAAATTCCAGCTCAACTTTGATAATACTTCTAACCTTGTCTTCATAGTCAGTTGTTCTGCCAGAAGCTGCCTGCATTATTGTGGTAGCTATATCCAGAGCTGCCTGCGCTGTAGAAAGCCTTTGCTCTTTTGGCATTATCTTAAGAAGATCCCCCTTAATTATGGTTGGAGGCACTTTAATTTTAGTATATCCTTTGGTATAATTGTATTGTTTGTAATAGCTGCTGATGCTTGATGTGGCAAATTTGTTGATGCTGTCTAAGTCCTTAACCAACGAATCCTGTTTCTTTCTTAACCCCTTCAGGTTAAGCATCGCTGTATTGTTTCTAAAGTCCTGCTCATTTGTTCTGTTCATTTTAAAACTGGAAATATCAAATTTCTGATCAGTTTCTGCAAAGCGCATTCTCGTTAACTCTTGTCTTGGATTACTAAACGTGTTTCTTCCGCTTGATTCTTCATAACGAACTCCATTTTTCAATTTCAGGAAAAGGTACTGATCATTGCTTGACATCGTGCCTTCCTTTGCTATAATGATCTTTGCTATACCATTAGAACTTGTATGGTCATATATCATCACTCCATACAAGGATACACCATCATCCCCCTTTCTGTTGACTCTTATGGAATATCCCGGAATACTATTGTTAAAGACTCCTGGTTTAATCAAAAAAGATAATTTCTTATTTGTAATGTCCCATAACAGTGAACCAAACTTCAGATTAGCTTTAGGCAAAATATAATCAGAAAACATAAATGAACTGAATGCTATTACCATGATCAAAACTAAAAGTGGTGTCATAGCTTTTTGAAGTGATACCCCAGCAGATTTTATGGCAACCAATTCATAATTCTCTCCCAAAGTACCAAAGGTCATTATTGATGAGAGCAATATCGATAGCGGTAATGCCATGGAGACATTTGCCGCAGAAGCATAATACATCAGTTCCAGTATGACATACCATTCAAAGCCCTTGCCTATCAGATCATCAACGTATTTAAACAGGAAAAGCATCAAGAGAATAAACATCACTATAAAGAAAGTGACGAAAAAAGGTCTTATGAATGCTTTGAGCAGAAGTAAATGAATCTTTTTCAATGTACGAATTTACACAAAGCGATTGAAAATTTAGGCGCCAATTACACTGTGCAGATAGTTTATTTGGTTATCCCAGATCAAAGTTCTTTCTGCACGCGTTTCTTCAGTCGCAAAATCTGTAATGGACAATGCCACATCATTGGTCAGCTCGTCCTGAACAATTTCCATTTCAAAATAACAATGAGGGTCATCATCTACCCATTTGAACTTTACTGATTTATTTTCTTTAACACTAAGAAGCTTTGCCTTTTGTACTTCATCGTCCCACGTGAATGTGTAAACCTGATCCCTGAAAATCACATCATCGGCGAACCATTGAGACAAACCGTTCGGCTCACTAATAAAGCTAAACAAAATACGGGGAGATGATCTCAATTCATATTCCAATGTAAATTTTTTCTTTTCCGACATCGTTAAACACTTATGTATTGAATTAATTAGACAATTTTTTTTTATTTATTTCTAAAGAAAAGTAATTTATTCTATATTTGCAACTCTTTAAAAATTAAGATGCCCGGCGGGGTAGCTCAGATGGTTAGAGCGCAGGATTCATAACCCTGAGGTCGGCAGTTCGATCCTGCTCCCCGCTACTAAAAAAGCCGGTATTAACCGGCTTTTTTGTTACTATATCTTTCTATAAAACTTTATATGTGTGCTCGATTAATGCCTTATCTCATGTAGTACTGTTTTTGTTATCAATATTTACTTAGATATATAATTTTCAGCCAGTTTCAATGCATTGTATGCATTAACAATACCACCGCTAATACAGAGTTCAGAAAAATTAATCCGGGTACTTTCACCTCTGCTATTTCTATGCTTTACCTTATGATCTATTTTCGTAACAGATTTTATAATAATATCACGTACTTGATAAGGCTTCAAATCCGGGTAATAAGTTAAGATCATAGCCGCCAAGCCGGATACTACAGGTCCGGCCATACTTGTACCATCAAATACATCGTATTTTGAACCGGGAACAGTAGAATTGATCATAAAGCCCGGTGCAAAAACATCTACCATGTATTTACCATAGTTTGAAAAAGAGGCTTTTAAAGACCCGTCATTAGCATAGGCGCTGGCACCAACTTCAATCCAGTTATTTGCATGAGGTAATTTAAATTTAGCAGTATCTAATGGAACTGGTTTTACTATCCCATTCCCGGATCCCATCCTTGATGCACCCTGATTCTGCATCTGACCCATTGAAACTTTACCTGCTTCTTTACGGTGATCTTTTTTATAAGCAATGGCCTCTGGACCGTCAAAATACTTGTTTGGATAATTCTCTTCCCAATCAATATTCAAATTATCATTACCAGCAGCATGTACGAGCAAAACGCCCTTTTCCTCTGCGTATTTAACCGCCTCATCAACGATCTCCTTATTCCATTTAAAACCCTTCCCGAAGCTCATATTGATTATTTTTGCCCCATTATCAACAGCATATCGGATACCATTTGCTACATCCTTATCACGCTCGTCACCTTCGGGTACCACCCTTATTGTCATAATGTTTATATCATTAGCAATACCTTTGATTCCAACATCGTTATTTCTATTGGCACCTATAATTCCAGAGACATGTGTACCATGTTCTGCGTTAGGTCCCATCACATCACTATTACCATAATTCCGCTCCTTTGGGTCATCATAATTATCTCCAACTAATTCTTTACGCTGGTCATATTCAAGATTTAAATTATATTTCAGCATGACGTCGTATTGTTTATAAGCTTCTTTCATCTCTTTAACAAACTTATCGATACCCCCACTATCCTTTGCTCCGCCCCTAATTATTTTCTTAATCTGTTCTTCTTCCTCGTTGTCTGCAATATATTTATCAATATCTTCTAACGTCGGCGCTTTCTTATTATTAACAAATGCTACTGAATCTAAGACCTTATTGATCATGCTGATTACTCCAAAAGAAGCGTGAGCATCATTGTATTTCTCTCCGAACTCTTTGGTAGCTCTTTTATACAAAATAAATTCCTCCTTTTGAATGCTATCAAGCACAGTTAAATTTGTAGTTGATATGTATTTTGGCAGATAAGCCCTTCTAATTCTTGTCATCTCAAGATTATCATAAGCAAGATTTCCTTTCTTTGATCCAATGAAATTCCAACCGTTAATATCATCAATATAACCATTGCCATCATCATCAATACCATTCCCTGGTATCTCTTTCTTATTTACCCACAGAACATTTTTTAGATCTTCATGATTAATATCGACTCCTCCGTCTATTACCGCCACGATTACTTTTTGCTTTGGTGTTTTCTTGGAGAGTACTTCTTTATAGGCCTTTTCGGTACTTATACCAAAATATCCATCCTGAACTAAGTCAAGGTTATACCAGTTCGCCGGAAGTTTTACATCCTTATTTTGAGAAAATGCAGAAAGGTTTAATGCAAGACACAATATCACCCCATAGATCCACTTCAAATTCATCATAAATGTCCTTTTTATAAAAATTAACGTAAACTACAATATTACGGTTTTATTGTTTTTACAATAATAATTTAGCATTTTTTAACAGTAAATGATCTTTATAAAAAACTATACATAAAACAATCGTCAGAAGCAAATCATCTGCTAAATAAATCCCCGTTTCCTGAAGACAAATGAATGTATCTATGTGCAGTTTGTCCGTTGCTGCTTAGC
>Ga0190282_1015_pt1 | contig 188365 bp, 175 predicted proteins | sample ZER3_100Endo_I3_FD_131024 | JGI IMG/M metagenome (GOLD analysis project Ga0190282, IMG submission 131024) | Enriched cells of freshwater protists from Biology Centre CAS, Ceske Budejovice, Czech Republic - ZER3_100Endo_I3 | ecosystem: Environmental > Aquatic > Freshwater > Unclassified ...
CTAATTTTAGACATTATGAGAAAGATAATTGTTTTGTCGATGATTTCATTAGACAATGTTATGCAAGCTCCAGGAGGACCAGAAGAAGATACATCAGAAGGTTTTAAATTTGGAGGCTGGACAGTTCCTTATGGTGACGAAACTTACGATAAGGCAGTTCAATACGAACTGCAATCTGCTGATTATCTTTTAGGCAGAAAAACATTTGAAATTTGGGAAAATTATTGGCCTGACCACTCTGAATTTTGGCCGGGAATTAATGATGGAAATAAATATGTTTTCTCTAAAACTAGACAAAAATCAGATTGGAAAAATTCTATTTTTATCGAAAATCTTGACGATATCAAAAACCTAAAAAATTCTGAAGGCAAAGACATACAAGTTTGGGGAAGCAGTGAGCTTATTCATCTGTTATTAAAAAATGATATGGTAGACGAACTTCGATTAAAAATTCACCCTTTATTACTTGGAAAAGGGAAAAAGCTTTTTGATGATAATTCAAATCCTTCGGCATTTGTTTTAACCGACAGCACTCTAACGTCTACTGGTGTAATTTTAGCCAATTACAAGCGAAATGGTGAGGTGAAAACCGGGAATGCAATTGTTTAATTTATCTTCTAAATAACTTTAATTCAAAACTATTTAACAACATCAATGAAAGAAAATTGGCTATTCATAAAAACTCCGGATCATTATGGGGTGCCAGAGATAATTCAATTTGATAATAATGAAATTAAATATTTTATTATTGAAAAAGGTAACGAAGATTCTCCATTAAAAATAAAAGATGAAAATCGAAGTAAAAATTTAACTGAAATAGAACATCAATTTATAAATCAAAATAGAATTCGTTTTTTTGAAAATGGAAAAACATCTTACTTTTTAAGTAATGAAAAATCTATCACAGAAGATTGTATCTTCGAAAATGATTATCAAAAACTTAATCCCACTGAAACAAAGTTAACGGAAAATGAAATTCAGAATTTAAAATTTGAGCTTAATTGGAACGACGAGAAAGGCATTATTCGTTTTAATGAAGATTTGAATCCTCCTTACATACAAGAAATAAATAAACGCATGAATAGAGAAGGACGAAAAATTCTATTGGAAAAGCTAAATGATACATTCTTTGTTTCACTTTATGAAAATGCCTGTTTAGATAAGTTAATTCCAATAAAATATGTAGACAGCCAAAGAATTATTTTATATGGTTTTCCTGAAGAACCTTATGAAATAGATTGTCGAATAATAGAGTAAAACTTTCTTTTTCGTTTTTTCGTAACCGATATGGCCTCCAATTCAAATGATGTAATTGGAAGTAGTTAAAATTTTAAAAGAAATATCATTATTGCTTTTTTAAGTTTACAAGTGACCTTTCAGTTTTTATTTTTTCGCGATGTTGCATTCCCCATTTTGTCATTGCTTCTACAACTTCTTGCAATGTTTGACTATAGGGAAGTAACTCATATTCAATACTAACAGGATATCCAACAGCCACTTTTTTCACAATAAAACCATTAATTTCTAATTCTTTTAATTCACTAGAAAGAACTCTTGCCGAAATACCAGTCACCTGTCGTTGAATCTCAGTAAATCTTTTATTTCCTCTAGCCATTGAAATTATAATCATTAATTTCCATTTACCTCCAATTGCATAAAGGGCATCAGAAACAGCCATTAAAACTGTATTACATTCGTCGCTAAATGCCTTATTGTCAATCTCTTTTTTAGAAGAATCTTTCATAATACGTTTTTGTAAGTCACTAACCTTTAGGTAACGACTAATAAATTGTAAGCGAATATAAAATAATTTTGCTTTAATAATTTAAAAATATACAAATCATGACATTAGAAATTTTAAAAATTAAAGAAGAATTAAGAGCCTTAATCGATGATTATGCCACTTTAGGAGACGAAAAAAAAATTGCGCAAGTAATGGATTTATTTACTCCAGATGTAAAATACGATGTTTATATGAACAACTCATTAGTATCATCTGTTTCTGGAAGAGAAAATATGGAGAGCGATTTTAATAAACATGCAGCAGAAGTGAAAACTTATTTTACATTAAATGGACAACATAAAGTAATCATTAGCGAAAGCACTGCTACAGGAGTTTCTTTTTCTCAATTAAAAATGGTCAGAGAAAATGAAGGAAAAAATATCCTATCTGACTACAGTGTAAAATATGAAGACAAATATGTTTTTCAAGATGGAAAATGGCTGATTAAAGAGCGAATAGGCCATTTCTTAATTATTGAAACAAAAACTTTAAATTAAATGAATTTTAATGAAAACAATAAAGATAATTACTGTTTTACTTACATCCTTAACTAGTGCTATAGTAATAGCAAGTGGGTTAATGAAAGTTATTCATTTACCTTGGTCTGTAGATGGTTTAGTCAAATTTAATTTACCACACTCCGCAACAGTATTAGGATTAATAGAAGTAACTTCTGCGATCTTGTTTATCTTTCCAAAAACAATGCGTATTGGGTTTATTCTCCTCTCCTGTTATTTTTCAGGAGCAATGGCAACAGAGCTATCACATGATGGCTCGATGATCAATCCAGGAATACCTTTAGTTTTAATTTGGATTACAGCATATCTTCTAGACAATAGTCTATTTTTAGCTCCAACGAAATCTTTGTAATTCTCTATCTGTTTGTTTTAGTAAAGCAAAATCCAGTCAGAAAGAGAAGATAATTTTCGAACCATAAAAAAAGCCTGAGAATCTAAATTCTCAGGCTTTTCAATTTAATTAAATTTCAAAACTCCTACAGGTTTAGAAATACTTTATTCTAAAACTAAATTGTAAACCACTATCTGTAAAAGAAAATGAGACAATAAATGATAGCTTCATTAAATTTGAATTTAGTTAGTTTTTATTTTATTGAAACTTTAGAATATATCACAGTAATTTTATTGGTATATAAATATCTATTATGTGATGATTTTCAGGATGTGATTTAGGATCATTTAGATGACTTAAAAAGAAATTTCTATTATCGGGCTGATAGCCGTTTTCTTCAAACCAAACTTCGTAAATATAATTCCATGTTTTAGCGCATTCAGACATTGGCGCTTCTTTATGGAAAATAGCATACAGTCCTCCACTTATTTTGGTATTGCCAATTATTCCCTCTCCGATTATATTATCAGGAACAGACAAACATACATCTGCCTGAAGCATTCCCTCCAAATTAGCATTACTTCTATACACTGTTAATGCTTTGGTTTCAGGAAAATTGACTAAATTTCTCGGAGAAGCCCAGCTAAAAAGCTGTTTAAACATCTCTTCAAAAGTTTCGCTGTCGTGACCGTGAATATTCAGATTTCTGATGTAAACAACATTAAATGGATCTAGTTTTTTGATTTCAAAATCAAGTTTCTTAGTTTCACTCATTTCAATACTTTTTAAATTATTTAATTTGAGTGCAAGGTAATTTTCAATTTCCGATTGCATTTTACCAATATTGCTATCTTGTATACCAATATTGCTATTTTTAAAAAACTTTCGCCATTCGCTAGGAGTTTGATTTTTGACTTCACGAAAAGTCCTTGAAAAAGACGAGATATTTACAAAACCACAATCATTAGCTATATCGCTAATTGTTTTGGAAGGATTGTTCATTAAAAAAAACAAGGCTCTTTCAATCTTTGCATTTTTTATGAACTCATTGATTGTTTTTCCTGTAACTGACTTAAAAATTCTATGAAAATGAAATTTTGAAAAATTGGAAAGAAGAGCTAATTTTTCTAAAGAAAGTTCTTCATGAAGATTTTCCTTAATATAATCTATGCTTTTATTAATCCTAAAGTAATACTCTTTTATAGACTCTTCCTTTGTCATTCTTGTTGCTCTATAGTTTCTTTTAACCAAATATTTTAGATGCTCGAACAGATATTGAAGACAAAGTTAAGGATGTATTAGAAATTTAATCGTTTAAGCAAAATTATTATCTCTGCCATTTAATTTAAAGCATCAAAAAAGCCTGAGAATCTAAATTCTCAGGCTTTTCAATTTTACAGTGACCCCGGAGGGGTTCGAACCCCCAACCCTCAGAGCCGAAATCTGATATTCTATCCAGTTGAACTACGAGGTCGATTTATTTATTCTTTCAGATTGCAGATTTTAGATTGCTTATTGAAATCTAAAATCTACACTCTAAAATCTAAAATTATTTATGACAATAATTTTTTCACAATTGTAGAAATGGTTTTTCCTTCAGCAGTTCCGCCTAATTGAGCAGATGCTAATCCCATTACTTTACCCATTGAAGCAATTCCAGAAGCTCCTGTTTCAGCAATGATTTTTGCTATTACAGCTTCTACTTCTTCTTCGCTTAATTGAGCTGGTAAAAACTTCTCGATTACAGCAACTTGAGCCAATTCTGGTTCTGCTAAATCTGGACGGTTTTGCTCTGTAAAGATTCTTGCGCTTTCTTTACGAGTTTTAACCAATCTTTGAAGTAATTTGATTTCGTCATCTTCAGACAAATCTTCTTTAGACCCAGAAGCCGTTGAAGCCAATAATAATTCTGATTTAACAGCTCTTAATGCTTCTAAAGCTACAGTATCTTTTGCTTTCATGGCCGTTTTAATTTCGTCCATGATTTGTGTTTGTAAACTCATGTTATGTTTTATTTAAAATAAGCCAAAGCCTATTATTGATATATTAATTTAGAATTTGTTCTCGACTTCGCTCGAACAGACAATAAGATTCACTTTAAAAACCTATTTAGGAAGTCAAATTTTGAAATTCTGTGCGAAGATAAAAAAAATAACCCGAAAATTAAATCCAATTTTCGGGTTACCAAATATTATGATTCTAAAATTAATCTACGTTATCGTGCAAAAATGAATTGTTTGAACGTAATTGCAAATCGTTGTTACTGTCTGTTCCAACAGAAATTCTAGAATTTGTAGTGTTAGATTGTGAATTAGATAAATCGATTCCTAATCTTTTGTAAGCTGGTTCTTTTTCCAACTCATCAATTCTAGAAACATTGTTATGGAATTTATAGTTAAACTCTTTTAGTTTCTTTCTTCTTTCTTCAGCTCTTAAACGCAATGTTTCTTCAATAGTTAATTCTAACGGAGAAACTTCAGAAGTTGTAGAGAAATCAGGCTGACTAGTAAAATCAGGTCTTGGTTTCAATGTGATGTTCAATTCTTCTGGAATTGTATCTTCAACTACTTTTTCAACTGGTTTAGAAGACAATAAATCATTTTCAACTTCCATATATTCTTCAAGAGAATATTTAATAATTCCGTTATCTGAAACTTCAGTTACAGGAACAAATTGAACTGGATCGTTTACTTTAATATCACGAGTTTCGTTTGTTAATTCAAATAAAACTCTGTTATCTTCAACAACTGGTTCTCTTTTTATAGGCTCTTGTTTGAACAAAGGAAGATCAAAAGAAAAAGTTGTTTGTTCTTCTCTTTCAAATACTCTTTGTTGTTGTATCGGTTGCTGTTGCACCGGTGGTTGCTGCACTTCTCTTGCTGCTGGAACTTCAGGAGCAGAAATTGTAAAGTCGATATCTGTAATTGGTGAAACAATTTCGAAAGTCACATCTAAATTTTTGATAAACTCAGACATAACCACTAACTCATCCTGATTGATAGCTGGAGCAACAGCTTTTGGAGCAGTTGGAGCAAATGTTTCATCATCATCAATTAAATCAAAAACAACTTTATCTTCAACTTTTGCTGTTGGTGTGTCAACAGTTAAATCGAAAGACGCAATTGGTTTATTCGTTAGATTGTGAACGCTTCTTTGCTCATCTTCTAACGTATGAATGATTTTCTTTGGTTCTGTATTTACAATTTCATTTTGTTGTTCAACATCAAAACCTGTAGCGATAATAGTTACAGCAATGGCTTCACCAAGACTTTCGTCTTCACCAACTCCCATGATAATATTTGCGTTGTAACCCGCTTCATCTTGAATGTGATCGTTGATTTCTCCAATTTCGTCAAGAGTAATCTCATTAGTCCCAGAAACGATAAGCAACAATACATTTTTGGCACCAGTAATTTTGTTATCATTCAACAATGGAGAATCCAAAGCTGAAACGATAGCATCTTTAGCTCTGTTTTCGCCTTCAGCTACAGAAGACCCCATTATAGCAGTCCCACTGTTAGCCAAAACAGTTTTCGCGTCACGTAAATCGATATTCTGAGTATAGTGGTGCGTAATTACTTCAGCAATACCTCTAGAGGCTGTTGCTAAAACTTCATCCGCTTTAGAGAATCCTGCTTTAAAACCAAGATTTCCGTATACTTCTCTTAATTTATTGTTGTTGATTACAATCAAAGAATCGACTTGCTTACGCAATTTCTCGATTCCAATAATAGCTTGCTCCTGACGTACTTTCCCTTCAAATTGAAAAGGAATCGTCACGATACCAACTGTCAATATCTCTCTTTCTTTTGCTAATTGCGCAATTACCGGAGCTGCACCAGTTCCAGTTCCTCCACCCATACCAGCAGTAATAAATACCATCTTAGTACCACGGTCCAACATTTTTTCAATATCAGAAATACTTTCGATTGCCGACTGCTGTCCAACGTCTGGGTTTGCTCCTGCTCCTAACCCCTCAGTTAAGTTAACTCCTAACTGAATTTTATTAGGCACCGAACTATTTTGAAGCGCTTGCGAATCGGTATTACAAACGATAAAATCTACGCCTTTAATACCTTGTTTAAACATGTGGTTAATTGCGTTACTTCCGCCTCCACCTACACCTATTACTTTGATAACATTTGATTGATTTTTTGGTAAATCAAATGAAATACTTCCAAATTCTGAGTTGCTCATCATCTTTTTGGTTTTTTAATTCTTATTAAGTACATTTTTTACTTCTTGACTTGGGGCAAGAAATAATCCTTCTCTTTTTATTATTCTGCGTTGTCTAAAAATTCTTTGATTTTGTCGACATATCGATCAAAAAATGATCTTCTTATTTTTGTTTCTGTAGATTCATTCTTAGGTGCCCTCTGACTAACAACTTCTTCAGGTTCCTCAATAGTTTCTACTCTTTCAACGTAGTTTTCTTCAACTTCGTATCGCTGCACTGGCGGAGCTGTTCTGTAAACAACTTTTGGCTGTTCCTGAACCATTTCTAATCTTACAGCACTTTGCGAACTGTTTTCGATACTGTTCATTACTAATCCAACTGCTGTTGCAAATAACGGACTAGATATTTCTTCTCCTGAGTTTCCAGCTAAATGCTCATTTGGATATCCAATTCTAGTATCCATTCCTGTAATGTATTCTACCAGTTGTTTAATGTGCTTTAATTGTGCACCACCACCTGTTAATACTATTCCAGCGATTAGCTTTTTACGAGGATCTTCGTGTCCGTAAGCTTTGATTTCTGCAAAAACTTGTTCTACAATTTCCACAACTCTTGCGTGAATAATTTTAGATAAATTTTTAAGCGAAATTTCTTTTGGCTCTCTTCCTCTTAAACCTGGAATAGAAACAATCTCGTTATCTTTATTTTCACCTGGCCAAGCAGACCCGAATTTGATTTTTAAAAGCTCAGCTTGTTTTTCAATAATCGAACAGCCTTCTTTGATATCATCTGTAATTACATTTCCTCCGAAAGGAATTACTGCTGTGTGACGGATAATACCATCTTTGAAAATCGCCAAATCTGTTGTTCCACCACCGATATCGATAAGCGCAACACCAGCTTCTTTTTCTTCCTGACTCAAAACAGCATCAGCAGAAGCTAACGGTTCTAATGTCAAACCAGACAATTCAATTCCTGAACTTTGAATACATCTTCCAACATTTCTGATAGAAGACGCTTGTCCAACTACAACGTGAAAACTAGATTCTAATCTTCCGCCGTACATACCAATTGGCTCTTTAATCTCAGATTGCCCGTCGATTTTGAACTCTTGCGGTAAAACGTGAATAATTTCTTCTCCTGGTAACATCGCCAGTTTATTAACCTGATCGATTAGAAGTTGAATATCTTTTTCGCCAATTACTTCCTCAGGATTATTTCTGCTGATGTAATCGGTATGTTGAATACTTCTGATGTGTTGTCCGGCGATACCCACAACCACATCTTTAATTTTGTATCCTGAATTATTTTCTGCTTCGATTATCGCTTGTTGAATCGATTGAATCGTCTGCGTAATGTTGTTTACTACTCCTCTGGCAACACCCAAACTTTTGGATTTACCAATGCCCAAAATCTCCAACTTACCATATTCATTTTTTTTGCCAATCATGGCAACGATTTTGGTTGTTCCAATATCTAGACCTACTGCAATGTTATCTTTTTCCATTTTCTATTATTTAGTGCAAACTACTTGTTCCGTAAACCTAAGGTCAATTTTTTTGTATTTGTATAACGAACTATCTAAAACTGCTTTTTGAAAGAAAGCTTTATAGTTTCTAAATTTCTTATCAACATTCATCGTTCTTCCGAAATCTATGAAGTAATCATAGTTACGATTAAACATTTTTAAGCTTCCATTCGGCATAATCTCTATAGCAATGATGTTTTTTTTCAAAAACGCATCGTCATAAATTGTGCGAAATAAAGCTGCTAAATCTTCGTTATTTTTTGCATTAATTGCCCCTGAAACAAGAGGAACTCGCGCAGTGAAATTGTCTGACAAAGGCATTTTATTACCCTCATAGTCAATATAAAAAGAAGCAGCGCCGTCATAAACTCTTGCTATGGGCGTCTTCTGTTTTACTACTGCTTTTAGAACGCCATCGATACTTACAAAAACATTTGACTTCTCAATCATGTCTTGCGTATCGAGGGTTTTCTCTATCTTATTCAAATCTAGTTCATCTTTTCTAATACTGGAAGCGTCTCTTTTATTTTCTATCAACAATTTATTAACCGTTTCCGGCTTCACAAAAAGCGTATTTTCTCCTACAAAAACAACCATAGATTTTTTCAATTTTCGATCGCCATTTCGATGCTGAGCGAAGGAATACAGAAACAAAACCAGTCCGAAAATAAGTACTAATCTAATATTTGACCAATTAAATATTTTCATTTAAAATCTTTTTAATTGACGGAACCATTTCTCCCAGATCACCAGCTCCAATTGTTACAATAATAGGTGCATCACTGGCTTTGATTTCACCTAATAAATCTTCTTTTGCAACAATTTTTTTGTTCGAATTTGTCATTTTACCCAAAAGCCACTCAGAAGTCACTCCTTCCATCGGAAGCTCTCTTGCAGGGTAAATATCCATCAAAAACACTTCATCAAACTGCGATAAGCTTTCTGCAAATCCGTCAACGAAATCTCTTGTTCTGCTGAACAAATGCGGTTGGAAAATCGCTAGAACTTTACGTCCAGGATATAATTCTCTAACTGCTTGATGAACAGCGTTTATTTCTGTCGGATGATGTGCGTAATCATCAATATATACTAAATTTTCACTCTTAATTTGATACGAAAAACGTCTTCTAATCCCGCTGAATGAAGCAATGGCTTTTGCAATGGAATCGGTTGGGGTGCCATAAGTTTTAGCCATCGCAATAGCCATCAATCCATTCATTAAATTGTGCTTTCCAGGCAATCCGAAACGTAAATCTTTTATAATTTCTGATGGCGTCTGCACATCAAAAACATAAGCCCCATCTTCGATTCGAACATTATAAGCCTTATATACAGCATCTTCATTTACAGCACATTGAACACCATCTAAAGGCAATTCTTTGGTTATAAAGAGATTGTTTTTATCTTCAACTTTAGAAGCAAATTCTCTAAATGAAGCTTGAATTGCATCACTAGTTCCATAAATATCCAAATGATCGGCATCCATAGAAGTCACACAAGCGATATCTGGACGTAAATGCAAGAATGATCTATCAAACTCATCTGCTTCTACAACCGTTACAGTTTTTCCGCTTCCTATTAAATTCGAATTGTAATTTTCTACAATTCCTCCAATAAAAGCTGTTACATCAGCACCGCTTTGAAACAAAATATGTCCCAAAATACTTGACGTTGTTGTTTTTCCGTGCGTACCTGCAACTGCAAAACAGAAAGTATCTTTACTTATAATTCCAAGAACTTCTGCACGTTTTTTAACCACGTAATTTCTTTCGATAAAATAATTCCATTCTGAATGAGTTTTTGGAACCGCTGGCGTATAAATCACCAAAGTATTCTCCACATAATAATCACTCGGAATTAAATTGATGTTATCTTCAAAATGAATATCAATACCACTTTCAATCAATTCATTAGTTAGCATAGAAGGCGTTTTATCGTAGCCTGAAACTTGTTTTCCAATAAACTTGAAATAACGAGCCAGAGCACTCATTCCGATTCCTCCGATACCAATAAAATAAACGTTTTGTATTTGATTTAAATTCATTTTTATTTGCTTTAAGCCTACGCTTTATTTACTTCTTAATTAATTTCACAATCTCTGCAACGATAGCCTGAGTAGCTTTTGGCATTGCCAACTTTTTAATATTATCACTCAACTGTTTTTGTTTTCCCTGATCTTTCAGCAGCGCTTCAAAAACAATGCTAAACTGATTGTCAAGTTCAGATTCTTTCAACAAAATTGCACCTTTAGCATCTACAATTGCTTGCGCATTTTTAGTTTGGTGATCCTCAGCTACATTTGGCGATGGAATAAAAATCACTGGTTTTCCAACGATGCACAATTCTGACACTGATGAAGCACCTGCACGTGAAATTATGACATCTGCGGCTGCGTAAACAAAATCCATTCTTTCAATAAAATCAACCACTTTTACATTTGGCTGATTGTATTTTTTATAATCTTCAAAATATAATTTCCCACATTGCCAGATTACCTGTACCTCTTGAGAAAGAAAATTTTGCAATTCTTTTTCGATTAACTGATTGATTCTTCTTGCGCCTAAACTTCCTCCTAGAACCAATAATGTTTTCTTATTCGGATCTAAACCATAGAATGCAATTGCTTCATCGCGCTTACTATCAATATCAATCAAATCCTGACGAACTGGGTTTCCTGTTAGAACAATTTTCTCTTTTGGAAAAAAACGCTCTAAATTTTGATACGCCACACAAATTGCACTTGCTTTCTTGCTCAACAATTTGTTTGTAATTCCTGGAAAAGAATTCTGCTCTTGAACAACCGTCGGGATTCCTGCCGAACCCGCTGCTTGCAATAAAGGTCCGCTGGCAAAACCACCCGTTCCGATTACTACATTTGGCTTGAATTTTTTAATAATTCTTTTTGATTCCAATAAGCTGCTTGCCAACTTAAGAGGAAACATCATATTTTGTAAAGTCAATTTTCGCTGTAAACCTGCAATCCAAAGACCTTTAATTTCGTAACCTGCCTGAGGTACTTTCTGCATTTCCATTTTATCTTTGGCACCTACAAAAAGAAATTCTGCATCAGGAAATTGTAATTTTAATTCGTTTGCAATCGCAATCGCAGGATAGATATGTCCTCCTGTTCCTCCTCCGCTAAGTATGAATTTATACTTTGTCATCTCTCTAAAAATTACAACTTTTTAAAAAATTATTATATTTTAACTCTATTTGTTTAGAACCGCATTCATTGGATTTCTAGAATTGTCTTCTATCGAATAAGCTGGCTCTTCATCATAAATCTCTTGAGGAATCACATCGTCTTCTGCCAGTTCTTTATCTATTAATCGTTGTAAAGCTTCTTTTCTTTTTTCCTTTTCTAATTTCTCTTCAGCGATTTCATCTTCTTTTTTCGTTACAGAAATAATGATTCCAAGTCCAAGACAAGTCATCCAAATCGAACTACCTCCACTACTGATTAAAGGAAGCGTTTGCCCTGTAACTGGCAATAACTCTACTGCAACTGCCATATTAATCATCGCCTGAAATATCATCGGAAATCCGACACCGACGACGACTAATTTCCCAAATAAAGTAGGCGCTTTATGAGAAGCAATTACAAATCGGAACAAAAGCAATAAATACAAAATCACTATCGAAACTCCTCCTACTAATCCATACTCTTCTACAATAATGGCATAAATAAAATCGGAAGAAGATTGTGGTAAAAAGTTCTTCTGAACACTTTTTCCTGGTCCTAATCCTCCTAATTTTCCTGAGGCTATTGCAATTTTTGCTTTTTCGATCTGATAATCGTCTTCGTCTGGCTTATCAGTGGTAAAGTTCGCAATACGACTTTCCCAAGTTGAAACCCTACTGAAGAATCTTGAATCTGGAAAAGCTTTTGCTACCAAAAGGAAAAAAGCCAACATTGCAATTCCTGAACCAATTATAAAAGCTATATATTTTAACGGATACTTTCCAATAAATGTCAGCATCAAAACCATTGAAAAGATTAATGCTGTGGTTGAAAAGTTCGCTGGTAAAATCAATATTAACGTAATAAATACCGGTAGCCAAAGCTGAATTAACGAGGTTTGAAAAGGCTCATTTTCTTCTTTGGTTTTGGATAAATATCGTGCCACATAAATAAACAAAACGATTGCTGCCAATGTTGATGTCTGAAACGTGATTCCGATAAACGGTACCTGAATCCAACGGCTTGCATTTGCTCCCGCAATTACGGTTCCTTTTAAAAGTGTATAGGTTAATAAAATCCAAACCACTGGAAGCGCAATTTTAGAAATCGCTCTAAAATAATGATACGGAACTCTATGCACCCAATAAATGATTAAAAACCCAATGCAAATATGCGCCAAGTGTTTTACCAAATACCCTAACGTATTTCCCGTTCCGTGCCCGATATAAGCTAAATTACTACTCGCACTAAAAACAGGCATAAACGAAAACAAAGCTAATAAAGCCACGAATGACCATATTACTCTATCTCCTTTTAATTTGTTAACCAATTCCTTCATTGTTTCTAGTTTCAAGTTTTATTTGTTTCAGGTTTCAGGTTCCTCCTAACGTGAAACCTGAAACTTGAAACTTTTTTTTACAAGTTATGCACTGCTTGTTTAAATTGCTTTCCTCTGTCTTCGTAGTTTTCGAATAAATCGAAACTTGCACAAGCTGGAGACAATAAAACAGTATCACCTTTTTCTGTTAATCTTTGAGCAGTTTTTACTGCATCATTCATATTGTTTACTTCAACCATAATGTCAACAACGTTTCCAAAAGCATCGATAATTTTACGATTATCGATTCCAAGGCAAATAATTGCTTTTACTTTTTCGCGTACTAATGACATTAATTCGTTGTAATCATTTCCTTTGTCAACACCTCCTACAATCCATACTGTTGGAGCGTTCATACTGTCTAAAGCAAAGAAAGTAGCATTTACATTTGTTGCTTTAGAATCGTTGATATATTGAACGTTTTGTATTTTTAATACTTTTTCTAAACGGTGCTCAACACCTTGGAAATTAGATAAACTTTCACGAATCGTTGCATTTCTGATTTGCATCAATTTAGCTACAGAGCTTGCTGCCATGGCGTTTTTCATATTATGTTTTCCTTCTAACGCAATGTGTTCTGTATCCATTGTAAACTCTTCTTGGTTGATCTTTATTTCCATTTTGTTGTTATTTATAGAAGCCCCTTCATCAAATTTTTTCGTCAATGAAAAAGGAATTAGTTTTGCTTTTGTTTTGTTCTTTTTTAACCATTCTGTACTTGCTTCATCATCTGCATCGTAAATCAGATAATCGTTTTCCGTCTGGTTCATCGTTATTCGGAACTTCGAATTGATATAATTTTCATATTTATATTCGTATCTATCTAGATGGTCCGGACTAATATTGGTTATTATCGCAATATCGGGTCTGTAATTTATTATTCCGTCTAACTGAAAACTGCTTAATTCAAGAACGTATGCATCGTATTTGTTTTCTGCTACCTGCCAAGCGAAACTCTTTCCTATATTTCCTCCCAATCCTACATTCAATCCTGCATATTTCAGCAAATGATGGGTCAGCATTGTTGTGGTGGTTTTACCGTTACTTCCCGTAATCCCGATGGTCATTGCTTCTGTGTAAGGCATTGCAAATTCAATTTCCGAAATCACTTTTATTCCTGCCGCAACCAGCTTTTTTACTATCGGAGACTTGTCTGGAATTCCCGGGCTTTTCATCACCACATCAGCATTTAGAATCAAATCTTCTGTATGCTGCTCTTCTTCCCAGGCTATTTTATTAATGATAAGAACTTCTTTATAGCTTTCTTTTATTTTTCCAAAATCAGACACAAAAACATCGTATCCTTGTTTCTTACCGAGGATTGCGGTTCCTACACCACTTTCTCCTCCTCCTAAAACCACCAGCCTCATCTATCTTAGTTTTAAAGTAATGATTGATAAAATGGCTAACATTACAGCAACAATCCAAAAACGAGTTACGATTTTACTCTCGTGATACCCTTTTTTCTGATAGTGATGATGCAAAGGCGACATCAAGAAAATTCTTCGGCCTTCACCGAAACGCTTTTTCGTATATTTAAAATAAGTTACCTGAATAATTACTGAAGCGCTTTCTGCTAAGAAAATTCCGCAGAATAAAACAATCAATATTTCTTTACGAACAGCAATTGCCAATACCGCAATGATTCCTCCAATCGTCAAACTTCCTGTATCTCCCATAAATACAGATGCCGGAAACGAATTGTACCAAAGAAATCCGATAAGAGCTCCAACAAATGCCGAAATAAAGACCGTCATTTCTCCCGAATTGGGGATATACATAATATTCAGATAGTTCGAAAAAATGATATTACCAGAAACGAATGTAAATATTCCGAGCGCGAGGACGGATATGGCGGAGGTTCCTGCTGCGAGACCATCGATTCCGTCTGTTAAATTTGCTCCATTTGAAACTGCTGTAATAATGAAAATAACAACTGGAATAAAAATCAACCAAGCCCATTTTTCATAACCATCCCCCATAAAAGACAATACTTCAGCATAATCAAATTCGTTGTTTTTTACGAAAGGAATTGTCGTCGCTGTAGATTTTTCTTCGATGCCTGCAGGAACAATAATTGTTGAATTTGTAGCTGCTTTAAAAATATCTGCACGACCTGTATCTGTTCTTACTGTCACAGCTGGATTAAAATAAAGAACTGCTCCAACGATGATTCCAAGACCAACTTGACCAATTACTTTAAAAATACCTTTTAATCCTTGTTTATCTTTTTTGAATATCTTGATATAATCGTCAACAAAACCAATTGTTCCCATCCACAAAGTCGTTACAATCAGCAAAACGATATAGATGTTATGCAATCTTGCGAATAATAGAACAGGAATAAGAGTAGCAAAAATGATGATTAATCCACCCATTGTTGGCGTACCAGCTTTTTCATTCTGACCTGCAAGACCAAGCTCACGAACTGTTTCTCCAACTTGCTGACGGCGTAAAAAGTTAATTACTCTTTTACCATAAATAGTCGACAAAAGCAACGAAAGCATAAATGCCAAAGCTGATCTAAATGTGATGTACTGGAAAACTCCTGTCCCAGGAATGTCCAATGTTTTATCAAAATATTCAAATAAATAGTACAGCATATTTTTCTACTTTTTTAAATTCTAATTCGAATTAAATTCCAACATCAAAATGAGTTTTGGAATTTTTATTTTGTTATTTTCCTAGTTGTTCTAAAATCTCTTTTACTGTTTCCATATCGTCAAAATGATGGCGAACACCATTTATCTCCTGATACGTTTCGTGTCCTTTTCCTGCAATTAGAATGATATCGTTTGGCTGAGCCAATTGACAAGCGGTTTTAATTGCTTGTTTTCTATCTGTAATTCGCAGCATTTTTTTGTAATTCTGAGGTTCAACTCCTTGTTCCATTTCATCCAAAATAACTTCTGGATCTTCATTTCTAGGATTATCTGAAGTTAAAACCGCTTTATCACTCATATCCGAAGCAATCTTTGCCATAATCGGACGTTTTGTTTTATCACGATTCCCTCCGCAACCAACAACAGTAATCAACTGCTCATTTTTAGTACGAATATCATTGATAGTTTTTAAAACATTCTCAAGTGCATCTGGCGTGTGTGCGTAATCTACAACAGCCGTGATCTTTTCGTTTGAAACAATATATTGAAAACGACCCGAAACACTTTCTAAATCAGACAATAAACGTAACGCTTCAAGACTATCAATTCCTAGCTCTACAGCTGTTCCATAAATAGCTAAAACATTGTATGCGTTGAAAGTACCAATCAGTTTTACCCAAACCTCATTTTCGTTAATTTTCAATAATAAACCTGATAATTGGCTTTCTAAAATCTGTGCTCTGTAATCTGCATAAGATTTTAAAGCATAAGTCAGTTTTTTAGCTACAGTATTTTGCAACATTACCGCTCCGTTTTTATCATCAATGTTTGATAAAACAAATGCTGATTTTGGAAGCGAATCAAAAAACGACTTTTTAACATCTCTGTATTCTGCAAATGTTGGATGATAATCCAAATGATCGTGAGAAAGATTCGTGAAAATTCCTCCCACAAAATGCAAAGCTTCCGTACGTTTTTGATGAATACCATGTGAACTTACTTCCATAAAGCAGTGTGTAACCCCAGCTTCAATCATTTCATTTAAATAATGATTAATTGTCAAAGAATCTGGCGTTGTATGCGTTGCTGGATATTCTGTTTTATCGACTACGATTTTTACAGTTGATAATAAACCAACTTTAAAACCTGCTTTTTGAAACAACTGAAACAACAACGATGCAATCGTAGTTTTACCATTTGTTCCTGTTACACCAACTAATTTTAATTTTGAAGAAGGCTCTGCAAAATAATTAGCCGCCATAAAAGCCAACGCAGTATTTGTGTCTTTTACCTGAATATAAGTCACATCATTTGCAATATTTGATGGAAACGTATCGCAAATAATTGCTTTTGCTCCAAGCTGAATTGCTTTTTCGATATAATCATGTCCATCTGAAAGTGAACCGCGAATTGCTACGAAAACATCATTTGCTTCTACTTTACGTGAATCAAATTCAATTTTCTGAATAGCCGCGTCTGTCGAACCTTTTACAGATTCGATAGCTACTTTATATAATATGTCTTTTAATACTTTCACGATAATTCTAATACAATTGTTGTGTTTTTGCTAATACTGGTTCCCGCTTGAATCGATTGATTTTTCACTTTCCCCATTCCACTTACTTTTACTTTCAAACCTAAATTCTCCAGTAAAGCAATTGCGTCCATACCAGGCATTCCTTTTAAATTCGGAATCTGATTCATTTTTTTATTTGACTCAACGATATATTTATCATAACTAGCATCCTGTTTCGGAACTCTAGTATCTAATTTTTTAATCTTATTTGTTGAAGGCGCATCTGTAAAAATCTTTTGCGCAATTCTTTTAAAAACTGGCCCTGCAACGTCTGCTCCATAATAATTATTCTTAGCCGTATTTGGTTTATGAACCACTACAATACAAGAATATTTTGGATGATCTGCTGGAAAATATCCTGCAAACGAAGATGCATAATACATACCTTCTCTTCCTGCTTTACCATAATTCACCATCGCCGTTCCTGTTTTCCCTGCCATTGAGAAATCTTTCGAATACAATTTAGAAGCTGTTCCTTTTTTCACCACATTTTCTAAAACTGCTTTTACTTTTTTAAGCGTTTCAGGCGAACAAATTCTCGGATTCATTACCTCTGTATCAAACTTTTTAATCGTTTTGTTCCATTCTTTGATTTCTGAAACAAATTGTGGCCTAACCATTACTCCATTATTCGCAATCGAATTATAAAAAGCCAATGTCTGCATTGGCGTAACAGAAACTGAGTACCCGAAAGCCATCCACGGAAGTGAAATTCCTGACCAGCTTTTATCTCCAGGATGCGGAACAATTGGTCTACCTTCTCCTTTAAAGTGTAATCCTAAAGGCTTATCTAAACCAAAGCTTCTGATATGATTTACAAATTTTGACGGATTGCTCTTATAATTCTCATAAACCGCTTGAACCATTACCGTATTTGATGAAAGTTCAAATCCTCGTGCCAATGAAACTTTTCCGTAACCACCGTGGTGCGAATCACGTACAGATCTTCCATAATATTTAACCACACCATTATGACTATCATAAACGTGACTTGTATCAGCTACTTTATCTTCTAAAATCGCAACTAAATCAACCAATTTAAAAGTCGATCCAGGTTCGTGAGATTCAGCAATGGCATAATTTGTTGTTTCATAATACGATCCGTCTTCTGCTCTTCCTAAATTTGAAATTGCTTTTACATAACCTGTTTCTGTTTCCATCACTACAACACAACCATGATCTGCCTCATAATCTTGTAATTGTTTCAACAAAGCATGATGCGCAATATCCTGAATAAAAACATCTATAGTTGAAATCACATCATAACCATCAATTGGATCTACTTCGTTAACATCACGAATCGGTTTCCATTGCCCTTTTGCGATTTTTTGTTTTAGAATTTTACCATCTTTTCCATTCAAATAGCTTTTAAAAGCCCACTCAATTCCTTTTCCTACTTCTACCCCAGTTGCTGGATCAATACGGTCATAACCAATTGTTCTTTCCGCAATTTTTCCGATCGGATGTTTTCTAACCGTTTCTTGCTCAACAATGATTCCTCCTTTGAAAGCTCCTAAATTGAATAATGGAAAACCTTTAATTTTTACATATTCAGTATAACTCAAATTGCGTGCAATCAAATAATAACGGTTTTTATTCTCGCGCGCTTTTCTTAATTCCTTTTCGTAATAACCTGCAGGTCTATCCAAAACAGTTTCTAAAGAATCAGACAATTGCTTTACATATTTCTCAAAAGTTTCTTTTTTTGGCGCTTTCGCATCAAAACGAATTTCATAATTCGGAATTGATGTTGCCAATAAACTTCCGTCAGCAGAATAAATATTTCCTTTGTTCGCAGGAATAACAAAGTTTCTCACAGTACGCTGTTTTGCCAGCTTTCTGTAATAATCTCCATCAACCCACTGAATATTGGTTAATTTAACAACAATAGCAATTGCCATCAAAAAGATGAAAACTGCTACGAGGTAAATTCTGTAGGATATATGTTTATCGTCTACTGCCATATTCTTTTAAAGAAACTTTTTTCTTCTTCTTTTTTAACTTCTATTTTCACTGGAGGAACTGTCGACGGAAAAATTTGTTTTTCTAACATTTTATCCGAGATCGTTGACTCCATTTTTAATTTCATCAATTCTGAACGTCGATCAACAAATTCAGATCTCAATTCTTTTGTTTCATTATTTAATTTTGCGATTTCAAAAACCTTTTGTTCGTATCGCTGTGTATTGGCAATCATCAAAATGGCCAGCAGAATTATAAAGACGATAAATCGCCAGTTTTTTACTGCATCTTCATGAATCAGGAACCTTGCTTTTAATATGCTAAATACACCACTTTTCATTATTTCCTACCTTAATATATATTATAGCTTTTCTGCAACTCTTAATTTGGCACTTCTTGCTCTATTATTAATCTTGATTTCTTCGTTGTCTGGAACAATCAGTTTTCCGATAGTTTTGAACGGAACTGAAAAGTTTCCGTAAAAATCTCTTTCTGGTTCTCCTTCAAACATTCCGTTTTTAATAAATCTCTTTACCAAACGATCTTCTAAAGAATGATACGAGATTACTGAGAATCTTCCTCCTGGCTTTAAAATCTCCAACGACTGCTCAATAAATTCTTTTAGAACGTCCATTTCTTGATTTACCTCGATTCGAATTGCTTGATAAATCTGAGCCAAAACTTTGTTTCGAACTTTCTCTGGCAAAAACTTTTTCAGAACTTCTTTTAATTCTTCCGTTGTTTTGATCGGATAGTCCTTTCTCGCTTCTACAATTGTTCTTGCTAAAACTGGTGCGTTTTTCAACTCCCCATAATCAAAAAAAACACGACGTAAATCCTGTTCTTCATATTCGTTAACCACTCGATAAGCATTTAAATCATTTTTTTGACTCATCCGCATATCTAGTTCGGCATCAAATCTTGTAGAAAAACCTCTTTCAGGAACATCAAACTGATGTGATGAAACTCCCAAATCTGCTAAGATTCCATCTACTGCTTTTACTCCGTGAAAACGTAAAAACCTTTTTATGAATCTAAAATTCTCGTTTATCAGAGTAAACCTCTCGTCTGGCAGTGCATTGGCAAGCGCATCTTCGTCTTGGTCAAATGCAAACAGCTTTCCGTTTGGCCCTAATCTTTTTAAAATCTCTTTTGAATGACCACCGCCTCCAAACGTAACATCTACATACACACCATCAGGTTTAATATTTAAACCATCTACTGTTGGATGAAGCAAAACCGGATTATGATATTCCATCTTCGTCGTCATTAATATTTCCCATTACTTCTTCGGCTAGATCTGCAAAATCCATATCTTCGCCACTTATTGATTTCTCGTATAAATCTTTATCCCAAATCTCAACAATATTAACCGCAGATGAAAAAACCACATCTTTAGAAATACTTGCAAACGTTACCAAATCTTTTGGAACAAGCAATCTCCCTAGTGCATCAACCTCAACTACTTTAACACCAGCAGTAAACCTTCTAATGAAATCGTTGTTCTTTTTTACAAAGCGATTAAGCTTGTTGATTTTTTTCATCATCGCATCCCATTCTACCATCGGATACAATTCTAAACACGGCTGAAAAACAGAACGCTTCAAAACGAATCCGTCTTGAAGAGATGCCGTCAACTGCTTTTTTAAAGGGGCAGGCATCATTAGCCTTCCTTTAGCGTCGACTTTACACTCATATGTTCCAACAATTGTGTTCAAAAAAACTAGTTAACATGTTATACAGCAAAAATATAAAAAATATTACCACATTTTACCACTTTATACCACTTTGTTAATAAGTTTAACCACTTTACTACCACTTTTCGTAATCCGCATCCAATCAATACCTTAACTATTAATTAACAGATTCTTAAATCCGTTATTCATTCAAAAAAATAATGCGTTATTTTTCTTAAAAAATTGATTATAATGCAGATTTCTTAACATTTGAATATTTCATCAAATACGTGTTTAATTACTGATTTTTAACCAATTACAAATTCTACTCAAATTATCTAGTTAAAAAATGGCATCAAAAATTCATTTTTGTGTAATTAACCCTATATTTGTCGAAATTGAAATTGGCATTAGATTAGATGGACAAACACTATAAAAAAGAAGGCAAATACAGCTATTTTGAGGCTGGAGAAGGAACTCCGATCGTTATTCTGCATGGTTTAATGGGAGGTCTAAGTAACTTTGATGGTGTAGCACAATATTTCCCAACGAAAGGGTATAAAGTTGTTATCCCAGATTTGCCAATATACACCCAAAGCATTTTAAAAACGAACGTAAAAAGTTTTGCGAAATACGTAAAAGACTTTATCACTTTTAAAGGGTTTGACAAGGTTATTCTTCTAGGAAATTCTCTTGGAGGACACATCGCTTTGTACCACACAAAACTTTATCCTGAAAAAGTTGCAGGACTTGTAATTACTGGAAGTTCTGGACTTTACGAGAGCGCAATGGGAGACAGTTACCCAAGAAGAGGCGATTACGAATACATCAAAAAGAAAGCTGGAGAAGTTTTTTACGACCCAAAAATTGCCACTCCAGAAATCATTGATGATGTTTATGCAACTGCCAATGATCGCATCAAATTAATCAAAACTTTAACCATTGCTAAGAGTGCAATTCGCCATAATATGGCTAAAGATTTGCCGAAAATGGATGTTGAAACTTGTATTATTTGGGGCAAAAATGACTCTGTAACACCACCAAATGTAGCAGAAGAATTTAATAAGTTATTACCCAATTCAACTTTATACTGGATTGACAAATGCGGACACGCAGCAATGATGGAACACCCTCAGGAATTTAATGAAATTCTTGAAAAATGGCTTACTGAAAAGAATTTCTAGCCATTATAATTTATTTTTTAAGGAGGTTTTAAAACGAGAAGGACTATGAAAATTAACACCGCCGAATTTATTATCAGCAATTCTGACGCATCAAAATGTCCGAAGGATTTTTTGCCAGAATATGCTTTTATAGGAAGATCAAACGTAGGTAAGTCATCTTTGATCAACATGCTTACCAACAATAAAAACTTAGCTAAAACATCTGGGAGACCAGGGAAAACACAATTAATCAATCACTTTAAAATCAACAACAATTGGTTTTTGGTCGATTTACCGGGTTATGGTTATGCTAAAGTTTCAAAGAAAACAAAATCAGTTTTTCAGCAGTTCATTACTGATTATTTTGAAAACAGAGAACAATTAGTTTGTGCTTTTGTTTTGATTGATATTCGCCACGAAGCTCAAAATATCGACGTAGAATTTATGTCTTATATGGGCGAAAGCGAAATTCCATTCTGCATTATTTTTACTAAAGCAGATAAAATCAGTAAGACAAAAATAGATTCGCATATTGCAGCTTACAAAAAACAGATGTTTGCTAACAACTGGGCCGAAATGCCTCAATATTTTGTAACCTCATCTACAGAATCTACCGGAAAAGAAGAACTTTTGTCTTACATAGATCAAGTGAATCAAGAAGTTTTTAAAAATAACTCGGAATTTTAGAAAAGAAATTTCAATTTAAAAACTCATAATATTAAAATCCTAAATTTCAAGTCTAAAATTGGAATTTGGGATTTTTTTTATTGAAATTTCTCATTGATGTTTTTCTTTGTTTTTCTTCTAAAGTTTAAAGCTTTCCATTCTTTATAAATCAAAAATTGATATAGGATATAAAAAAGCGAATTGAAAAACCAAAAATCGAGCAGAAAAGGCTCTGTAAGTATCACCGAATCTGTATTTCCTGATAAAAAAATACCAGCACTGCTCGTTAAATAAATAATTAGTCCGTTGCAGAAATAGAAATAATTATGCTTATCAGTTTTTAAATTTGACACAATAAAATAGAACGCATAAAATAACAGCGGAATAGAAGTTATGGTTACTTCAACTAAATTAAATTCCCAATAAAGCGAAGGCCTGTTATAATATTGAAATCCTAAAAAAAGCAGTACTGAAACAAACACAATTATCATAATCTTCTTTAATCGTTTATTTGAAAAACTTTTATAAAAAAATAAGTTTAGCGTGATAAACTGAAAAAGGAAATAATAGTGCGAAAGGAAGAAATTAGAATTTGGATAAAGGAATCCGATAATATTGCAAAGTAATTCTACGCAAAACAAAAGAACCAAATAGGCGGTAATTATACGGTATAATATATCTCTGTTTTTGCAGGTCGTGTAAAACCGTATCGCATTAGCAAGCAGAAAAAACAATCCGACAAGGCTTACAAGAAAAGGAAACAACATATAATTTGTTTTACTCAGACAATGTACAAAATAAAAAACAAAAAAAATCCCAAACCCAATATTTAAGATTGGTATTTGGGATTTCGTTTATTTGAAATTTGACTATTTCGTAAGTTCTAATTTTTCTGCGAAGTAATCACAAAAATCTTTCATGGTATCAGACATTTTTTCGTCGTCTGTCGCACGTCTGAAAGTATCTGACATTGCCACTAAAGTCTGGTGAAAGAAAATCTTCATTTCGTCTACCGGCATATCTTTTGTCCACAAATCAATACGCATTGTTTCTTTTGCTTTACTATCCCAAATTGACAGCATTATCGCTTTTGCCTCTTCGGCTTGAACTCCACCATCTTGCGCACTCCATGTTAATTTTTCAGGAACGCGGTTTTCGTCCAATTCTATATTAAATTTAATCTCTGAGTTTATATTTGCCATTATTTCTTAGGTTTATATTTTGATTTTTCGAAGATTTCTTTTGGCTGAATTTTAAATAACTCTTCCAAAGAAACATCACTATTATTTTTCATGTAAGAACGTACCATCTGCCAGCCAATCCAAGCTCCCACTCGCCCTGGAGAATCGTTATCAATTTCTAAAAAGAATTTAGAGAAAGGTGCTGGAGCTATAAATCTTGCTCTCAATTTCGGGTCGTCGCTGTAAAGCATTTCATTTTCTATGAAATAACGCCACATATACGCTTCGTTTTCTTCGCACCATTTTATTTGTTCTGGAGTATACCCCATTTTTTCTGCATCTGTATATTCAGGAATCAGCAAATCTTTTGCGTAAAGCTGTTTCCCTTCAAAAACCATTTGAGCAACCAGACTCTTGTCCATAGAATTTGGAATATTTCGATATGAAAAACTAGAAACCACGTCTGGCATAATTTGTCTTTCTTCAAAATTCTCTTTTAAGTAATTTGGAAACTCATAAAACTTATGATTTTTTCCTAAATACAGTTCCAAAGCCACAACTACAAGACTATCCGCATAAATTGATTTTGCATTATAGTCCATTTCTCCAATAACAGTAATTACTTTTGGAATTTTTGTTTTAGGAAAATAATATTTTACGTGCTGAAAAAGCTCATTAAACTCTTTGCGAACAGGTTCAAAATTGCTGTATTTTTTCTGAACTTCATCATAAACTTCTCTCCAAATCGGATCATTCATTTTCTGAATCCAGATGTTATCATCGTTGCCAGGAAAGAAAAACGGATACTGCTTTTTTACTTTCGCAAGATCTTGCGGTTTGGTTTCAAAAAACACCTTATCAAATCGTTCTACTTTAATATCAACAGGAATTTCTTCTACTTCTTTTTCAACCTTACTTTTTTGGTTGCAAGACAAAAAAAACAGGCATAGAACCACTGCAAAGCGATATATTTTCATTTTATTTTAATTAGATTTGTGTTATCAGAATTTTAAGTAATTACATACTCAAAATAATTCTGCAAATATACATCCCTGCATCTTAAAACTTAAACTATTATGGCTAAAAAAAGCACAATTCAGACAGAAAAAGTAAATACGCACATTGTAGAGTGGTTAAAAAATTACGCTGCTAATGCAAAAGTAAATGGTTTTGTAATTGGAATCTCGGGAGGTGTAGATTCTGCAGTAACTTCAACTTTATGCGCACAAACAGGACTGAATGTTTTATGTGTAGAAATGCCGATTCATCAGGCAGAAAGCCAAGTTTCGAGAGGAAGAGAGCATATTGACCAACTAAAAAAACGTTTCTCAAATGTTTCTGATGTGAAGACAGATTTGACTGAAACTTTTGAATCTTTTAAAAGTGCTGTGCCTGTAACAGATGATGTGGCGAAAGTAAATTTAGCTTTAGCTAATACTCGTGCACGCATCAGAATGATTTCTTTATATTATTTAGCAGGAATTCACGGTCTACTTGTTGCTGGAACAGGAAACAAAGTTGAAGATTTTGGTGTAGGTTTTTACACAAAATATGGAGATGGCGGCGTAGATTTAAGTCCGATTGCTGATTTAATGAAATCTGACGTATATGCTTTGGGAGAATTTTTACAAATTCCGCAATCAATTTTAACAGCAGCACCTACTGATGGATTGTTTGGAGACAATCGTACAGATGAAGACCAATTAGGCGCAAGTTACGACGAATTAGAATGGGCGATGCTAGCTGCGGAGTCAGGAAAAACGGCATCTGACTTCGAGGGGAGAGAAAAATCTGTCTTTGAAATTTATAAACGACTAAACACCAACAACAAGCATAAAATGGATCCAATTCCGGTTTGTTTAATACCCAAAACGTTAAAATAATACATTTTAACATTCTCTGCTGGATATTACAGAATTTATTTATTAATTTTACAGTTCCAAAAACATGAACAATTCTAAAAAAGGTAAAAATTATGATTAAAGTATGTCTAGCAGACAATCATCCTGTTACGCACTTTGGCGTTAAGTCTTATTTTAAAGACCACGATCAAATTTCAATTGTTGCCAACGTAGGCAATTTTTCAATGGTTAGAGATATTCTTCAAACGAAGGAGATTGACATTTTAATTCTAGATTTAGAGTTAGAAGGTCTTTCAAGCATCTTTGAAATTAAATCTATCTTAAAAAATTTCCCAAAAACAAAAATTGTTATTTTCAGTGATCTTGCTGAGCAAATGTACGCTCCAAACGCAATTAAAGCAGGAGTTTCTGGGTATGTACACAAAACAGAAAAACTTGAAACATTAGGTCATTCTATTATTAAAGTACACGAAGGAAAAATTATCATCAACGAAACAGTACGTAAAAACATGGCACTTATTGCTAAACAAAGCAAAAGCGAACGTCTGTACAGAAAACTTTCTAACCGCGAAATCGAAGTTTTACGTTATTTAAGTGATGGTAAGAAAAACAACGAAATCTCTAAAATCTTAAATCTGAACGAAAAAACGATCAGTACTTACAAACTAAGATTATTGACTAAATTAAACGTTACTAATTTGGTTGACTTAGTTAATAAAGCTAAGACTTTAGAAATTATTTAATCAAAATCGAAAATCTTAACCTTTAAGAGAATCGAAAAACTTATAAAAACTCTATCTATTTTGATTTATCAAATTAGATAGAGTTTTTTCTTTTTTAGTGATAAGGCACTACTACTCTTCCTAATTTCTTCGAAAAGTTATTCAGCAATTTAGAATAATCGATAACCATACTCAAAACTTCTGAATTGTCTTCTTGCGGATCGGTTAAAAGAGAATTCTTCAATTCTGCAATAATTCCTGACACCAAGTACCAGCGCATAGAAAATATAGTCTCAGAAACATTTTGCTCGATTGTCTCACTTTTTTGTTTCGGAAAAATATTTTGTCCTTCCCAATTGTGAATAGTCAATCTTTCGTCTTCCATTAAAATATTGGTTACTTCCTGAGCAAATTCAGGCTCCAAATGCATCAGATATTTATCTAAACTAAATGTCTCATTTCGATTGTAGAAATCAATAATATTAGTGTAAATATTCTGGAATAAAACATTCGACAACTCTATCTCATCTTCCTGAAGACTTAAATATATTTTTTCGAATACTTTATATTGTCTTTTTTCTGAAACTTCTTTTACATTTCCTTCTTCATCTGCCTTCAAGAAAACATCTTCAAAATCTTCCACTACGCTTCCGTACAAAAGCAAAACCTCAATGACTTTCCTTTCGAAACCATATAAAATATCAATTTTTTGATTTTGCTCTTGCGGATAATTCCCCATATCACCAGGATAATCGTAACCTTCCGGCGGACCAGTTCTTGGATCTTCTGGATCTCCTCCTGAAAACGTACCTCCTTGCGGAGGCTGATTTCTAACTACTTCAAAAGGTCTTTGCTCCTGTTTCTGCTTTTTGTTAGCATCAGCAATATCTTTCTGAATCAGCTGCGCCAAAGTACTTGTTAAAACCTGCTCCGAAATATCCATGATTCGAGCACATTCCTGAATATAAACTTCACGCTGAATGCGGTCTGGTATTTTAGAAATACTCGTAACCATATCACGAATCAGATCGGCCTTTTTTATCGGATCGTTTTTAGCTTCGCCCATTAAAATCGAAGCCTTAAACTGAATAAAATCTTTACTATTGTTTTCTAGATAAGCAACTAAATCGTCATGAGAATTTTTACGCGCAAAACTGTCTGGATCTTCTCCTTGAGGAAAAGAACAAACACGAACGTTCATACCTTCTTCCAAAATCAAATCAATTCCTCGAATGGCCGCTCTTAAACCAGCCGCATCTCCATCAAAAAGAACGGTAATATTTCTAGTCAAACGATTGATCAAACGAATTTGATCTGGCGTTAAAGCTGTTCCCGACGATGCCACAACATTTTCGATTCCAGCTTGGCTAAACTGAATTACATCGGTATACCCTTCAACCAAATAACAATTGTTTTGTTTCGCTATAGATTGTTTTGCATGATAAATCCCGTAAAGGACTTTACTTTTATGGTAAATATCACTTTCTGGCGAGTTTAGGTATTTTGCCGCTTTTTTATCATTGGTTAAAATACGTCCTCCAAAACCTAAAACACGTCCCGACATACTTTGAATCGGAAACATTACACGTCCTTTAAATCTATCAAACGGACGGTCTTCTCTCGGAATTGTTAAACCTGTACTTTCTAAAAACTCTAATTTATATCCTTTTCCAAGGGCTTCTTTCGTCAAAGCATCCCAAGTTTCTGGAGAGTATCCTAAATTGAATTTTTTGATGGTTTCATTCGTAAATCCTCTTTCTTTAAAATACGATAAACCGATTGCTTTTCCTTCTTCAGAATTAACCAAAACATCCTGAAAATACTTAGCTGCAAATTCAGAAACCAAATACATACTTTCGCGAAGATCCGTGTTTGCTTTTTCGGCTTCAGTTTGTTCGGTTTCTTCAATTTCTATATTGTATTTTTTAGCTAAATATCGAATGGCTTCCGGATAAGTAAATTGCGAATGTTCCATTAAGAATTTAACCGAGTTTCCGCCTTTTCCAGTACTAAAATCTTTCCAAATTCCTTTTGCAGGCGACACCATAAACGAAGGCGAACGCTCATCTGAGAATGGACTCAGACCTTTAAAATTACTTCCTGCACGTTTTAAATTCACAAAATCGCCGATAACCTCCTCTACTCGAGCAGTTTCAAAAACAGAATCAATGGTGGCTTGTGAAATCAAAGTGTATTAAATTTTAAAAGTTGAGAGCTTGCAAAAATACGTAAATCTTGTTGGAATTTTTATCATTTTGAACCAAAAAAAGCACCTCTTTCGAGATGCCTTTTTTACTAACTAAACTTAATTTTCTTCTTAATTGAAATCGAAGCGAATACCTAATGAAATATTGTTCTCGTCTATCGCATTGTTCTTAAATATCGGATTTAAATCATATTTTAAATACAGGCTTGTTGCTTTATATCCTACATAAGTACTTAATCCGTAAATAAAATTATTTACATTATAATCGCCTTTTGTTTTTTGAGTGGTTTTATAATCATTGTCTTCAAATTTTAAAATCTGTTTCGATTTTACATTAATTCCTGCATATCCTCCAAATCCCATTCTGAATCCTTTATGTGTTCTGAAATAACTTTTCCCATCATGGTTTCCGTCTTTCGAAAAATCAAATTCTAAATGAACAGGAACCACCAAATAGACATTTCTAAAACGAGATTCTTTTAAGTGTATCGGATTTGTTACCAAATCTGTCTGATTGCCATTTACAACAAAACTGCGATTGTCTGTTGGACGAAGATTGTTATACATTAATGAAAGTCCATATTTAGCATGCAATAAATTGTTATCGTTTAGAATTCTAGAATTTAAAGTCAAACCCCACTCGTAAAAATGCGACCCGATAAAATCATAATTCAAATCCTGAAGTTTACCATCAACCATTGCACTATTCAAACCCATTGCAAAGACAAACTGAGAAGTTGTTCTTTTAGATTCTCTTCTTATCTTTTCATCTTGCCCTTCGTACACTTTCATTGCCGGAATTTTTATTTCAGTCTGATTTGGTCTGATTGAATCCTTACTGCCAATTAACAATACCGTCCCTCCTTTTTCTTGAGTATAATTTACCTTACCGTCTACTTTTTCTTGAACTAATTCTTGCAGTTTTTCTTGCTCAATTGCCACTCTGTTTTCGATGTTACGAGCTCTTTTTTCAGCAAAATCTTTTTTCTTTTTCTCTGCTTCTTCTCTAGAAATTGTTCCTTCGACTAACTGATTATTAACCTCATCAACTTCTTTTTTTAATGCTGTTTTTTCTTCATTAGTTATTTTTTCAATAGTAACCGCGATTGCTTTTGCTTTGCTCTCAAAAGTTTCTTGTCCCACCATTTTAGTGACAAATAAAAAAACTAGGAGGAATAGATAAATGGTAAAATTTTTCATGATTGTCTTTTTTTGATTGATTGATTGATGTTTTTCTTTATTTTTTGATATTTCGATTTTCCACAGCAACTTTAACTGTGTGATAGCTTTTATTGATCTTGGCTATCATTTTTTCTCTAAACGAAAGTTCCAATTCGCCGTCTACTTGATCCAATAAATTATTAGCATTTATTTTCACTTTAGGCTTTGGCTTAACTGCATTTTCTGCTAAAACTTTATTTTCAGCCGTTTCTAACAACTGATCGACATTTTCTTTTTTTGAAATTTCTGCAATTAAGTTCTGATTCTCTGCTGATTGTTTTTCTTGATTGTTTTTGATGATGATTGAAGACTCCGCTATTTGATTTTTTTCATTTTTAATAGTTTTATTTGAAATTTGTTCCGAGGCTTTGGGATTGCTTTTTTCTTGTTTTTTTGAAGATTCCACTGAAGATTTTTCAGCAATCGCAGTTTCTGTTTTTACTGAATTAACATCATTAATTACAGGTTCTGAAACCGATTCTTTTTGAGTTTCAGTTTCTTTCTCTACAATTACCGTTTCTGGTATTTTAACTGCATCTTTATTTTGATTGAAAAACAACGTTCCAACCAATAAAAACCCAATGAAACTGGCTGCGATAAACAACCATTTTCTTTTTGATTTTTTTGAATCCAATTTAATCGGTTTATTCTCTTCTGCTACACTCAACATCGCATCCAATCGATCCCAGGCTTTGTTGCTTGGTTCGATTTCGCGTTGATTTAGTTTTTCACGGAAATCCTTTTCAAAATTATTCGGTTCCATTATCTTGTTTTTTTAAAATTGTAATTTGTGTTTGCAGCATTTTTCTAGCATGCGATAATTGCGATTTTGATGTTCCTTCATTAATTCCCAACATCTTGGCAATTTCATTGTGTTTGTAGCCTTCAATCGCATATAAATTAAAAACCATTTTGTAGCCGTCTGGCAAGGCATCAATTAAATACTGAATCTGTTCTACTGTAAACTGGCTATCGATTTCATTAAAACTTTCTTCAACAAAAAATTCATCTTCTACAAATTTTACTTTTTTCTGAACTCGTAAATAAGAAATACATTCGTTAACCATAATTCGGCGGATCCAGCCTTCAAAACTTCCTTTGTGTTCAAACTTGCTTAAATTGGTAAACACTTTCATGAAAGCAGTTATCATTACATCTTCTGCCAACTGTATGTCCTTTATATATTGTCGGCATACGCTTAACATTTTAGAAGAAAACTTACTATAAATCTGCTGCTGTGCCTGACGATTGTTCTCGGCAGCCAGCTTTATGATTTTAGTTTCTTCTTGATGTAATGCTATAATTTTCATTAATAAGCTTTCGGTTTTGGTTTTAGAAACAGACTTCTATTAGCATAGACGATTGTCGATTTTAAATGGTTGCATGGGAAGTAAAAAAAATCCAAAAAATAAATTCCAAACTATAACACATAGATACAAATTATTGACTTACTGACACTTAATATCAGATTCGTTTATTTAGATTTTATAAAAAAACCTTGCTATAAAACTATTGCAAGGTTCATTAAAATAAAATATTCTTAAAAATAACAGTTTACGGACAAGTTTTACCAACCGCCGCCCCCGCCGCCTCCGCCACCTCCGCCGGAACTTCCTCCACCAGAGCTGCCGCTACTCCAACTACCGCTGCTTCCACTACTACCGCCGCTACTGGATGATGAACTAGAAGAACTCGATGATCTGGTAGGATTTGGATTTACAGCTGCAGAACTTATTGAATTTGAAAGGCCAGACAAAAACATTGTTGGTCGAACATAAAACGAATCGTCCCCCTGATACCATTCTGGATTATACTTTGCCTGCTCTAAAATCTCTTCAAATTGTTTTCCCCAAACTATTTCTACATTTAATGCTATTGCATAAGGAAACAATTTTTCAAACAATTGTGGTGTCAATTCAGGCGGATTCAGCATATTCATCCTATCTTTCTCCGCCGTTTCGAGATATAATCTGAATCCTTTTAATTTAGAGATTGCTTCTGAACCTTTTTCTGTATTTCTGCCTATACTCCATGCATAAAAGATATACATAAGAAAAACAAAAAATATTGTAACAATTTGCATATCGTTTAAAAAAGACATCGTAATTAAAAATATAAAGACACCTGGCAGCAAAACAAAAAATGATACAAATATTTTTAAAACAATCCATACTTGGTCGAAAGTCTTTTTCGAAAAGAGAAATGTTAATCCATAAATCACTATGATTAATCCGCAATAAAATATATAATTAATATATCCTTCAGTTTTAGAAAGCATTTCATAAAATAGTCCTGCACTTAAAAACACTAAAAAACCTACCCACTTTAAATTATTATTTTTTTCATACAAATTGTCCAAATCTATCTGTCTGGTTACATCTTGACTCCAATTCGAATATGCTTTTCCAAATATCCGATGATTTGAATCCTTAACTTTTATTTTCTTCTTTGAAAAGCTTCTTATAATCTCCGATTCTTCTCTACTTAAAGTCTTTAAATCTTTATTTAAAACCTCAATTTCATAATTATCTGCATTTGTAAGAACCCCATCTTCTAATACTGGACATATCCTAATAGCGCCTTTTACAGCAGTATTAATTAGAGATGCCATATATGTTTTTTCTTTGATTTTCTTATGATAAACATAACCTACAATTGCAGGCGACCAATTGAAAGGAGGTACGAATTCAGGTATTATTGTTTTTTTGGCAGGCTCTTTTCCATGTTTTTTCCAACTTAAAAAAAAGAAAATAAGCATCCCAAGTACAAAAAGAACAGACCATAAGTACTCTTTTACCAGTTTATAATAAGATTCCAATTTCTGTAGCAAAGTTGGAGAATCAACAACTCCTTTTGGAAATGAAGCTGCAACAGTAAGTCCTTCGTTAGATCTAAGATTGCTTGCAGAGAAAGTCACAATTGTATTTTTCGAATTTAAAGAGCTCGTACAGTTTGACCTTGTTGATCCTGCGGTGCCTGTATAACAATGCAAATTTTGGAACCGATTATTTTCTGATGGCAGAGAGATTTGACAAGTTGCATTATCAATAGGAAAATACCATCTATTTCCTGTTACGTTCCAGTACAGCTCATCATAATCATCAAAATACCCAATTTGAAAAGGCACACTGTAACTAATTTCATATTGATAAACCCCTTGTTCTAAAACAACATTTTTGCTCCCAATATAAATTTTCCAGTCGTATTTGCTTCTTTCTGTAAAATATTGTTCTTCTTTTCCATCTTTTTTAATGGAACTTATCGAATATTCTACATCAATCTGGTTGCCATTTTTATCTTCTCGGGTTAATGGCAACACCCTCAGCAAACCATGTCTAAACTCATTTCCTTCAGCTTTTATGGTAATGTTCTCGACAACCTGAATGGTTCCTGATTTTTCGATTTGAACTTTAACGTCAAAATCTAAAATTCGCTCCTGCGCCTGAATCTGATAAAATAAAACAGAAAATAATACTAAAAATACTTTTTTTAGAGACATATTCGTAAACGATTTAAAACTGAACTTTAGGTAATTCTCTTTGATTTTGCTCTTCTAACTCGAGGTAATCTTTTTTTGGAAAACCAAAGATTCCAGCAATCAGATTACCTGGAAAAGATTCAACTGCAATATTATATTCTCTTACTGTCCCGTTATAATATCTTTTTGAACGTTCTATTTCAGTTTCTATTTCTCCTAAATCAGACTGGAGATCTAAAAAATTAGTATTTGCTTTTAGGTCAGGATAGTTTTCTGCCAATGCAAAAACTGATCCCACTGCATTATTAAGCCGTTGATTCAGTTTTAATTTTTCATCTGAATTATTAGTATTCAAAGCCTGATTACGAAGGTTTACAATAGACCTGAGTGTTTCCTTTTCATGTTCCATATACCCTTTTACAGTTTCTAAAAGATTAGGAATCAGATCGAATCGCTTTTTTAAGATAATATCGATGCCACTAAACGCTTCTTCTACACGATTTCTTTTGGAAACAAAACCGTTGTAAAGCACAATAAAGAAAATGATAATTAGTAGAAAAGAAACGGTAATAATTATGGTGGTCATATTTTAGAATTAAATTCGGAGCCCAAATTTAACAATAAAAATATTAATAAATCAACAGAATTATTTCTTTCTCTCAATAACGTAATTCACCATCAAAGTCAAAGCGTCTTTGTATTCTGAATCGGCAAAGTTTTGAAGTAAAGCAAGTGCTTCCTGCTGGAATTCGACCATTTTGTTTTCGGCGTAAGCCAAACCATTATTATTTTTTACAAAGGCAATAACTTCTTTTACGCGTTTTTTGTCTTTGTTGTGGTTTTTGATAGAGTTTATCAGCCACTTTTTTTCTTGTGGAGTACAAGTATTTAAAACGTGAATTAAAGGCAAAGTCATTTTTTGCTCTTTAATATCTATTCCCGTTGGTTTTCCGATTGCTTCGTCACTATAATCGAATAAATCGTCTTTGATTTGAAAAGCCATTCCGATCAATTCGCCAAACTTACGCATGTTTTCAACTTGCGTATCATCTTCGATTACGGCTTTCGCGCCAAGCGCACAACATGCAGCAATAAGCGTTGCCGTTTTCTTTCTAATGATTTCGTAGTAAACGTCTTCAGTAATATCAAGTCTTCTTGCTTTTTCTATTTGAAGCAATTCTCCTTCGCTCATTTCGCGAACAGCTACAGAAATAATTCTCAACAAATCGAAATCGCCATTATCAATAGAAAGCAACAAACCTTTAGACAATAAATAATCACCAACCAAAACAGCGATTTTATTTTTCCAAAGTGCATTGATTGAGAAAAATCCGCGGCGACGATTACTATCGTCTACAACATCATCGTGAACTAAAGTTGCGGTATGAATTAATTCAATTACAGAAGCTCCGCGATAGGTTCTTTCGTTGACAGTACCGCCAGAAACCATTTTTGCAGTAAGAAAAACAAACATCGGACGCATTTGTTTTCCTTTGCGGTTTACAATATAATATGTGATTCGGTTTAGCAACGCAACCTTAGAAGTCATCGACTCATGGAACTTTTTTTCGAAAAGTTCCATCTCGTTAAAAATGGGCTGCTTTATTTGAGACGTAATATTCATTTAATCACCAAATATACTATTTTAAATAAAAATACGTTGTGTATTTTAGGTTAGGATTTAAATAATTTATGCCTTAGCCTGAAAAAAATCTCCAAAAATGCTCTAACTAATACTGATTTGAATTCATTAACTTAAAAGAACAACCTAAACTATTTTATTTATGAAAACAAAACTTTTATTAATTAGCACATGTATTACTGTGTCTTTTTTCATCAGCTGTAATTCTGATGAAAAAACAAATGATGGATCGGGAGCGGCGATTACCAACGATGAGATTATAACCAACTCTAAAATCGATGCTTCTGTTGAGGATGTTACTAATATTGCTGAAGATCAATTTAGCTCTCAGCTTAACATAAATTCAAAACCAAGCGGACAAATAAAAAATTTTCTTCCTAGCTGTGCCACAATTACTACGGTTTTAACCAACAATACTTGGACAAAAACAGTAGATTTTGGTGTTGAAGGCTGTACTCTTAATAACGGAAATACAGTAAAAGGTAAAATGGTTGTTTCTTTTTCAAACGATTTTACTTCTTCTACACAAACCATTAGCTATACTTTTGAAGGATTTTATCATAATGGTAAAGAAATTCAGGGAAGCAAAAGTATTGTGAGAACTATTAAAGAAACGAATTTATTAGTAACACCACACCCTGTTTCTACAGCTTCTATAGATTTGACTGTTAAGTTTGATGACGGAAAAATTTATTCAAGAAAAGGAACTTTGATAAAAGAAATGACTTCTGGTTACGACACGTGGTTCGATTGGGATGATAATGTGTTTGTTGTTACCGGAAGCGGTTCTACAACTTTTCCTAATGGAGATACTTTCTCTGCAGAAATTACAACTCCTCTTGAGTTTAATGCGGCTTGCAGAAAATCTATCGCTGTAAAAGGAATTGTTTCAATAACTAAAAATGGCGCTACAGCAACTATCGATTATGGTAGCGGAGAATGCGATACTCTTGTAAAAGTAACAAAAGACGGAGTTACAGAAGAAGTAGATTTGAAAAAATAAAGCATCCTTTTTGTCCAGAAAAAAAGCATTAAAAACGAGAAATCTCTTGTCTTTAATGCTTTTTTGTTTTATGATTTAAAGGATTATCCTTCTTTGTTGGCTAATTGTCCGCAGGCAGCGTCGATATCTTTTCCTCGGCTTCTTCTCACTTTTACCACTACTCCGATATTTTCTAGCGCTTTTATGTAAGCCATAATCGATTCTTCTGAAGCTTGCTGGAATTCTCCATCATCAATTGGATTGTATTCAATTAAATTGACTTTGCAAGGCACATATTTACAGAATTTAACCAAGGCATCAACCGAAGCTTTATCGTCGTTGATTCCTTTCCAAACTACATATTCGTACGAGATTTTGCTTTTTGTTTTTCTGTACCAATATTCTAGAGCTTCTCTTAAATCTTTTAAAGGAAAGTTTTTACTGAAAGGCATAATGCGTGCGCGAGTTTCGTCTATAGCGGAGTGCAGAGAAACCGCCAGCTTAAACTTCACATCATCATCGGCCATTTTTTTGATCATTTTAGGAATTCCTGAAGTCGAAACCATGATTCGTTTTGGAGACATTCCTAAACCTTCTTCTGAAGTAATCATGTCGATTGCTTTAATGACATTATTATAATTCATTAAAGGTTCTCCCATTCCCATAAAAACAATATTCGAAAGCGGATGATTATAATACAATCGGCTTTCTTTATCGATAGCTAGAACTTGATCGTAAATTTCACCTGGTTCTAGATTACGCATTCTTTTTAATCTTGCTGTTGCGCAGAAATTACAATCTAAACTACAACCAACCTGACTAGAAACACAAGCCGTAGTTCTAGTTTCTGTCGGAATTAAAACAGATTCTACTACAAGTCCGTCATGAAGTCTCACGGCGTTTTTTACTGTTCCGTCGCTACTTTTTTGCATTGTATCAACCTTAATATGATTGATAACAAAGTTGTTTTCAAGCATAGACCTTGTAGCTTTTGCCACATTTGTCATGTCTTCAAAACTGTGAGCGCCTTTGCTCCATAACCATTCGTAAACCTGATTTCCGCGAAAAGCTTTGTCTCCATTTTCAACAAAAAAATCGCGAAGCTGATCTTTTGATAAGGCTCGTATGTCTTTTTTCTCCATTTGCATGCTGCAAAGTTAATTTATTTCCACTGTTTTCTAAAACTTAAAGCACTTTCTGGTCTTTTTTCTTGATTTCTTCCTCAAAAAATAACCTTAAAAAGCGACACGAGATATTTTCAACCAAAAAAACACAATAAACTAATAAGCAATTACTTACACTTTATTTTCTTTTCCTTAAAGATAAAATCTGACTGATAATAAGCCATTCTCTTCTATACTATAACAATTTAATAAAACTTTAGCCATGATTTTTATCATTCCTTTTTGTTCGCGCGCGCGATAATTTTGGTCTAAGAAATAAGGATAGCTTTTAATTCTCAACCACTAACTGAATTTAAATCTTCCTTATTTGAATGATTAACCTATACTTTATCAACATGAAAACAATTCTATCATTTTTACTGACAGTAATTTTTACAACTATGGCATTACAGGCAAATGCTCAAAAAAATTATAGCGTAGCAGCAAACTCAACTTTTGAAGTAGCAGGAACTTCTACAGTACACGACTGGGTAATGAAATCTACAGAGGGAACAGGAATGGCCAATTTAATTGTTAAGGATTCTAAACTTTCTAGTATAAATAGTTTAAGAATTTCATTATTAGCTGAAAGTTTAAAAAGCTACAAAACTAGTATGGACCAAGTAGCTTATGAAGCTTTGGATACCGAAACTCATAAACACATTGAATACGTTTTAAAATCTGCTGAAAAAATAGATGACAACACTTGGAATCTAACGGGAGTTTACACTATTGCAGGAGTAAGCAAAGAATATAAAACTCAGGTAAAAGTAACTGCCAACAAAGGAAGCATTATTCTTCAAGGTTCTAACCAAATTACTTTTGGCGATTTTGAAATGACACCGCCTAAAGCTGCTCTTGGAGTTGTAAAAGCTGGAAAAGATTTAACGCTAATCTTCAATATCATTTTAAGTTAAAGAACTTCTGTGTAATGTTAAAAATAACATTCTTTTAAAAGTTTCTGATATTCAAGCAAATGTTAAAATTATCAATTTAATAAAATTCGACTCCCAGTTTACTGATTTCGCAAAAAATGAAAACGTTGTAGTTATTAAATACCAATTTAATAAAATTTTAACAATGATTTTTATCATGTACCAAGCTGGTTTATAAGTAGATCTTTGATACAAGTTAAAAGTAAACAATAAATACTTAGAGATAGAATTGGCCGAGTTTATCTATTTTTTTTAATCAAAATCACAATTAAAATGAAAACCCATAAAATTAAATTATTCGCCCTTGTTTTTGCAATTTTCGGAATTACGTCACTTGCGACAGCACAAAAATCATACACTTTAGACAACAAATCAACTTTTTCTGTAGCTGGTACATCTACACTTCACGACTGGGAGATGAAATCGGGTTCTGGAACAGGAACTGCCTCTTTAAACATTGCTAACGGAAAGCTAACGGACATAGAAGCGTTGACAGTAACTCTTTTAGCGGAAAGCGTAAAAAGCGAGAAAAAAAGCATGGATAAAGTGGCTTACGAAACCCTAAAAACAGATAAAAACAAACAAATTAAATATGTTCTGAAATCTGCTGAAAAAGTAAACGAAACAACTTGGGAATTAACTGGAACTTATACCATTGCCGGAGTTAGCAAAGTTTACAAAACTTCTGTAAAAACAACGGTTACAAAAGATGGTTTAAATCTTCAGGGATCTAACAAAATCACTTTTGCAGATTTCGGAATGAAATCTCCAACAGCAATGCTTGGAACAATAAAAACAGGTCAAGACCTAACTATAAAATTTAATTTAACCTTTAATTTATAAGCCATGAAGAAGATTTATATCCTATTTATTACAGTAATTAGCACATTTACAGTTCAGGCACAAGTTAGCTTTGGAAATATGCAAAACCAAATCTCTCGAGGGAAAGACGGTATCAACGTTTTCGACGTTCAAAAAGATGATAGAGAATTTAAAGGTTTAAGCATTGACCTTGGTGGAGCTTTCAACATGGATTTTCAAGCAACAAATTCATTCAACGACCAGCCTGCTAATTCTACCACGACTACAACTAATGGAGGTACAACGACCGTTAGAACCATTACTGGATATCGTTTAATGAATACTGAAAACAATTTTACTCTTCCTGGAGCTGACCTATACCTTGGTGCTCAATTATTTGACGGTGTACGAGTAAATTTAGATGTTTATTTGGCATCAAGACACCACAATGATGCTTATGTAAAAGGAGGTTATTTACAAATTGACAAGTTAGACTTCATTAAAAAAGACTTCTTGGCAGATGTAATGAAATATGCTACCATTAAAATTGGACAAATGGAGAACAATTTTGGTGATGCTCACTTTAGAGGTTCAGATAATGGTAATACAATCAGAAATGCGTTTGTTGGAAATAACATCATGTATTCTTTCACCACAGAAATGGGTATGGAGGTTTACTACAACCGAAGCGGATGGGTAAGCATGTTGGGTGTTACAAATGGTAATTTAAATCAGAGTAATGAAGAAGTTTTTTACACTACTGGTCCAAACACCAATACAACACATAGTCCTTCAATCTTAGCTAAATTCGGTTATGACAAACAGGTTTCTCCAGATTTAAGAATAAGACTTACTGGTTCTTACTATCATAATGCGAATCTTGGTAATGCAAACATTTACTCTGCTAATAGATCAGGATTTGGTTATTGGGGAATATTGAATAATAACGCTTACACCAATACCGTTACTCGAACTGATGCTAACGGAAATGTTACCATAACGAATACAGATGTTCCTACTAGTTTCAGTAAGACTTCTACTCCAGAGGCAACGTTCAACCCTAATTTTAAAAACTGGGCTACGACATACATGATTAACCCTTTTGTAAAATACAAAGGACTTGAATTCTTCGGAACTATCGAATTAGCTTCAGGAGGAGATAAAGCTGGAACTGATGACAAACGTACAGCAAATCAATATGCAACAGAGCTTATTTACAGATTTGGAAAAACAGAACAATTCTATCTAGGAGGAAAATACAATACAGTATCTGGAAAATTATCTAATGCTGATGCGAAAGAAGTTACCGTAGATAAATTTGAAGCAAGTGCTGGTTGGTTTATGACTAAAAACATCTTAGCTAAATTAAACTACGTTAATCAAAACTATAAAAATTACTCACAATTTGTGGGAAATCCTGCAACTGGGAATGCTAACAACTTTTATGGAGGAAAATTTAATGGTTTAGTATTCGAAGCAGTAATTGCATTCTAATATGAAAAAAAATGAAAACAAGATTTTCAATATTGATTATGGGTTTAGCAATGTTCTTTTTACTAGGAAGTGCTAAACCCACTTTTTTTCCAGAAGATACGGCTGTGGTAATAAATAAAATAAAAATAGAAATCACAGGTCTATCAACTGTGGGCAAATACAATTGCTCTAATACTTTCCCTATAAAAGATACCGTCTTTGTAAATTCAGTCAAAAAAAACACATTTAATACCGAAATAAAAATGTCAAACTTTGATTGTGGCAATAAAGTCATGACCAAAGATTTACAGGGAACTGTAAAGGTTAAAAAATTTCCGAATAGTACGGTTTCTATTAGCGATATAAAACCTTCGGGGAAAAATTACAAATGCAGACTAAACTTTTATATCACTGATAAAACACTTAAATACAAAGATTTCATCTTATACAATACTGACGATAAAATTCAAGGAACTCTAAGTTTGAAATTTTCTGATATTGAACTAGAAGCTCCAGTAAAGATGGCGGGTTTAATTAAAGTTAAAGACGATATTGTAATTAATTTCAGCTTATATAAAAACTAATTTTCCGCATTAAAAAAAATAAACAGCAACAACACAAAAATCAAAATTTGGCACAAGAATTGTTTTGCTCTCAAAAGAAAACATAATCTTACAAAGAGCTCAATCATTTTAAAATTTGTAACTTTATTTTTCAGCCATTTAACCTTTAAGTTTTATCAACCTAAAAAAATTAAATTATGAAAAAACAGATTTTGAGTTTAGCTGTAATTGCTTTATTAGCATTCGCTGTTCAATCATGTGAGAAAAAAGAGAAAACTGCAGAAGACGAATTAACTCTTGGAAACAAAGTGGATACTCTTACTTCTGATATCGAAGAAGTAAAAGACACTGTAGTAAACAAAGCTGAAAACGCTGCTGCAAAAGCAAAAGATGCTACAGAAAATGCGGCTAACGATGTAAAAGATGCAACTAAAAAAGCAGCAAATGACGTTGAAAATGCAGCCAAAAAAACAGCAAATGATGTAAAAGACGCAACTAAAAAAGCAGCAAATGACGTTGAAAATGCTGCCAAAGCCGCTAAAGACGGAACTGTAAAAACTGCTAAAGATGTAGATGCAGCTTTGAAAAAATAAATTTCATCTAAATCTAAACAGAAACCATTCGCAAAACGAATGGTTTTTTTATGCCCAATACTAAGGGTATATTTTTGTATTTTTGTAGCTAAATTACAAGATACTACAACATGCATTTTATATCTCAAGAATTAGAAGATTATATCGAACAGCATTCTGAAAAAGAACCAGAATTGTTGGCAAAACTCAATAAAGAAACCTACCAAAAAATACTTTTACCAAGAATGCTAAGCGGTCATTTTCAAGGCCGTGTTTTAAGTATGCTTTCTAAATTGATTCGTCCTGTAAATATTCTTGAAATCGGAACTTATACTGGCTATGCTGCTTTATGTTTATGCGAAGGAATGCAGGAAAACGGTCAATTACACACCATTGATATTAAAGAAGAGTTGGTCGATTTTCAGCGAAAATATTTTGATATGTCTCCTTGGGGAAAACAAATTTTTCAGCATTTAGGTGAAGCTGTAAACATTATTCCAGATTTAGATGTAAAATTTGATTTGGTTTTTATTGATGCTGATAAAGAAAACTATTTGAATTACTGGGAAATGATTGTTCCAAAAATGAATAAAGGCGGTATCATTTTATCTGATAACGTTCTTTGGAGTGGAAAAATTCTAGAACCAGTTCACCCAAACGATGTAAGCACAAAAGTACTTTTAGAATATAATCAGCTTTTAAAAGATGATCCTCGAGTTGAAACGGTTTTATTGCCAATTCGTGATGGATTGACGGTTTCGAGAGTATTATAGATTTTTGAGATTCTAAGTTGCTAAGGCGCTAAGATTCTAAGTTTTTCTTTTTAAAAGCAATTAAAATGACTTATTTAAATCAGATTGATACTGAAGGTTTTTCAATTATAAATAATGTTTTTACAGAAAATGAAATTGAGAATATAATTTCATTGATTGAAAACAAAACTGCAAATAATCAAGAAAATGCGACTTTCAGAAAGTCTCAAGATTTATTTGCTATTAGACAATTTCATAAAGAAATTCCAGAAACTCTTCCTTTTGTTTTTAATAAAAATCTGCAGGAAATTATAAAATCTACTTTTGGAGAAGGCTTTTTTATAACCAAATCAATCTATTTTGATAAACCTGAAAAATCGAATTGGTTTGTGGCTTATCATCAGGATTTAACGATTTCTGTTGATCAGAAGATTGAAGTAGAAAATTTCGAAAATTGGACCGTAAAACAAAATCAATTTGCAGTTCAACCTCCAACAGAAATATTAGAGAATAATTTCACAATGAGAATTCATATTGACAAAACTACTAAAGACAATGGCGCTTTAAAAGTGATTAATAATTCACATTCAAAAGGAATTTTGAGAATTGAAAATCTTGATTTTGAAACTGAAAAAGAAACAATCTGTGAAGTCGAAAAAGGTGGCATCATGATTATGAAACCTTTATTATTTCATGCATCAAACAAAACGACAAACAACGAACGCAGAAGAGTAATCCATATTGAATTTAGCAGACAACAACTCCCTAATGGCTTAGAATGGAGCGAAAAAACAATTCTAAATTAGTTTTTTTAAAGATGCTAAGGTTCTGAGATACTAAGATTCTAAGTTTTTTGAACTGAATTAAAATATATTTTGAGTTTCTTCAGCTTTAGCTGAAGGTTATTAAAAGCTTAAAAAGAAAAGGCTTTAGCCGAAATACATTTGTATTTTGACTAAAGCCTTTTAGTATTATAAAGGAAAAACTTAGAATCTTAGTATCTTAGTATCTTTAAAATTTATCCTGGAAAGTATTGCGGTTTCAGTTTTCGATACACTAAATAAATAAGTGATCCGAAAAGCGCTCCGAAGAAATATCCAGCAAGGATATCACCTGGAAAATGCAATCCTAAATAAATTCGGCTGTAAGCAAAAATTAAAGGCCAAAGGAATAAAAATCCGAAATATTTAAAGTGGCGTTTTAAAACTAAGAATAAAAATGTTGCCACTGCCATAGTATTTGCCGCATGTCCAGAGAAAAAACTAAAAGATTTTCTAACCTGAACCACTCTAATGATTGAATTAACCTCAGGATCATTACAAGGACGCAAACGCTGAAAAGTATGTTTGAATAAATTACAAGTCTGATCTGTAAAAGCAATCAGAATGGCTATAAAAAGCAATAAATACAGAGTTTGTTTTCCTCCTATTTTTTTATAAATAAGATAGAATAGAAATAAGAAAAATGGCGTCCAATACAATTGATTGGTAATGATAAGCCATAATTTATCGTATGTTTCAGAACCTAATCCGTTAAGAAAGATTAAAAGTTCTTTATCTAATTCCTGTATTTTTTCAAGCATATTACATTTGGCGTTTTATAGGTCCAGAAAGGGTATCAATGTCTTCTTTTACTTTTTCGATTTCAGTTGCAGTATCTCCTAAAAGATTTCCTGTATCTCCAAGTAAATTAGATTTTGCATTATTAATTTCTGCATTAATATTTCCAGTAATATCATTCAAAGATTTTGCATCAAGGCCATTAGCCTCTGCTCCTTTTTGAATTTCACTTTTAATATCATTAGTTGCATTTTTTAATTGAGCCATAGCTTTCCCCATTGTACGAGCAATTTCTGGCACTTTATCAGAACCAAAAAGCATTAGCACTATAAACAGTATGAAAACTAGTTCTCCTCCTCCTATACCAAACATAACTTTTATTTTTGTTGTCGCAAAGATATTAAACTTTTCAGCTTAGAGTTTTAAAATTAACTTAAAAAGTCCTTTAAAATACATTTCCTAAAAAGAAAAAAGTTCATCAAGCTTTTAAACCTGATGAACTTTTCATTCTATTTTTATTTTATTTAGTCAAATTTTGACTTTGTTTCTACTTTTGGCCAAGAGTTATTTGTCACATCAATATCTGCCGTTAGCAATTGCGGGTCAATTTGAATGCTTTTAATTGCTTTTGTAGTAGCGTAAACTTTTTTAGCGGTTTCATTACTTTTTCTCCAGATTTGCGCTGGATATTTGTAATTGTCTTTAGAACCGTCTTCGTAAGTTATCTCTACTAAAATAGGCATAATCATTCCTCCTGGTTTATTAAATTCTACTTCGTAGAAATATTTAGGAGATTTAATAGAAGCTTTTTCTTCAGCAGTGAAAGTCTGATCTACATAATCTGCCAAAGGTTTGAAATCTTCTACTTTTAAAGCTTTTTTCTTAGAACTGTTAACCTCTGCATTATCTCCAGCAACTAAGTAAACAAAAGGTCCTTTATCATATCCAAAACGCCCTTTTCTTACTTTAATATCTTTAATATCTGCAGTTGGAGTATCTGAAACGTAGTATTGTTTCACATCTTTAATTCCGATATCAACGAAATCTGTTGAGTAGAACCAACCTCTCCAGAACCAATCCAAATCTACTGCAGAAGCATCTTCCATTGTTCTAAAGAAATCTTCTGGAGTTGGGTGCTTAAATTTCCATCTGTTTGCATATGTTCTGAATGCGTGATCGAATAATTCTCTTCCCATAACTACTTCTCTTAGAATATTAAGACCTGTAGCTGGTTTTCCGTAAGCGTTATTTCCAAATTGATGAATTGTCTCAGAGTTTGACATAATTGGCTCTAAGAACTTTTGATCACCACTCATGTAAGGAACAATATTTTTTGCTGGCCCTCTTCTTGAAGGGAAATTTGAATCTAATTCTTGCTCAGCTAGATATTCTAAAAATGAATTCAAACCTTCATCCATCCAAGTCCATTGGCGCTCATCTGAATTTACAATCATCGGGAAGAAAGTGTGCCCAACTTCGTGGATAACAACACCAATCATACCGTTTTTAATTTCTTTGCTTGTCACTCCGTTTTCGTCAGGACGACCAAAGTTCCAGCAAATCATTGGATATTCCATACCTTGATCTTCAGCAGAAACTGAAACTGCTTTTGGATAAGGATAATCAAAAGTATGTGCAGAATAGCTTTTTAAAGTATGAGCAACAACCATTGTAGAAGTTTCTCCCCAAAGTGGATTTGCTTCTTTTGGATAAACAGATTCTGCCATAACAACTCTGTTTCCAATTTTTACCGCCATTGCATCGTAAATGAATTTTCTAGAAGAAGCAATTCCGAAATCGCGAACATTTTTAGCACTGAATTTCCAAGTTTTCTTCTTTTCAGAGAAACCTTTTTCTGCCGCTTCTGCTTCAGCCTGAGTTACAATAACAACAGGTTTGTCAAATGATTTTTGAGCTTGCTCGTATCTTTTTACCTGTTCAGCAGTAAATACTTCGTTTCTGTTCGTTAATTCTCCTGTCGCATCGATAACGTGATCTGCAGGAACTGTAATGTTTACGTCAAAGTTTCCGAAAGGAAGAGCAAACTCTCCGCTTCCCCAGAATTGCATATTTTGCCATCCTTCAACATCGTTGTAAACCGCCATTCTAGGGTAGAATTGTGCAATTACATATAATTTATTTCCGTCTTTCTCGAATAATTCATATCCAGAACGACCTCCTTCTTTTCTGTAGTTATTGATGTTGTACCACCATTTGATTGAAAAAGAAATTTTTTCTCCAGGTTTTAAAGGCGAAGTCAAATTAATACGCATCATTGTTTCATTGATCGTATAAGACATTGCGCTTCCTTTTACATCTTTAACTTGCTCGATATTAAAACCGCGCTCTAAATCTTTTTTCAAATATTTAGTAGAAAAACCATCCAATGGAAGAACTTGACTGATCTTATCACTTTCTGCCAATGCGCTTTGTGTATTAGCTTTTGCCTGATTTTGATCTAGTTGTACCCATAAATATTCCAGACTGTCTGGCGAATTATTTGTGTAGGTAATAGTTTCAGATCCGCTTAATTTTGAATTTTTATCATCCAATTCAATATCAATTTTGTAATCTGCTTGTTGTTGGTAATAAGCAGGTCCTGGAGCCCCAGAAGCTGTACGAAACATATTTGGAGTCGCCAGCAAATCATACATTTGGCTAAACTTATTCGTATCGTACTTTCCCTGTTGTCTAGTGGGTGTGGTTGTTGCTTTATCCTGCGCCACTAACATTGCAGGAAAAAGTAATAATAATGAAAGTTTTTTCATAAAATTTTAATGGTAATTTCTTTAGGCTGTGAAAATAGTAATTAAAACATTAATTTTATCCATACATTAATATTTTAACAATTCTTTCCTTGAAGATTCTGTAAAAAGAACACTTCTTTTGGTGTCAAATGCTGAAATATGTGTAATGTTTTGCTGTTCTGAATTCCAATCTACCAAAATTGTATTTGAAATCTCTAGGGTTTTGAATTTATCTATATCCTTAATTCTTGAATAACAAACCAAAACATCATCAGCTTCGACTTCTTTCGACAAAAAAGTTATCGCTTTCGACTGCCCATTTACTTTAATTAAAAAATGCTCTGATAAATATTTTTTTAATAATTCAACATCTGCCGGGGTTTCCTTGCTTGTACCAACAAACGTTTTTTTGTGATACTTTTTCTCCATTGCATTATTCAAATCATCAATAAAAATGCGGGAAGTAATTTGCAGCATCTTCTTTTCTGCAGCATAATTTACTTGAAAAACACCCACATAAAATTTATGAAAAACAAATGCTGAAGACAATACAAACAAAATTCCCAGCAAAGGGTAAACTAACTTTTTTTTCATTTTTGAGTAGCCTCAGCTTTCTTAAATTCTTTATTCTTATTAATCATAAAGTCCATTAACTGGAATTTCTGATCTGGATCTACTAATTGCTTAGAATGCGGATCGTTTGAGCAGTACATCAGGAAAAGCTCAATTTCGTCGTCTTTAAGATTAAGTGTTTTAGAATAAAAATCTTTTGTAAAATTATCTTTAGCATATTCTACAAAAGCAATATCTGTAACTTCTTCCTCTCTCACTTCGTCTTTTTTACTCAAAAGTTTTTTGACATCTTTAAAAATTCGAACAAAATCGGTTCCGTATTTTATAGTCTGATCCGACATCATGGCATTGTTTTTTGCAGTAGATTGCTTATCGTCTTCAAACTGCATATCCACATATTTCTGCGAACCACCTTGCATCGACTTTACTTTTAAATCTTTATGAACGACAACTTCTTTAAGCTGATTGTTAACCAAATCCAATTTTACTTTTAAAAGAATCTGAGCACAATCTTGTTCTGTTAAAACTATTTTTTTTGATTGAAATGTCAGACCAGAGAACAACAAAGTGTCTTTTGGCTGTGCAGCAATATCAAACAAACCACCAGGACCAATAAATGTCCGAACATTAGCATTGATATTCATTACATAACCACTTTCTATGGCTAAAAAATCATTTATAACCTGACCGTGTAATGGTTTCCTAAAACCGTTTTGTCCTAATACAAATTGACAAAATAAGCAGACAACGAGTACTCCTAATTTATTTTTCATTTTCGAGAATTGTTAGATATTTTCTTGCTAGATCTGTGATTAAAAACATACTCATTGTTTTGTTTTTAGTATTCAAAGATACAGCAAATTCAGCATCATCTACACAAAATAATTGAAATCCTTTTATATCATCTACCGGAATTTTCAATCGGTTTGTATAATAATTCTCGTCGAAAAGATATTCGAGTTTTCTAAAAAGGACTTCTTTTTTCTCTACATTAACTTCTTTTTTCAGCATCGCTGTTCGTCCCGAAATTTTATTCAACAGCTTATCAATCGATGTTGAAGTAGCTGTATAAACCTTTCGCTCTGCAGGCGTATATTTTTTTTGACCGTATGGAATTATTCCTAGATTCTCAGCTGTTATATTGGCATTTTCATTGACAACAACCTCTTTTAATTCCACTTCTTTAGCGGTCATTTTTATAACTAAAGAATTAACAGTCAAATCTTCTGCAGTTATTCGACGTTTAACGGGATCTAAGTTTACAGCAGAAAAAACCAAAACATCTCCTTCTCGTACAGCAATCGAAAAATTACCATCAGAATCTGAAACCGTAGCAACTTGCGTGGCATTATTTATAATATTAACACCTTCAACTGAAGTCGATTGCTCCTGCACTTTCCCTACCAACAACTTCACATCAGTTTTTTGCCCAAAACCAATCTGAACAAAAAAAAGAAAAACAAAAATTGATATAATCCTACTTACCCTCACCAGCAATCATTTCTTTATACTTTACAGCCAATTCTCCTAAAAGAAATTCTGTAGAAGTTTTATTTTTAGAATTTAAAATTACAGTAAACTTATCATTCTCAATTGCATAATATTCAAAGCCTTTTACATAATCTGCTGGAATTTTTAATCGGTAAATAAAGTGCTCCAGACTAAACATATTCTCCAAAAGCCTCATAAAAAATTCCTTTTTCTCAACCGCAACTTCTTTCTTAAGCATTGCTGTTCTTCCTGAGAAAAAATTCAACAACGGATCTGCCGAAATAGAACCTCCCGCCATAAGAGAACCTTCGCCTGAAGAACCGCTATTTGCTGTCGGATTTAATGCTGTCGCAGTCTGTAATTTACGTTCTGCTGCAGTATATTTCTTTTGCCCCATCGGAATCACTCCCAAACTTTCGGCATTAATATTATCATATCTCCGCACAACAACCTCTTGCAATTGATACATCACCATATTGAGATTGACGATAAAATTAAGATTGGAAAAATCTTCTTGCTTCAGCATCACTCTTTTTTCTTTAAAGCTTATTGAAGAAAAAACCAGAACATCATCTGCTTTCGCAGAAATCGAAAAAGATCCTGATGCATTTGTTGTCACCGTTTCTTCTGTTTGTGCATTGATTACATAAATACCCTCTAAATCTGAGGCATTCGAAACCACTTTACCATTAAAGATAGAACGATCTTGACTTTGAGACCAGCAGGCCTGTCCCGCAACAACAATTAAAAAACAAGTAATTTTCTGAAACAAAATAAAATAAATTAAAAATATTCTTAAAACGGTAAAAATATCTCAAGTCATTCCAAATTTAGTATTAATGACATGGTAAAAATATGTTAATTAAAACATTAAAAATTTAGACAAAAACAGAGTTTTTAATACCTTTAACAAACAAATTTTGAGTTTAAAAATCATGAAAAGCGTTATCATTGCAAGCACCTCTACTTTACACGGAGGCAACTACTTAGAATATCTTTTACCTACTTTAAAAACACATTTTAAAAACTGTAAAACAATCTTATTTATTCCGTATGCGCGCCCAGGAGGAATTTCGCATGACGAGTACACAAAAAAAGCCGCAGAGGCTTTTGCAACAATTAATATTGATGTTAAAGGAATTCATGAATTTGAAAATGCACAAGATGCAATGAAAAATGCTGAAGGAATTTTTACAGGCGGAGGAAATACTTTTCTACTAGTCACTCAGCTTTACAAAAACAATGTTATGCAATTACTTTCTGAAACTGTAAAAAACGGCACTCCATATCTTGGGTCAAGTGCAGGAAGCAATATTTGCGGTTTATCAATGCAAACTACGAACGATATGCCTATAATTTATCCTCCAAGTTTTCAAACTTTAGGATTACTTCCATTCAATTTAAATCCGCATTATTTAGATGCTGATTTACAATCTAAACACATGGGCGAAACTCGTGAAACAAGAATTAAGGAATTTCACGCATTTAATTCTATTCCGGTTTTAGGTTTAAGAGAAGGAAGCTGGCTGGAAGTTAAAGGCGAAAAAATTACTTTGAAAGGAGATTTGTCTGCTCGTTTATTCAAACAAAACGAAATTCCGACGGAGTTAGAAACAGAAAGTGACTTGAGCTATCTGAAATAATTTTTAAACCATATAAGTGATATAAGTTCATTTGAAAGCTAAAATTAAAAAACTTACAATTTCTTATATCACTTATGGTTAAAAAAACAAATAAAAACAAAAAAGCCTCAAACAATGTTTGAGGCTTTTGAAGAGCGAAAGACGAGGCTCGAACTCGCGACAACCAGCTTGGAAGGCTGGAGCTCTACCAACTGAGCTACTTTCGCATTAACCGGGTGCAAATTTAAAAATTTTAATTTTAAAAACAAATAAAAATCAAAAATTTTATTTTCACAAAAACAAAACTAAAAAGTTTGTTTTCTAGAGCGAAAGACGAGGCTCGAACTCGCGACAACCAGCTTGGAAGGCTGGAGCTCTACCAACTGAGCTACTTTCGCATTGGTTCGGCAAAGATAGAAAGAAAGTTCAGTTAAAAACAAGCTTTTCGGCAAAAAAAATCAATAAAAAACAACAATTTTTTATAACTGATTTAAAATTAAAAAGTTATAAATACAATATTTTTAAAAAAATTATGATCACAATTAGAGAAATTACCTCAAAAGAGACTTATGCTGTTCGCCAACCTGTTTTAAGAAAAGGAAAACCGATCGAAAGTTGCGTGTTTGAAGGCGATGATTTAGAGTCTACTCATCACTTTGGTTTATTTGATGAAGAAGAATTAATAGGAATTATTTCGTTATTTGATAAAATCAATACTATATTTGCCGAAAAAAATCAAGCCCAAATTCGAGGGATGGCTGTTTTAGACACTCATCAAAAAAAGGGATTTGGAGAAGCTTTGGTTAGACATTGTGAAACCTACTGCAATGACAATCAAGTTGATTTGATTTGGTTTAATGCCAGAACAGCCGCTGTAGGCTTTTATAAAAAAATGAATTACCAGCCCCAAGGTGAAGCATTTGATATTAAAGATGTTGGCGAACATTATTTGATGTTTAAAAATTTATAATATGAAAAAAATCTACTTTTTAGTAGTACTATGCATTCTTGTGGGGTGTAAAAAAGAAAGCCCGAAACTTACACCTATTGTCAAAAAAAAGGTGCCAGCAATCATACTTTCAGACGAGAGAAAAGTTGAAATAGATACTGCTGCTATAGGCGTTTTTAAAAGCGAAACCTTAAAACAGTTTTACATCGCATCTGAAAATCAAACGGTTTGGGGAAATCTTGAAAAAAGAACTTTTGTTTTATCTCATTTAGAAAAATCAGATAAATTAGGCTTAGAGCCAGAAGATTACAAAATATCTCAGCTAAAAAAATTCGAAAGTAAAGTCGCTTCACTTAACGATAAAGACTTGGCTGCTTATGATATTTTGTTGACTTATAATTTTGAGAAATATCTAAATCATATCTATAAAGGAAAGCTAAATCCTAAAAAACTTTATGGCAATTGGGATTTGGATGAAAAAACATTTGATGTGAATTCTGTTTTAATTAAAGGTTTCAATAAAAACAAATTAGACAGCATTGTCGAAAACATTCAGCCTAAAACACAAATATATAGAGAGTTGTTAAAAGCGCTTGAAATCATAAATACTTTTCCAGATGATAGTATAGGAACTATTGAATCTGCGGATAAAATTGTTTTAAACGATACAAATCCCGCTTTAATAAACATTAAAAAGAGGCTTTTGTATTGGGACAACATGACTGGAAAAGAAAATCTTTCAAAAATTTACGATAAAAAAACTTTTGAATCGGTTAAAAAATTCCAAGAAAGACATGGTTTAGCTTCTGATGGAGTTATCGGAGCAGGAACTATTCGCGCTTTAAACTATTCTAAAGAAAGTAGAAAAAAACAGATCATTGCCAATTTGGAGCGTTGGAGATGGTATCCGTCAGAATTGGCGGAAAACTATTTCATTATTAACATTCCTGATTACAGCTTAAATGTTGTCGAAAATCAAGACACTACTTTAGTTCGAAATGTTGTCGTTGGGACTAATAAAAGAAGAACACCTATTATTACTTCTTTCTTAAAAACAGTCGTTTTTAATCCGACTTGGACTGTTCCGCCAACAATTCTGAAAGAAGATGTGGTTCCGGCAATGAAGAGAAATCGAAATTATTTAGCTAAGAAAAACATCACTATTTATGATACTACAGGAAAAGTAGTTTCTCCAGCGGACTGGAATGAAAAGAAGCCAAACAATTATCGATATGTACAAAGTCCTGGATATGATAATTCGTTGGGTTTAATGAAAATTTTGTTTCCAAACCATCACAGTGTTTATTTGCACGATACGAATCACCGCGGTATTTTTGGACGTAACAATCGTTCTATGAGTTCTGGATGTGTTCGTGTTGAAAACCCGTTAGAACTTGCTCAGCACATATTAGATGTTGACGGTAACTGGCCACAAGACAGAATCGACACTATTATTGCAAGTAAAACCACTATGAGTTTTAAGATTACTAAAAAGTATGCTTTATATCAATGGTATTGGACGGCATGGAGCAAAAAAAATCAGCTCATTTTCAGAGCTGATATTTATGATTTAGATTCGGATTTATATGCGCAATTAAGAAATTAGCCTTTCTTCCATCGTGAAACTTCTTGACGGATGATAGATATATAAACACGATTTGTCTTTTATTAATTGAATAATTTCATTTGTCAATTCAACAGGAACTGCAGGACAGCCTTGGCTTCTGCCTAGTCTTTTATGATCTCTGATGAAAGATTCAGACACGTAGTCTGCGCCGTGCATTACAACGCCTCTTTCACGAGCATTGTCGTTTACGCCATTTTCTAAACCATCTAAACGTAAAGAAGCGCCATGTTTTCCTTGATAAATTTCACCAGTTGCATAAAATCCTAAACTGCTTTTAAATGATGAATTAAGATTTGAGAATGCTGAAGCAAATTCTTCTCCAGTATTTCTTCCGTGAGCGACAAGAGAATTAAACAAAATTGTATTACTAGTTAAATCAATCACCCACAAACGTTTAGTGTTTGATGACAAACTAAAATCAATTAGTGTTAGGATATTTTTCTTAATCACTCCTCTGTCTTTCAACAAATAAAATCCTTTTAAAGCTTCCGTGAAAGTTTTAAGTTCAGGCATTTTAAAATTGTTTGAATTTAACGAGTTATAAACGCTCTCGATTTTAGAATCTACTGTAACCTTTTCGACTTTAGCAATCGACTTTACAGTGGCATTTTTTTTAAGATCGGCAGTGCTTTTTGAATCTTTTCCAAAAGACAATAGCAAAAACACAAATAACGGATAAATTTTGTAAATCATTGAATTTCTTTAGGTTAAACAAAAAATTTGGGTATCGCAAAAGTATAAAAAAATCACTCCTTGCAAAATACGAGCCTGATTTTCAGGCCTTTTTTGCTTAAACTTTAACATTATTAACATAAAAACGCTATTTCTGTAAGATTTTATCTAGTAGTTAAAATCATAACATTTTAGCCGTTTTTCTTAAAAAAAATAGAATAAAATGAAAATCTTGAAACAAAAACTGTAACAAATAGAACAAAATTGAGTCTATTGCTTCTATAAAAAATACATTTGCAATTCATTTCGCATCAAAAAACCAATGAAAAAAATCATTTTCTTTTGTTTAATATTATGCTCTATGTGGGGTTATGGCCAGAAAAAATCAATTCAGGCACAAGTAACTTCGCATGTAATTTCTATTGATGGAAAACTAGACGAACCTGCTTGGGAAAATGTCCCGATTGCTACAGACTTTATCATGCTAGAACCAGACAATGGCAAAGCTATTCCGTATGAAAAACGTACCGAAGTTAAAGTCATATATAATAATGATGCAATTTATATTGGCGCAATGCTACATGATAATGAACCTTCTAAAATTTTAAAAGAAATCTCTCAGCGTGATAATTTTGGAACGGCAGATCTTTTTGGCGTTTTTATAAATGGTTTTAATGACGGACAGCAGGATTTTATGTTTTATGTTTCTGCAGCCGATGTTCAGGGCGATTGTATTATGACCGACGCAAATGGCGAAGATTATTCTTGGGATGCCGTATGGATTAGCAAAGCCGCTTTGACAGAAAACGGATGGATTGTTGAAATGAAAATTCCGTACTCTGCGTTGCGTTTTTCTGGAGAAAACAAACAAATCTGGGGGATTAATTTCTTTAGAGAAATCAAACGTGATCGTTATAAATATACTTGGAATTTCGTCGATAGAAAAATTGGAACTTTTACGCAACAAGCAGGAACTTTAGAGGGAATTGAAAACATCAAACCTCCTACTCGATTGTTTTTTATGCCTTATGCTTCTTATTATTTGAACGCTTCTGACGGACAAAAAACATACGGAACAATCAAAGGTGGAATGGATATTAAATATGGTATAACAGATGCTTTTACAGTTGATGCCATTTTGATTCCTGACTTTGGACAAACAAAATACGACGATCAAATTTTAAATCTTGGTCCATTTGAACAGCAATTTAACGAAAACAGAGCCTTTTTTACAGAAGGAACCGACTTATTCAGTAAAGGCGGTATTTTCTATTCGCGAAGAATTGGCGGCACTCCATCGATCGATCCTCCGTTAAATGAAAATGAAGAAATTTCAGAATTGCCTGCCGCTGTAAATTTGGTTAATGCCTTAAAATTATCAGGAAGAACAAAAGACGGACTCGGAATTGGCGTTTTAAATGCTGTTACAGAAAAAACTTTTGCGACCATAAAAAATACCGAAAATGGCGAAACGAGACAAGTAATCGTAGAACCGCTTACCAATTATAATGTATTAGTTTTAGATCAGCGTTTTAGAAAAAATTCGTCAGTTACCTTTATTAATACCAATGTAACTCGAAATGGTCACACGAGAGATGCAAACGTAACGGGTCTGGCTTGGGATTTAAACACAAAAGCAAATACTTATAGTTTATTTGGAAATGTAAAATACAGTCATATTAATGATTTTGAAGATAAAAACGGTTTTTATTCTACACTAAGTTTAGCCGAAACAAGCGGCAATTATCGATATAGCATAGGTTCTGATTTTGTTACAAAAGATTATGATCCGAATGATTTGGGCATTAACTTCTACACCAATTATTATAATTTTTACGGAAATGCTAATTATAGAATTTTAAATCCTACGAAGCGTTTCAATACTTTTAGGATTAACTATAATATGTATACAGAATTCAATAAAGAATCTGGAAAACTGCAGGACAACAGCATCAATGCGAATTTAAATTTGACTACAGTTAAGAATAATTATTATGGAGGCGGAATCACTTTTTTTCCTTTAGAAATTAACGATTATTACGAACCGCGTGCTGAAAACAAATACGTTACCATTCCGAGAAAAATAGAAACTTGGGGAAGCATTTCTACCAATTACAACCATAAATTTGCGATTGATTTAAATGGTACTTTTAATGTATTTGATGAATCTGATCGTTTGACATACGGATTTGATATTGGTCCGAGATACCGTTTCAGCGACAAACTTTTACTGACTTATTTCTTTAGTTATATTAGAAAAAATAACAATAAAGGTTACATCGATCAGATTGATGGCGACGATAATGAAAGTACTCCAAGTGATATCATTTTTGCAAACAGAAATGTAATTACCTATTCTAATACTTTAGGAGGTAAATATGCAATAAACAGCGCAATGACTATTAATCTTGCTGTTCGCCAATATTGGTCTTACGCAGATAATAAAGATATTTTGGCTTTAGAATCAAACGGAAATCTTAGTCCGTATCCGCAATATAGCGACAACAAAAATTCGAGTTTTTATTCTTGGAATGCCGATTTATCTTATTCTTGGTGGTTTGCGCCTGGAAGCCAGCTTTCTGCTTTGTACCGAAATAACGCCGCTAATTTTGAACGAGTTATTGATAAAGATTACAGACACAATGTGGCGGGATTATTAAATAATGACGCGCTAAAACATATCTTTTCTATAAGTGTGAAATATTTTATTGACTACAACGCCGTCAAAAATAAAGTCAGAAAAAGAGCTTAGCGTGAATTAATTTTAAAAAATAAAGGGTTCTTTAATTAAATCAATATTTTTTGTCAAACTTCATTTTATTAAATATAAATGTAACAATCGTTTCTTGCCTATTTTAGAAATGACTTATCTTTGTAGAAAACAAAAAGTAATGAACAAAAAAGTTATCCTTATGATTTTAGATGGTTGGGGAAAATCTCCTGACCCTAAAGTATCTGCAATAGACAATGCAAATGTTCCTTTTATAAACAGTCTATACAAAAATTACCCAAGCGCGCAACTTAGAACTGACGGATTAAATGTTGGTTTGCCAGAAGGGCAAATGGGAAATAGCGAAGTTGGACACATGAATCTTGGTGCAGGAAGAATTGTATATCAAGATTTAGCCAAAATAAATTTAGCTGTAGAGCACAAAACTTTAGCAAAAGAGCAAGTTTTAATTGATGCTTTTACTTACGCTAAAGACAATAATAAAAAAGTACACTTTTTAGGATTAGTTTCAGATGGTGGTGTTCACTCACATACTTCACACCTTCGCGGCTTAATCGATGCTTCTCAAGAATACGGTTTAGATCAGGTTTATGTTCACGCTTTTACAGACGGACGTGACGTTGATCCTAAATCTGGAGGAAAATACATTCACGATTTAGAAGATTATATTAAAGATACTCCAGTAAAAATTGCTTCTATCGTTGGACGTTACTACGCAATGGACCGTGACAAACGTTGGGAGCGTGTAAAATTAGCTTACGATCTAGTTGTAAACGGCGTTGGAACTCCATCAACAAATGCTGTTGCAAGTGTTTTAGACAGCTACGCGAAAGATGTAACAGACGAATTTATCGAGCCTGTTGTTATTGTTGATGAAAATGCAAAACCTTTGGCAACAATTGTTGAAGGTGATGTTGTAATCTTCTTCAACTTTAGAACAGACAGAGGTCGTGAACTTACTGAAGCTCTTTCTCAGCAAGATTTCCACGAGCAAAATATGCACAAACTAAACTTATATTATGTAACATTGACAAACTACGACGAAACGTATCAAAACGTAAAAGTGGTTTACAATAAAGATAATATCACGGAAACGCTTGGTGAAGTTTTAGAAAAAGCTGGTAAAAAACAAATCAGAATTGCTGAAACGGAGAAATATCCTCACGTAACTTTCTTCTTCTCAGGAGGAAGAGAAGTTCCTTTTGAAGGTGAATCTAGAATCTTAAGAAACTCTCCAAAAGTAGCCACTTACGATTTAAAACCAGAAATGAGCGCTTACGAACTTACTGATGCTCTTGTTCCAGAATTGAACAAAGGTGAAGTTGATTTTGTTTGTTTAAACTTCGCAAACGGAGATATGGTTGGTCACACCGGAATTATGGAAGCTGCAATTAAAGCTTGTGAAGCTGTTGACGCTTGCGCGAAACAAGTTATCGAAGCGGCTCTTGCTAACGATTACACTACAATTGTAATTGCCGATCACGGAAACTGCGAAACTATGATTAATCCTGATGGATCTCCAAATACGGCTCACACAACAAACCCAGTGCCGATTATTTTAGTTGACAAACAACTGAAAAGTATTCAAGATGGTGTTTTAGGTGATATCGCTCCAACAATTTTAGAATTAATGGGCGTTCAACAACCAAATGCAATGACTTGTCACTCGCTTTTATAAAAGTTTTTCAACCATATAAGTGATATAAGTTCATTTAAAACAGAACTCACAAAAAGAGGCGAATTCTAAAGAATTCGCCTCTTTTATTTTTTCTCACATCTGTTTTGTCATTGCGAGGAACGAAGCAACCGTACTAAGTAAATCGACAATGATTTTTGATTTCGTTTATGGAATTTCTATTGTGATTGCTTCGTTCCTCGCAATGACACAAGAATGTGGATATTACATTATAATCAAATGATACAACTGCTCTACCCCATAAATTACAAGTCCAATAAATCCACCGACTAAGGTCCCGTTGATTCTAATATATTGAAGATCTTTACCGATTTCTAATTCTAATTTCTCTGAAACTTCTTTTCCATCCCAGCTTTTTACAGTTGAAGAAATCAAATCTCCAATTACTTTTTTGTTATTTAAAAGAATCGACAATAAATCATTTTTAATGAAATTATTAATCTTATCAATCATAACTTGATCTTCTTTAATTCCGTTTCCGAAAGTCTGAATTAATCCAGCGATACTGTTTTTTATAGAAGAATCGTAGCCTTTATCCAAATCGTTTGTGATGGATAATTTTATTTCATCCCAAATTCCGTTAATGTAATCCTGAACTTCTTTTTTTCCAACGAAACCTAAAATCATATCGTTGATTTTAATTCGCATTTCTTCTGAGTTTTTTACTTTTTCTAAGAAATTAAAAATGTATTCGTCAATTTTTAAGCGAACTGCACTTTCTGGCTTTTTCGCTTCATTTAAAAAATCCTGCAATCCATTAAAAACACCTTCTGTAATGCTTTTATCAGCCAATCCGAAACTTAGAAGCGGAGTCGAAGCTTTTACTTTTTGTCGAATTAAATCTTTATTATTAGTCAATTCACTGCTCATAACTTCTAGAAGATTCGTCAGCATCTGATTTTTTAATTCTCCTTTTTGCAAAGGTTCTAAAGCGACGGCAACCCAATTTCCGAAGTTAATTCCTTCCATTTTTTCCTTGAACTGAACCTGAATAAACCTTTTGACATCTTCGTCTTTAATGGTTCTTAAAATTCCAGGAATAATATTTACAGCAACAACATCTGCTATTTTATTGGCGTTTTCTTCTTGCGAAATCCAATCTGAAGCTTTTACTGCAAAATTAAACTCGTCCAATTTAATTTCCATTTTTTCACGGTCTAGGAATTCCTCCGAAACGAAATTTCCTAGGTTCTCTCCTATTTCATTTTTCTTGGTCGGAATAATCGCAGTATGCCAAATCGGAATTCCCATCGGATGACGAAACAATGCCACAACAGCAAACCAATCGGCAATTCCGCCCACCATGGCGGCTTCACTAAAAGCTTGCAGGATCGGAATTTTAAAATAAATCGCAATTAAAAACAACAACACTGCAATACCCAAAAGTCCCAAAGCATTTCTCTTCATTTTCTTAAGAGCATTAACTTTTTCAATATCTCGATCTGTAATAGTTTCCATAATTATAAGCGTTTGTTCTACTAATTTACGGCTTTTTTTTCGGCTTTTTTCGGAGATATTAGTTTTGCTACGAATTCCACCAATTTTCACTAATTGCTTTTCCTTTAAAATTTTGACTAAATTATTCGTGCAAATTCGCGAAATTCGTGGCTAAAAATTTTGCGCAAAAAATGAGATAAAAATTGTACTTTTGCGAACTGAAAATGGGAGAAATATGATTATCCAAAAAACTAGAGAAGAAATCGAATTAATGCGCGAAAGTGCTTTAATCGTATCAAAAACATTAGGAATGATTGCTTCTGAAATTAAAGAAGGAGTAACTACATTATATCTTGACAAATTAGCCGAAGAATTTATTCGTGATCACGGTGCGGTTCCAAGTTTCCTTGGATTGTACGATTTCCCGAATTCGCTTTGCATGAGCCCAAATGCACAGGTCGTTCACGGTATTCCTAATAATGTTCCTCTAAAAAATGGTGATGTTATTTCGGTTGATTGCGGCGCTTTCAAAAATGGTTACCACGGCGATCACGCATATAGTTTCGAAATTGGAGAAGTTGCACCAGAAGTTAAAAAACTTTTACGTGTTACTAAAGAATCTCTTTACGTTGGAATTAGAGAATTTAAAGCAGGAAATCGTGTTGAAGATGTTGGAAATGCGATTCAAAAATATACTGAAGCTCACGGTTACGGCGTAGTTCGTGAATTGGTTGGACACGGTGTTGGACAAAAAATGCACGAAGAACCAGAAATGCCAAACTACGGAAAACGTGGACGTGGAAAACTTTTTGTTGAAGGAATGGTTGTAGCAATTGAACCAATGATCAACATGGGAACTAGAAATATTAAACAACTAAAAGACGGCTGGACGATCTTGACTGCTGACGGAAAACCTAGTGCGCATTTTGAGCATGACGTAGCTTTAGTTGACGGAAAACCTGAGTTATTATCTACTTTCCAATACATCTACAAAGCTTTAGGAATCGAAAGCAACGAAGAAGACGAATTCAGACAAATTCCATTAGTACTATAATACAACCCCGAATAAACCAGTGAAAAAACTTTTTAAATTAGTTTTAAATACAATACCGCGTCCATTATTAATTCGTTTAAGTTATGTGGCGCGTCCAATTTTAGCTTTCTCATTAAGAGGAGATAAATTTACAGATCCTATTGATGGAAGAAGTTTTAAATCGTTTTTGCCTTACGGATACGGAAAACAGCGTAACAATGTGCTTTCGCCAAGTACGCTTTCTTTAGAAAGACACCGTTTACTTTGGTTGTATTTAAACGATCAAACTGATTTTTTTACAGCGCCTAAAAAAGTGTTGCATTTTGCTCCCGAACAAGCTTTTTACAAAAGATTCCGTAAGCAGAAAAACCTTGATTACACAACGACAGATTTACTTTCGCCTTTGGCAGATGTAAAGGCAGACATTTGTAATTTGCCTTTCAAAGACAATGAATATGATGTTATTTTATGTAATCACGTTTTAGAGCACATTCCAGATGATACGAAAGCGATGCAGGAATTATATCGAGTTTTAAAACCAGGCGGAATGGCAATTTTACAGATTCCTCAGGATTTATCTCGCGAAGTTACGTTTGCAGATGATTCAATTACAGATCAAAAAGAACGTGCTAAAATCTTCGGACAATACGATCACGTTCGTGTTTACGGACGCGACTATTTCGATAAATTAAGAAGCATTGGTTTTATTGTTATCGAAGAAGATTACACCAATAAAATTGCACCAGAATTGGTTGAAAAATACTGTTTGGCAAAAGGCGAAATTATTCCGCTTTGCTTTAAACAGGAAAACTAATTCTTTTCACCATATAAGTGATATAAGTTCATTTAAAAAGCGTTTTCAAAATAGAAATAATTTGGGAACGCTTTTTTTTAGCCCAAATCTCAGAATACAAGCCTAACCAAATCCCAATATTTTGCAACCTACAAAACCATTTCAGTTCTGTTTTGACATCAGTTTTGAAAAAAATCTGAATGCGTATATCCCAACAGCGTATATTGTCGAAAACACCAGCGAAATCAAATATCTTGATAAAAAAGCAACCAAAACTATAATTGAAAGTTTCGGAATTGATTATGAAACTTTAGATCATAATTCAAAAAAGATACTTACCATTTGCGAATCTTTAAAACCTGAATTTGTATTTAAAAAGTTCAGCGCAAAAGTAAAATCAGCTAAAACAATTGCCGATTTACAGAAAGATTCTAAAATTGATTTTGCGATTCGTCAGCATTTAAAAATCAATTTGAGTCCGTTTTACAGCTTAATTGTTCAGGAACAATATCCATTATCAATTGATTTAGGACCCGAAAAAGATTTTTATCGTTCGAGAGTCAGCATTGATCCGTTGGATTTTGAACCTCAGATTCACTTCGACAAACATTCAGAAGGAATCACTTATACCCTTTCTTTAAAAGAAAATGAAACTACATTTTTGCCTATGGACAATAAAGTAGATATTCTTTCTGATGAACCGGGCTGGCTGATTGTCAATAAAAAGTTAGGACAATTAAAAGAGCTAAATGGCAAGAAACTGACTCCATTTTTAAAGAAAAAATCAATTGAAATTCCTTCAAAATTGGTTGATGATTATTTTAAAAATTTCATTCCAGAAATTGCCAAAAAAATTGACATTGAAGCCAACGGATTTGAAATCGAACTTCGCGATCAAATCGCTTCTTGCACGATTCAGCCTGTTTTTGACTTCTTTAAAAACTGTTATTATCTCAATCTTTATTTTGATTATAACGGATATGTTTTTGACGGAAGCAAAACTAAAAAAACACATTCTTTTGTGGATTTCAGCGTTGCAAACGAACCGCGAATAATTCAGTTTAAACGGATTGCCGATGAAAATTTATATATCGAAAAACTATCTGAAATTGGTTTAGAAAAAATCAAAAATGAATTGTTTGGATTAAATTCTGATGTTGAAAGTTCAGATCCTTACATCAACATTCAATTGATTATTGACAATAAAGAAAAACTGAAAGATTTAGGTTTCACCATTGAAAACCTGAAACTGGAAAGTAAAGAAATCATTACTGAAAATCATACTATTTCTGCTTCTAAAGAAACAACTGGAGATTGGTTTGATATTAAAATCATCATCACTGTTGGAAATCATAAGATTAATTTCAGCGAAATAATTCCAAATATAAAAAGCAAAGAAAGGCTTTTCCCTTTGCCTGATGGAAACTACTTTTTGATTCCGTTAGAATGGTTTAGCAAATATGGTTCGTTAGCAAAATTAGCAAAAACAGAAAATGGCGCTTTACTTTTAAGAAAAAGCAATTTCACTGCTTTAGACGGAATTTCAGAAATTGATAATGATTTAGACCAAATTCATCAAGCCGAATTTACAGGTTCAGATTTAATAAAAGCAACTTTAAGGCCTTATCAAATTGATGGTGTGAAATGGCTTTTAGGACACTTCAATTCTAATATGGGAGCTTGTTTAGCCGACGATATGGGACTTGGAAAAACGTTGCAAACTTTGTCTGTTTTGGTTTCTGTCCAAGAGCAATTAGGCTTTACAACGAAAACTACCAATTTTGATTTGTTTGCCAACGAAACTACGATTGAAAGAGAACCATTAAAAGCTTTAATCGTTTTGCCTTCTTCGCTGGTTTTTAACTGGTTTAATGAAGCTGGAAAGTTTACGCCACACTTTTCGAAAATACAATATGTTGGTAACGATAGAAAGTCTTTAGCAAGCAGAATCAATTCGACTGATTTGATTTTTACGAGTTATAGTATCATTCATCGAGATATTTCAATTTTAGAAAAATATGATTTCCGTTATTTGATTTTGGACGAAAGTCAATACATCAAAAACAAAAATTCTAAGATTTTTAAAGCCATAAATAAAATCAGTACGGGACATAAAATTGCTTTGAGTGGAACACCAATCGAAAATTCGCTTGACGATTTATGGTCACAAATGCAGTTTATCAATCCGGAGATTTTAGGAAGTTATGCTTTCTTTATGGAAAATTTTAAAAATCCGATCGAGAAAAAGCAAAATGAGGAAGTTTTAGCAGAATTAAAAAATCTTATTCAGCCTTATATTTTAAGACGAACTAAAGAACAGGTTTTAAAAGATTTACCAGAATTGACCGAGCAGATTTATTACTGCGATATGGATCCTGAACAGGAAAAATTATACGAAAAAGAAAAATCTAAAGCTCGTAATTTCCTTCTTAAAACGGATGGTTCTCCTGATAAAATCAGTATTATCAATACTTTGATGAAGTTGCGTCAGTTGAGTAATCACCCGAAAATGGTCGATGCAGATTCTGAAATTGATTCTGGAAAATTTATTGCTGTTACAAATTATCTAGAAAACTTAGTAAAGGCAAAACAAAAAGTGATCATTTTCAGTTCGTTTGTCACCAATTTGAATTTCTATACTGATTGGTGTAAAGAAAACAAAATAGAGTTTTGTGAAATTACTGGAGAAACACCTTCAGACAAAAGAGAGCAGCAAGTAAAAGTATTTCAAGAAAAAGAAAATCCGCTGTTATTTTTTATTTCGTTAAAAGCCGGTGGAGTTGGTTTGAATATTACAAAAGCCTCTTACGTTTTATTCTTAGATCCTTGGTGGAATCCTTTTGCAGAAAAACAAGGCGTTGGACGTGCGCACAGAATTGGACAAATGAATAAAGTAAACGTGATTCGATTTATTTCGAAAAACACGGTTGAAGAGAAAATCATCAAACTGCAAGAAAACAAAAAATTATTGTCTGATTCTCTTTTAGAGGAAAGTTACATCAATGATGAAATTGAAGGCAACTTAGAATATATTTTGGGCTCTTAATTGTTAAACCCTATAGATTGGCATCTTTTTCGTTGTATAAAATTGTTATATTTACAAATCTTACAACGAAATACGATGCCAAAATTTTTATATACAAGCTTTATTTTCCTTTTTATTTTCACTTTAGCGAAAGCTCAAGAAAAAGAAATTGATCCTCCATATAATATTAAAACGGTTTCTTTTATTCAAAATGGCAGTAATGTTCCGCCTATTTTTGAATTAGGTTCTGGATTTACATTTCAATTTGATGATTTATTTGGCAATGAAGCCAATTATTATTTTGAAATTATTCATTGCGATTACAACTGGATTCCAACAGCTATTCCAAAAACAGACTATGTAGTCGGGATGGATAATCAGAGAATTACAGATTTCTCCAATTCTTTTAATACGCTTCAGGTTTATACGCATTACCGACTTACTTTTCCAAATCAGTTTACACAGCTAATACGTCTTTCGGGAAATTATATGCTGCGAATTCTTAACGAAGACAGAGAACCCGTTTTTTCTAGAAAATTTATTTTGTATGAAAGCCACTGTACCGTTGGAGCTCAAGTAAAAAGAAGCCGTAATCTGAGCAACATTGACTATAAACAAAATCTTGAATTTACAATTTTATCTAATGATATAGCTTTTCAAACACCGCTACAAAACGTAAAAGTGCTTTTATTACAAAATGGAAACTTTCATACTGAGATAAAAAACATTGTCCCTCAATATACTATCGGCAATCAGCTCATTTATAAATATGATAAAGAAACTCAGTTTTGGGGTGGAAACGAATATTTATATTTTGAAAATAAAGACATTCGTGCTGCTAGTAACAATGTTGCTAAAATAGGTTCTAACAATGATATTTACAATGCCTTTTTATACACCAATGCAGCAAGAGGAAATCAGATTTATACCAATTATGAAGATGTAAACGGAAACTTTGTCGTAAAGAATATCAATGGATCGAACAACGATATTGAAGCTGATTATGCTTGGGTTTATTTTACGCTTTCTGCACCTGCTTTCAGAATGAATAAAGACATTTATATTACTGGAATGTTTAACAATTATAGCCTTTCGCCTGAATATAAAATGGATTATAATAACGATAAAGGTGTTTTTGAAAAAGCCATTATGATCAAGCAAGGTTTTACCAATTTTCAGTATACTGTGGCAGACAAAAAAGGCGTTGTTGATTTTGAAAATGCCATTGATGGAAACTTTTATCAGACTGAAAACGAGTACACCATCTTGGTATATTACAAGGAAGCAACCGATCGTTATCAACGCGTAATTGGAAAGGGAAATGCAAACTCTATCAATATAGTCAATTAAAACAATGTTAAGGTTTTAGTTTAAACGATTTTTTTTCGTAACTTTGCCACTATAACACTCACATATATACGGCGTTAGTATGGTTTCTCAAATTACACGAGGCATAAAAATATCTGTTTTGACTAGTTTTGAAGGTACATACTTCAAAAACTACAAGATTCATTTTGCTTTTAGTTACGTAGTTACCATTGAAAATCACAGTAAAGACTCTGTACAATTAACTTCTCGTCATTGGGAAATTTTTGACTCTTTAAATGATTTAGAAGTGGTAGATGGCGAAGGTGTTATCGGGAAAAAACCAGTTCTAAAACCTGGCGAAAACCACACCTACAGCTCTGGCTGTTTATTATCGTCTCCTTATGGTGCTATGAAAGGTCATTTTAATATGATTAATTTTACTACAACAAAAACATTCAAAGTAATTGTTCCTACTTTTAGAATGTGTGCTCCTTTTGCATTAAATTAAGATATAGTTTACATTATAGCTTTTATCGTTATCTTAATCATAAATTTGTCAATTTATTAATTTATCCTTTGTACTTTTGTGCAACGTTAGATTTTTCGTAACAAAACAAATCGTCTAACTTTAAATTGTCTAATTCACAAATTTTAAATAACATGCTTAAAGGATTTTTTCATGTACCAAAAGCGGTAAACGAGCCTGTAAAAAGCTACGCACCAAACTCACCAGAAAAAGCTGCTGTTCTGGCTGCTTATACCACAATGTGGAATTCTCAAATTGACGTTCCTTTGTATATTGGAAACGAAGAAATCAGAACTGGAAATACAAGAAACATTACAGCTCCACACGACCACAAACACGTTGTTGGAAAATACCATTTAGCTGAAAAACAACATATCGAAAAAGCAATTGCTAATGCACTTGAAGCAAGAAACGCATGGGCAAACATGGCATGGGAACAACGTGCTGCTATTTTCTTAAAAGCTGCTGAACTTATCGCAGGACCATACAGAGCTCGTATTAACGCTGCTACAATGATTGGTCAATCTAAAAATATTCACCAAGCAGAAATCGATTCTTCTTGCGAGTTAATCGACTTCTTACGTTACAATGTTGAGTTCATGACTCAAATCTACAACGATCAGCCAAAATCAGATTCTACTGTTTGGAACCGTGTAGAATACAGACCATTAGAAGGTTTTGTTTACGCAATTACTCCTTTCAACTTTACTGCTATCGCTGCAAATCTTCCTGCAAGTGCTGCTATGATGGGTAACGTTGTAGTTTGGAAACCAAGTGATAGCCAAGTATTTTCTGCAAAAGTTATTATCGATGTTTTCAAAGAAGCTGGAGTTCCAGACGGCGTTATCAACGTAGTTTTCGGAGATGCTTTAATGATTACTGATACTGTTTTAGCAAGCCGTGATTTTGCTGGTATTCACTTTACAGGATCAACTCATGTATTTAAAGATATTTGGGCTAAAATTGGCGCAAACATCAACAATTACAAAACGTATCCAAGAATCGTTGGTGAAACTGGAGGTAAAGATTTTATCATTGCTCACCCAAGCGCAAACGTAAAACAAGTTGCTACAGGAATTACTCGTGGAGCATTTGAATATCAAGGACAAAAATGTTCTGCTGCTTCTAGAGCTTACGTTCCTCAAAGTTTATGGCCAGCTGTAAAAGAGCAATTAATTGCTGATGTAAAATCTATGAAAATGGGTTCTCCAGAAGATTTTGGAAACTTCATTACAGCAGTTATTCACGAAGGTTCTTTTGATAAATTAGCTAGTTATATCGACCAAGCTAAAAAAGATGCTGACGCTGAAATCATCGTTGGAGGAAATTACGATAAATCTGTAGGATACTTTATTGAGCCAACAGTTATTGTAACTACAAATCCTAAATATACTACAATGGAAACTGAGTTGTTCGGACCAGTTATCACTATTTATGTTTACGAAGATGCTAAATGGGAAGAAACTCTTGAATTAGTTGATACTACTTCTGAGTACGCTTTAACAGGAGCTGTATTTAGCCAAGATCGTTACGCTATTGAAGTAGCTACAACTAAATTGCAAAATTCTGCTGGTAACTTCTACATCAACGACAAACCAACTGGAGCTGTTGTAGGAATGCAACCATTTGGTGGAGCAAGAGCTTCTGGAACTAACGATAAAGCAGGTTCTGCATTGAACTTATTGCGTTGGGCTTCTCCAAGAACTATCAAAGAAACTTTTGTAACTCCAGAAGATTACAGATACCCATTCTTAGGTTAATTTGATTCAAATTTCAGGTTTCAAGCTGTAAATCTGACTATTATAAATTAAGCCGATTCTTAAAAAAGAATCGGCTTTTTATTTTATAAGCAATACTTTATTTCTGTAGCTATTTTCTTTCTTATTTAAAAATCAGTCTTTTAATTATTAAAAATGCCTTATTTTGATAGTTTAAAGACTTCTTGCTCCATTCAAAAAAGACTCATCCTTTTAATTTTGCTTCATATTAATCAACATTAATAAATCTAATAAAATTAACAGCATAAATATGAGAAACTTAAATAACGTTCCAAAAGTTATCATGGAATCTAAAAGTATCGGTCACGCAATTGATTATAAATGGACAAAAAAGAAAATAAATAAACTTTTAGATCCCATTGAAGGAAACGATGACCTTGAATACACCTTAATGCAAATAAACCATAAAGGCTCAATAGGTTTAACTGCAGCACTATTAGAATGGGTTTACTGGCGTTTTACAGGCTACAGCCAAATAACAAATGATATGCAAAAACGTATTGAAGCTCTTTGGTGCTCTATCAATAACCACGAACAGACGAATCCGTTATTATTTGACACCGATTTTAAAATTCCTGCAGCTGGTTCAGTCAATGGGGCATTATGGATTGCTCTAATGAATGTAACCATGATAGATGTAAGATATCGTAAAGGCTCTTACTTTTTACAAAATGACCTTGTTGGATTAGTACTTTTGGCACGCCATATTACACCAAAAAAGAAAAACTTTGACAATTGGCTTACTCAAACTATTGCAAAATTAGCTCAATCTCATCCTAATCCATACAAAAACGATAAGTTGGATGAAAGTGATGAAGCAATCTACGATTCATCAAACGAACCGCTAATTTGCCGTGAGTTTTTCTTTGACGAAAAATTTGAATATTCAATTGAAGCATCAGAAAATGCAATTCACGGCTTCATAAACAATTTAGATCATAAAGCAAACAGCTTTTTGAATCTCTCAAAAAAAGCTTCCTAATTTTTAAGCTTTAGTTTTGTTCAAAAAAACAACCCGTTTAGAAAATTCTAAACGGGTTGTTTGATATTTAAGGTTTAAATTTTAAAGGAAGGTGAACCACTTTTTTTGTTTCAAAAAATTCGTCCTCAAAAAAATCAGCCAGATCATATAAAGTGGCATTTGGAAAATCTTTCAATTCTTCAGTCAAATCACCTCCTTTTAAATAAAGGATTCCATTTTTCAATTTGTGCTTATGCTGCTTCTTGATTTTATCTTTAATCCATGAAACAAAATCAGGCATATTCGTTACAGCTCGACTTACAATAAAATCAAAATCACCTTTTACTAGTTCTGCACGCTTTTGCTCTGCTTTTACGTTTTTTAATTCTAATGCCTCAGCAACACCTTGAACTACTCTTATTTTTTTTGCAATAACATCAATCAAATAAAAACGAGTTTCAGGAAAAAGAATCGCTAACGGAATTCCAGGAAAACCTCCTCCCGTTCCAACATCTAAAACCGTTGTTCCAGGTTCGAACTTCATGACCTTAGCAATTCCTAATGAATGCAAAATATGTTTTGTATATAATGAATCAATGTCTTTGCGCGAAATAACATTGATTTTTTCATTCCAATCGTGGTATAAAAAGTCTAATTTTTGAAATTGTTCGATTTGAAGATCGGTCAAATTGGGAAAATATTTCAATATCTCATCCATTGCTATAAATTTTTAACAAAAGTACTACTTTACGATTGAAATATTTAACTCAATTTTGCAAATTGAAAATTTATAATAATTACCTTTGAAAACTATTTAAAATAAATATGAATAACAGTGCTCCTACTTTTGCAAGGCAAGACAATTTGAAGTTCTTCAGAACTCTTAACTCTCGGGTAAACAATTATTTCAAAGAAAATAATATTAAAAAAACCGGAAACTGGCAGTTACATTTAAAAGCTGTTATTTTGTTTGCTGTTTTCTTAACTCCATATTTTTTAATCCTTACTCTTAACATGCCTTTTTGGGTAATGTTGATTTTATCTATCGTAATGGGTATCGGCATGGCTGGTGTTGGAATGAATGTAATGCATGATGGAAATCATGGTTCATATTCTACCAAAAGCTGGATCAACAAATTTATGGGCGGAACAATTTATGTTTTGGCTGGAAATGTTTACAACTGGCAAGTGCAACATAATGTATTACACCATACTTATACTAATATTCCAGGACACGATGAAGATTTGGATGCAGGAAGAATTATCCGTTTTACAGAACATGCAGAATGGCATAGTTTTCACCGTTTTCAGCATTATTATTCGGTTTTCTTATACGGTTTATTGACTTTCAATTGGGCTATTACGACCGATTTTAAGCAAATGCGTAATTACTTAAAAAGAAAATTGTCTTATGGTGAACCAAAAAGCCCAAAAATTCTTTGGACAACTTTAATTATTACAAAAATCATCTACGCTTCAATATGGATTGTATTACCAATGGTAATTGGAATCACATGGTGGAAAGTTCTTGTTGGATTTTTCGTAATGCATTATACAACTGGACTAATCTTAAGTATTGTTTTCCAATTGGCACACGTTGTTGATCATACCACAAATCCAGCGCCAAATGAATTAGGTGAAATGGAAAACACTTGGGCAATTCACCAATTGTACACAACAACCAATTTTGCTCCTAAAAATGCAATTGTAAACTGGTATACTGGAGGATTGAATCATCAAATTGAACATCATATTTTTCCACACATAAGTCACATTCATTATGGTAAAATTGCAAAAATCGTGAAAGAAACTGCAAGAGAGTGCAATTTACCATATTATGAATATAAAACAATGCGAAGCGCTATTGTAGCTCACTTTAAGCATTTACGTGATTTGGGAATGAAACCAGAATTAGCCGTTTAAAACTAAAAAGAAATCTATTAATAATTAACCTTCCTTAAACAACACAGCTATTTAAGGACATCAAAAATTTTATAATGAATCATATTCTTTCGGACAGAATCAACAACTTAGCGACTTCGCAAACATTAGCAATGGCTGCTTTAGCACGCGAATTAAAAGCACAAGGAAAAGACATTATCAGCTTAAGTTTAGGTGAGCCAGACTTCAACACACCTGATTTCATTAAAGAAGCTGCAAAGAAAGCAATCGACGAAAATTACAGCACATATTCTCCTGTTGACGGTTATGTAGAACTTAAAGAAGCTATCTGCAGAAAATTCAAAAGAGACAATGATTTAGAGTACAAACCATCTCAAATCGTAGTTTCTACAGGAGCAAAACAATCATTATACAACATTGCTCAGGTAATGTTAAACGACGGTGACGAAGTTATTTTACCAGCACCTTACTGGGTTTCTTATTTCGAAATCGTAAAACTTTCTGGCGGAGTTCCTGTAGAAGTTCCGACTTCTGTAGAAACAGATTTCAAAATCACTCCAGAACAATTAGAAGCGGCAATTACACCAAAAACAAAAATGATGTGGTTCTCTTCTCCATGTAATCCTTCAGGATCTGTTTACAGCAGAGAAGAATTAACAGCTTTAGCTAAAGTTTTAGAAAAACACCCAAATATTTACGTTGTTGCAGACGAAATCTATGAGCACATCAATTTCTCTGGAACTTTCTGCAGTATCGGTTCAATCCCAGGAATGTTAGAAAAAACAATCACTGTAAACGGAGTTGCAAAAGCATTCGCAATGACAGGATACAGAATTGGTTACATCGGAGCTCCAGAATTCATCGCAAAAGCGTGTACAAAAATTCAAGGACAAGTAACTTCTGGTGCAAATTCTGTTGCACAAAGAGCTACAATCACAGCTGTAGATGCAGATCCAAGCGTATTAAACGAAATGGTTCAAGCTTTCCACGGACGTAGAGATTTAGTTGTTGGATTATTAAAAGAAATTCCAGGAGTAAAAATCAACGTTCCAGAAGGTGCATTCTACGTATTCCCAGACGTTTCTTCTTTCTTCGGGAAAACTTTAAAAGGACACGAAATTAAAGATGCAAACGACGTTTCTATGTATCTTTTAGCAGAAGCAAACGTTGCAACTGTAACTGGAGATGCTTTCGGAAATCCAAACTGTATCCGTTTCTCTTACGCAACAAGCAACGACATTTTAAAAGAAGCATTACGCAGAATCAAAGAAGCTTTGACTGCATAACAATATTCTAAGTTTTATAAAAACGGCTTAAGGTTCAAAAGTTTCATCACTTTTATACTTTAAGCTGTTTTTTTATGGGCGTGTTTCGCCGCGGCGAACCGGGCTATCCGCTATATCTTTTATGGTGAACCCCACCATAAAAGGATATCGCTCCTATCCCTCACGCAAAACGGTAAATTAGAAGTATCATTTTCAAAAAACTTTCAAGCATCTAAAATTGGTGGGATTTGAGAAATTCGTGGCGAATAAAAAAGCAGTTTCAAAATTCCCATTCTACAATATTATAAAACCTCGATTGTAATCCTGTAAAACAAAGCGCTTTATAATTGCAAACTTTGTAACATATTAATTTCAAAAAATTATATGTCATGACACATGCAGAAGAAACCACAACAGAAACAATTAAAACCTTAGAAGGATTAATTTCAATTCTTGAAGATGGAAAATTAGGATATACAAATGCAGCAGAGCATGTAGAAAATCCAGCAATGAAAACCGATTTCCTTGAATATGCCCGCGAACGAGCTTTATTTATTGTAGAGTTGCAAAACCAAATCAACAAACTAGGAAAATCAACAGATACTTCTGGCGGTGGACCACTTGGAGCTTTACACAGAACTTGGATTGATATCAAATCTGCTTTTACTGGAAGCGATACCGAAGCCATCATAGGTGCTTGCATTACTGGTGAAGAAGCCGCTATCGAAAAATACAAAATGGCACTCGAAGAAAACAATTTGGAACACGATCAGATTTATATCGTTTCAAAACAATTGAATAGTATTCAAAACACTTTATCACAAATTAAAATGAGAGCAAATTAGTCGATCGATTCATGCTTTTTTTTTGAAAACTGCTCGATCTTCGGATCGGGCGGTTTTTTTGTTTTCATTAAAACTGAAAAAAACTTATTTTCGCCACAACCAATTACTAACCAATAACCTAAATGAAATTAATTCTACGCCTAATTTTTATCTCTACTCTTTTTACAATTTCTTTTTCTCATTCAACAAAAGCACAGCCAAAAGTTGGTCAATACGTAAATGTCGCAATTGGTTTTGCTTCTAGCAGTTCTTATTACATTGAAGATTATGGCAGTCAAAACGAAATAGATGTTATGGGAAGCGGACTTTATTTGCAAGCAGAATATGTTTTCGGAATAACTTCGTGGTTTGGAGTAAAACCGTATGCCGCTACAATTTCTACAAAAGTCGATGGAAATCAGAGTTATTCAAACCAACCGCAATACAAAGTAAATACTCGCGCTTTGTTAGTTGGAGGAAAAGTACGTTTTTGTGCGCTAATTCCGTGGGTAGCACCTTTTATTGAAGGAGGAATCGGAGCTTCAATTGGAACATTTCAAACCTTTACACCCGTTGTTAATTTTCACAAAGATGATGTTTTACTTCATATTCCATTCAGTATCGGATTAGCCGTTGGAAGAAAAAACAATATCGAACTCGCAGTTTCAGGTTATTTTCATCCAGCAGCAAAACAATCAACTGGGATATTTTCGGCAGGTTTTACTTTTCCAATAGATTAATTCAAAAAATAAAAATGATAAACAAAAAAAGATTGCTAAGTTTAGCTTTGCCTTTAACGGTTATCTTATTTATACTTTTCACAAAATGGTGGATTGTTGATGTGATTGACGGTTCTGATTGTGTCACATATGGATTCCCTTTAATATACAAAGCGCCAGCATTTCATACTTCCCTAGCACAGCAATTTTTTATAGTGGAGTTCCTTATTGATTTTCTGACCTATTTTTTAATCGTCTTCACATTATTATTTTTGATAGATAAGTTTGGACTCAAAATTAAATTAAATAAAAAACTGCTTATAATCATTTATACAATAGCAGCAATACTATTTGGAATTGAAGTATTATTAGCAACAGTTTTTGAAACTAGTTTTTCTGTCAAACGAAATTTTGATATTGAGATAAAACAAACTGGATTTAAATTTTACTTCTCTGAGGAAGAAAGAAAGATATACCACAAGTTACATCAATAAATAAAGATCTTAACCATCATCATTCCATATTAAGTTAACAATTTCAAAAAAATCGCTTCATCTCTAGCAAACTCAAATAATTTATTAGACCTTTGCACACTTTTTTCCGTGAATACCACAAAAGGCTAAAGTTTTAGAAATGAAGAAGAAAATAGAAATATTAGCTCCAGCTAGAGATTTAATTGGCGGAATGGCAGCTATTAACAGCGGTGCAGATGCAGTATATATTGGTGCGCCACAATTTGGTGCACGTTCTAATGCCAACAATTCAATTGAAGATGTTGCTGCATTAGTAAAATACGCACACTTATTTAACGCTCAAGTTTTTGTGGTAATGAATACCATTTTATACGACAACGAATTAGATACGTGTCGTGCCATGATTTGGGAATTATACGGTATTGGTGTCGATGCTTTGATTATTCAAGATATGGCTATTATGGAAATGGACTTGCCTCCTATCGTACTTCACGCCAGCACACAAGCCAATAACCGTGACGCAGACAAAATCAAATTCTTGAAAGATGCCGGAATCAAACGTGTGGTTTTAGCACGTGAGTTGAACTTGCATCAAATTAAAACAATCTACGATGAAGCTGATGTTGAACTAGAATTCTTCGTTACTGGAGCACTTTGTGTATCCTTCAGCGGAAACTGTTATATGAGTGTGGCAAACGGAGAACGTAGCGCAAACCGTGGTTCTTGTGCTCAAAACTGTCGTTTACCTTATAACTTAATCGACGGAAACGGAGATACTTTAATCAGAAATAGTCACTTGCTTTCGATTAAAGATTTAGATGTTTCAGATCAAATTCCGAATCTTATTGAAGCGGGGATTGTTTCTTTCAAAATAGAAGGCCGTCTAAAAGATGTGGCTTACATTAAAAACAACGTTTCATACTTACGTCAAAAATTAGACAGTTATTTAGAAGGAAGCGATAAATACATCAAAGCTTCTTCTGGAAAATGTACCTATACTTTCGATTCAACTTTAAACAGAACTTTCAATCGTGGTTATACCGATTATTTCGTAAACGAAAGACACGCTAGTATTGGTTCTTGGGAAAGTCCAAAATCAAAAGGGCAATATATTGGTAAATTAATCCGTACAATTGGAGACGCTTACGAAATCGAAAACGGTGAATTACTAAACAACGGTGACGGACTTTGCTTCATCAACGAAAATAACGAAGCTGACGGAATTTATGTAAACAAAGCCGAAAACGGAAAAGTTTATCCAAACGTTTTGAAAGAAATCAAAGACGGAACTTTCATTTACCGAAATAACGACGTTGCCTTCATCAAAATTGTTGAAAGAGAAGACAGCGCCATCCGTAAAATCGGAACTACTTTATTGCTTACTGAAAACGAAAATGGTTTCGAATTAATCGCTACCGACGAAGACGGAAACGTAAGCACAGTAAAATTAGAGCACGCAAAAGAGCAGACTAAAACTGGCGAATCAATAGAAGAAAACATTAAAGTTCAATTGGCAAAAACAGGTTTTACGCCTTACAGCGCTGACGAAATCAACGTAATGTTCTCTCAAAACTGGTTCCTTCCTATTTCAAAAATCAATGAAATGAGAAGAAATGTTTTCGAACAATTATCAGAAATTCGTTTGGCAAATTACAAACGTGAAGAACATCAATTGGTAAAAACGTCACATCCTTATCCAGAAACTAAACTGGATTTCATGTACAACGTTTCGAACAAAACAGCTCGTAAATTCTACGAACGTCACGGTGTTACCGAAATCGAAAAAGCATTCGAATTACAATGGGATCCAGGAAAATCTCGTGTAATGACAACTAAATATTGCATCAAATACGAATTAAAAAAATGTCCGATACACCAAAAAGACATTGTTGGTGTTAAGGTCAAAGAACCATTGGTTTTAAAACAGGGCGAATTAGAATACAAACTAAAATTCAACTGCAAACCCTGCGAAATGGAGATCTGGGAAAAAGATGCTGAATTTGAAATCGAAGAAGATCAATTTCATTAATATAAAAAAAGCGATACTGAATTCAGTATCGCTTTTTTGTTTATTTCTTCTTTGTCGTTGTGGTTTTAGCCTTTGGATCTGGTGGCGTAATCTTTATTTTTGTCGCCTTAAGCGTTGATTTTGACTCCACTTTTTTCTCTTTTTTAGCATTATACAAATTCACAACCTTTTCAATATCATCATATTTGTATTCTTTATCTTCAATTTTTTTAGCAATTTCAGGATTGTCGCTAAAATAATAAACTCCATACTCCTTAAAAAAAGCATTATATCCAGCAGAAAGAGCATTAGAACTCATAGAAACCAGCACAGGATAATCTTCATTACTTCTTTTTAAGTAATGATTTATTTCTTTAGAAACGACCTGCATTTTCTTTACTTTAGTCTTTTCTTGCGTTTTATCATCCTCAACCTTAACCTCTTTTATTCCGTATTCTTCACCGCCCAAATACAGAGAAGCCTTGCCCGTCATAATTTTACAGATCCAGTTTTCATCAATAACCTTAAATTCCGTTCCCTTCTTTTTATAAACCTTTGTTTTCGTTCTTATAAAAGTGTAAGACAGTTTTTTATTATCATCCAAAATCTGAATCGAATCTATATCTGCACTAGCATACTTTTCATTCTCCTCGCCAACTTTAATCTTTACTTTTTTATCAGTAAACGAAGGAAAATTAACTATTCCGCTAATTTTTTGTTGGTCTTTTTTAAAAATTACAGCATTAGCTTTTTGTTCTCCCATTCCAAACTTAAAAGTAATTCCAGCTGATTGTGAGCGAACTAAAGATGTAATGCATAAAGCACTCAGTATTAAAATAAAATTTATTCTCATCTTATGATTATATTTGTTTTGCGCGCAAATATAAAAATATAGAAAAGCTTACATCTGAAATTTCTAAATTAATTTAACCTGAATTTTCTACACATACCTGTAGACGTTATTCATAAATAAAAACATCTAAATTTGGGCGTGCCCCTCCGGGTCGGGCTATCCGTTTCAAGTCCTCGCCTGTTCGTTCCTCACGGCTGTGGGCTTTCCACTTCTATCCCTCACGCAAACGGGTTAACGAGAAATGTCATTTTCAAAAGAAAATTTAAACTCTTTAAAATTCCCCACAATCTTGTCATTTCGAGGAAATAAAAATCCGCCGAATCTGTAAAATCTGCGAGAGAACTCTTTGCGCTCTTTCTTTTAACTTAAAAACAAAAACTTAGCGTTCTTTGCGTAAATCTTTGCGAACTTTGCGATTAAAAGAAGCTTTTTCTTTACTTTTACTACTCAACAATACACTACTCCAAAATGAAAATACTACTTCTAGGTTCAGGCGAATTAGGCAAAGAATTTGTCATCGCCGCACAACGAATCGGACAAACTATAATCGCAGTTGACAGTTACGAAAATGCACCAGCAATGCAAGTTGCACATGGCTTTGAAGTCATCAATATGCTTGACGGCGAAGCACTTGACCGAATCGTAGCTAAACACAAACCAGATTTCATCGTTCCCGAAATAGAAGCTATTCGCACCGAACGTTTTTACGATTACGAAAAGCAAGGAATCACTGTTGTTCCTTCAGCGAAAGCGGCCAACTTTACCATGAATCGTAAAGCAATACGCGACTTAGCAGCAAAAGAACTCGGATTACGAACAGCAAAATACCAATACGCAACATCGGCAGAGGAACTTCAAAAAGCAGTTCAAGAAGTCGGAATTCCGTGCGTAGTAAAACCATTAATGTCTTCTTCCGGAAAAGGACAATCGACAATCAAATCTGAAAGTGATATCGAAAAAGCTTGGCAATACGCTGTTGCAGGTTCACGCGGGGACGTTATCGAAGTTATTGTAGAAGCTTTTGTAGATTTCAATTCAGAAATTACGCTTTTAACGATTACTCAAAATGGCAACCCAACATTATTCTGCTCGCCAATTGGTCACAGACAAGAAAGAGGCGATTATCAAGAAAGCTGGCAACCTGCTTTGGTTTCAGAAAAAGATTTATACGAAGCTCAAGATATGGCCGAAAAAATTACCGAAGCCCTTGGCGGTGCCGGACTTTTCGGTGTTGAATTTTTCCTAACCAACGAAGGTGTTTATTTCTCTGAACTTTCACCACGTCCGCATGATACGGGAATGGTAACTTTAGCAGGAACTCAAAACTTCAACGAATTCGAATTGCATTTAAGAGCGATTCTAAGTCTTCCAATTTTCGAAATTACTTTAGAAAAAGCCGGAGCAAGCGCCGTAATTTTAGCATCAGAAGATTCTACAAATCCAACTTTTACAGGAATTGAAAAAGTAGCGGCTTTACCTAAAACCGATTTCAGAATTTTCGGAAAACCAACTTCAAGACCTTACCGAAGAATGGGAGTCGTTTTAAGTCACGATACGCTTTCAACTCCAATCAACGAAGTAACGGAACGCGCAAAAGAAACCGCGAAATTAATAACTGTAAATTCTTAACTATGAAAAATATATTATTGGCGACTTTCCTTTTTATTGGAATCGCTGTACAAGCGCAAAGTAAAAAGAAATTTGATAAACCGACAGTAGTTGAAGCTTCTTGTGGAGAATGCCAATTCGGAATGAAAGGCAAAAGTTGTGATTTAGCTGTCCGCATTGACGGAAAAAGCTATTTTGTTGACGGAACAACGATTCACGATCACGGAGACGCGCATTCAGAAAAAGGTTTTTGCAATGCAATCAGCAAAGCTTTAGTTACGGGAGAAATCAAAGGAGACAGATTCAAAGCAACTTCATTTACTTTAATTGACGATAAAAAATAATGGCATTAATTCTTGAAAACATTGCCAAACACGTTTCTCTGACTCCAGAAGAACAGGCGCTTTTTTTATCTAAATTAGAAACCAATACATACAAAGCCAAAACGCTTTTATTGAATGCTGGCGAAGTTTGCAAGCATTCGTATTTTGTAAATTCTGGAATTTTAAGAAGTTTCAATATCAACGATAATATTGTCGAGCACGTACTTTCATTTGCTTGCGAAGGCTGGTGGATGAGCGACATGTACAGCTTTTTTTCGCAAAAACCAGGACAGCTTTTTATTGAAGTTTTAGAAGAAGCAGAAGTAGTTTCATTATCGAAAGAAAATCAGGAACAATTATATCTTGAAATACCGAAATTGGAACGCTTTTTCAGAATTTTAATTGAAAACTCATTAGTTGCCAATCAACAGCGATTAATGGACAACTTAAGTTTACCGGCAGAAGAGCGTTTTGAAAAATTTACTAAAAAATACGGAACATTAGTCCATAAAGTTCCTCAAAAACAAATCGCTTCTTTCATTGGCGTAACACCTGAATTTTTCAGCAAAATGAAAGCAAGACTTTTAAAGAAATAAAGTTTTCCGCCACGAATTCACGAATTTTTATTTTCAAAGATTGTAGAAAAATAATTCGTGAATTCGTGGCGGAAAAAAAATTAAAATTGCTCAACTTCAGTAGAATGTTTCATTGCGGTTATTGATGATCTTCCTATCATTACTGTGTTTTGAACAGCATCAAAATAAGAAGTTCCCACAAACGCCTGATGTTTTACAGCTCTGAATCCGTTTTTTTGGAGTGCGAATTCTCTTTCCTGCAATTCAGAATAGCCTGCCATGCCTCGTTCTTTGTACGCTTTTGACAATTCGAACATACTTGTGTTCAAAGCGTGGAATCCTGCCAAAGTGATGAATTGGAAACTATATCCCATTGCAGCCAAATCTTCTCTAAACGTTTCCATTTCGGCAACTGATAATTTCGCTGCCCAATTGAAAGATGGTGAACAATTGTACGCCAGCATTTTATCTGGAAATTCTTTTTTCATTGCTTTTGCAAACTTTCTAGCGTAATCTAAATCGGGATTACTGGTTTCCATCCAAATCAAATCGGCATAGGGAGCATAACTCAAACCTCTAGCAATTCCTTGGTCGATTCCGTTGTTTACATAGAAGAATCCTTCAGCTGTTTTTTCTCCCGTTAAGAATTTACGATCTCTTGGATCTGCATCGCTTGTCAGCAAATTAGCCGCATCAGCATCTGTTCGGGCAACAATTAAAGTTGGAACTCCCATAACATCCGAAGCCAAACGAGCTGCAATCAATTTGTTAATGGCTTCTTGTGTCGGAACCAAAACTTTTCCACCTAAGTGTCCGCATTTTTTAGCAGAACTTAATTGATCTTCAAAATGAACTCCAGAAGCTCCCGCTTCAATCATAGATTTCATTAATTCAAAAGCATTTAAGTTTCCACCAAAACCTGCTTCGGCATCAGCCACAATTGGAACTAAATAATCTTTTCTATCTTCAATTTTATTTACAGTCTGAATCTGATCGGCACGCAATAAAGCATTATTGATCTTTTTTACCACCATCGGAACACTGTTTACAGGATACAGCGACTGATCTGGATACATTTCGCCAGCTAGATTCGCATCAGCGGCAACCTGCCATCCGCTCAAATAAATCGCCTCTAAACCAGCATCTACTTCCTGAATTGCCTGATTTCCTGTTAAAGCCCCCAAACCCGCTACATAATCCTGACTTTTTAACTTTCTCCATAATTTCTCTGCACCCATTTTTGCAATAGAGTGCTCAATTTTATACGATCCCTGAAGCGTCACTACTTCACTCGCAGTGTAAGGACGCTCTACTCCTTTCCATCTCGGGTTCGTAATCCAATCGTTAATCAATTCCTGAATTCTGTCTTCTGTTGTTTTCATAAATAGTATAGTTAAGTGGTTTGTTAGTAATAGTTTACAGTCGCTCCCGATAGCTATCGGGATCAGTACTCTGTTTTTACTGGACTAAAAATCTGCGTAGATTTTTTATTCTCATTTTTTCTGCTTGATCTGCAAAATCTGCGGGAGAAAATTTTTAGCTCGCAGATTACGCAGATTGAGCAGATTTTATTTTAAATTATAAGTACTTATAGCATGGAATCGTCAAGAAATCAACGAAATCTGCATTTACAACTAGTCTTTCCAAAACTTTTTCTGCTAATGGAAATTGCTGTTCTTCGTGTTTTTCTTCACCTAATTCCGTTTTGATTTTTTGGAATTCATCCAAAGCCAATTCGTGATAATACGCCAAATCTAATTTTCGGCCGTTATCCAAAATCACTTTATTCTGAAGCCATTGCCACAATTGAGATCTTGAGATTTCGGCAGTTGCTGCGTCTTCCATTAAATTATGCAAAGCGGCAGCACCTTGTCCGTTCAGCCATGAAGCCAAGTATAAAACCGCAACATTGATGTTTTTTCTAACACCACTTTCCGTAATCAATCCAATTGGTGGTTCAATCAAATCTTCTTCTGTTATTTTGCGATGTTCTCTTTTAATATGAATCTGGTTTGGCGTTGGCATTCCTTCATCAAAAACGGCTTTTGCTAGCAGAACCAAATCGGGATGCGCTACCCAAGTTCCGTCGTGACCGTTTTTAACTTCGCGCTCTTTATCGGTTTTTACTTTCGCGAAAGCGATCGCATTAGCTTCATCATTATTTCGAATCGGAATTTGAGCTGCCATTCCGCCAATCGCATGAATTCCGCGTTTGTGAGATCTCTGAATTACCAAATTTGAATACGCATTCATAAAAGGCGAAGTCATATTTACCTGATCGCGGTCTGGAACAATGAATTTTGGATTTTTTCTAAACTTTTTAATATAAGAGAAAATATAATCCCAACGCCCGCAGTTCAAGCCAACGATATGTTCTTTCAATTCGTAAATGATTTCATCCAATTGAAAACTTGCTGTAATCGTTTCAATCAAAACCGTCACTTTTATCGTTCCTCTTTTCAGTTTCAAATAATCCTCAGTAAAATCAATTACGCTGTTCCACCATCTTGCCTCTAAATAATGTTCTAATTTCGGAATGTAGAAATACGGCCCAGAATTATTTTCTAAAAGTCTTTTATGGTTATGGAAAACATACAAACCAAAATCTACCAGCGAACCTGAAACCTCATTTCCATCAACTAAAACATGTTTTTCAGGAAGATGCAAACCTCTCGGACGTACAATAAGCGTAGCGATTTTTTGATTTAAATGATACGATTTCTGTTTCACCAAATCAGTATAGGTAATGGTTTTATTTACCGCATCTATTAAATTCACTTGTCCGTCCATTAGGTTTTTCCAAGTTGGAGAAGTACTATCTTCAAAATCAGCCATGAAAGTTTTCGCGCCCGAATTCAAAGCATTGATAATCATTTTACGATCAACAGGTCCAGTAATCTCCACTCTTCTGTCTAATAAATCTTTCGGGATTTCTCCAGCTGTCCAATTACCTTCTCTGACGCTTTTTGTTTCTGGAGTAAAAATCGGCATGACGCCCTGATCAAAAGCAACTTGTTTTTGATCTCTTTGCAAAAGCAGTAATTTTCTTTGCGATTCGAATTTTTTATGCAATTCGGTAATAAACGCAGTCGCTTCTTCGGTCCAGATTTTTGGATAAGCAAGCTTTTTGTCGGCCAGAATTTCTAAAGCCATTTCAGTAATCTCTAATTGGTTTTTCATAGCTGCAGATTTTAATTTTTATTGAATTAAAAAGTTTTTCTTCTTAATCCTTTTTCATTTTAGCAAAACCAATAAATCATAAGTCACTCATAATTAATTCGTTTCTACAGTACAATGTTATAAAAAAGTTTTTTACAAAACAAGCGAACGTTCGCTAAATTTAAAAAATATTTATTTTGCGATTGTTTTTAGAATGTCTATATTTGACATTATGGATATCGAAAAAGACTATATAAAGCTGATTTTTGGGCTAAAACTGAAGCAAGTTCGCACACAAAAAAACTTGTCACTTTTTGGTTTGGCTAAACTGACTAATCTTTCAAAATCGTATTTAAACGAGATTGAAAAAGGGAAAAAATATCCCAAAACAGATAAAATTTTGCTTTTGTGCGAACATTTGGACGTGACTTACGACCAAATGGTGTCTTTAAAACTCGATAACAACCTTGCTCCGATTGGCGAAATCTTGAAATCTGGAATTTTAAAAGAGATTCCGTTAGAGCTTTTCGGGATTCAGGAAGCCGATTTGATTGACATTATTGCGAATGCTCCGGCAAAAGTCAATGCGTTTATCAGTACGATTATTGAAATTGCACAGCATTATAATTTAAGCCGAGAAAGTTTTTTCCTGGCGGCGCTACGTTCCTATCAGGAAGCGCACAGCAATTATTTTGAAGATTTAGAAGAAAAAGTAATTGCTTTTTCGAAGTCATTTCAAATCAATTTAGATTCTAAAATTAGCATTGAAGAACTGGAAGCGATTTTAAAAGAAGAATACGAATACAACATAAAAGAAATTGCTTTTGCAGATCAGGAAGCTTTAGACGATTTGCGTTCGATTTATGTTCCGAAAAGCAGAACTTTATTGCTTTCAACCGAAATTGATGATCCGCAAAAGGCTTTTATTTTAGCCAAAGAAATAGCTTATAATTATTTGAAAATTTCAGATCGCCTTCTGACTTTCAGCTGGATTAAGTTCGAAAATTTTGATCAGGTTTTGAATAATTTTTACGCTTCTTACTTTGCCGGCGCTTTGCTTTTACCAAGAAAATTGGTTGTAAACAAAATCAATACTTTTTTAGAAAACGAAAATCCAAAACCGGAGGAATTTGTTTCTTTAATTGAAAGTTTTGAAGTTTCGCCGGAATCTTTTTATCAGCGATTAACCAATTTATTACCAAAAGATTTTCAGCTGAAAAACCTTTTCTTTCTGAGATTATCTCATAGAGTTGGCTCCGATTTTTATCAAATCAACAAAGAGCTTCACATTACGCATCAGCAAGAACCGCACGCTAATGAAACGAATGAACATTATTGCAGAAGATGGGTTTCGGTAAAAACCATTGATGAAGCGATCAAACAAAATAAACCGCATTTTTTTGATGCTCAGATTTCGAGTTATGCTAATAGCGGAAACGAATATTTGGTTTTTTCATCGGCTACAAAAGATCCTTTTGCTGAAAATTATATCCGAAGTATTTCGGTTGGAATTTTAATTAATCCGACAATGAAAAAGAAATTTAAATTCATTGACGGAAAACCTTTGGTAAAACGAATTGTAGGTGTAACTTGCGAAACCTGTGCCGTACAAGATTGTTTAGAACGAACTGCCCCACCAATTGTTTTGGAGAAGAAAAAACGTCATGAGAAAACAGATGCAGTTGTTCAGGAGTTTATTAATCAATTTAGTTAGAATAACATGAAATTTTTCACTTTAATAATAGCGCTGATTTCTATTAACTTCAACCAGAAAACAGACAAACTTAATGGCCGTTATAATTATTTAATCGAAGATGAAAATCAATATATTCAAAAGGATAAAATAACTTTTAAGGATAGTGTTTTCGTTTTTGACAATAAGTATATGCCAAAAGGAAAGGTTTCTTATGGAAATGCAATACTACTGGAGAACTTCATTAATACTGATTTAATTATTACAATTTCGAAAGATCAGATTCAAAAAGATACTATTGAATTTGATATGCATGATAAGAATGATGCTAATTACCTAGATGCAACGACTGGAAAAGGGAAATTGATTAGAATAAAATAGTTTCTTTACGTACAATCTTGTCATTCCGAGGAACGAGGAATCTCCGTTAGAAACTCCTCATGCAATATGACCAATCTTTATAGAGTTACTTGTGGAGATCTCTCCTTCGTCGAGATGACAAACCATACGTTTACTTTGCATTTAAACGCATCTTTCTTTTAAAAACAAAAACTTCTAAATTAGCCCCGATAGACGTGAAAATCCTTTTGTGCCGGGGTTCGGCATAAAAGATTGAAACAGATAGCGGGACTAGACTTCTTTTGAAAACTGAAATTTCTGCTTTAAAAAAACCTTAGAATCTCAGCAACTTAGAACCTCAGAACCTTTCTTAATCTAGGTTAAGTGCTTTTCGTTTACCATGACCGTATCTTTGTACTATAAAAATAACAAAACGACAAAGTCATGGAAAATATAGTATTGCACAAAGCAGACACAAGAGGAAACGCAAATCACGGATGGTTAAACGCTTACCACAGCTTTAGTTTTGCGAGCTGGTACAATCCAGATAGAATTCAGTTTGGGGCACTTCGTGTTTTGAACGACGATACGATTGCTGCCGGAATGGGATTTGGAACTCACCCTCACGATAATATGGAAATTATTACGATTCCGCTAGAAGGTGATTTGGCTCACAAAGACAGCATGGGAAATACTGAAGTGATCAAAAATGGTGACATTCAGGTGATGAGTGCGGGAACTGGTATTCAGCATAGTGAGTTTAATCCGAATGAAGATCAGCAGACTAAATTGTTGCAGATTTGGTTGTTTCCTAATAAAAGAAATGTTACGCCACGTTATCAACAAATTACTTTGGATGTTGCGGACAGACACAATAAATTATCTCAAGTTTTATCTCCAAATGCAGATGATGAAGGGGTTTGGATTCACCAAGATGCTTGGTTCAACATGGGTAATTTTGACTCAGGCGTGTCAACTGAATATAAAATCAAAAAAGAAGGAAACGGAGTTTACGCTTTCGTTTTAAAAGGAAATGTTACCATCAACGGTCAGGAATTAAACTCTCGTGATGCAGTTGGAATTTCGGGAACTGATACTTTAAATATTCTTGCTAATACTGATGCTGAATTTTTATTAATGGATGTTCCGATGAATTATTAATTCGAACAAAAACAATTAAATACCTGTAACGTTGAAACGATAATAAATCTGTAAATCAGATTATTATCGTTTCTTTTTTAACCTTTAATTGATAAAAATCAAAACAAGAAAGACTAACTTTATAAAAATAAGGACATTGGTCTGACTTTAAAATTAAAACTAATCCTTAAAATTTTAAACCATGAATCCAAATAACCTCACTAAAGAATATACAAACGGAGAAGTAACGATTGTCTGGCAATCAGGAAAATGCATTCACTCGGCAAACTGTGTCAAAAACAATCCAGATGTTTTTCGCCCGAAAGAAAAACCGTGGATTACTCCAGAACATTCAACAACTGACAAAATCATTTCGACAGTAAATAAATGTCCGTCTGGAGCGCTGACATTTTATATGAATAATTCTAAATAGTTCTTCTCCCGAAGTCTCGGGATCGCTCAGAGAAACAAACAATTATACAAATGTGATAATCAAAAAATTTATCACATTTTTTATTTCTTAATCTAGGTTAAGTGCTTCAGGACAACTACCACCGTAACTTTGTCCTATCAAAATGAAACAAATTAATTATTTAAAAAAATAAAATTATGGCAACTACAAAATGGTCAATTGACCCAACTCACTCAGAAATTGGTTTTAAAGTAAAACACATGATGTTTACTAATGTTTCAGGAAAATTTGGAACTTACGACGCTACAATTACTACAGAAGGAAATGATTTCGAAAATGCAGCAATCGAATTTTCTGGCGATATCGCTTCTATTGATACTGCAAATGCAGACAGAGACGGACACTTAAGAAGTGCCGATTTCTTTGATGCAGAAAACAATCCAAAATTAACTTTCAAAGCTTCAGCTTTCAAAAAAGTTGATGACGGAGATTATGAATTAACTGGAGATTTATCTATCAAAGGTGTTTCTAAATCTGTTAAATTTCCTGTAGAATTCAGCGGAATCATGACTGACCCTTGGGGAAATACTAAAGTTGGTTTAAGCATAGAAGGAAAAATCAATCGTAAAGATTGGGGACTAAACTGGAACTCAGCTCTTGAAACTGGTGGAGTTTTAGTTGGAGAAGAAGTAAAATTAAACATCGAATTACAATTCGTAAAACAAGCTTAATCTTTTGGTTTAGATTAGATTTAATTGGTTGGTTAAAAGCTCTGCGTTTACTCGCAGGGCTTTTTTTATGTTGCCACGAATTGCACTAATTTTCACTAATTTTTTTCTCAAAAACGCTAAATATTTTTTGCCACAGATTAAAAAGATTTTCACAGATTTTTTAATCTAAATAATCCTTTAATCTGTGGCTATAAAAAATAATTCGTGGAAATTCGTGCAATTCGTGGCAAACAAAAAAACTCAACGCACTGTATTTCTAAATTCTGTTGGAGACAGTCCCGTTTGTTTTTTGAAGAATCTGGAGAAGTATGAGTAATCTTCGTAGCCGACTTTGAAAGCAACTTCGTTTACGGCTAATTGTTTATCAATCAACATTCTTTTAATTTCTAGAATAACGCGGTCTGTGATTACTTCTGTTGCTGTTTTTTGGAGGATTTCGTTGCAGATTCTATTTAAATGTTTCAGCGTGATATTTAGTTTTTCTGCATAAAACGAAGGCAATTTTTCGGTTCTGAAATATTCTTCTAAAAACGATTCGAATGCATTGATTTTGATGTTGTACGAATGGGTTTGATGCGAATAGGTTTCGTTGTATTTTCTTGCGACTTCAATGTGGATACAGTCTAAAAGATTCAGTAATTTATCTAATTGATATTTGTTGTTTTGACTGTTTTCCTGAATCAGCAAATCGAAATAAGGTTGGATTTTTGGAATTTCATTTTCTTCAAAAACCATTTCTGGTCGATTATGAATGGAATGGTAAAAATTATAATCGTTGATCTTTTTCTGTCCGAAATACAGATTATACATTTCCTGAGAAAAGATAATCACAAAGCCTTCGATATCTTCGGATAAATTCCAATGATGCATTTGTCCTGGCTGTAGCACAAAAAGACTTCCTCTTTTGATTTCGAATTGGTCAAAATCGACTTCATGCAATCCTGAACCTTTGGTGAAAAAGACCATTAAATACGAATCATGTCGGTGCGGTTCTTCGACAAAACTGTGATTTTTTAAATGTTCTGTAAAAGTATTAACGTAAAAATCGCGGTGAATATCGTTACAGCTAAAATTCTGAACACTATAAATCGGGTACCTTTTCATAAAAAATGTCTTTATTGTGCTATAATAAGCGAAGATATAAAAAAGACTTTTATAAACCTCTGAATTACCTTTGTATAAACAAAAAATAACAAAGTCATGTCAAGCGCATTAACTCATATTTTAAGCAACGAATGTCCTATTTGTCATAAAGGAAAAGTTTTTACAGACAAAAATATTTTCTTCAATTTTGGTTTGCCAAAAATGAATGAATTTTGCAGTCACTGTCATTATAAATTCCAAAAAGAGCCAGGTTATTTTTTTGGCGCTATGTATGTAAATTACGGATTAACAGTGGCTCAAGGAATTGCAACGTATTGTATTGCACAGTTTTTCTTTGAGAAAAATTTCGATTTGAGAATCATTCCCATTATCGCTGTTGTGATTACTTTACTGACTTCTTTTAATCTCCGATTTTCCAGATTAGCATGGATTTACATGTTTAAGGATTATACGAAATAAAAAAGTATTATTTTTGCCTTTCAATTGAAGCTAATTTTCAATTTCAAAAAAAATAAAAAAACAAATTAGACAAATGAAAGCATACGTATTTCCGGGTCAAGGCGCGCAATTCACAGGAATGGGTAAAGACCTTTATGAAAATTCGGCTTTAGCCAAAGAATTATTCGAAAAAGCTAATGAAATATTAGGTTTCAGAATTACAGATATTATGTTTGAAGGTACTGCCGAAGAACTAAAAGAAACTAAAGTTACACAGCCAGCTGTATTTTTACACTCTGTTATTTTAGCTAAAACTTTAGAAGATTTCAAACCGGAAATGGTTGCAGGGCACTCTTTAGGAGAGTTCTCAGCTTTAGTTGCAAATGGGGTTTTATCTTTTGAAGATGGATTAAAATTAGTTTCTCAACGTGCTTTAGCTATGCAAAAAGCTTGCGAAATTACTCCGTCGACAATGGCTGCTGTTTTAGGTTTAGCCGATAATATTGTGGAAGAAGTTTGTGCTTCTATCGACGGTGTTGTGGTTGCTGCAAACTATAACTGCCCAGGTCAATTGGTAATTTCTGGAGAAACTACTGCTGTTGAAAAAGCTTGCGAGGCAATGAAAGCTGCTGGAGCAAAACGTGCTTTAATTTTACCTGTTGGAGGTGCTTTTCACTCGCCAATGATGGAACCAGCAAGAGAAGAATTGGCTGCTGCAATTGAAGCGACTACATTCTCTACTCCAATTTGTCCAGTGTATCAAAATGTTACTGCAAATGCGGTTTCTGATGCAAATGAAATTAAAAAGAACTTAATCATTCAATTAACTGCTCCTGTAAAATGGACCCAGTCTGTTCAGCAAATGATCGCTGACGGCGCTACTTTATTTACTGAAGTTGGTCCTGGAAAAGTTTTAGCTGGTTTGATTAATAAAATCGATAAAGAAGCGGTTACTGCTAATGCTTAATTAGTTTTCAGTCGCAGTCTCTCCCGATAGCTATCGGGATCAGTTACTGACTGTATAAAAAAATCCTCATAGACTTTAATCAGTTTATGAGGATTTTATTTTAGAGATATCCAACTTCGATAGAGTTGTTATTTATAATCGCTGTTACCAAATAATTTTTTTCTCTTTTTTCAAAAAATATATACCAAGTAGTTCTAGAATTCGTTTTGTAAAAAATATAATTTGCTCCTAAATATTTAATTGGTTTCGGAGTTTCTTTACTCGGAAAATCAGAAATACTCGATAAAACAAAAGCTACAATTTTATCTACATAATCTTTGGCCGATTCTGGAAAACCAAAATATTCTTCTTCAAAAAGGTTAAAAACTAAATTATCAAAATATTGTAGAACAGTATCTGTAAAAATTACTTTTTCCAAGAATAAGCTTCTATTCTTTTATACATTTCAGCTTTAAATTCTTCAGGCGTCAATCCTTTTGCAAACTCGGCATCAAAATCAAAAGTTTCATGGTCTATTCCTTTAAATTTTGGCTTTGACACCTCATATTCAACAGAAGGCTCTTCAACCTTGTTATTTTTCTCGTTTTCTTTCTTTGCATTCATAACCATTTCCTTAATTCATCAAATTTACAACAAAAAAATTGAATCAAAATTTAATTGAGAGATTTTTCCTTCTTTTTATAATTGATAATAAAAACTCCCAAAATAATCAGGATTGTTGCAATTATAAAATCAACAGTAATTTTTTCATCTAAAATCAGCCAGCCAAAAAACACGGCAATTATGGTATTGATGTACGCTAAAATAGAAACTTGAACTGGCGTAACGTGTTTCAAAGCGTAATTGTAACTGAAAAAAGCAATTACAGATCCGAAAATTGATAAATACAATGCTGCTAAAATACTTTTAGCACTCCATAAATGCACATCAATAGTAGGCGAAAAAATAAACGCCAAAACAATCTGAATGCACGAAGCCATTGTAAACTGGTAAAATAAATTAAGAACTATATTTTTAGATTTATTTCCGTGAAGTTTGGTGTAAATTGTTCCGGCCGCCCAAGCAGTAATAGCAAATCCCATAAACATCATTCCGATTCTGTAATCAGCATCTAAAAAAGATGCTAGTCCGTCTTTAAATATAAAAACGACTCCTGAAAATCCTATTATAACACCAACAAATCCTTTTAAACTTGGTTTTTGCAATTTTACTAAAATACTGCCCAGAAAAATAAGTATCGGAGCCATTGCACTGATCACCGAAGCTAGTCCGCTTGGAATAGTCTGTTCAGCAACAGTTGTAAAACCATTTGCCACTACAATCATCAAAATAGAAGGAACAAGCTGATGTTTTAAATTTTCCCAACCAATCCATTTCATTTCTTTTTTAAACAATAAAATAGTCATCATGATCATTCCCGCCAATCCTTGTCGAATGGAAGTCACAAACCAAGGCGGAATCGTTTCTACCGCAACTCTAATTCCTAAAAACGTTGTGCCCCAAATAATTCCAACTGCTGCAAGAGCAAAAATTAATTTATAATCCAAATCTTTTTTCATAAAAATTAAATATCATTAAAAGAAAAGTCCCAAACTATATTGCTATAATCTGGGACTTTAAAAATTTATAATTTTATTAAAAAACTACTTATTCCTCACTTTTTGTTCCCATTTCCAAGCACTTGCCATAGCTTCGTCTAGACTTAGTTCAGCCTTCCACCCTAAGACATTATTTGCCTTATCAATATTCGCGTAAGCTTCAGTAATATCACCTTCACGGCGAGGCATCATCTTATAAGGCAGTTTTTTATCGCTGACTTTTTCAAAACTATGAATCACTTCAAGAACAGAACTTCCTTTTCCAGTTCCTAAATTGAAAGTTTCAACTTTCGCTAAATTCTTCTTGTTTAATAAACGTTGCAAAGCAATTACGTGCGCTTTTGCTAAATCAACAACGTGAATGTAATCGCGAACTGCAGTTCCGTCTGGAGTTGGGTAATCATTTCCAAAAACAGATAATTCTTGACGCAATCCTACTCCTGTCTGCGTAATAAAAGGCACTAAATTTTGAGGAACTCCCAAAGGCAATTCTCCAATTTCTACTGATTCGTGCGCTCCAACTGGATTAAAATAACGCAATAAAATAGCACTGATATTAGTAACTTTAGCTGTATCTGTAATGATTTCTTCGCCAATCTGCTTTGTATTTCCATAAGGAGACATTGCCGCTTGAACTGGCGCATCTTCTGTAATTGGCATTTTTTCGGCTTGACCGTAAACCGTACAAGAAGAACTGAAAATAAAACTTGCTTCTGGTTTTTGCTGCAATTCCTGTAAAAGGTAAATCAAACTGCTAATGTTGTTTTCATAATACAACAAAGGCTGTTCAACACTTTCTCCCACTGCTTTTGAAGCTGCAAAATGAATTACTCCTGTAACATCGCTGTGTTTTTTAAAGAAATCCTGAACTGACGCTTTTTCTCTTAAATCTAATTTTTCGAATAAAGGCGTTTTTCCTGTAATCGCTGTAATTCCTTTTAAAACATCTTCTGAAGAGTTTGAAAGATTATCAATGATCACAACTTCAAAGCCTTCATTTTGCAATTCGACTACGGTGTGAGACCCGATAAATCCTAAACCTCCCGTTACTAATACTTTCATTTTGTGGTTGTTTGTGGTTATTTTGTGGCTAATATTTAAGCTGTCTTATTTCAAAAATTCAATTACACTGTCTGTAATATATTTAATCTGCTCGTCATCCAATTCTGTATGCATTGGCAAAGCGATAACTTCTTGAACTAATTGATTGGTTACAGGAAATTGCTCTTCTTTATAACGAGGATCTAAATATGCTTTTTGAGAGTGAAGCGGAATTGGATAATAAATTGCACATGGAATTCCTTTATCCAATAAATGTTGCATCAAAGCGTTTCTGTCAGCATCAATAATCCTCAAAACATATTGGTGGAAAACGTGATCATTTTCGTTTGCATCAAAATTTGGAGTAATAATGTGTTTATTTCCAGCGAAAGCTGCATTATATTTTGTTGCTGCTAAACGACGTGCTGCGTTATATTCATCCAACAAAGGTAATTTTGCATTTAAAACTCCAGCCTGAATACTATCCAAACGTGAATTTACTCCCACAACATCGTGGTGGTAACGCTCGTACATTCCGTGATTTACGATTCCACGGATAATGTGAGCCAAATCATCATCATTTGTAAAAATCGCTCCTCCGTCTCCGTAGCATCCTAAGTTTTTAGATGGGAAGAAAGAAGTTGCTGCAACGTGACCAATTGTTCCTACTTTAGTTTTTGCTCCAGATTTAGAAATATAATCTGCACCAATTGCTTGTGCATTATCTTCAATCACATATAAATTGTATTGAGCTGCAATTTCCATAATCGCATCCATATTAGCTGCGCGTCCAAATAAATGAACTGGAACAATTGCTTTTGTTTTTGGAGTGATTGCTTTTTTAACAGCATCAATATCAATATTCATATTTACCATATCAACATCAACTAAAACTGGAGTCAATTGCAATAAAGCAATAACCTCAACAGTTGCTGCAAAAGTAAAATCGGCAGTAATAACCTCATCTCCTGGCTGAAGACCAAGTCCCATCATGGCAATCTGCAAAGCATCTGTACCATTTGCACAAGGAATAACGTGTTTTGCTCCTAAATAGTTCTCCAAATTCTTTTGAAACTGATGAACTAAAGGCCCGTTAATGTAAGTATTTGTATCTAAAACTTCTTGAATTGAAGCATCTACAGTAGATTTTATTTTTTCGTATTGACTCTTTAAGTCAACCATTTGAATTTTTTTCATTTTTGAATGTATTTAAAATCAAAGACACTGTTTTTTAGACAGAAATCTCTAAAAGGAGGAACAAAAATAGTTATTAATACCTTCAAACCAATGAAAATAGTCGAAAGAAATGTAATTTAGCTGCAAAAAAAATTACATGCTTTTTTTATACAATTTAGCCATATATATCGCAGGATTTTTCTTAAGAATCGTAGCCTTGTTTAGTCCGAAAATTAAGCTTTTTGTCGAAGGCCGAAAAAGTGTTTTCAGCACATTAAAAGAAAAAATAAAGCCCGAAGACAAGACTATTTGGTTCCATTCTGCTTCATTAGGCGAATACGAACAGGGACTTCCTGTTATAGAAAAAATCAAAGAGAAATATCCTTCACATAAAATTATTGTAACCTTTTTTTCACCATCTGGATACGAAGTGCGTAAAAATAACACAGTCGCCGATGTGACTGTCTATCTTCCGTTGGACACAAAAAGCAATGCAAAAAAGTTCATCAAATTGGTTCATCCAGAACAGGCATTCTTTATTAAGTATGAATTTTGGCTGAATTACTTAAAAGAGTTAGAAAACCGCAAAACCCCTACCTATTTAATTTCAGGTATTTTTAGAGACAATCAAATGTTCTTTAAATGGTACGGCGGATTTTACAGAAAAGCATTGAAAGCGTTTACTTATTTCTTTCTTCAAAATGAAAAATCGAAAGAAAAAGTCGAAAGTCTTGGCTTCAAAAATGTAATTGTTTCGGGCGACACTCGTTTTGACCGTGTAAATGCTATTTTAGAAAGAGACAATCGTTTGGATTATATTGAAAACTTTAAAAACAATCAGCCCACTATTGTTATTGGAAGTTCATGGCCTAAAGATGAAGCATTGATAGCAGAATATATTAATCAGGCGCCTGAAAACGTAAAATTCATAATTGCGCCTCATAATATAAAACCAGATCAAATAGCAGATCTTCAATCAAAAATCACAAAATCAAAAGTTTTATTTTCAGAAAAAGAAAACAAAGATCTATCTCAATACAGTGTTTTTATAATTGATATTGTCGGAATTCTAACTAAAATTTACAGCTACGGAACGATTGCATACGTAGGCGGCGGATTTGGAAATCCTGGAATACATAATATTTTAGAACCGGCAACTTTTGGAATGCCAATTGTAATTGGTCCTAATTATTCGAATTTTGCAGAAGCAATTGCTTTGGTTGAAATTGGCGGTTGCATGCCGATAGCAACTAACGCTGAACTAAAAGAGGTTTTGGATAAATTATTGAACGACAAAAACTTTCTAGAAGAAAAAAGCGAAATCTGCAGATCATTTATTCAAGACAACAAAGGGGCAACTGAAACCATTATAAAGCTCGTTTCATAGCCTTTGAAGGAATAAAAAAGCGTTAAATTCAAAAAAAAGACAGAAATGAGGTCTTTTTTACCTCAGAGCGCTTGAATAAATAGTCTTAAAAAACAAGATAAACCATAAATCAGAGAAATAAAATAGCCAATTTTTATAAAGAATATTCAACAAAAAATTATTTAGTCTAGAAATTAGATAATTTAAGAAAATTTTGTAGTTTTGGCATATTCTTTGATAAATAAGATAAACGTGAGTAAGGAAAATATTTTAAAAAAAAAGTGAAAAAATATTTTACATATTAAAAAATTTATATCTTTGCCACGAATTAATAATTAACCTTTTATAATAAAGTAAGATGAAAAAAGTATTTTTAAGTTTAGCTGTTGTTGCTGTTTTAACTGTTGTATCTTGTAAAAAAGCTGACGCTGCTGCTGAAGCTCCTGCTGTAGATTCTACTGCTGTTGCTGTTGATTCAGCTGCTGCTGTTGTTGATTCTGCTGCTGCAACTGTTGATTCTGCTGCTGCTAAAGTTGATTCTGCTGCTGCTAAAGTAGAAGAAGTAAAAAAATAATTAGAACCTAAGTTCTAACGATTTTAAAACCATCTTTTTAGATGGTTTTTTTTATGATTAATTTTTACATTAATCATAAACACAAATAAAAAAGCGTCCGCAATTGCGAACGCTTTTTTTATTCAGCCACTTCTTCTAATTCTTCTTCAGACTCTTCATCACCAAAAATTGATTCACTTGAAGAGAAGTCCAAAATCTCCGATCTAGAAGAATAAGTCACTATTTCTTTTATTCCTTTCTGCAGAAGCAATTCTGTGCTGTATTTTCGACTTGTAGCAAAATGCACCTCCCCCAACATCAATTTAAAAAAATACTTCCCTCCAGAGCCTTTAAATTTCAAAAACTTCGCAAGCTCAATATTCGCTTTAAATTTCTCAATATCCTCTTCACATTCAAACCTCAACTCATAACTCAAACTCGTAAAAATAACCTTCCCCCTTCGCGAAGTAAAAGTAAATTTATATTCATCATTAAATCGCTTGCTAATTACAAAAGCACCCATTTACAAATTTTAGATTTTAGATTGTTGATTTTTTTTAGACGCTAAGCCACTAAGTTTCTAAGATACTGAGATTTCCCTTAAAAAACACTAAAATTTAATTTTTCCCCATAAAAAAAGCCTCTTCAAAAGAAGAGGCTTTAGTACTCAGAGCGGGACTTGAACCCGCACGAACATTGCTGTTCACTGGATTTTAAGTCCAGCGTGTCTACCAATTTCACCATCCGAGCATTGTATGGTTTTGAGCGAAAAACGGGGCTCGAACCCGCGACCTCGACCTTGGCAAGGTCGCGCTCTACCAACTGAGCTATTTTCGCATTTTCAAATTTTATTAGAACTGCAACACTTGTTTTGTTTCGTATTGCGAGTGCAAATTTAGGACATTTATTCAATTACACAAGCGTTTTTTCAAAAAAAAATCGACTTATTTTATAACATTCTGATAACCTAAACTTTAAAATTGAAAATTTTTATATTTTATTTTTTTACCAGCATTCTTTTGATCTCATTCAGTTTCATCAAGGCTTCTACTGGTGTAATTGCATTAATGTCTAGATTCAGAATTTCTTCTTTTATCTCTTCCAACAATGGATCATCCAAATTAAAGAAACTCATCTGCATTTCATCATTTGCCGCTTTTATTCCGTTTAAAGCATCACTTGAATGATTCTTTTCTAATTTCTTCAAAAGCTTTTGTGCTTTCGAAATAACCAATTGCGGCATTCCAGCCATTTTAGCTACATGAATTCCAAAACTATGCGCACTTCCTCCTTTTACAAGCTTTCTAACGAATAAAACAGTATCCTTAAGTTCTTTTACCGCCACATTAAAATTCTGGATTCTCGGCATCGATTCCGTCATTTCATTCAACTCATGATAATGCGTTGCAAAAAGCGTTTTTGCTCTTCCTGGATGCTCGTGCAAGAATTCAGCAATTGCCCAAGCAATCGAGATTCCGTCATACGTACTTGTCCCTCTTCCAATCTCATCTAACAACACCAAACTTCTATCTGAAATATTATTCAAGATCGAAGCCGTTTCATTCATTTCAACCATAAAAGTAGATTCACCCATTGAAATATTATCCGAAGCTCCAACTCTGGTAAAAATTTTATCTACAATTCCCATTCTAACACTATCAGCAGGAACAAAGCTTCCCATTTGAGCCAAAAGTACAATTAGAGCCGTTTGCCTTAAAATTGCCGACTTACCCGACATGTTAGGCCCAGTAATCATAATAATTTGCTGTGTTTCTCTATCCAAGAAAACATCATTTGCAATATAAGGAGTTCCAACAGGCAATTGTTTTTCAATTACAGGGTGTCTTCCGTTTTTGATATCTAATTCGAATGTATCATCAATTTCTGGACACACATATTGATTTTCGACAGCCATTTGCGTAAACGAACACAAACAATCCAATTGCGCAATTAAATACGCGTTCATTTGAACTGGTTTGATGTAAGTTCCAATCCAAGCTACTAATTGTTCAAAAAGTTCGCTTTCAATTTTATAAATCTTTTCTTCTGCACCTAAGATTTTAGTTTCGTATTCTTTTAATTCTTCCGTAATATAACGCTCTGCATTTACCAAAGTCTGTTTACGAATCCACTCTTCCGGAACTTTGTCTTTGTGCGTATTTCTAACTTCGATATAATATCCGAAAACATTATTAAAAGAGATTTTCAATGAAGAAATTCCCGTTCTTTCCGATTCTCTTTTTTCAATTCCTTCTAAAAATTCTTTTCCAGAAGTTGAAATAGCTCGCAACTCATCTAATTCTTCATTAATGCCTTTTGCAATCGCATTTCCTTTTGAAATAGCAACAGGCGCATCTTGATTTAAAGTAGTTTTGATTTTTTCACGAAGCAAATCACAAGCATGCAAACTGTCTCCGATTACCTTAACTGCTTCCTGCGGACTTTCAAGCGCCAATGTTTTAATTGGAATAATGGCATCTAGAGATTCTTTCAAATAAATAATTTCTCTTGGAGAAACTTTTCCTGCTGCGATTTTAGAGATCAAACGTTCTAAATCTGAAATCTGTTTGATCTGATATTGAATATTATGCAGGATTTCAGGATTTGATTTCAAATAAGCTACAACCTCATGACGGCCTTTTACTTTATTAGCATCTTTTAAAGGCAATGCCAGCCAACGCTTCAATAAACGACCTCCCATTGGAGAAAGCGTTTTATCAATAACATCCAAAAGCGTAACTGCATTTGGGTTATAGCTATGATATAATTCTAAATTTCGAATGGTGAAACGATCCATCCAAACGTACGCGTCTTCTGCAATACGCTGAATCGCCGTAATATGCTGTACACGATTATGCTGTGTTTCTGATAAATAATACAAAATCGCTCCAGAAGCAATAATTCCTTCTTTTAATTCTTCAACACCAAATCCTTTTAAAGAATTGGTTTGAAAATGCTTCGTCAAAGTTTCTAAAGCATAATCTTCTTTATAAATCCAATCTTCTAAGTAAAAACTATGAAAATCTTCTCCAAAAGCAGTTTTAAAATCATTCTTATTATTCTTCGGAACCAAAACCTCACTCGGATTAAAGTTCTGCAATAATTTGTCTATGTATTCTGCATTTCCTTGAGCTGTTAAAAACTCTCCTGTAGAAACATCTAAAAATGAAATTCCGATATTTTTATTAGCAAAATAAACAGAGGCTAAGAAGTTATTTGATTTTGACTGCAAAACCTCATCATTCAAAGAAACTCCCGGAGTTACAAGTTCCGTTACACCTCTTTTTACGATTGTTTTAGTCATTTTCGGATCTTCCAGCTGATCGCAGATCGCAACGCGAAGCCCCGCTTTTACCAATTTTGGCAAATAAGTATTTACAGAATGATGCGGAAACCCAGCCAATGCCGTTTCAGTATCAGACCCTGCTCCTCTTTTAGTTAACGTTATCCCTAAAATTTTGGAAGCTCTAATGGCGTCTTCTCCAAAGGTTTCATAAAAATCTCCTACTCTGAAAAGCAAACATGCATCAGGATATTTAGCCTTGATCTCGTTGTACTGTTTCATTAAAGGTGTTTCTTTCACCACTTTCTCTTTAGCTGCCAAATTGTAATGTTTTAAATGAAAAATTAAGACAGCGAATTTATGATTTTTTAGTGTCAAATGGAAAGCTTCAAAAATTAAAATATTTTAAGATATTTTTAGGTTGTGGTATAAGAATTTTATATAGCTTTGTTTATCATTAAAAAAAGACCCTTAAAGATGAAAAAAATAATCTTATTCGCTATGTTAGCTGTAGCTGGTATTACAGCTTCTAATGCACAAACAACTAAAAAAGCAAAAGCTGCTAAAGTTGCTAAAATCGAAGGAGCTGGAATGGCTTTCGAAACTGAAACTATCGATTACGGAACTATCGCTCACAATGCTGATGGAAAACGTGAGTTCGTTTTTGTAAACAACGGAACTAAACCATTAATCATTACTAACACTCAAGGATCTTGCGGATGTACTGTTCCAACTACTCCAAAAGAACCAATCGCTCCAGGAGCTAAAGGTGTTATTGGTGTAAAATATGCTACTGATAGAGTTGGTGCTTTTACAAAAACTGTAACTGTAACTTCTAACGCAGAAGGACAACCAACAAAAATCCTTACTATTAAAGGTACTGTTTTACCAGATCCTGTAAAAAGCTAATCTGAAAAACATTTAAAATAATCAAAAAGCTTCCTTATCTTTGGAAGCTTTTTTTATGACTACAATTCAAAAACAATGAGAAAACTCGAAAACAGCGAACTAGACCGTAAATCAATTGAAGATTTTAAGAAATCGGAGAAAACCCCTTTAATATTAGTTTTAGACGATATTCGAAGTCTTCACAATATTGGTTCTGTTTTTAGAACTGCTGATGCGTTTTTGATTGAAAAAATCATTTTATGCGGAATCACTGCAACTCCTCCAAACAAAGAAATTCATAAAACGGCACTTGGCGCAACTGAAACTGTTGCTTGGGAACATCATGAAAATGTTTTGGAAGTTATCGAAAACCTAAAGAAAGAAAATGTTCTTACAATGGCTATTGAACAAGTTGAAAGTTCCGTTTTTCTTCAAGATTTTAAAGTAGAAAAAGATCAGAAATATGCTTTAGTTTTTGGAAATGAAGTTTATGGCGTATCTCAAGAAGCTGTTGCAATCTGTGATGGATGTATCGAAATTCCTCAGCTGGGAACCAAGCATTCGCTTAACATTTCTGTAAGCGCAGGTATTGTAGTTTGGGATTTGTTTCAAAAAATAAATTGGCCTGAATAAAAATTTATTTTTTTATTATTAATTAATTGATATTTTTAGCAAATGAAAAATATCAATTTAACAGCTATTTCTCTTTTATTTTCAGTTTTAAGTTTTAATTTTTCTCATGCAAAAGAAAATTCAAAAACTTTTAACAAAAAACACACATACTTCTCAAACCCACATAGCCAAAAAGTAAAAAAACAAAAGAAAACCAATTTTGTAATTGATCCTCCCAAACTTATTGCAAAGGGAGATCAGCTTTATTGCCCACAAACATCAATTAAAATTGTAACAGACTTTACAATTAGTCATGACATTGCTGAAAATGGCACACAAGCACTTTATATCCAGATTTCATCTGGGTATTCAAACGGTTTTGATAAATTAGAATTAACAAATCCGGCTTTACATTCGAATATAGTAACTAGCTGGGACGCAACTTCTGGAAAGCTAAAATTATCAGGAACAAATTCAACTACTGAAATTCCTTATGATGATTTTGTTTCCGCCGTAAAAGATGTTGTGTTTACGAATTCATCTGCAACGGCTAGCGGTACAAGAACTTTTTCTATCACTATCGGACAAGCAAATTATTTGCCTTCAACACAGCATTATTATGAATATGTTTCCAATTTAGGCATCACATGGACAGCAGCGAGAGACGCAGCAGCGGCTCAAACTTACTACGGACTTAGAGGATATTTAGATACTATTTTATCTTCTGACGAAGCAAAATTAATTGGCGAACAAGCATCTGGAACTGGATGGATCGGCGGAAGTGATGCCGAAACAGAAGGCGTTTGGAAATGGGTCACTGGCCCAGAAACAGGAACTATTTTTTGGAACGGAAATGCAAATGGTTCGACTCCAAATTTTGCATTTTGGAATACAAACGAACCAAATCAGCAAGGCGATGAAGATTATGCACACATTACTCAACCTGGTGTTGGATTAAGAGGTTCTTGGAATGATTTATCGAATACTGGTTCGTTAACTCCTGGTGATAACTATCAACCAAAAGGATATATCGTTGAATATGGAGGAATGCCTGGTGAAGCTCCGCTAGAAATTGCTACTAGCACTAAAATCACAATTCCTGTAGCAACTCCATCTATTAATCCAAATCCAGTTTGCGACTCTGGAAGTTTTACTTTCAATGCAACTGCGACTTCTGGAGCAACAATAAGATGGTTTGATGCTGCTGTTGGCGGAAATCAATTAGCAACAGGCCCTACTTACACCACTTCAACATTAAGCACAACTACAACTTATTATGTTGATGCTGGCTGCGAATCAAATCGTAAATCGGTAACTGCAACTGTAAATATAACTCCTTCAACTCCTATTGCCGAAAAAAGCACTTACACCAATTGCGGTTCTGGAAGTTTAACCATTAAAGCGACTTCAAATATTGGTTCTATCAACTGGTATTCTTCAGCAACTGGAGGAACAAGCCTTTATGTAGGATCAGCTTTTACAACTCCAACAATCTCATCAAATACAACTTATTATGCTGAAGCATCAAATAATGGATGCCTAAACCCAACCCGAACTCCAATAAATATCGAAATTTATACACCTCCAGCTGTTACTGATGAGACTTTATCTTTGTGCCAGTTTCAAAACATAACATTAGATGCAGGGATTTCTGGAATGACTTATTTATGGTCAAATAACAACGAAAATACTCAGACTATTACAGTCAATAAGGGCGGCACCTACACCGTTGCTGTTACAAGTCCGTCTCCTGAAAATTGCAGAAGCATAAAAACAATCGTTGTCGAAGAACATAAAGTTCCACAGATCGACCGTATTGATGTTGAAGGAACGAGAGCCGTTATTTATCCTGTAAAAGCAGAAGATTATTTTGAATATTCTGTAGACGGTGTTAATTTTCAAGATTCCAACATATTTTATGATGTTCCTGGCGGACTTCAGACGGCTTATGCACGAGAAAAAAGCGGATGCGGAGGAACTGCTAAACAATTTGTAGTACTTGTTTTTCCTGCATTTTTCACTCCAAACAATGATACTTACAACGATGTTTGGGAAGTAACCGGAATGGAAAATTATCCTCAAGCGGTAGTCACTATTTTTGACCGTTACGGAAAATTAATAGCTCAATTAAGCCGTTTCAAAATGAGCTGGGATGGCACTTTAAATCAAGTTCCGCTTCCGGCTTCAGATTATTGGTATGCTTTAAAAGTAGATGATTCAATGCCTATTTTAAAAGGACATTTTACATTAAAAAGATAATTTTTTAAATTAGAGAAGGTGTTAATTTTATAATTAGATAATCCTAAACAATACATTTAGAGAATTATCTAATTGGCACATTTTCTAATTATTACATTAACCAAGCTTCTTCTTAATTTCATTCAATATATAAAGATAATCTTCGTGTTTCTTTACAAAATCGCGATTAGAAACGTCAATTATTAAAACATTCAAATCGGTTTGAGATTTTATGTATTCCAAATAACCGTTATTGATTTTTTCTAAATATGCAGATTCAATATTCTGTTCATAAATACGCCCGCGTTTTTTAATATTTTGCAAAAGCCTTTCCGTATTCTGATACAAATAAATATACAAATCTGGTTTTGGCATTTCTTTATAAATGATATCAAACAGATTTCTGTACAAACGATATTCATCTTCTGCTAGCGTTATTTTTGCAAAAATCAAAGATTTAAAAATATGATAATCGGCAACTATAAAATCTTTAAACAAATCAAATTGTGCCAAATCATCAGCCAATTGTTGGTAACGATCGGCTAAAAAAGACATTTCTAAAGGAAACGCATATCGGTTTTGGTCTTTATAAAATTTTGGCAAAAACGGATTATCTGCAAATCTTTCTAAAACAGTTTTTCCGTTAAAATCTTCTGCTATTTTATGCACTAAAGTAGTTTTTCCCGCGCCGATATTTCCTTCAAAAGCAACATAATTAAATTGATTTAAAGAAATTTCTTCAATCGGACTTTTCAATTTCTGCACAACTGTACACACACTATCATCAGGCGTAACGGCAATCAATTCTGGAATTGTTTTTTGTAAAATCGGATGTTTCCAATTTAACTTTAAATCCTGCATCGGAAGTAAAACAAAATTCCTGTTTTGCATTAGCGGATGCGGAACTTGCAGTTTTTCCGTATCAATTATTTGATCATCAAAAGCAATCAAATCAACGTCAATAATTCTAGACTGATATCCTTCTTGATTCAAGCGAATTCTTCCTAGTTCCTTTTCAACTTTTAAAATTTGACTGAGAATTTTTTGTGCAGATGAATTGGTGTGCAAAAGAAGCGCACAATTATAAAAAGCATCACTCTCAAAACCCCAAGCTGGAGTTTCGTAAAGTTTTGAAACCTGAATAACAGTCCCAACATTTTGGTGTATTAAATCAATACAATTTTGAATGTTTTCTAGTCTGCTGCCTTGGTTGCTGCCTATCGATAAAACGACTTGATGCTGTAATTTCATAATTAATGCAAATTAACTAAAACTATTTTAGAATTAACCAATATATTTGTGAAACGACGTCTCAAATCCAATCCTAAATTTAGATGTCTAGTTTGTAACATTTTGCCCTTTTTCGCTACTTATTAAAAAAATATACATATGAAGTTTTTAGGAAATGTAATTGCCACAGTAATTGGTATTTTTGTTTTTATCATGCTCTTCTTTTTCGGAGTTATCTTTATCGGAGTTGTTTTTGGCGGAGACGATAGCGTTTCTGTTAAATCTGATTCGGTTATAGAATTGAATTTAAAAGAAATTAAAAACGATTATGCAGGAAAATATAAAGATCCTTGGGTAACTCGTTTTTCTGAACAAAAAGGCATTGGTTTGACTGATGTAATTAATGCTATTGAAGCGGCAAAAACAGACGACAACATCAAAGGAATTTCGATCTTAAATGATCAATCTTCTCTTGGTTTGGCGCAGTATAAAGATTTGAGAAACGCTCTTGAAAGCTTCAAAAAATCAGGAAAATATATTTGGGCTTATGCCAATACGTATTCTCAAAAAGAATATTATTTAAATTCTGTTGCCAATACTATTTATTTGAATCCAGCTGGAGATTTAGATTTTAAAGGACTTTCTTCTGAAGTAATGTTTTTCAAAGATTTTCAAGATAAATCTGGAATTCATATGGAAATAATTCGACACGGAAAATACAAAAGTGCCGTTGAGCCTTTCTTAGAAAATAAAATGAGCGACGCTAATAGAGAACAGATCACTGCACTCTTAAATTCTATTTGGGCAACTGTTTCTGCAGATATTTCAAAAAGCAGAAATATTCCGTTACCAAAATTGAACGAAATCGCTAATGGTCTTTTAGCAAGAACTCCAGAAATGGCAAAACAACAGCATTTAGTTGATATTGTGGCGTACGAAGATGTTTATCACGATGCCATTAGAAGAGTTCTTAAAGTAGATAAAGACGAAGATTACAACAAAATTTCAATCTCAGATTATACTCAAAATCATATTACGACAGCTTTAGCAGACACTTCAAGCGATCAGATTGCTATTATTTACGCTCAAGGCGAAATTGGAAGTGGTGAAGGAGATGTGAATACAATTGGAGAAGGTTCTATGCGCCGTTCTTTGCAAGAAGCTAGAAAAAATGACGATGTAAAAGCTATCGTTCTTAGAATTGACAGCCCAGGCGGAAGCGCTCTTACTTCTGATTTAATCTGGAGAGAAATCGAAATTACCAAAAAAGTTAAGCCTGTTGTCGTTTCTATGGGTAATTACGCAGCTTCTGGCGGTTATTACATTGCTTGTAACGCTAATAAGATTTTTGCTGAAAATAATACTATTACAGGATCTATTGGAGTTTTCGGAATGTTGCCGAATTTCAGTCCATTGGCTAACAAATTAGGAATTAATTCAGAGCAGGTTAAAACTCATGAGAATTCTGCAAATTACAGTCCGTTTTTACCTGTTGATGAAAAATTCAAAGCTTTTACTTTAGAAGGAGTTGAAACAATCTACAACACTTTTGTGACTCATGTTGCAGAAGGACGTAAAATGACTTTTGCACAAGTTGATTCGATTGCACAAGGTAGAGTTTGGTCTGGAACTGAAGCTTTAAAAATTGGTTTAGTAGATAAAATCGGTGGGTTGAATGATGCCATTGCTGAAGCGGCTAAAATTGCTAAACTAAAAAAATACAGCACTCAGAATTATCCTGAATACGAAAAAACACTAAATGACCTAATTGGAAATCTTCCTTTTGCAAAATCTAAAGAAGCTTTCATCAAAGAAGAAATCGGCGAAGAAAATTATCTTCTTATCGAACAGGTTAAAAAATTCCAAAAACAAAAAGGAGTGCAAGCGATATTGCCTTACGGAATCAATATTTATTAATTGAATCAAAATGAATAAAGTAATTCTTTTTTTAACGGTTTTGTTTTGGAGCTTTATAAATGCTCAAACTACAAAAGAAATCACGTTTAAGGAAACGCCAGCTATATTAAAGATCAACAACGATCAGATTTTTGGTACGCTGACAACTCCAGATCTGACTAAAAAATTTCCGGTTGCTTTAATCATCGCGGGTTCTGGTCCAACGGATAGAAACGGAAATAATCCGATGATGAAAAACAATTCATTAAAAATGTTGGCAGAAGCTTTGGCTAAACATGGAATTGCATCTTTACGATACGATAAAAGAGCTATTGGAGAAAGCAAAGCCGCAGGCGGATCTGAAAGCAGTCTCGTTTTTGAAAATTATATTCAAGATGCCAAAAGCTGGATTAATTACTTGAAACAAGACAAACGTTTTTCTAAAATAATCATCATTGGCCACAGCGAAGGTTCTCTTATAGGAATGGTTGCCAGTGCAAAAGCAGACAAATTCGTATCTATTGCAGGTGCAGGCGAACCGGCAGATCAAATCTTAAAAACACAGATCGGTGCAAAATCGATGAAACAGCTTAACGACCTGACCTTTCCGATTATTGATAGTTTGAAAAATGGATTCGAGGTTAAAAAAGTTGATCCAATGCTTAATTCTCTTTTTAGGCCTAGCATTCAGCCTTATTTAATTTCATGGTTCAAATACAATCCGCAGACCGAAATACAAAAGCTGACCATTCCCGTTTTGATACTGCAAGGAAATAACGATATTCAAATTGCTGTTAAAGATGCTGAGAATTTAAAACAAGCCAATAAAAATGCAGACTTGAAGATTATTGACAAGATGAATCATATAATGAAGATTATTGATGGAAATCCAGAAGCTAATTTAGCCAGTTACAGTAATGAAACACTTCCTATTTCGGAAGCTCTGGTTGAGAAAATAGTTTCATTTATTCAGAAATAATAAAATAAATTCAGTTAAAAATCCGTTTTGAAAGTATTTCTCAACGGATTTTTTCATTTAATAATTTTAATAAAATTCTTACATAATTAAGAAAACTTTATCTGCAAACTCTAGTAAAAAAAACTATTTTTGCAATAGTCGATTTTTAAACCTTAAACCCTCAAATCTATTAATATATGCTAAAAAAAGTTCTAAAAATAAGTGCCATAGTTATTGTGGTGTTTGTTGCGGCATTATTTGCCATTCCGTTTTTGTTTAAAGACCAAATCAAGGCTAAAATCGTCGAAGCCATCAATGAAAGTGTTGATGCGAAAGTAAGTTTTGCAGATGCCGATTTAAGTTTATTCAAAAATTTTCCGAACGCAACGGTTGGAATCGAGAAATTGGTTATCATCAACAAAGCTCCTTTTGAAGGCGATACTTTGGTTTCGTTAGGAGAATTGAATTTAAAAATGAGTGTGAAAGAACTTTTCAAAGGAAAAGAAGAACCTTTAAGCATTCAAGGAATTAGTTCTACAAATGGATTAATCAATATTATTTTCAATAAAGATGGTGTTGGAAACTTCGATATTGCTCTAAAAGACAAGAAAGACGAAGATAAAAAAGACGAAGCAAGCAAACCACTTGCGTTGAAAATCCAAAACTATAAAATTGAGAATTTTACTTTTAGATATATCGATCAAGGTTCTAAAATTAAAATGGTAATTGACAGTTTAAACCACGAAGGAACTGGAGATTTTACCAATTCAAAATTAGATTTGACTACAAAATCTACTGCGAAAGTTTCATTGGACATGGATAAAATGAATTACATGAAAAATGTAAAACTAACTTTAGACGCAGTTTTAGGAATTGATTTAGAGAAGAGCAAATATACTTTCAAAGAAAACAAAGCTTTAATCAATCAATTGCCTTTGGAGTTTGACGGATTCATTCAAATGACTGAAAAAGCTCAGATCTACGATTTGAAATTTAAAACTCCTACTTCATCATTTACCAATTTCTTAGGTTTAATTCCTTCGGCATACGCATCTAGTTTAGAAGGCGTAAAAACGACTGGCGATTTTACGGTAAATGGTTTTGCCAAAGGAGAACTGACAGACACAACAGTTCCTAAATTCAATATCGAAATTGCTTCAAACAATTCTTCTTTCCAATATCCTAACCTTCCAAAATCGGTTCAGAATATTGTAATTGATACCAAGATCATCAACGAAACGGGAATCTTAAACGATACTTATGTAAATCTAGATAAGTTATCTTTCAGAATTGATCAAGATGTTTTTAGCGCTAAAGCGAATATCAAAAACATAACAGTAAATCCGATTATTGATGCTGCTTTAAAAGGAACAATCAACTTGGCTAATCTTTCAAAAGCATATCCTATTAAAATGGATAAACCTTTGGCTGGTATCTTAAAAGCTGACGTTACAACGAATTTTGATATGGCTTCTGTAGAAAAAAGCGAATATCAAAACATCAAAAATGCTGGTACAATGAGTTTGTCAGGATTTAAATATACTGACGAAAACAACAAATCGATGAACATCAGCACGGCGTTGGTTGAATTTAATCCGAGCAGAATCAACTTAAAACAATTTGATGCTACAACTGGAAAAAGTGACATCAGTATTAATGGTGTTTTAGAGAATTTCTATGGTTTTATGTTTAAAAAACAAGAGTTGAAAGGAAATTTCAACATGAGTTCTAAACAATTGGCTGTTGATGATTTTATGACTTCTGGCGAGCCTGCAAAAGCAGAAACAAAAACGGAAGCAAAACCAGTTGAAGCGATGAAAATTCCAGCTTTCTTAAACTGTACTTTAAATGCTAAAGCAACGACAGTTTTATACGATAATTTAAAACTTCAGGATGTTGCTGGAACATTGATTATTAAAGACGAAAAAGCAACTCTTCAAAACTTTAAAACAAATATTTTTGGAGGATCAATTGGCCTTAACGGAGCTGTTTCTACTAAAGAAAAAGTGCCAACTTTTGATATGAATTTAGGCTTTAATCAAGTTGATATTGCACAGACTTTTACGCAACTGGAAATGATGAAAAAAATCGCTCCAATTGCAGGAATCATTAACGGAAAATTGAATTCGACTATCAAATTGAATGGTAATCTGGATGCAAAAGAATTGACTCCAGATTTAAAATCGATTTCAGGAGATTTATTAGGTCAATTGTTATCGACTAGTGTAAATGCTAAAAACTCAACTGTTTTAAATTCGCTTACTTCAAATGTGAAGTTCTTAGATTTAAACAAATTGAATCTAAACGATTTAAAAATGGCATTGACTTTTGACAACGGAAAAGTAAATGTAAAACCATTCGATATTAAATATCAAGACATTAAAGCTACAGTTGGCGGAACTCACGGTTTTGACCAAAATATGAATTACACAATTAAGCTTGATGTTCCTGCTAAATATTTAGGAACTGAAGCCAATAATTTAATTGCAAAATTATCTCCTGCTGATGCTGCAAAATTGGAGAATATCCCAATTAATGCTTTAATGACTGGTAACTTTTCAAATCCGAAAATCAGTACAGATATGAAAGCTGCTGTAAGCAATTTAACTACACAATTGGTTAATCAGCAAAAAGAAAAACTGACTCAAAAAGGAACTTCAGCACTTACTGATTTGATCAACAAAAACACAAAAGCAAAAGATACAACTCAGGCAGCTAAAACTGAGAAAGAGCAAAAAACTCAAGAAGTAACTAAAAAAGCTAGTGATTTGTTGAATGGATTGTTTAAGAAGAAAAATCCATAAAAAGATACTGAGTTACTAAGATTCTAAGGTTCTGAGTTATTTAAAAGCTTAGAATCTTAGGATCTCAGAAACTTAGAAGCTTAACAAAAAAATCCTGTTCTTTTCGAACAGGATTTTTTTGTTTTTATATTGCTTTTGAATAACTATTTAATCTACCGTTATTCAAAATAGAATTTATCGTTTTTATGTATTCCTTTGACGTATACAGATTCACATCTACTCCGATACTGCAATTATCATAAGGTTCATATTTTTTCAAATTTGATACAGAAAAAAGTCCAACCGTTGGTGTGTGTACTGCACTTGACAAATGCATAATTCCGCTATCGGCGCCAATAAACAAATCGGCATTTGCTATAACAGAACCTATTTCTCTAATATCTTTACTGTAAAATGTCGGTGCTTTAAATCCAATTTGAGATACATTTTCTACAGGCAAAATCTCAATAATATTATAATCTTTATATTCGTCAGTAAGTTGAGAATAGAACTTTTCCCACCACTCTTCTGAAAGACATTTTGTTCCTGTTGCGTAGGTAAAAATACAAATCGTTTTTTTATCGTTATTTGTAAGTCCTCCTAATATTTTTCTTCCTTCTGCAATTTCAGAGGCAGTTAATTTAAGGTCTAAAGGAGCAATTATTTTGTTGCTGTTTGTTGGCATTCTCAGTTTTGCCAAATAATTTCGAAAATTATAAACTGGATATTTTGCAATATGTTCAAAATCACTTTTATGCTCTACTTCTTCATTTGAATCTCCAAAAAACTTGTATTTGGCATTTGAAAATTGAACTGCTAATTGGCCCGAAGATGAGTTTTGATCCACATTAATCGCTAAATCATAAGGCGTTTTCTTTAACGAAATCCAAACTTTTGAATAAGCCAGCAAACTCTTAAATGGTTTTTTAGGCAAATGAATTATTTTACCAACAACATCGTATTTTTCAAAAATAATTGGAGCTAATGTTCCCTTAACAAATAAATCAATTTTACAATTTGGAAACATTTCAGATACTTCCTGAACAAGTGGCGTAATCAATAAAAGGTTTCCTAGCCTTCCATTTGGTCTACAGATCAGAACTCTTTTGATTTCGCTTTTATCGACCAAAATAAAATCGTCCTGCATATTTGTTTTTCCAACATTTTTAGTCAGATTCCGCATTATGCTACGTCTGTGTACATTTATTTTGCTTAAAACACTCATTTATGGAATAATTTATAAATTAAAATCTTAATTAAATTTTTAGAAATAGTGGTAGACTCAAATCTACCTACTTTAATTTTCTAAAAATAAATTCTTCCAATAAGCATTTGTTACAAAATTGTAATCAAATGTATCATTATTTACACTTCTTTGTTTTTGGAATTGAGTTAAAATTACAACAAATTATCAAGTAATTAACAAATTAATAGATCGGCAAACAAAAAACATCGACAAATCCCTAGAAAACCTAGACATTTATTGTAACCACATAACCTTCCGAACCGCGGACATTAAAGACAGTACCGTTTTCAAACAACAAATATTGGCCTTTTATTCCAGTTAATTTTCCGCTGAAAGAAGGTGTTTTGTCTAAATTTAAACTATTCACTTTTGCAGGATAACTCAAAACAGGATATTGAAGTTCGTAAACATCATTTTTTTCAGCATAAAAATAATCTCTAACTTCTGCCGGAATCAAACTTTCAATTTTAGCTTTTTCTGCAATCAAGTCAAAAGTTTCAACAGAATTTTGCAGCATTTTTCTCCAATTGGTTTTATCTGTATAATAATCTTTTAAAGCAACTTCTGTTATTCCTGCCAAGTATCGGTTTGGAACCTCAACAATTGCAATGGCTTGAGAAGCACCTTGATCGATCCAACGGGTAGGAACTTGCGATTTACGAGTTACCCCTACTTTTATTTCGCACGCTGAAGCTAAATATACAACATGTGGCTGCAGCTGAGCTTTTGATTCATATTCTAAATCTCTGTCTGCAATTCCTAAATGCGCTGTACTCAATTCTGGTCTCATGATCCAATCTCCAACCGCGGGACTTGAATAAAAGCACTCGTAACAAAAACCTTGTCGGTATATTTTTTTCTTTTTACCGCAATTCAAACATTGATAGCCTACAAAATTGATTTCAATTTCTTTATCTACTAATTGATTAACATTTAGGAAACTATCTTCGAAGACCAAATAATATTGAATTGGACTTCCAAGTTCTGTTTGCATTTTTGTCAGTACGCCTTGATATTGCATTCGTATTTTTATTTATAATTTGCTGATTTAGATCTATCAAAAGTTTTAAAAATTTTTGTGTTAAAATTCGACTTAATAGGTAGAATCTTTACCTTAAATCGAATTGTTTTTTACAAAAATATATTATTTTTGATATGAAGACAAAGTTACTATTTGTCTCTCGAAATTCAAATTTTAAGTTTTTTGTTTTGTGCAGATTGTGAGATTTAAAACCTAAAATCAATTAACCAAAAACCAGATTCATGCCTTTATCAATTATCAATTCGTTTGCATCTTGGGTCCTAAAACAAAGGATTCATCAAATAGAACTTTTTTTAAAATATCCTAATGAAGTTCAGGAAGAATTATTGCACAACTTATTGACGGCATCTGAAAATACGGTTATTGGAAAAAAATATGAATTTTCGAGCATTAATTCCTATCAGACTTTTGCTGAAAGAGTTCCAATTGCCACTTACGAAGAATTGCAGCCTCTAATCGAACGCACCCGTTTGGGCGAACAAAATGTGTTTTGGGAAACGCCAATTAAGTGGTTTGCCAAATCGAGCGGCACTACAAATGCAAAAAGCAAATTTATTCCGGTAAGTAACGAAGCTTTGGAAGATTGCCATTATAAAGGAAGTAAAGATCTTTTATGCCTTTATTTGAATAATAATGAAGATTCTGAATTGTTCTTAGGAAAAAGCCTTCGCTTAGGCGGAAGCTCTCAGATTTATGAAAACAACAATACTTTCTTCGGAGATTTATCAGCAATTTTGATTGAAAATATGCCAATTTGGGCAGAATTCAGCAGTACGCCAAGCAGTAAAACTTCGTTGATGAGCGAATGGGAAAGCAAAATCGCAGCGATTATCAACGAAACCAAAAATGAGAACGTGACCAGTTTTGCTGGGGTTCCGTCTTGGATGTTGGTTTTGATGAATAAGGTTTTGGAAAATACAGGAAAACAAAACTTATTGGAACTTTGGCCTAATTTGGAAGTTTACTTTCACGGCGGCGTGAGTTTTTCTCCATATAAAGACCAATATAAAAACATCCTTCCAAGTAAAGATTTTAGATACTACGAAATTTATAATGCTTCTGAAGGTTTCTTTGCCATTCAGGATTTAAATAATTCTAATGATTTATTATTAATGCTGGATTACGGAATTTTCTATGAATTTATTCCGATGGAAACTTTTGGAACTCCAAACCAAAAAGCAATTCGTTTGGCAGATGTCGAATTGAATAAAAACTACGCGATTGTTATTACTACCAATTCTGGCTTGTGGCGTTATTTGATTGGCGATACAGTTCGTTTTACCTCTTTAAATCCGTATCGAATTAGAGTTACGGGAAGAACCAAACATCATATTAATGTTTTTGGTGAAGAATTGATGGTCGAAAACACTGATCAAGCAATTGCAAAAGCATGCCAGGTTACACAAACTGAAGTTATCGATTATACCGTTGCTCCTATTTTTATGCAAGACAAAGAAAAAGGCGCTCACGAATGGATGATTGAGTTTAAGAAACATCCTGCTGATGTTGGCCTTTTCCAAAAAGTTCTAGACGAAACGTTGCAAACTTTAAATTCTGACTACGAAGCAAAACGTTACAACAATATGACTTTAAATCCTTTGGTGATTAATGTTGCTCGCGAGAATCTTTTTTATGATTGGTTGAAAGAAAGAGACAAATTAGGCGGTCAGCATAAGATTCCGAGATTATCGAATCAGAGGGATTATTTGGAGCAGTTGAAGGAAATGTGTTAATTTATATCTTAGTCATTTGATAAGGAAAGTTTTATCTAATAGAGAAATTGATGTTAGAATTTTAATTAGTCTTCTTTTAATTCTTATTTTCAGTTGCTGTTCTCATTCAAACTTTGGAAGTGATCAGGCTGAATTCGAGTTAAAGGATGCTCTTGAAAATCCAAGTAAGGACAATTTTGTTGACAACAAAAAATTACTCATTAACGACAGCCAAACTGCTATCAAAATTGCAGAACCTATTCTTTTTGAGATTTATGGTGAGGATAAAATTAAACATCAAAAGCCTTACGAAGTAAATCTAGTTAATAATCATTATGTTATTAACGGAACGTTAATGGTGGGAGAACAAGGCGGAACATTTTTAATTATAATTGACGCAAGGAATGCTAAAGTTTTAAAAATTACTCATTACAAATAATTACTATAAAATGAAGGATACGAAATTCAGCGATATGACAACTGAAGAACTGATTAAGAATCAGAAAACATTAAAAACTGTGAATACTATTTTTTGTGTTGTGCTATTTATGTTATTCGTTCTTAACTTATTTATTGTTTTCATGAAAGGTTTTAGCGCAATGAATATTATTCCTATTGCTTTATTGCCTATTCTTTACTTAAATCTGAAAAATTTAAAAGAAATTAAACGAGAATTGGAATCTCGTGAATAGAACGTTAATTCCACTAAACCTGCATGAGGGATAGAAGTGGAAATCCTTTTGTGCCGGGGTTCGGCACAAAAGATTGTAACGGATAGCCCGACCCGCCTTTTTCTGGCGGGACATGCCCATATAAAAAAACCTCAGCTCTTTTTTGAAGAACTGAGGTTTTGTTTTTTTATTTTGATTGACGAGCGCTACTGGCGGAGATTTCTCCTTCGTCGAAATGACAAAAATTGAGTTGAGCCCTTCGACTTCGCTCAGGGTTACAAAGCAAATTACATCATATCGATATATCTGTCGTGGTATCCTAATAAATATAAAACACCGTCTAAACCTAAACTTGAAATTGAGGTTGAAGCGCTTTCTTTTACTTTTGGTTTGGCGTGGAAAGCGATTCCTAAACCTGCTAAGTTTAGCATTGGCAAATCGTTTGCTCCATCTCCAACTGCGATAGTTTGGTTGATGTGAATTCCTTCTTTTTCGGCAATTGCTTTTAAGAATTCTGCTTTTTTCTGACCGTCGACAATATCACCTAAATATTTACCTGTCAGTTTACCATCTTTTATTTCTAATTGATTGGCGTGAACGTAATCTATTCCTAATTCCTTTTGAAGATATTCACCGAAATAAGTAAATCCTCCTGAAAGAATTGCAGTTTTGTAACCGTAGTATTTTAAGGCTTTCATCAAACGATGTGCTCCTTGTGTAATTGGCAAATTGATCGCAACGTTTTGTAAAACTTCTTCGCTAAGACCTTCTAAAAGAGCCATACGTTTTTTGAAACTTTCGTTGAAGTCGATTTCACCATTCATAGCCGATTCTGTAATGGCGCGAACTTGATCTCCTACTCCATTTAACTCTGCTAATTCATCGATTACTTCGGTTTGGATTAAAGTTGAATCCATATCGAAGCAAACCAAACGGCGGTTTCTTCTATAAATATTATCTTCTTGGAAAGAAATATCGACATTTAGCGCTCTAGAAACTTCCATAAAACTGGCAGTCATGATAATCTTGTTTACAATTTCGCCCGTTACAGACAATTGAATACAAGAACGCGGATATTCTTCTTTCTCAACGATTGAAGTTCTTCCCGTCAAGCGGATAATAGAATCGATATTCAGGTTTTGATCTGACATGATTTTGGTAACTGCTGCCAATTGAGAAGCTGCCAGTTTTTCGCCCAAAATATTGATGATGTAGCGTTGTTTAGATTGTGATTTTACCCACGTTTCGTAATCTTCGATAGAAATCGGAATAAATTTTACTTTGATTTCTAATTCGTAAGCTTTGAAAAGAAGATCTTTTAAAACTGGCGCTGATGAAGAACCAGCAGCAATTTCGAACAAAATTCCTAAAGAAAGTGTGTCATGAATATCGGCTTGACCGATATCTAATATATTAGCATCGTATGCTCCTAAAACAGCTGTTAAACCTGCTGTAACTCCAATTTTATCGTGTCCTGAAACTTTTAATAAAATTATTTCTTTATCTTCTGCTGCCATTTTTCTTTCTTATTTTGAAGCGACAAAAATCGGCAATCTCTCGTTGATAAAAAAGAATAATCCTTGTTTTTTTGAAACGAAAAAGCACATTTTCATGTGCTTTTTCAAGTAATTTAACATTTCTGTTTTATTATTAAAATAACGTAACTTTTTGGTTATGGGTTTGGTATATTTTTATCAAAACTCACCATCCAGTTTACACCAAACTTATCTTTGAACATTCCGAAATAAGATCCCCAGAAAGTATTGTCCATTGGCATTTCAACTTTACCTCCAGCTGAAAGTCCGTTAAAAATTCTATCTGCTTCTTCAGTACTTTCTGTATTGATAGAAATCGAGAAATTATCTCCAAAACCTACGTCTCCGTATCTAGGATGACTGTCACTTCCCATTAAAATGGTATTTCCAATTGGAAGCGAAACGTGCATAATGCGATTTAATGCTTCTTCAGAAAGCACTTCTCCTTCTTCTGCTGGAGCGTCTTTATATTTTCCGATATAAGGAAAATCTCCTCCAAAAACTGATTTATAAAACAGGAACGCTTCTTCGCAAGTTCCGTTAAACATTAAATATGGATTTATTGCTGCCATTTTTTAAATTATTAATTGTTAATTATAAATTGTTAACTCTTTTTGAAGCGTAAAACCTTTGCTCTTGCTTCTTTCTTCTACATTCTCTAATTCTCAGACAACTCTTTAATCGTATCTAATCCTTTTGGAAAAGCTTCTTTGAAAAAGTCTATGTGTTTTTCGATTACGTCAACTTCTACATGAAGATTAACTTCATCTCCTTTTTGATCTAAACGATACGTTTCCATTGCTCCAACCCATTTTTGTGTTTCTTCATTTGGCGGAACTTCTTTAAAATCTTTTAGTTCCCCCATATGCTTAAACGCCATATATTCGTTTGGAATTTTACTTTCAATGATGCTATTCATCCCTTCTCCGCCTGACCCTAAAAAATAAATTTTATCGCCTTCGTTCCAACTTGTTTGCACGTAACTTTCTCCGCAAAAAGAGCTTGTCCACTTTCTGTAAGTTTCGTCGTCCCATAAGACCTTCCAAATCTTTTCTTTGGAAGCCTTTACATCGATATCAAAAATTAATTTTTCCATATTAATCTGGTAATTTACTAAAGTCCATAAATAAAACATTCCAACGATGACCATCCAAATCGGCAAAACCACAGCCATACATCCATCCTTGGCTTTCTGCAGGAGGAGCAAAAACAGTTCCGCCAGCTTCTTTAACTTTTTCAGCCAGTTCATCAACTTCTTCTCTGCTTTCTGCATCGATCGAAATCAAGACTTCTGAACTCGATTTAGTATCAGTAAGACTATTTTGAGAGAAACTAGAAAAAAGCATTTCTTCAAAAAGCATCACTACAAAATGTCCTTCACCTACAATCATACACGTCGAACTTGGTGTGTCATGCTGTTCATTAAACGAAAAACCTATTTTCCAGAAAAAATCTTTCGCTTTTGCTACGTCCTTTACAGGAAGATTCAACCATATTTGTTTTGTCATTTTTGTTTTTTTTGTTGGGTTAGATATTTTTTTCTTCTTTTTTAAACCATATAAGTAACGTAAGTAAATTGAGTGTAACCTTTAAACCTTTGCTTCTTTGAGCCTTTGAACCTAAAAACTAGTTCGCCTCAACGTAATTTTTAAAATTATCCAAAATTGCCTGCCAACCTGCGCGCTGCATTTCTTCTGGGTTTTGAGTTTCTGGATCGAAACTTTCAACGATTTCTACACCATCTGGAGTTTCTGTAAAAGTAATTTCGACTTTTCTTCCGTCTGCCATAACATACGAAAGAGCTTCGTTTGGCTTAACCAAAGTAAATTCGCCTTCAAAGTCAAAACTCATGCTTCCGTCTTTGGCAGCCATAGTCGATTTAAATTTCCCTCCTTCTCTTAAATCCGCTTCAGCATAAGGCGTGTGCCAATCTGGAGAAGCAAAACTCCATTTTGTAATGTGTTCTGGCGTATTCCAAAACTTCCAAACTTTCTCTGCAGATGCGTTTACTATATTTTTTATTGTGATCATTATATCTTTTTAAAATTAGTTATTACATATTACTTGGAATCTGACTTTCATCCATAAAGAAAACTTCCCAATGATGTCCGTCTAAATCTAGAAACGTTCTTTGGTACATCCAACCATAATCCTTTGCTTCTTGATAATCTGTTCCTCCAGCTTTTACCGCTTTCTCAATTATTTCGTCTACTTTCTCACGCGATTCCGTAGAAAGAGAAATCAGCACTTCGCTTGTTGTTGTAGAATCGCAAATTTGTTTTTTGGTAAAAGTTTGATAAAACTCTTCAACCAAAAGCATCACAAAAATGTCGTCACTAATTACGATACAAGCTCCTTGTTCATTAGTAAACTTTGGATTCGTAGAAAACCCAAGTTCATTAAAAAATTTCACTGCACGATTTAAATCTTTTACCGCAAGATTTAAGAATATCTTTGTTTTCATGTTTATAAATTTACAAATTAATCAAAGCAAATGTAAAATTTTAAGATTAGTTTAAAATGACAATAAAAGTCAAGTTTAGGGGCATTTAAGACAATTTGCTTATTTTTGTATCAACTGAGATTCCAAAAAACCACAAATATCATGAGCAAGAAATTAGGATTAATCGTGCCTCACGACTACAAATTATTGAGTATTGCGGCAATTTTAGAAGTATTTGAAACGACCAATAAATTGAGTTCGGGAACAGAAAAACCATTCGAAATCATGATTTTTCAATCCAAAGAACAATCGGATCAGGGAAATATTTTTGGTTATACTTCAAACGAAATTGAGACTTCTGATATTGCATTAGATCTCATTTTAATTCCCGCTTTTACAACTGATAACATGAGCGAGATGATTAAGAAGAATAAAAATTTTATTCCGTGGTTAAAAAAGCAGCATCAAGCTGGTGCCGAGCTAGCTAGTTTTTGCACTGGGGCATTTTTGTTTGCTGCATCAGGTTTGCTAAACGAAAAACTAGCAACAACTCACGTTGATGCATGCAGTGCTTTTACAAAAGCTTTTCCGATGGTGAAATTAAAACCGGAAGAAACTTTAACTGCCGACGGAAGTTTGTACACAAGTGGGGGATCGACCTCAACTTTTCATTTATTGATTCTTTTGGTTCAGAAATTCTGCGGTAACGAAATGGCAGTCAAAATCGCTAAAATATTTTCGATCGATTTAAACCGATACAAACAAAGCTATTTTAGCACTTTCAGACCCAATCATTTACACAATGACACTTTGGTTGCCATGTTACAACAAAAAATTGAAAGTCAGTACCATACGATTGAGAAACTCGAAGAAATTACAAAAGATATTCCAACAAGCGCCAGAAACATGACACGTCGTTTTAAACAAGTGACTGGAATTCCGCCAATCGAATATCTGCAAAATATTAGAGTCGAAAGTTCGAAAAAATACTTAGAACAAACACAACTTTCGATTTCAGAAATTATCGAAAAAACAGGCTATAATGATCCAAAAGCTTTTAGAAAAGTATTCTACAAAATGGTCGGAATGAAACCTATTGAATATCGTGAGAAGTTTAGAGTTCAATAATTTTAGAAGCAGAACATTAGTGTTCAAAAAAACTCTTGTCCTGCTCTACACTATATCTTTTGCTCTGAACACCAGAGCAAAAGGATGCCGTTCCGATCAGGGCTAAGAAAGAACTATTGTTTTCATAACAACAATAGTTCAGGACTTAATAATCCACCTCAAAAACTTTTATTCTATTGCTTGTCCAGCACTCACTTCAATATATTGAACTTCATTTTCCTTTGTTCTCACCAAAATGATTTTGTATTCGTATAAATATGTACATAATCTGTAAACATTAAACTGCTTAGTAGATTTATTATATATTGAAGAGGATCTAATAAAATTTTTAAGATCGAGAATATTATTATCTAGTCTTAAATTTTTATGTGTTTTTACTTCTTCTAAAAAAAACGATCCTTCATTTTCTTTTTCTCTCAAAAAATATTGTCCCGGAAAATGCTCACTTTTATAAATATAACTTGTATCTAATTTAAAGAAAAGAGTGTCTTTTACATGATTTTCTACGACATTCCAATCTTTATCACGTCTTGGATAATAAGAAGCATATTCTAAATTCTTAGCTTCTATAAATTCATTTCCTCTAACAAGAAAAATGAAATATTTATCTGTTAAGAATCTTTTTACTTTACTACTTTCAACTATTCTATTATATTTTCCGTCAAAGTAAAAGTTTCTATTCTCCAAATATTCTTTTATAGACAACACTTTTTTAGGCTGTAAATTTTTAACTGGCGCGCTATGTGAGTTAATATATACATATCCATTGGTTTTTGTATGACTCATCTGTTCGTTCGTTTCTTTAATCCAATTTAAATAGTCGGAAGTCCCATTATCGGACAAAATAGTGTAATATTTATCGAACCTGAAAAATAAAGTATCCTTTTTTATTTGTGCTTTTTGGCTAAAAGACAAAAAACAAGCAAAACAAAAAAATAATATGTATTGCAATTTAGCTGTCATTTTTTTTAATGAAATTTCAAAATTTAATTATGATTTTAAATTGCAAATTAAGAATAGATATTCATAAAAAAAACCTGCTCAAAAAAATGAACAGGTTTTTAGAAATATATTTTTTAATCATTAAGAAGCAATTTCCATACGCTTCAATAAGTTTTTACTTAACGTATGTTCTGCGTATTCTTTATCGATTGTCAAAGTTATATCGTCTGAAGTTGGCAGTTCGTACATTGCATCTGTCAAGATTGCCTCGCATAAAGAACGCAATCCACGAGCACCAAGTTTATACTCTAAAGCTTTATCTACAATAAAATCTAAAGCTTCGTCTGTAATCGTAAATTCAACATCATCCATTGCAAATAATTTCTGATATTGTTTGATCAATGCATTCTTTGGCTGCGTCAAAATTGCACGAAGCGTCGCTTTGTCCAAAGGATCCATATGCGTTAAAACTGGCAAACGACCAATAATTTCAGGAATCAAACCAAAATCTTTGATATCTTTTGGAATAATATATTGCAACAAATTGTCTTTGTCAATGTTATCTACATTTTTAGAAGTTGAGTAACCAACTGCCTGACGGTTTAAACGTTTTGAAATAATACGCTCTACACCATCAAAAGCTCCACCAGCAATAAACAAGATGTTTTGAGTATTTACCTCAACAAATTTTTGGTCTGGGTGTTTACGTCCTCCTTTTGGCGGTACGTTTACAACTGTTCCTTCCAATAATTTCAATAAAGCTTGCTGAACACCTTCTCCAGAAACGTCACGAGTTATTGACGGATTATCGCTTTTACGAGCAATTTTATCAATTTCGTCAATAAATACAATTCCTCTTTCTGCTTTTGCTACGTCATAATCTGCAGCTTGAAGCAAACGTGTCAAAATACTTTCAACGTCTTCTCCAACATAACCAGCTTCAGTTAAAACAGTCGCATCAACAATTGCCAACGGAACGTCTAACATTTTAGCAATCGTTTTTGCTACTAATGTTTTTCCTGTTCCAGTTTGACCAACCATGATGATGTTACTTTTTTCAATCTCAACTTCGTCATCTAATTGCTGTTGCATTAAACGTTTGTAGTGATTGTAAACCGCAACTGACATTACTTTTTTAGTCTGATCTTGACCAATAACATATTGATCTAAGAAAGCTCTGATTTCTTTTGGTTTCTTTAAAATTAAGTCCCCAACTAATTTTGCGCTTCCGCTAGATTTTAATTCTTCTAAAACAATTCCGTGTGCTTGTTCAATACATTTATCACAAATGTGCGCATTGATACCAGCAATTAATAAATTAGTTTCTGGCTTTTTTCTTCCACAAAACGAACATTCTAATACTACTTTTGCCATTCTATTTATGTTACTAAGCTGCAAAGATACTAAGTTTCTAAGCTTTTTGACCTAAAACTTAAAAACTTAGCTCTTTACAGCTTAATATTTTTTTGTTTAAAGTTTAAAGTTTCAGGTTTCATGTTAATCAAACTAACTTGAAACCTGAAACCTGAAACAAAATTTAACTTTAAGAATTATCCTCTTCTTAATACTTCATCAATCATTCCGTACTCTTTTGCTTCATCAGCTTTCATCCAGTAATCACGCTCACTGTCTTTGTGAACTCTTTCGAAAGTCTGACCTGAGTGATGAGAAATAATGTTGTATAATTCATCTTTTAATTTCAACATCTCACGTAAGTTGATTTCCATATCTGTTGCAACACCTTGCGCTCCTCCAGATGGCTGGTGAATCATTACTCTTGAATGAGGCAATGCAGAACGTTTTCCTGCTGCTCCTGCACATAATAAAACTGCTCCCATAGAAGCTGCCATTCCTGTACAGATTGTTGCTACATCTGGTTTGATGTATTGCATAGTATCATAAATTCCTAAACCTGCATACACACTTCCTCCTGGAGAGTTTAAGTAAATTTGAATATCTTTTGAAGCATCAGCACTTTCTAAGAATAATAACTGAGCTTGAACGATATTAGCGATTTGATCGTCGATACCAGTTCCTAAAAAGATGATTCTGTCCATCATTAATCTTGAGAAAACGTCTAATTGAGAAATATTCAATTGGCGCTCTTCGATAATATATGGAGTCATGTTTGTTGGAGTCATTGCTGCTACGATTTTATCGTAATACATTGCGTTTACTCCTTGGTGCTTTGTAGCAAATTTTTTGAATTCTTTACCGTAGTTCATATTTTTAGTTTAAAGTTGAAAAGTCTAAAGTCAGAAATTGACTTAAACGGATAAAACAAAGTTCATACCTTTTTATAAAGGATGCCAATTTGTCTTCTTTTTTAAGATGCTAAGATTCTAAGTCGCTAAGATTCTAAGTTTTTTTTAGAAACTTTTACCAACCTGAAACTTGAAACAAAAAAAGAACGTCAACAGAAGAAAAACTTCCATTGACGTTCAAATATAATTATTTTTATCTTTCAGTTTCTGTAATAAAATCTTAATTTTTAAAAAAGTATATTTCTTAACTTTCGACCTTATAACTTTCTACTTTCAGTCTAAAATTTATTCTCCGTAAGATGCAGCGATAAATTCTTCGTAAGTAACCTCTTTAGTTGTTGGGTTAGCTTTTTCTTTGAAGATATCTAACATTTTAGATCCTACAACTTGCTCAGAAAGTCTTTTCACTTCGTCTTGGTTAGATAAAACTCTAGCCACGATTCCTTGAACTTCTTCTTCAGTTGGGTTTGTTTGACCAAATTGAGCCATTTGCTGTCTGATAGCGTTTGATGTAAACTCTTTCAAATCTTCAAATGTAACTTGGATATTACTTTGAGCTAAAGCTTTTCCTTCGATTAATTGGAAACGTAAACCTTTTTCAGATCTTGCGTATTCTACTTCAGCTTCTTCTGGAGTTAATTTTTTCTCTCCAACAGTTTGCAACCATTTTTTCAAGAATTCAGCTGGCAAATCGAATTTTGTGTTTTCGATTAAGAAATCCTGAACGTCTAATAATAATTTTTGCTCAGATTGCTGTGCGAATTGTGCTTCAGCATCTTCTTTAATTTTAGCTTTTAAATCTTCTAGAGAAGCTACATTTCCTTCACCAAAAAGTTTGTCGAATAACTCTTGGTTTAATTCAGCTGGCTCAGAACCGTTGATAGCTTCGATTGTGAAGTTTACTTCAACATCTAAACCGTGAACACCTTCGTGACCAACTTTTAAGTAATCCATTAATTGGTGATCGTCATCAAATAAACCTTTTGTGCTTACTGTAACAACATCTCCAACTTTTTTACCTACGAATTGTTTTCCAGCTTTTTTGCTGAAAGCGCTAACTGCAATTGTAGTAGTATTGTTGATTCCGTTTTCTTCGCTTGAGAAAGTTCCAGTTAAATCTGAATCAGCGTCAGCTTTATCTTGAGGAATTGCTTTTCCAAATTGTTTTTGGATACGCTCTACTTGTCCGTCGATTAATTTATCATCAGCAGTAACGATATATTTTACGATATCATTTTTAGCTTCTAAATTAATTTCGAAGTTTGGCACTAAACCAATTTCGTATTCAAAAGTTAACTCTTCAGCATCCCAGTTAAAATCTTCGTTTACTTTAGCAAGAGGAGTTCCTAAAAGATTTAATCTTTCAGATTGAATATAACGCTCTAAAGCCAAATCAACTACTTTTTTGATCTCTTCTTGCTTAATAGCTTTTCCGTATTGTTTTTCAACAAGATCTTTAGGCACTGCCCCTTTTCTAAATCCTTTTACTTGCGCTAAAGGCATTTTTTCGTTAATTCTTTTTGCTACTTGACCTTTATAATCCATATGAACAACGTTCATAACGATCGTCTCGTTTACAGCGTCTATTGCTACTCTTTTAATATCCATCTTCTTCTTTAATTTACATAATAAAATTGGGTTGCAAAATTATAAAATTTTTGCAACCCAACCAACTTTTTAATCTATTGTATTTGAAGCAGTTTTAATCTGCTCCATTGTTTTATTTGTCGTCTCCTAGTATTTTATAAGTAAGAGATTGAAGTATAGACAAAATAACGCTGAATATTAATGCCGTTAAGAAGCTATCTACCACAAAACCTCCAACGATTTTTGTACACAACAGAATGATTACAGCATTTATAACTAACAAAAATAAACCAAGTGTAACAAATGTTACAGGCAGAGTTAGTAACACCAAAATTGGTTTAATAAAGACATTCAGCAATCCTAAAACTACTGCAACAATTACAGCTGTACCAAAACTAGCAACGTGAACCCCAGTTAAAATGTTAGACAATAATAAAACTAAGGCAGCCGTAACAAGAAGTCTAAGTAATAATTTCATAGTTTTTAAGGTTTAAAATTTTAATTAAAAGTAATAAAATTTTCATCAAAACTGTTTTATTCTTTTAAAAACATCGCAGTCAATTCAAAAAACATTTGAGGGTTTTCTGCGTGAAGCCAGTGGCCTGCATTTGGAATTGTTTCTAATTTTAAATTTGGAAAATGCTGACGAATTGCGTCCAGATCTTCGTCTTGAATGTAGCCAGAATTTCCTCCACGAATAAACAATGTCGGATTATCAAAAACTAAACCTTCTGGCAAAGGTTTTCCAATTGCATCTAGGTTATTATTAAAAGCATTCAAATAAAATCTAAAAGCCAATTGACCTGGTTCTTTCCAATATAGATTTTTTAGCAAAAACTGACGCGTTCCAAAATCTGAAACATATTGAGATAAAATTGCTTCTACATCATTTCTGCTTGGTTTTACCGAAAAGTCAACGGCATTTAATCCTGCCAAAATATCTTGATGATGTTGTTTATAAAATCTCGGTCCAATATCTGCCACAATTAATTTGTCTACAATTTCTGGGTATGTTGTTGCAAAAAGCATAGCTACTTTCCCTCCCATCGAATGTCCAAGAAGATCAATTCGAGTTAGATTATTTGCCTGACAGTATTCGTACACATCTTGAACCATAGCTTCATAACTCCACTCATCTGAATGAAAACTGCGGCCGTGGTTTCTTAAATCTAAAATATGAACTTGAAATCCTGCTTCTACATATTGTCCTGCGAGTGTTTTCCAGTTATCAGACATTCCAAGAAATCCGTGCATGATGACAAATGGTTTTCCTTCGCCTTCTATTTTTGAGTATAACATTTATTTACTTTTAAAAAATTCTGATTACAAATGTAGTTAACTTATCCATTTTTACCTGTAAGTATATGAGTTCTAAAGCAAATCTTTTTAAATTTTATTTAATAAAGAAAAATTTACAGTTTTTACGGAAAGCCGTAAAGTTATGTAGAAAACATTCGGTATTTTCGCCAAAATTTCAACCTAATTTTTTAATACAACCAAATCATGATTAAAAAAATTATTTTAATGTCGTTAGTTGTTTCACAACTAGCTATTTCTTGTTCTAGTGACAATGACGATCCAACAACAGAACCAGAAAAAGAATTAACTCTTGAAGAGCAAATTGCAAACTTGGCAAAACAGCCATATTCAAAATTGACTCCTGCTGAGCAAAAAATTAAATTAGAAGCAGAAGCTAATGACATGTTAGTTCAATTAGACAAATCTAAATCTTCTAGCGCTATTGAAGCAATAGAAAACTTAAACCGTCTTCTTGATGTAAGCAGCATTGATATTTTTAACGGAAAAAATGACAATGAAGTTGAAGATATTTTAAACGTATCTGGTGTTTACGGTGTTTACACTTGGGATAACGCTGGAAAAAAATGGGCTAAAACTGCTTCTACAACTGAATTGAAATTTGTTTTCCCTGCAAAAGAATCTCAAACTACAAATAACGCTGTTTTCTCTTCTAAAAGCACTTCTTCTGACATTAAAGTAAAATATAATGATACTTATACTTGGTCAGAAAACGGATCTGTAGAAATAAACGATTATTTTTTCCTTCCTAACACTTCAGACGCAACTTTAACTATTGACAGTAAAGAAGCAGCTGTATTTACTCAAACTGCAAAATATGCTAACGGAAAAGAAGTGCCTACTGAATTCTCATACAAAATGAGTTTAAATGATGGATACACTTGGGAAATGAGCGGTACAAAAGCAACTGGAAACACTTCAAAAGCTTCACTTACTTACAATGGAAAAAATTTAATTTCATTTAATGCTGGTAGCTCTACTGAAGTTGACAAATTAATTGATAACGATGAACTTGTTCAATACAGAGGAAAAGCTAATGGTCTATTCCAATTAATGGACAATTTTGTAATTGTTGCTGATACAGATCTTGCTGAATTAGCAAAAGGTGAAACCGCTGCGGAAGCAAGCGCTCCATATCCTGATCGTAGAGCAAAAACGTTTTATACAGATTTAAACATTTACAATAAGAAAACTGTTGAAGCAAGTGTTGCTAATTCTAATAAAAATGCAAAATTAATTTTAGTTTCTAAAAAAGATGGAACTAAAATTGCTGATATCGTATATCATGCAGAAGCTGGATATAGCTTTTACTCAGAAGAATATGAATATTGGGTTGCTGATGCTACAGACACTAAATACGGTGGAAAATGGGTATTTGACTTTAATGGTGGGGTTCCTAAAGGTACAGCTGTAAAAATTCAAGAGTATGACAGCGTACTTTATTTAAAATTCAGTGACAACACTGAAGTTGAAATGAGCGCTTATTTCTCTGAAGGTTTTGATAAATTTGAAGCTAAATTTGAGGACTTTATTGCAGCTTTCAATAAATAATACTTTTAAAGTACCATAAATTTAAAAGCCGATTTGAATAATTCAAATCGGCTTTTCTTTTTTAGGTGGAGTTCTAACAGTTATAGTGCTTTGCCCATAGCCTGCCCAAATTCCTATTCCTCCATTTATATTTGATTTTAAACTGATGTTTGCCGGATAAATTGGATTCTGACTATTTACAATTTCATTTTGCCAACTGTTCCAGAAGTCTAAAGATTCTTTGGTTTGAGTTCTTAATTTTACATATATTAAATCTCCATCAGCAAAATAAGGTGTGAATTTAGTTTTAGGAAAAAGTAAGACTCCTCTATTAATTTGAAGTGAAACCGAAGACTCCTTAAAGTTTTTATCATCCAAATTGCCATAAAAAGCAGGCACAAAAATAGGCTCTTCCTTGTCAAGTCTTGTCGCTAGCTGGTAATAGTTTTTCTGGCTCGGCGGATCATCAAATTTCACAAACACATAGCCAGTTGTATCAGAAGGATTTGTTTTAATATATTCTGCACTTTTTAACGGTACAGTTTCTGGAACTTTGGTTACTGCTGTAATAACGCGATTTAAATATTCTATTTTTAACGAATATTCTTTTCCAGCTTGTCCTTTTATTGTAGAACCAAAATAGACAAATGGCGGAATGCGGTTTTTATCGTTTTTGACCCTTAAAACCTCTGAAGTTTCTCCATCAGAAATTGTAATTTTTGCAGACCTGATTACGCGATTCAAGACATTTGTCGAATCAATTACATCTGTAACGGGAATACTGCTCGACAAAAGAACATTTGCAAAATCGCCTTCTTCAATCCAGCCTTCCACAACAATTTTAGATTCTAAGCTTTTCTCACTGCTAAAATTATCATTTGAACAGCTTACCAAAATTAAACCTAATAGAAAGAGTAAATGCTTTTTCATATTTTAAAATTTAAATCTCCAGCTAACTGAAGGTAATATTCTGTATAATATTTTTTCTTCCTGCTTCACCACTACTTTATCTTTATTTTCACTTACTTGAACGTCTAAAACTACGTAAACAGGATTTCCAATATTAAAAGTGTTATAAATTGAAAAATTTAATGCGCTTTCTTTTTTAGCCGTTTTTATAAAATAATAATTAGCCGAAATATCTGTTCGAATATAATTAGGCATTTGCGCATTATTATATCCTGAATATTCTTTAACCGGATTATTATTGATAAAATACCATGAAGTAGGCATTGTAAATCGATTTCCAGAACTGAATACTTGAGTAAGTCCAAAATTCCATTTTGAATTCAAATCATACATTCCGACCAAAGAGAGATTATGACGTCTATCATATTTCGCAAAATAGGTCTTCCCATTATTCAGTTCGTCAAAATTTCGATCAGACCAACTTAACGTGTAACTCAACCAACCAGTAAATCTTCCGTTGCTTTTTTTAACCATCGTTTCAAATCCGTAAGCCTTTCCTTCTCCAACATATAAATCATTTTTGAAAGTGGTAACTTCATTAAATTGTGTAACACCATAAGGATATTCGAGTAAATCTTTCATCAAACGATAAAATCCTCCCAATGAAGACGACCAATTTTTTGATAAATTTTGATTGGAACCGATAGAAAATTCATTTGAAGATTGCGGTTTTATTCCATCAGAACTTGCAATCCAAAAATCTGTCGGAATTCCCACACTCGAGGTAGTGATCAAACTTAAATACTGATACTGTTTGTTATAAGAAGCATAAAAAGAATATTTCTCCGTTGGCAGATAATTCAAAACAACGCGCGGCTGAAAATGCAAATAAGAATCTGCTCCAGATGTATAATAATTAATTCTAAGCCCTAAATCTGCAAATAGTTTTTCAGATAATTTAGGTTTTAATGTAGTAAAAACAGCAGCTTCATTAGCATTAATGATTTTTGGAGACTCATTATCGATTGTTGCAAAATTGTCAACATTTACTCTTTGTGGCTGTAAATTATGATAAACATATTGAAGACCAGATTCTACAGGAATGTTTTTTATTGCATATTTCACCGAATTTGAAAATCCGAAATCTTTCACATAGGAAGAAACTGCAAATTGAATTGTAGCCTGTTCCATATTTAAATCATTAGAATATTGGCTAAAATAAACCGCATTTGACATGCTGACATTCGGCGAAATTGCGGTGTTCAAAGAGGGAGATATGGTAAAATTACTCCATTTCAAACTCGTTCTAAGTGCCAGATTATCATCTTTTATTTTTAATTCATCGCCACTTGCAAATGCTTCAACAACAAACAAATTCTTTTTTGACAATTGAGAGAGAAAAGTAAAATTGGCATCAGAAAAACCATATTTCATATTTTTAACATCGTTATTCTTTCCTGATTTTAATAGCGGCCCAACAATTTCATCGATATAGGTTTTTCTTCCAGAAATATAAAATGCATTTTTATCATTTAAGGGAACAGCAAGACTCAATTGAGAAGCCAAAATACCTACATTTCCTTGAATTCCAAATTCTGAAGGCATTTTTCTATTTGAATTCAGCAAAGTTGTAGAGCTTAATCTTCCTCCATATTTTGCATTCGAACTTGATTTATCAAACTCCACATCTTTTATATGATCTGCATTGTAAAAAGGAAAAATTCCTAGCAAATGAGACATTCCATAAATGGGAGTTCCGTTATACAAGATCGCATTATGACCGGGATCTCCTCCTCTCACATAAAAATAGCCATTTGCGTCACCCGAATTTTGAACGCCGGGAGTTAACTGCAAAATTTTCAGAATATCCGTTGTCCCCATAACACTTGGAACAGCCGATAATTCTTTAACATTAAAAGAAAGTTTTCCGTTAGAAAGATTGGTTATTGCATTTTTTTTATTGTTAGCAATCACAACTTCTTTTAAATGCGCTATGTCTTTTTCTAAAATAATTGAAATGAAGGTGTCTTTTTTCACTTCAAATTGAATGTTTTGTGGAATATATCCTGTTTGATCAATTTTAATTTTTACTTGCCTTAAAGGAATAGTTGCCGAGAAATTGCCAAAAGAATCGGCTGTGGAAAAAACTTGAGAATCGCTTGCTGCAAAAACTAAAGTTGCACCAACTAAATTTTCATTTTCAGAAGATTTTATATTACCCGAAATAGTGGCCTTTGATTGCGCAAATACACCAGAAAAACAGATAAAACAGAAGAAGAAGGTAAATATTTTCAACACTTAATTTTAATAAGAAAAGTGCGAAAATAAACAATTATAACCCAATTATATAGGTTATAATTGTTTTTAAGCTGAATATTATTTCAATTTATTTAAATACATATTAACCGTATTATCCAAACCTAGATAAAGTGCCTCTGAAATTAAAGCGTGGCCAATAGAAACTTCTAATAAACCTGGGATATTCTCTTTGAAAAATTTGATATTATCTAAACTCAAATCATGTCCCGCATTGATTCCTAAACCTAATTCGTTTGCTAATATTGCCGCTTTTGCATAAGGATCAATTCCTCTTTCGTTTCCTAAACTATATTGGTGCGCAAAAGATTCTGTGTATAATTCGATTCTATCTGTTCCTGTTTTTTTAGCGCCTTCGATCATCTCTAAAATTGGATCTACGAATATCGAAGTTCTAATTCCATTTTTTTGAAACTCCTGAATTACTTCAGTCAGATATTCTTGATTTTTGATGGTATCCCAACCTGCAGAAGAAGTTATTGCTCCAATTGCATCTGGAACCAAAGTAACCTGATCTGGTTTACATTCTAAAACCAAATCAATAAAATTATGCTGCGGATTTCCTTCAATATTATATTCTGTTGTAACAACTGCTTTCAAATCGCGCGCATCCTGATAACGAATATGACGCTCATCTGGACGTGGGTGAATTGTAATTCCTTGTCCGCCAAATCGCTGAATATCTGTTGCTACTTTTAATAAATCTGGAACATTTCCGCCTCGAGCATTTCGAAGCGTTGCTATTTTATTGATATTTACACTTAATTTTGTCATATAAATAGATATTAATTCTAGTAATCTTATATTTGTTACGACAAAAATACAAAGTAAAACAGAGCGGTTTTCGGTATTTTTTGATTATTTTGCATCAAATATCCGCAATTGATTTATGACAGAAATTACAAACTATATCACAAACGATTTCAGAGCGATTGACAGTCAGGAAACGATTGCTTCGATTCAGGACTTTTTTATCGATGTAAATTTTTCTCATTTTCCGATTTTAGAAGATGGTATTTTTATCGGAAGCATCTCTTCAGATGATGTTGAAACGTTTGATATTGATAAAAAAGCGATTGATTACAAATATACTTTAGAACGTTTTTTTGCCCGAAAATCGATGATTTGGCTTGATGTTTTAGAAGTTTTTGCAAAAAATCATACTAACATCCTCCCTATTCTTGACGAAAACAATAATTACATAGGTTACTATGAAATGGAAGATATCATGAAATTTTTTCAGGAAACTCCATTCTTAAAAGAACCTGGTGCTATTATTATTGTACAAAAAGGCCTTTTAGATTATTCTATGAGTGAGGTAACTCAGATTGTAGAAAGCAATAATGGCAAAGTTTTAGGCTGTTTTGTTTCTGAAGCTGACACAGAAAATGTTCAAATTACTGTGAAAATTGGCTTAGGAGCAATCAATGAAATTATCCAGACTTATAGAAGATATGGGTACGAAATTATTTCAGAACATCAGGAAGACAACTATATCAATAGCTTAAAAGAGCGATCAGATTATTTAGACAAGTATCTTAACATATAAATTATGAATGTGCCAATGAGAAAATTAGTTCATTAGATAATTTTCGCATTTCACAATTATCTAATTGACACATTGACAAATTCTCTAATTTAACAAAGAATGAAAATAGCCATTTACGGACAATACTATCAGAATAGCACTGAACCTATTATAAAAGACATTTTCAAATTTTTCAATACCAATAACGTTGAAATGGTAATTGAAGAAAATTTCCTGAATATGCTTTATGAAAAACAGCTTGTAAAAAAAGAATACAAAACTTTTTCGCCAAATACTGCTTTAGATAATAGCTTCGAAATGCTGATTAGTATTGGAGGTGACGGAACGATTTTAAGAGCCGCTGCTTTTGTTCGTAATTCAGGCGTTCCTTTATTAGGTATAAATGCTGGACGATTAGGATTTCTTGCTAAAGTTCAGAAAGAAAATATCGAAAGTTTACTAGAATATGTTATTGATCAAAACTACACGACTTCTGAAAGAACTTTATTAGGAATTACATGCGAACCTTATAATGAAGCTTTCAAAGAACTTAATTTCGCAATGAACGAAGTTACAGTGAGTAGAAAAGATACAACCTCGATGATTACCGTTGAAACTTATTTGAACAACGAATATTTGAATTCGTATTGGGCCGACGGATTAATTATTTCTACGCCAACTGGTTCTACAGGATATTCTTTAAGCTGCGGCGGACCAATTTTAACGCCAGATGTCAAAAGTTTAGTAATTACGCCTATTGCCCCACACAATTTAACTGCCAGACCACTTGTCATTCCAGACGATACAGAAATCACACTACGCGTAACTGGAAGAGAAGACCAGTATTTGGTTTCTCTAGATTCGCGAATTTCTTCTGTAAAAAATGAATCTATTTTAAAGATTAAAAAAACAGATTACAAAATTAAAATGGTTGAAATACCAGGCGAGACTTTCTTAAAGACCTTAAGAAATAAACTGCTTTGGGGAGAAGATAAAAGAAATTAAACTCTTTTCTGATTCTTCACTATACGATAATACCACATTTTCTCGTTCTGCATGTAGTGAATCATCATTAAATGGCTCAAAATCATAATGTAAATTGAAAAAAAAGCACATTTAACTAAAGGAACTTTGATTCGTATCGATAATTATTATATTTGCACGCAATTTTGAATTAAATGAAGAAAATTTTTAATTTATTGTTATGTTTTTTCCCCTTTATTACACTTAATGCTCAGATCAATGAGATTGGTGTTTTTCTTGGCGGAAGCAACTTTGTAGGCGATGTTGGAAAAACAACTTATATCGCTCCAGAAAAACTAGCTTTTGGTGTTCTTTACAAATGGAACAGAAGTCCGAGACACGCATGGCGCTTCTCATACACACAATCAAATATTAGTGGAAACGACTTCAAATCAGATGAAACTGGAAGAAATCAAAGAGGCTATCGTTTTGACAATGACATAAAAGAGCTTTCTGCTGGTTTAGAATTCAATTTTTTTGATTTTAATCTTCACGATTATCACACCAAAATAACGCCTTATGTTTTTACAGGTCTTAATTACTTTTTCTTCAATAATTTATACCGATATACTACAAGCCCGAATACCGTATACGAGCTAAAAAATCGAAGTTCAATGTCTATACCTATTACATTAGGTATAAAATCGAATATATCGCCACGTTTTGTTTTAGCTGCTGAAGTTGGTGCACGCTATACTTTTACAGACAATATTGACGGAAGCAATCCGAATACAAGCAATCCAAATATCATGAAATTTGGAAATTTAAATAATAATGACTGGTATATTTTTTCTGGTATGACTTTAACGTATACCTTTGGAAAAAAACCATGCTATTGCGCATACTAAAAATGAATTTGATAGAATCAATAGATCACACAAACTTACCTAAACACCTGGCCATTATTATGGACGGTAACGGACGATGGGCAAAACAACAAGGTTTTTTGCGCGCGTTTGGCCATGAAAATGGAACAAAATCTGTAAAAGAAATAATCAAAACCTCTGCTAAACTTGGAATTGAGTATTTAACTTTATATGCTTTTTCTACAGAAAACTGGAATCGCCCAAAACTTGAGGTTCAGGCGTTAATGAAAATATTGATCAATTCATTAAAAAAAGAACTAGTTACTCTTCAAGAAAACAATATACGCCTTAATGCTATTGGAAATCTTGACAAATTGCCAAAAACAGCCCAAAAAGAACTTTTGGATGTTATGGAAAAAACTAAAAACAATACTCGCTTAACTCTTACTCTCGCTTTAAGCTATGGCTCTAGGGAAGAATTGGTAAATGCCGTAAAGTCAATTAGTGATAAAGTTAAAAATAATATAATTTCAATAGACACTATTGACGATTCAATTATAAATGAGCATCTTTACACGCAAAATTTACCTGACGTAGATTTATTAATACGAACAAGTGGAGAACATAGAATAAGTAATTTTTTGCTATGGCAGATAGCCTATGCAGAATTGTATTTTACTAATGTCTTGTGGCCAGACTTTAAAGACCAAGATTTATATGAGGCTATTATTAGTTATCAAAAAAGAGAACGTAGATTTGGAAAAACCAGTGAACAAATTAAATAATTTTTTAGTGTTGCAAAAAAAAATACAAATAGTCTTTACCCTATTACTTTTGGGTAGTTTTTCACAAATTAAAGCACAAGAAAGAGTTCCTTTTGATCAAGGGAAAAAATATATTCTAGCTAAAGTCTCTGTTGTTGGTAAAATTAGCTTCAATGAGCAGACTGTTGTAACCTTTTCAGGTCTTCAAAAAGGTCAGGAAATCACTGTTCCTGGAGAAGAAATTAGTAGCGCTATTAAAAAATTAGGTAAACTTGGTCTATTTGACGAAATCGCTTTTTACGTTAATAAGGTAGAAAATGATAGTATCTATTTAGATTTAGATATCGTTGAACTTCCTAAATTAAATGAGGTTAAATTCGTTGGTATCAAGAAAAGTAAAGTCGAAGGATTAATTAAGGATAACAACTTGACAAAGAACAAAATTGTCAACGAAAACTTAATTACGACCACTAAAAATTACATCGAAAACAAATACAAAAAAGAAGGTTTTTATAACACAAAAGTTACAATCACCAATACTCCTGACACTATTAACGGACACCAAGTTAACATGCTTGTAAGGGTCGATAAAGGAGATAAAGTAAAAATTAGCAGCATTGATTTCACTGGAAATAAACAACTTACAGATAATCAATTGCGTGCTGCAATGAAAGACACGAAACAGAAAAATTTCATTCGTGTATTTAAAGCTTCTAAATTCATTCCAGAAAAATACAAAACTGACTTAGAAAAAGTAATCGCTGCTTACAAAGAAAAAGGATATCGCGATGCTCGTATTATATACGATTCTGTACAATACATCAAGAAAAAGAATACTCTTGCAATTAAAATTAATGTAGAAGAAGGGAATAAATACTATTTCGGTAATATTAAATTCTTAGGAAATACTGTTTATTCAGACCAACTTTTAAATCGTTATTTAGGAATCAAAAAAGGGGAAACTTATAACGGAGTTTTACTAGAAAAAAGAATTGCTGATAAGACAAAACCAGACGCAGAAGATATCACGAATTTATACCAAAACAATGGTTATTTATTCTCAAACATTAATGCTGTAGAGGTAAGAACGGTTAATGACACTATCGATTTTGAGATTAGAGTTACTGAAGGTCCTATCGCTTATTTCAACAAAATTACAGTTGTTGGAAATGACAAAACAAACGACCACGTTATCTACCGTGAGTTAAGAACAAAACCAGGTGAAAAATATAGTAAAGAGCAATTAGTTAGAACCATTCGTGAGATTGGACAATTAGGTTTCTTCGATCCTGAGGCAATTGATCCTAAATTTAAAAACGTAGATGCTGGAGCGGGAACTGTTGATATCGAGTACAATGTAGTAGAAAAAGGATCTAGCCAGGTTGAACTTCAAGGTGGTTATGGTGGTGGAGGTTTCATTGGTACATTGGGACTTTCGTTCAACAACTTCTCGGCACGAAAAATCTTTGACAGAGAAGCTTACAAGCCTTTACCAATGGGAGACGGACAAAAAGTTGCACTTCGTTTACAAGGAAGTACTTATTTCCAAACCTATAGTTTATCTTTCTCAGAGCCATGGTTTGGAGGAAAAAAACCGGTACAATTTAGTTCATCTATTTCATACAGTAAGCAATTTCTTAACAATTACATCACTAGAACTGTTGATAAAAGCAAAAGTTTTAATATTTTTACAATCCAAGTTGGGTTAGCTAAAAGATTAACCGTGCCAGATGATTACTTCGTATTATCACAATCTGTAAGTTATCAGCACTATGACTTGAATAATTATAATACAGGTTTGTTTACTTTTGGTAATGGTGCATCAAGAAACTTAGCTTATACTATCGGAATTTCAAGAAGTAATAAAGGGGTAAACCCGATATTCCCTACTTATGGTTCTGAATTTAGTATTAGTGCAAAAGTTACACCTCCATACTCTTTATTTAATGGTATTGATTATGGCGATTTGCAAAATCAAAAAGAATACAAAACACAATATACAGGAACATTAGGAAGTGGTATAGACGGAAAACCACTTAACAACGGTGACTATGTTAAAACAGAGACTGTAAATGGATCAACTGGTTACGTAAGTGTTGGATCAGACTATGCAAGTGCAGATACAGATGTAGCAAAAGTCGATCAGAAAAAATACAACTGGTTAGAGTACTATAAAGTTAAATTTAAAGGAGACTGGTATACTAAGGTTTATGGAAAATTAGTATTAAGAACACTTACTGAATTTGGTTTCTTAGGAGCTTACAACCAAGAAAGAGGAGTAATTCCGTTTGAGCGTTTTTACTTAGGAGGAGATGGTATGGCGCAATACTCAATGGATGGTAGAGAAACTATCCAGTTAAGAGGTTATCCAAACAACTCTTTAACTCCAGTAAATACTGCAGGTGAAGCAATTGGAGCAACTATTTACAACAAATTCTCAATGGAATTGCGTTACCCAATTACATTAAAAGCATCTGCCTCTATTTTTGCATTAACGTTCTTAGAAGCAGGTTCATCTTACCCAACGTTCAAAGATTATAACCCATTCGATTTAAATCGTTCTGCTGGTGCTGGTTTACGTGTATTCATGCCTGCATTCGGATTATTGGGTATCGACTTTGGTTACGGGTTTGACGCTCTTCCAGGACAAACAAAAGCTAATGGTTGGGAAACACACTTTATCATTGGACAACAATTTTAGTGAAATAACGTTTGGTTAAAAATCATCAAATAAAGTTATGTTATGAGAAAACAATTTTTATTTATATTTTTATCCTTGATTGTAGCAAATACAAGTCAGGCACAAGGAAAGACGACTCGAATTGGCTACATCGACATGGAATATATTTTAGAAAATGTTTCCGATTATAAAGAAGCCAAATCACAATTAGAGCAGAAAGCTCAAAAGTGGAAACAGGAAGTTGAGGCTAAAAAATTAAATATTAATAATTTAAAAGAAAGTTTAAAAGCAGAAAAAGCTTTACTTACAAAAGAATTAATAGAAGAAAGAGAAACTGAAATTAAGTTTCTTGAACAAGAAATGATGGATTACCAACAGAAACAATTTGGTTCTGACGGAAATCTAATGAGACAAAAAGCAGCTTTAGCAAAGCCTATACAAGATCAGGTTTTTACTGCTGTGCAAGATATAGCAGAAGCAAAAAATTATGATTTTGTTTTTGATAAATCATCAGATCTTACAATGCTTTTTAGCAATAAAAGATTTGATATCAGCGATCAGGTTTTAAGGATTTTAAACCGTACTGAAAAACGTGAGCAGCTGACCAAAAAACAATTAAAAGAGCAAGAAGCTAAGGAAAATATTGAAAATGCAATTGATGAAAATCCAGCAATGGCTGATCGCCAAAAAGCACTTGATGAAAAAAGAGCTGCTAGAGAAAAGTTAATTCAGGACAGAAAATTAGAGCAAGAAGCTAAAAGAAAAGAATACGAAGACAGAAGAAAAGCTTTACAAGAAGAAAGAGACGCCAAAAAAAATGGCACGGTTTCTGGAACAGCAACATCAACTGCCGTTCCCGCTGCAACAACAGCGAGTCCTGCTGCAAATGGCTCTACAGCTAAAACCACATCGCCAGTCGCAGGAGAAACACCTGCTGCTGAACAGTCAGGAATGACAAAAGCAGAAGAAAGACAATTACTTTACGAACAACGTAAAAAAGAATTGGAGGAAAGAAGAAAGAAAATTTTAGAAGAAAGAGAAGCGGCTAAAAAAGCAAAGGAAGCCGAAACACAAAAAACAAATACGACCAATAATTAATTAATATTTTAAAAATGATGAAACAAATCAAAACTTTACTAATTGCTGCAATTCTTATTTTAGGAGCAAGTAACACAATGAACGCGCAAGCGAAGGTAGCTCATGTAGATGTAAGCGAGATCATGGGGAAAATGCCTGCTATGCTAGATGCTCAAAATCAACTGCAAAAATTAAGTGGTACATATGATGCTGAATACAAAAAAATGGTTGATGAATATCAAGTAAAAATCAAAAAGTACGAAGCTGAAGCTGCAACTGTAACTGATGCTGTAAACGGTGAGCGTTCTAAAGAAGTTCAAGATATGCAAAAGAGAATTGTTGACTACAGAGACAATGCTCAAAAAGAATTACAACAAAAAGAAACTGATATCGTAAAACCTTTAATGGAAAAAGTTAGAGCTTCTATCCAAAAAGTTGGAAAAGCTAAAGGATTCCAATACATTTTAGATGGTTCTACTTTATTATTAGCTGATGGTCCAAACATTACTGCTGATGTTAAAAAAGATTTAGGATTCTAAGAAATTAAAATCTCTTTAATTAAACTGCTCAATTTGTATAATTTGAGCAGTTTTTTTTTACAAAAAATTAAAAGCAATCTTCGAAATTATTTCAAGATTTGACTTAACTTAGAATAACGAATTATATTTAAAAAATACTAAATTTGCTTTATGACAAACAATAATCCTATAGGCGTTTTTGATTCTGGTATTGGCGGAACTTCCATTTGGAGCGCCATTCATGATCTTCTTCCAAATGAAAAAACTATTTATCTGGCTGACAGCAAAAATGCGCCTTATGGCCAAAAAAGCAAAGAAGAGATTGTTGCATTAAGTAAAAAAAATGTAGAATTTTTACTGGAAAACAATTGTAAACTAATCGTTGTTGCCTGCAATACTGCTACAACAAATGCGATATTTGAACTTCGTGCAGATTATGATATTCCGTTTGTTGGAATTGAGCCTGCTATTAAACCTGCAGCAAATAATTCTCAAACACAAGTAATCGGAATTCTAGCGACAAAAGGAACTCTTAATAGTGAATTGTTTAATAAGACTGCTGAAATGTTCCAGAATACCAAAATCATTGAACAAGTTGGTCACGGACTTGTACAGCTTATTGAAGACGGTAATTTGTACTCACCAGAAATGACACAATTATTAGAATCGTATCTTCAACCTATGATCGAAGCTAATATTGATTATTTGGTTTTAGGATGCAGCCACTATCCTTATCTTATTCCTCAAATAAAAAAAATTCTCCCAGATCATATTAAAATAATAGATTCAGGAGAAGCTGTTGCGCGTCAGACAAAAAATCTGCTTCGCGATAAAGTTGGTTTTTCTGAAAATACGGATCATGATCCTATATTCTACGTTAACTCAGACCCAAAAGTTTTAGAGTCAATTTTAGAGTATAAATATCCGGTAATCAAAAAAGACTTTTAGATTATTATTCAAACTTTCGCTTGACGAACCAAATTCCGTCCAAAGATAAATTGAGTGATATTTTATGATAATTTTCTTTTATCAAATCATTTGCAATTCTACCTTTCTGTCCATAAGAATATGAAATATTGAGTGATGAAAATGTATTTTCAATTGGCAGATTTAATCCGATAGAAATAGACGCATTATTGACACGCTGTTTATCGACTTCCAGATAACCATTATCAAAATTTACGCCTGCCGCATACCCCACTCTATCCCAATATTTTCTAACATTCTTTTTTGTACTATAGGTAAGACCAAGTGCAAAACGATCCTGATTTACAAATTCGCCGTAAAGATCAGACTGTTTGGTGTTGCTCCAGAAACTTTTCTCATAATCTAGAGTTACATTCAAATTATTTTTAAATCGTTTGCTAGCTCCAAAACCAATTTCTAGAGGCATATAATAATCGTCTGTAGCTGTAGCTTTGTCCGTTTCTATAGAAGACACAACTTCATCTGCAATACTATTTACCGACTGTACTTTGGAAGCGTTTATTCTTGCAGGAACTTTAACTGTCGTTCCGATTGTAAAGGTTGAATCTATTTTAAATTGAGACCCTAATGTTGCACGCACTCCCCTATAATCTGTTTGCTTGTGTATTGTTGTAACTGCATTCGAAATTAAAAAAGCGCGATCATCAACTGTATTACCAAAAAGTACTGATCCGGTTGCTCCTATTGTTAGTTTTTTTCCAAACCTGTAACCGTATGAAAAATCCAGATTATTTAAACCTCCCGATCCTTGCGCCGTTACATAATAATATTCTTGACTATCGGCAATTTGAAGTTTTAAATTTGAGATTTTAAAAACGGAACTAGAATATGGACGAAGCGCTAAACTAAAACCAGAATTTTTAGTAACCGGAAAAGCAAAAGCTAAGTGAGAAAATTGAAAATTATTTCGCTTTTCTGAGCGATTACTGCTCTGATAAGTTGTAGCAATAGCCTTTCCTCCAATATCAAAAAGAAAATGATTCTGATACATAAATCCTAAAGATGCTGGATTTAAATTATTGATAAAAGTATCTGAAGGCAACGCAATTCCAGAACCGCCGATTGAAGGCAAATAACCAAAATCGGACTCATACAAACTTCCAACGCCATAAAGCGAATATGGTGAACTAGAGATGCTTTGAGAGAAGGAAGTCAGCGACATTAAAAGGAAGCAACTCCATAAAACAATTTTATTTTTCATTTAGTAAGAGATGTAATAAATTTTCAGCTGAATTTTATTGTCGGCGTGTTTCTGGTTGCCCAAAACAATTCTATTAACAGATTTAGAGATTCCAGGTAATGTTAGAATGAGAGATGATCTTGAGTCGGCTGCCTTAAGCATTTCTTTTTGGAGAAAAGTCCCAACAGGAATTGTGTAACCGACATTTTCATTAAACTCATCGCTTTTTTTATTCAATATTCCGTAAACAGTAGTTCCCGCAGAATTTACTAAAGTTCCGCTTATTCGATTTAAATTATCTCCAATGTAAACTGCCAAAGAATCTGCCAACGGATATTTCTCTGAATACGAATTATTGACAGGCTTTAAAACCAATTCTGCATTTACGATAGCTCCGTTAGTAGAGATATTTTTAAACTGTTTGATATTCGGAAAATCAACTCTGCAAGCCACCCCAGTTCCTGACTGAATAAAACCTTGATTATTGGTTAGAGTACTGGACAAATAGCTACTTGAGACGGGGAGATTCTGGAGGAGTGTTCCTGTTTTATCCAAAGAAATAGAATTGAATTGTTTGGTTTGATCTCCAATTGTAAAATTGAGAATATACGATACCTCATCCTGATCGGCCATATATTTTGAATAGTACAATCTTACTTTACTGTTTCCTGCACTAAATCCGATTACATTAGAAGAGTTGGATGTTTCTGGAACCAAAACAAGCCCTTTTAAATATTCTGTAAAACTGTCAAAATCTGTAACTTCTCTTTTTTTAATTTTCTGAAAAAGAGCTTCTCCAAATTCTTTATCCATTTTAATATTGATAGAGTCCTTTTGATTTGGTCTTGGTACAAAAGAAACCTTTCCCAAGCTTTCAGAACTATAACTTAAAGTAGAGTTGTTGTAAAAATTACTATCGTCTGTATTAGGTTTAACCTTTTGAAGCAAACGATGAATGTCAAATGTTTGCACCTTTGTCGTATCTCCATAATAATATTTATCGTATTTAAGAATCATCGAAATAGAATCGAAAACATAATTTACAGATTCGGTATCAGAGCCTGTACTATTTAATGCATAACTACTCCCCGAAAGCTGAAAATAACTATCTGATTTTATTTTTCCGAAAATAGGATCATCATAATTTCCAATTAAGATTCGACTTTTATTTGAAGTTACCAATGAGTCAAAATTGATCGTTGACATTTCTACAGTCACCGTATCGATCATGATCACTTTATTGCTTAAAGCCAGATAATCTGACCCAACAGTAAATTCTCCAGTGTCTGTATCTGTACCGCATGAAAATAAGGTAAGTACAAAAAGCAGTAGCAATATAAACTTGTGCATAATTTAATTTTTGAGCAAATATAAATTGCGCACTTTGGCAACACACTATAACATATACTACCACGCCTTTTTAGGCTACAAATTGCACAAAACGATCTATAATCTGAATTCTGTTCTCAAATTTTAATTCGACCTTAAAAACAGTGATTTTGTCTATCAAAACACCCCATATATATATCTTCTTTTTTTTAAGGGCATCATCCATCTAATTTTGAGCCAATAAAATAAATAATGAAAGTAAGGTTTTTAATTTGTTCTCTTTTTTTGATTTCATTTTTAGGTTTAAGAGCTCAGGAAAATTTTAGTGCTGCTGTAAATTTTAAAACTGTGCCAACAGATAAAATAAATTTTAGCGAAACAGACATTGCTCTTTTTTATCAGAAGAAACTGGGAACAAAAAGCAAAATAGCGAACACGTTAGAATATTCTAATTTGAAGGTGAATTACGATTTCAATCCCTATAATTTTTATGCGGATCAGGAAAAATTCAACCAAGTTCAAAACAAGTTTGAATATTCATCTGAAATAACAGAAAAAACAAAATGGCAGCTTTCTATTATTCCTACAGCAAATTTCCAGAGCAAATTGGATATTTCTGATGTGACAGTTCTAGGAAGTTTGTCTATTAACCAACAGTTGAGTTCGAAATTAAATGTAATTCTTGGAGCCGGCAGAACAACAATTTTTGGAACGCCAAAGTTTACGCCAATTGTTGCTTTTGATTATAAAATGAACGAAGAAACCGATTTTAAAATTGGATTTCCAGATTCGAAAATTTCTTATTCAAATAATGAAAGAAACAAATTCAGTCTGACAAATAGTTTTAATGGAAACTTTTATCATTTAGACGAAACAACTCATACAGACAATACTGCCGAAAAAGCAGTTTTATCGCAAATGACATCGGCTGTAGAGTATGAAAGAAATGTCTCGGGCAATTGGTTTTTAAATTTTAAAGCGGGTTACGATTTCAATAAAAAATACAATTTACTAGATGGCAGTGACCATAAAATATACGACTACAATAGCGGAAATGGTTACGTTTTAGGAATAGGAATCAAATACAAACAATAAATATTAAATACACTATGATTAATCTAAAAAAAGGAATTTTATTCACAGCGCTTTTTTCAAGCCTCTTTTTGATAAGCTGCAGCAATGATAATGATGATGATGATTTGATGGGAAACTGGATTAAAAAATCGGCTTTTGACGGCCCTGCAAGATCTAGTGCAACAAGTTTCGTTATCGGAGATTTTGCTTATGTAGTTGGCGGTTATACTGGAGATGTATATTTAAAAGATTTATGGGTTTACAACTCAAACGGAGATTACTGGGAACAAAAAGCAGATTTTGGAGGAATTGGAAGAAGTTCTGCTTCTAGCTTTGCACTAAACGAAAAAGGTTATGTTGGTCTTGGTTATGACGGAACAAACAAATTGAAAGATTTTTATCAGTACGATCCTTCTGCAAATAGTTGGACGCAAAAAACAGACTTTGCAGGAACTGCGCGATATGCAGCTGTAGGTTTTCAGGTTGGCGGTAAAGCTTATTTTGGAACAGGTTATGACGGAAACTATTTAAAAGATTTCTATCAATATGATGACCAAGCAAATACTTGGACTTTGGTAAATGGTTTCAGCGGAAACAAAAGACGTAACGCGACAGTTTTTACAATTGCAGACAAAGCGTATTTGGTAACTGGTGTTAACAATGGCGTTTACCAAGAAGATTTCTGGGAATTTGATCCTGCAACAGATGTGTGGACAAGAAAAAGAGACATCGACAAAGATACAGATGATGATTACAGCTACAACGACGATTACGCAATTGTACGTTCTAACGCATCAAGCTTCGCTATGAATGGTTTAGGATATGTTGTTGGAGGTGAAAACATAAAAACAGTTTGGGAATACAATCCAACTACTGATTTATGGACAGAAAGAACCCCAATGGAAGGAGCGACAAGAACTGATGCTGTTGGTTTTGCCATCAATAACCGCGGATTCTATATGTTAGGACGAATTGGTTCTACTTATTTTGATGATGCTTGGGAATTTAGCCCATTAGACGAACAAAGCGACGATGATAATTAATAATAAACAATGCTTCTGGAGTAACATCCAGAAGTATTTCATAGTTTTTGTAATTCTTCTTTTAGCATCCTGTGCAAAAAAAGAAACGTTAACAACAGCTTCTTTTAAAACAAATTCTGGTTGGGGCTACACAATTGCCTACAAAGAAAAAGTTTTAATTAAACAGTCAATTATTCCCTTGATAAGCGATACTAAAAGTTTTGAAACAGAAGACGATGCTTTGAAGGTTGCAGATCTCGTTAAGCAGAAACTCAAACAAAACTTATCTCCAACGGTAACCAAAAATGAATTAATTTTATTAAAAATAAAATTGTAAATGCAGATAGATACCATTAAAAATACCGGCTACAACAAAATACTTTTCCATTGTGCAATATGGGTTTTCTTTATTTTGACTTCACTAATTCAGTTTTACGAAAGTCCGTTTAAGATGAATAATGACTTTTATGCGCAATGGCTAACAGGAATTGTTTTGTTCTATCTGAACTATTTTTACTTGGTACCCAATTATTTACTGCAAAAAAAATACTGGCTTTACTTTACGTTTGCCCTTCTTTTGATTGCTGTATTTATGATTATTAGATTGCATTATTTTATTCCAGAATTTAGACATTTAAGACCTGAGAACATAATGCCGCCAAGAATGGCTCCTCATGATGTTCATTTTTTTCCTAGAAACGAAAAAATGTATCAGAGAGTCGAAATGAGACAGCCTCTTTTCTTTAAAATTGGTCCATCGTTTTTCTATATTTTGGTTATTACAATCTCTGCAATTATTAGAACACTAACTGAATTTTACAATAATCAGCAAAATAAACTGATTGCCGAAACACATAGAACAAATACCGAATTAATCTACTTGCGCAAACAAACCAATCCGCATTTTTTATTTAATTCTTTAAACAGTATTTATTCTTTGGCACACAAAAAATCTGATTTGGTCCCTGATGCCATCGTGACTTTGTCTGAACTTATGCGCTATATGCTGTATGAGACAGATAACAAAACGGTGGCTTTAGAAAAAGAAGTCAATTATATTCAGAATTATATCGAATTGCAAAAACTTCGATTGAACAATATTGAAGACATTGTAATTAATGTTCATGGCGATACCAAAAACAAGTTTATCGAGCCTTTATTATTGATTTCTTTTGTTGAAAATGCCTTTAAATATGGAACTGATTACAAAGGCGCGGCTCACGTAAAAATTAAGATTCTAATTACAGATCACAATCTTGATTTCTGGATTGAAAACACGATTGAGAATTATGTAAAAGATCCAGAAAACTCCGGAATTGGATTGGTGAATATTCAAAGCCGTCTTGATCTTTTATATCCTAACGCACACGAACTAACCATTACTCAGGATAATGAATATTACCGAGTTCATTTGAATTTAAAGTTAGACGAAATTAAAACCGCAATACATTAAACAAAACTGATTATGGACAGAAAAAAATTTCTCCGAAATGGTATTTTGGGCATTGCATCATTGGCAACAGCTTCAAAATTTTTAGAATCTTGTTCTAAAAGCGACAATGATGATACCGATATTAGCAATTCTGGAGACGGAAGCTGCACGGTTTCTCCTTCAGAAACAAAAGGCCCGTTTCCCATCAAAACGCCAAGTCAGCTGGTTTTAGAAAACATCAAATCTGACCGTGTTGGAATTGCGTTATTGATTAATTTAAAAATTGAAAACAAAAACAACAATTGCGAACCTCTTTCGGGAGCATTGGTAGATGTTTGGCATTGCGACAAAGACGGAAATTATTCGGAATACGGCGGCACGCAAATGCAGCAAACAGATTATACTTCTGTTCATTTCTTAAGAGGAAGACAAACTTCAAATACTAGCGGAGAGGTTTCTTTTATCTCGATCTATCCTGGCTGGTACCAAGGAAGAGCACCGCATGTGCATGTAGAAGTTTTGTCAAGTACGGGAAGTTCTTTATTGGTAACGCAGATTGCTTTTCCAGAAACGATTTCGAGCGAAGTATATTCAAGCACTAATTATGCCGCACACGGACAAGCGGATACGGCAAACACAAAAGACAATGTTTTTGCTGATAGTTTAGCCGATGAAATGGCAACAATAACAGGTAATTTGACAGATGGTTTTACACTTACAAAAACCATAACTGTAAACGCATAACTTTTTTTGATTAGGTGGAACCAGTATTTTAAGAAAATTTTAAAACTTAATTTACTGGTTTAAAATTACTTTTGAATGCCAAAACAATTATAAATTTAATTCTGAAGAAATGAAATGTGTAATTATTGATGACGAACCTTTAGCAGTAGACTTATTACAGGATTTTGTCAAAAAAGTAGATACTCTTGATCTGGTGAGCACCTTCAACAATGCTATTGATGCTGTTTCATTCATCAATCAGAATAATGTTGATTTGGTTTTTCTGGATATTCAGATGCCTCATTTTTCTGGAATTGATTTTTTAAATACAATAGAAAAAAAGCCTCTGGTTATTTTTACAACTGCTTATTCTGATTATGCCGTAGAAGGTTTTAATCTTGGCGCTGTTGATTATTTGGTAAAACCAATTCCGTTTCACCGATTTTTAAAAGCTGTTGTAAGAGCGCAGCAAATATTTTCACCAACAGCACCACAAACAATTTCTGAAAATGCAAATGCACCAGAAATTGATCAGGATTTTATGTTTGTAAGAGCTGAATATGAAAATGTAAAATTGAATTTTGCAGATATTCTTTTTATTGAAGGCTTAAAAGATTATGTAAAAATCTATACCACAGACAATAAATTTACGCTGACGCTAATTAGTTTAATCAAACTTGAAAATCTGCTTTCAAACAAGGGTTTTGCGAGAGTTCACAGATCGTATATTATCAACATCAAACACGTAAAATCGATTCAGAAAAACAAGGTTTTAATAAGCGACAAAAGAATTCCAATCAGCGAAAGCTATAAAAATACTTTCTTCGAAAAAATCAACCTCTAATTTAAATCCCAAAAATTTAAATCTTAAATAAAAATTCCAAATTCCGAAAAGGTAAGACTCTTGGAATTTGGAATTTCTTTTTATTGGAATTTTTAAATCTATTCTTCTTTAAACCAGCTAGAATACATTACGTAATTATTTGAAATACGCCCTATTTCACCAGCAAAATCAGATTGATCGATGTCTTTTACTTTTTTGGCAGGAACTCCAGCATAAATGCTTCCTGAAGTCACAACTGTATTTTGAGTTACTACGGCTCCGGCAGCAATAATCGCGTTGCTTTCCACTACGCAGTTGTCCATTACAATCGCTCCCATTCCGATTAAAACATTATCGTGAATCGTACAGCCATGCACAATTGCGTTATGTCCAATCGAAACGTTGTTTCCTATAATTGTAGGATGTTTTTGGTACGTGCAATGAATTATAGCACCATCTTGAATGTTTACTTTGTTTCCTATTTTAATGAAATGAACATCTCCTCTCACAACAGCATTAAACCAAACACTGCAAGATTCTCCAAAAGTAACATCTCCTACAATAGTTGCATTTTCGGCAACATAACAATCCTCTGGAATAAGAGGTGATTTTCCATTTACAGATTTAATCAGCATAATAATAAATTTAGTTTATTGCAGGACAATTACAGTCGTAGCGTTCTTTTTTGCAGAATAAATTAATTCCTAAAGTAATTTGATGATAACCGCCTGTATCAAACTTAACATCTCCCATTACCTGAGAATAAGTATAAGCGAACATGAAATTCTTGTAATTAATTCCAACAATAGGTGTAAAATATTGTAATTTCTGAGAAGCTACGCCACTTCCTGAAACATATTGCGTGCCATCAAAACCTCTTCTATAAGACAAAGCCGCCCACAGACTTCCAAAATCCATGTTTTTGTAGGCTTTCATGTTCAAGTCAAGTGTTTTTTCTTTCGTCTGATCAAAAAGCTGAAAAAGAATAGACGGTTCCCAAGTCCAATTATCGTTTTTACCAAATACATAACCAGCGCTCAATAAAAACTTTCTAAGATTGTCACTTTCATAATCTGTGTACAACTCTCTTCTGGTTTCTAACAATCCTTGAACCGTTGCATGCGCATAAAAATTCAAGTAATTATAAGAAGCTCCAACATCAATATTGAAATAAGAATCTTTCTGAATCGAGCCGTAAATAATAGGATCAAAAGTTCCTCCAAATTTAGTTTCGTCCAATTGGTTTTGTATTAAACCTCCGCTAATTCCAAAAGACAACTGATTTAAATCCAGTTCATCTCTCGAAAACATAATATGGTGTGCGTACGTCAATTTTACGCCTTTTTCAGAATGATATCCATTTTTATCATTAAAAACAATGATCCCAGCTCCAGAGCGTTCGCCGATTCTTCCGTTAAAACTTAGAGTCTGTAGTGATGGAGCGTCTTCTTCTCCAAACCATTGTTTTCTGGCTGTTAATCTTATTTTGGCACAGTTAGCCGCGCCAGCCATCGAAGGGTGAATTAAGTAATAATTATCAGACAAATAATCAGAATAAACGGGTATCCCCTCTTGGGAATAAGAGTGAAGAGCGGTAATGAGAAAAATTAATAAAACCTTGATTTTAAATTTCATAAAGACAATTTTGTTTCTTTATAATTTTCACTCTCGCAATTTAACACGATTTATTTGAAAAGAGTCTTAATTATTTCATTAAAAAATCAAATATAGCCATTAGTAGAAAATAACTTTAGTAAATTTGCAAAAAATATATTACCATGACTAAAATCACTATAAAAGAAACCCAAAATCCAACTATTTTAAAGTTTGAGTTTGAGGATTTCATCACTCAGAATCAAAACTTTGAGTTCAAAAATATTGATGAAGCTCAGGCTTCTCCTCTAGCACAACAATTATTCTATTTACCATTTGTTAAAACAGTTTATATCTCAGGAAACTTCATCGCTATCGAAAGATACAGCATTGTGGATTGGGACGATGTAAAAGATGCAGTTGCAGAGCAAATCAGCGCTTTTGTTGACAAAGGCGGTGTTATCATTAAAATTGACGAAACAAAAGCAAAAAAACAGCCAATTACGGTTTACGGAGAAACTACTCCAAATCCTTCTGCTTTGAAATTTGTTGTGAGCAGAATGTTAACTCGTACTGCTGTAGAATACAAAAACATCGATCAGACTGCTTCTTCTCCGCTTGCTCAGGAATTATTCAAATTTCCTTACGTGAAAGAAGTTTTTATTGACGAAAACTATATTTCGGTTACAAAATACGAAATCAATAATTGGGATGAAATCACTTTAGAAGTAAGAACATTCATCAAACAATTTATCGAAAACGGAGGAACTGTTTTAGATGAAAGTTTAATTCAGACAAATACTAAAAATGAGGCTTCTAAAGATGAAGCTTTTGATAAATTGGATGTTACTTCACAGCAAATCATTAACATCTTAGAAGAATACGTAAAACCAGCTGTAGCTGCAGATGGTGGAAATATTGCTTTTGAATCTTATAATGAAGATGATAAAACAGTAAAAGTATTATTGCAAGGTGCTTGCAGCGGATGTCCTTCATCTACATTTACTTTAAAAAGCGGTATCGAAAATATGTTGAAAAGCATGTTAAACGATGAAGCTATTAAAGTTGAAGCGGTAAATGCTTAATTTCTTAAAAAATACCATAGAAAGCGTCTCATTTGAGGCGCTTTTTTTATTATTAATCACTAGTTATCAATTATTTACCATTAAAAAAACGAGTAATTCTATAAAATTAATTAATATTGTATTCTTAACCAATTAATTAACTACCATGGGATTATCATCATTTTTTAAAAATTTATTTGGCTCAACCAAAGAGTCTGTAACTGAATTGGCAACTAACGCCGAAAATACTTTTGAACAAGCAAAAGAAGCAGCTACTCCATATATTGAGAAAGCTGAAGCTTTTGCAGAAGAAACAATTGAAAAAGTAAAAGAAGTTTCTGAACCTATCATTGACCAAGCTGCAGATTATGCAGAAAAAGCAAAAGATACTGTAAGCGAATATGCTGACAAAGCAGCGAAAGTGGTAAACGATGTGGTAGATTCTGTTAAAGAAAAAACTGCTTCTATAGGAGTTAGCGAAGCACCAGAGACTATTGCCGAAACCGTTTTTGATGAAAGCGAAAAATCTGTTACGGAAGTAGAAGAAATCGCAGATGAAGCAGCCGACAAAGCATAAACACACTTTTCTGATAATGTAAATATTTTTATATTTGCACCACTAATATACCTTCTCTTTTGAGAAGGTTTTTTTATTTTAAAATCATGAACATTAGCCCAGAACAAGTCAGTAAATACGTTGCTCGATTTATTGATATTTTAGTCGATTATTCACCAAAACTGATTTCTGCATTTTTAATCTTATTTGTTGGTTTGTATGCCATCAGATTGATTAATCGAATTATTAGAAAAATAATGATTCAGCGAAATCTAGATCCGACATTAACCAAATTCTTATCCGATATTTTGTTATGGGCGTTGCGAATATTACTGTTTGTAACCTTTATTTCTAAATTAGGAATTGAGACTTCTTCATTCGTAGCTATTTTAGGTGCAATGGGTCTTGCGGTTGGTTTATCATTGCAAGGATCGCTTTCGAATTTTGCTGGCGGAATGCTTATTATTGTTTTTAAACCGTTTAAAGTAGGAGACACTATAGAAGCACAAGGCGTAGTGGCTACAGTTCTTGAAATTCAGATTTTTGTAACCAAAATGCTTACAGGAAATAATCAGACTGTATTTGTCCCTAACGGTTCTTTATCTAACGGAAATATCATCAATTACTCCATGCAAGGAGAAAGAAGAGCCGATTTGACATTCTCTATTTCGTACGATTCTGATATTAAAAAAGCGAAAGATATACTTATAGATGTTTTGAATAAAAATCCAAAAGTCTTAAAAACTCCTGCACCCGAAGTTTTCGTAAAAAATCTATCGGCAAGTTCTATCGATTTTGCAGTGCGCCCTTGGGCAAAAAATGCGAATTATGGAGCTGTTTTTTCTGATACATTAGAGAATTGCAAAATTGCTTTGGATGAGGCTGGAATTGCAATTCAACCGTATACGATACAGAAATAATATTATTGTTTCTTTGGAGGAGCAATCATAAAATCTTTTAAATAATAAGGTTCAAAATAAGCGACATCTACAGTGTCGCTTTTTTGATACTTATCAAAACTGATTTTACTCATTGCTTGTGCTGAAGGATATTTTATATTTTCTAAAAACACGAAATTGTCTTTATTCAAAACAGGCTTGCATTTTTCGGCGCAATCGCCAACAAAGTAAAGTTTATCTGTATATTCTTGAAATGAATTTTCGTCAATAATTTCAGCTTGAATAGCTCTTTCAACTGTCAAATCTGAATTAAAAATGGCGCTGTAAACTTCCATACGGCGCGCATCTAACATCGGGATAATTTTCCCATCTGTAACTCCAGCTTGAGAAGCTAGAGTTTGCAAAGTGTCTACAGCTATTAGCGGAATATTTAAAGCATAACACAAGCCTTTTGCCGCCGAAACACCAATTCTCAAACCAGTATACGATCCTGGTCCTTGACTAACCGCAACTGCCTTTAAATCCTGCGCCGTTATTCCCGCCTTTGCTATTACCTCTTCTATAAAAACATGAAGTTTTTCAGCATGCGAATATCCTTCATCTGCCAATTCATTGCAAACAATGGTCTGACCATCTTTTGCGATAGATACAGAACAATTTTTAGTAGCCGTTTCGATATTGAGAATAAAAGACAAAGTATTAAATTTTAAATGATTGTAGTATTATATTATTTCTGTGGAGCTTCAGCTTTTTTAAGCTTTACTTTATCTCCAGAGTTAAGATCTTTAGAAACTGTTGTATATGGTCCTGTAATAACAACATCGCCAGGTTTTAGTCCAGACATTACTTCGATATTGGTATCGTCCTGAATTCCAGTTTTAATGATTCTAATTTTAGCTTTGTCTCCAACTTTTACAAAAACACATTCGAATTTTTTATCGCTTTTTGGAGCCGCTTTTTTATCTTCATTTGGATCATCAACCTTAAAATCTTTTACAGCTGTTGTATCCGATTTTACTACAACAGAACTAATTGGCACTGCTAAAACATTATTTTTTGTTGTTGTAATGATATCAACTGTAGCTGTCATTCCAGGTCTAAAAGGAGAATACGTGCTTGGTTTTCCTTCTAATAAATCTTGATACGAATCTTTCAAAATACGAACCTTAACTTTAAAATTCGTTACTTGATCTGAAGTTAATGTTGTGCTTGCAGAATTAGAAATACTAGTTACAATTCCCTTAAATTTCTTTTTCAAGTAAGCGTCAACTTCAACATTTGCTTCGTCTCCGATTTTAATTTTTACAATGTCATTTTCATTTACGTCAACTTCAACTTCCATATTGTTTAGGTTTGCCACACGCAATAGCTCTGTTCCGGCCATCTGCTGCGTTCCTAAAACTCTTTCTCCTAATTCAACATTTAGTACAGAAATAGTCCCGCCAGCTGGAGAATAAATTGTAGTACGCCCTAAATTGTCTCGAGCTTCTGTAACAGATGCCGAAGCACTTTGAACATTATAATACGCACTTTGTTTTGTCGCTTTTGCAACTTCAAAAGTAGAAATGGCCTTATCCCAATCTGATTTTGAGATTACGCCTTTATCGTACAATATTTTATTTCGTTCGTAATTTGCTTTCGCTTCTTTAAAACTAGCGTCAGATTGAGTAAGACTTGCTTTTGTTCCAGCCAAATTCGCAACAGATCTATCTAATCCTGAGGTATATAAATCGGGATTTATTTTCACTAATAAATCTCCTTTCTTAACCACTTGCCCTTCTTTTACATTTAATGCAATAATCTCGCCCGATACCATCGAAGCAATTTTAATTTCAATTTCTGGTTGAATTTTACCTGTTGCAGAAACGGTTTCTACAATAGTTGAAGCTTTTACTGTTGCAATTTCTACTTCTTTTCCTTCGTCTTTATTTCCTATTAATCCAGCCTTAGAAAGACCAACCAAAGCTACAATAATGACTATTGCACCACCTAATAAGAAATAAACTGTTTTTTTTGACATAGTAAATTATTTTGTAATAATTGGAACAATTGGAATTCCGAAATAAAACTCTAATATTTTAATTTTGAACATGTAATCGTATTTTGTCCTAATAACATCAGACTGTGCATTAGTCAATAATGTTTGAGCTTGTGTGAAATCAAATGAATTCATTAAACCAACATCATATTTTTCTTTTGCGTAATTGTAAGCCTGCTGTCTTGCTTCTAAAGTTACAGTAGAAGATTCGTATGTGTTTAAAGCGCCTCTCGCATCTGTAAAAGCAGTATAAACGTTACGTTGCAAATCTAAACTTTTTTGCTCTAAATCTATTTTAGATTTCTCTAAACTTACTTTATTTCGTTCTACATTATTCTTAACCGAGAAACCATTAAAGATCGGAACATTCAATTGTAAACCAAAGTTATGCCCTTTATTATCGCTAAACTGTTGGAATATAGGATCTGGCCCTACTGTGTAAGGATTACCGCTTGCATCTAACCTAACCTGATCACTATAACTCGCTCTTGTATTAAATCCATAAAAACCAGAAAGTGTTGGTTGGTATGCGCCTTTAGCTATAGAAACGTTTTTCTCTGCAATTTCCAGATTTGTTTGCGCTAATTTTAATTCTGTTCTAGTTTCTTTAGCTCTATTATAGATTTCTACTGGAGTCTGAGATAGAATATTGTTTTCATCTTTAACATTCGTATCATCTACAACATCAAAATCTGCAAATTCTTTTAACTGTAAAAGTTGCGCTAAGCTTAATTTAGAAATCAACAAATTGTTTTCAGAAACCGCGATATTTTGCTTATCTGTTGCAACAGTTGCTTTTAAATCGAACAAATCTCCACGCGGAATGGTTCCTGCGTTTACCATTTCTTCAGAACGGGTAAAACGTTTTTCATCTATTAACAATTGCTCTTTTTTTACCTTTAAATCTTCTTTATTAGATAAAATTTGCAAAAATGCGCTAGCCACATTCAGAGAAATATCTTCCTGCATTTTTAACAGTTGATATTGAGAAGCAATAATTGTTAGTTTTGCTTTTCTCATTGTGTTTTGATTCTGCAGACCTTTGTAGATATCTACTCCTGCATTTAACCCTACAGAAGAATATTGCGTAGTTTGATTACGTAAAATACCTGTTGTAACATCCTGGTTCAAACCAATGTTCCAAGAGTGAGAAGCAGTACCGTTTACAGATGGAAGATAATTTCCTAAAGCTGCTCTTTTATCGATATCAGCATTTTTCACATCTAATTCAGATAATTTTACCGTGATATTATTTTCGAGTGCGTATCTGACACACTCTTCTAAAGTCCATTGTTTAGATTGCGCCTGTCCAGTTAATCCGAAACCGAATAACATTGCAAAAACCAGACTACTATATTTATTTATTTTCATATACTTTTAATGAAAGCGCAGTAAACCGAACTACGCAAATTTAACATTTTTAAAACCAAAAAGATCCTTAAACTCTCAAATTAAATTATTTTTTCTCCCCTTCTGTAATCAAGCCCTGATTCCAGATTTTAATTTTATCTGTATCGTTTATACCGCTTTTAACTTGAACGTAGATTCCGTCGCTAACTCCAAGAACCAAATCTCTTCTTTGAAATTTTTGTGGAGCATTTTCAACTTCTACATAAGGCTTTTGTGTTTTTTTGTCAAATTGAACCAAAGATTCTTTTATTGCCAGCACTTTATCGGCTTTTTCCAAAATAATAGAAGCATTGGCACTTAAACCTGCTCTAATAAAAGTATCGTCTCTGTTGATCATTTGTGCTTTTATTTCAAATTGGATTGCACCATTTTCTGTAACACCTTTTGGAGCAATGTAATTTAAAACTGCATCAAATTTTTTATTTTCGATAGCACCAATTGTAATTTCAATGGGCATTTTTTCTTTAATTTTTCCAACCTCAGATTCATCAATTTTTCCAATGAAAATCATTCTTCCAACATCGGCAACGCTGGCAATTGTAGTTCCTTCGTTAAAGTTATTACTTTCGATAACTTGGTTACCTACTTTTACAGGAACGTCTAAAACCATTCCGTTAACTGTAGAACGAATTAAAGTATTAGCATAATTCCCTAAAGATGAAGTTGTTCCTGTTTTAACAATATCCAATCCTTGTTTTGCTGCCATATAAGTTTGTTTAGCCTGATTGTATGCTACTTGAGCTGCATCAAAATCATTTGCAGAAATTACATCTTTCTCAAACAATGTTTTTTGTCTTTTATAGAGCTTTTCCTGATTATCCAAAGCAATTTTAGCTGTCGTAACTTGATTTTGAGAACTGCTTACATTCGAAACATTCGCCACAACTCTAATTTTAGCAATCATATCACCAGCTTTGATTTTTTCTCCAGCTTTGATGTACACTTCTTCAATAATACCTGAAATATTTGGTTTGATTAGAACCTCTTCATCAGGTTGAATATTACCTGTCGCAATAGTATTTTTTACGATAGTTTTCAATTCTGCTTTTTCCGTTTTAAATACAATCGGCGATTCTTGATTTTTAGCATACAAATAGTAAAGCGCGCCAAAAAAAACAATTGCGATAAATATTAAAATGGTAACGGTTACTCCTTTTTTCATTTTGTTTTTGGTTTAATCGATTTATTTTGATTGATAATTTATTCTGTTCTTAATGCATCTACTGGCTTAACGCTAATAGCAATCTGTGCCGGAATAAAACCTGCAAGTAATCCTGAGCCAACTAATATCAATAGTGCCACAAACACTACCCCTAAGTCTACTGTCGGATTTGCAAACATGGTATCACTTCCTGGAGGCATCGAATCTAACGCCATATTTAAAAGCGCTATAATTCCGGTTGCAACTGCAATTCCAAACATCCCTGAAATAATGGTTAAAAATATAGATTCTGATAATATTTGCCCTCTAATTGCTGATGGAGTTGCTCCTAAAGCTCTTCTAATTCCAATTTCTTTTGTACGCTCTTTAACCACAATTAGCATGATATTGGAGATCCCAATTACTCCCGAAATCAATACCAATGTTCCGACAAAATAGGCAATCACTTGCAGAATATTGAACAAACTTTGTACTTTATTATATTGTTCGTAGAGGTCAAAATTTCCAACAGCACGGTCATCTGCAGGATTTACATAATGTAGTGCTTTAATTATTTCTAAGATCTTAGGTTTCAAATCTGTTATAGACGATCCATCTTTTGCTGTAAGCGCCATCCATCCTACTTTATCTCCATAATTAAAAGCCTGTTGAAAAGTCGTAAATGGAATAAAAATATTTTTTTGATCTTGTTCTGCATTTCCACCTTGCTGCTTGGATTTATAAACTCCAACCACCATAAAGTTAATGCCATTAATTTTAATATACGTTCCTATGCATTCTTCTGCTTTTCCATAAAGTTCGTTAATAACACCATTACCAATTACCGCAACTTTTCTTTTTCCATCAATATCCTGCTGATTTACAAAACGGCCTTTGATAATATCCATTGGCTGTTGTTTAATCAATTCAGGATAATCTCCATAAACTGTAAATGCAGAAGTTTTAGTTCCTCTAACGACATTGTTGGTTCCGTTAAAATCTCCAAGCTGATTTCTAGGAGAAACGTACAACAAATCTGGAAGAGCTTGTTTCAATGCTGCAACGTCGCTATTTCTAAAATCATAGCGTCTCGTCTTTGGCAAACCTTTATATGCTTTTGATGTAGTCTGACTCCACATAAACATGGTATTTGTCGCAATTCCGTCAAATCCTTTTTTTACGCCATTTTCTAATCCTTTTCCGGCAGCAAGCAATATTACCAAAATAAATATTCCCCAAAACACACCAAAAGCAGTCAGAACTGTTCTGAAGACATTTGCTGTTAAAGCTTGTAATATTTCGTCCCAATTATCTTTACTAAACATAATTATTCATCTCTAAGTGCTACAATAGGTTTAATTTTGGCTGCTCGGTAAGCTGGAAAAAAACCAGCCATTGCTCCAGCAAAAACGAGTAATATCAAAGTAGTTAGAGCTACACTAAAATCTACTTCAGGATTTCTAAAATACTCGCTTTGAACCATCGGACCAACAAATTCCAATAATAAAAGACTCGCCAATAAACCGACAAAACCAGCAATTGTGGTAATAAAAATAGACTCATGAAGAATCATTGATATAATCGAAAAAGGCGAAGCTCCTAACGCTTTTCTAATTCCGATTTCTTTTGTTCTTTCTTTTACGATAATAAGCATGATATTACTAACTCCAACTACTCCAGCAATAATAGTACATATACCAACCCACCAGAAAAAGAGTCTGATATATAAATTTAAATCGTAAACCTGTTTAGCATCTTTTACCGAGTTATAAATTCCTACACCACCTTCATCATCCGGAGCTACAACATTTTTACTCTTCAGCAAATCTTTTAAATCTTGCGTAAATTTTTCTGATTGAGCCAATGCTTCGTCATAATTATTTGTCTTTTTCAAGGTAAAAAACAAGTTGCTGATTTTATCTCCACCGCCAAATGTTTTCTGAACCGTAGTCAATGGTAAGTAAGCGCGAGTTTCTTCTCTTTCTCCTCCTGGATCTGTAAAAACACCAACTACCTTAAAATTAATGTTGTTAATCAGGATTTCCTCTCCTATTGCCTCTTTGTCTTTTAGCAAATCGGTTTTTAATTTCATTCCGATAACGGCAACTTTTGCGTTACTTTCAATATCCCTAGCATTTATATAACGGCCTTGAACTATGGTTAAATTTTCAATTCCGCCATAATCTGGATTAACACCTCTAAATTGATAACTACCAGATTCTTTGCCATAAGCAAAAGGCTGTCCCCAATAATTATTAGTTGAAGCTCTCAGATCTAGTTTGTCTTCAAATTTCTGAACTGATTGATTATAATCGCTATTGCGAAATTGAATTTGTCTTCCTGGATTTAACCCTTTGTATTCTTTAGTAGTTGTTCCAGACCACACCTCAATAATTCCTGCAGCATCACGTTCAAATTGTTTTTCAATTCCATTTTGAAGCCCTTTACCCGCACCAAGCAGAATTACCAAAATAAAAATTCCAGAAGCCACAGAAATTCCAGTTAAGAAAGTTCTTAAACGGTTTTTAGAAATGGCCTCAAATATTTCCTGCCAACGTTCAATATTAAACATAAGACGAAGCTCTAACTTGTTCTACTTTTTTATCATCGATAATTAATCCATCTTTTAGGACTACATTTCTTTTGCACATTGCGGCAATATCAGGTTCGTGTGTAACAATTAAAATTGTTTTTCCCTCGTCATTAATTCCTTGAATAAGCTCCATCACCTCATAAGAAGTTTTGGTATCCAAAGCTCCTGTAGGCTCGTCGGCAAGTAATACTTTCGGATTGGATGCCAAAGCTCTTGCAATAGCAACACGTTGTTTCTGACCTCCAGAAAGTTCATTAGGCAAGTGATGAACGTGAGAACCTAATCCTACTTTTTCCAAATATCTCATCGCAATCTCGTAACGCTCCTTTCTTTTAATACCTTGATAATACAATGGCATTGCAACATTGTCTAATGCTGTTTTGTAATTTATTAAGTTAAAAGACTGAAAAACAAAACCTAAAAATTTGTTACGGTATTTTGAAGCAATTGTTTCGTTTAATTTCTTAATTGGTGTTTTATCCAAAATATAACTTCCAGAATCGGCTTCATCCAAAATTCCTAAAATATTTAGGAGCGTTGATTTACCCGAACCAGATGACCCCATGATTGCTACCAATTCTCCTTCTTCTATATTAAAATTGATGCCTTTTAATACGTGTAATTGCGAACTTCCCATTTTATAGGATTTGTGTAAATCTTTAATTTCAATCATGGTATTGTTAAATTTTTTAGACAATGATAACATTTTTATTAAGTAATTTATGATAATAAAAAGTTAATAATTTGGTTACCTATTCTCTATTAGACTTCCTTTTTTAGTTATTGTTACACTTTTTTTTATAAAATATGATTGTTTTTATACTTTTACCTTGTCTAAAAATTCATATTAAAATGAAACTTAATTCTATTATTGCAATGTTTTCGGTGCTTGCCGTATTAACAAGCTGTTCTTCAACTCAAAAATTAGAAACTTTAAAACCTGAACCAGATGATGCTAGTCCATTAGTTTATGACAGCAGTCCTTCGTTTATCAATCTTCCGATTACGATAAAGCTAAAGGATATTGAAAATCAAACAAATACTCTTCTTAACGGATTAATTTATGAAGACAACAATATCGAAGATGATGATATTGAAATGAAAATCTGGAAACAGGCTCCGATTAAAATTCAAAATGATCCATCAAATCCTGATAAAAAAATTAGAACGATTTTACCGCTTAAAGCGAATATCAAATATAGAATTGGAACCAAAAAAATGGGAGTGGAATTCTACGATGTTAGAGAATTTAACTTAAACGGAGTTATAACCTTATCCAGCGAAACAGCTTTAACTAATTGGAAACTTACTACAAAAACCGAATTCAAGTCTCTAAATTGGAACGAAAGCCCAACAATGAGCATATTTGGCAAAAACATGCCGATTACTTATTTAATAAATCCAGCGGTTTCTATTTTTAAAAGCAAAATAGAAAAGGAAATTGACAACGCAATCGAACAATCAATGGATTTTAAGCCTAATGTGCTTCAAGCAGTTGAAAAAATTTCTACTCCTTTTCAAATGAGCGACACATACGAAAGTTGGTTAAGAATTGCGCCAATTGAAATTTATTCTACAAACGCCAAACTTAAAAATGATTCATTCTTACTTGATATGGGAATGAAATGCAACATGGAAACTATCATTGGCAAACAGCCACAATCAAAATACAATGCTAGCAAAATTGCCATAAAACCAGTTGCTAAAATCCCAAATCAGATTGCTGCTAATATTGCTGCTATTTCAAGCTACGTGGATGCATCAAAGATTATGACCCAAAATTTTGCAGGTCAGGAATTTGGTTCTGGAAATAAAAAAGTAACCGTAAAAAATGTTTCAATCTGGCACAAAGACGGAAAAATGGTTATCGCATTAGACGTTTTAGGATCTATAAACGGAACGCTTTATTTAAATGGATTTCCTTCATACAATGCACAAACAAAAGAAATTTATTTTGAAAAACTAGATTACGTCCTAGATACCAAAAGTAGATTAATGAGAACTGCAAACTGGCTAGCACAAGGATACATTCTAAGAAAAATGGAAGAAAGTTGCCGTTATTCAATTCAGCCGAACTTAGAAGAAGGTAAAAAAAGTATGGCGAGCTATTTAAAGAATTACTCACCAATGCCAGGCGTATTTGTTAACGGAAAAATGGAAGACATTCAGTTTGACAAAATACAGCTAACCAATCAAGCAATTATAGCTTTCATCAAAATAAACGGAACGGTGAATGTTTCGGTGAATGGGTTGAAATAATTACCATACCAAAACAAATAAGCCTTTAAAATCATAAAGATTTTAGAGGCTTATTTAATTTAAAACAGAGTTCTTTTATCTAACTAATAAAGACAAAATCACCCCCTACTTATTTCCTTTTTTCGTGCAAAAACCCATTTATTTCTCTGTTTTTCAAAGTAATATCGATCTATTTCAGAACTAATCCCATAGATTTTGATTACAACTATGTTTGCATGATCCTTTTGAATCTCCAAATTCAAAAATGAAACAAAAGCAACTTGAGATTCACTAACCTCCCTTTTTACAAGATCTAATCTATAGTTAGACTTAAAATTTGAAAAGTTATTTTCCTCCAATTTAAACGTGATACATTTAAGAGTTTCTCGAGAAAACCTTTCATTAATGCCTACTGAATCAAGAAGTGCAATTTTTAAAGGCTTTAACCCTCCTTCTTTGTTATAGAGACTCATATCATGCCTTTCCAAAGAATCAAGCAAGACATTCATATTCTGCTTAATCAGTGTTTTCCCTTCTGCAATTAAATTGTTTTTGACTGCATCTATTTTTTGCTCTTTCTTACAACTCACTAAGAGTACTAATAATACTAAGACTATTTTATTAAAAATTCCATCCATATTGTTTACTTAACTTATACTTTATTAGGTTTTATATATCAAGTGACAAAATGTTGCTTCTAACAAAATTAATTTCGTTATTATCTCTAGTTTTTTACTTATCCCATCTTTGACAATCTTTTTTTTGTAAAAACCCATATATCATTTTCTTTGTTAAAATAATAAACTTCGGTAACCATCCCTATTCCTCTTACTTTTTCAACTACAACATAAGCTGTTTCGCCGTTTATACTTAACTCTGAAATAGTTACAAACACTACATTAATATCATTATTCTTTTCCTTAACCAAACTAAGTTTATATGGAGATTTAAATTTAATTAAATCTTCCTTTTCTAACTTAAAAGAAACAAATGTATGCCCATCTGTTCTGCCTAGATTTAATTTTTCTTTTCGCTTGGGTATAGAATCAATTAAACCAATTGTCATTTCTGGTGCATCATTTTTTTCTTTCTCGGGTCTTACATCAAATTGCTTCACTGAATCAATCAGTATATTACTACATTCCCTGATTATACTTCTTCCTTCAGAAATTAAATCAATCTTTTCTGCCTTCGGTTTATCTTCGTTCTTACAACTTAAAACTGTTAAAAAGAAAAAGAAAAAGAAAAAGATCATTTTTTTAAAAATAAAATCCATATTGTTTCCATAAATTTTTTACATTACTACTACCTAATACTTTTCCAAAAACATTATTTTCAAATACTTGTCCAGCTTCATATGTACCGACTTTTTGTGGTAAATTATTCACCCCTCTTGCATAGTGAATCAATTCATGCCCAATTATCATAGCTATAAAAAAACCAGTGTCATTTACAGTCAAATCATTACCGGACACTTTATATCCTCCTGTCTCCAAAGAGTCAATCAAATCTTTTCTGACAAAAAAAACACTAGGAGTTACCCATCTCTCGTACAAACCCCAATTAGAAATATCAGCAGCTCTCATTCTAAATTTTAAACTTTCTTCCCACAATAAAAACTCTACTTGCTCCTTATTGTATCCCGTTAAAAGCATAAAATTTTTTAACTATTTAGTAAATGGTTTTAAACAATCTGGAAAACCTATTTTAGGAAAAAACTTAGCTCATTTTTTTGAGAGAATGGATAAATACAATGAGGCTGAAAAAATTTTTACTTACAATAAGAATGTGGAACCATTTAGATTTGATGCTAGAATAGATTTGCTTAATTTATACCTAAAAACAAATCAGAAACAAAAAGCAAGAAAAACAGCCAAAGAAATAATTGATTTACCTATAAAAATTCCTTCAAAAGAAATTGATCTTTTTAAAGAAAAGGCAAAAAAATACTTAGAAAATGAACAAAAAAAAGCAATGTAAATTACACTGCTTTTTTCTTTTTAGAATACATTCGATAAATCAAATATCCTATTATTAATACGAGTAAATACGGAATTACCATTAAGTAAACAATTCCATCATTTACAGCTTCAGCCTTTTTTGTATTAGAATCTCCTCCTAAAGCCGCACGACACATAGCGCATTGTGCATTGGCAGAAATCCCAATTAAGAAAAAACAAACTCCAAAAACTAAAGTTTGAAATTTGGATTTTATGATTTGAAAATTTTTATTAGTGCACATAATATGGTGAAATCATTAAATAAACTACCACTCCCGTTACAGCAACATAAAGCCATAAAGGAAAAGTAATTTTAGCTATTTTTCTATGTCTGTCAAAACGCTTTGCAAGCGCTCTCACATACGTTATTAAAACAAGAGGAATGATAGCAATTGATAGTAAAATATGTGTTACAAGAATAAAGAAATAGATGTAACGCATTGCTCCTTCTCCTCCAAATTTTGTAGAATCTGAAGTCATGTGATACGCAACATACATAACCAAAAAAGCAACCGATAAAGCAATCGCAAAAGTCATTAATCGTTCATGTAGCTTCTGCTTTCCGTTTTTTATAGCTAACACTGCCCAAACTAAAACAACAGCTGTTATTCCATTTGTAGTCGCATAAATTGGAGGCAAAAACGACAATGGCTCAACATTAAAACCAAAATCTTTAAGTTTAACTCCAAATAAAATTGCTACAACAACTGGAATCACAATTGAAACCGCAATAATGAATTTATTATATTTTTTCTCTAAAGTATTATCTACCATTTTTATTCTGCTAATAAAATTTTAATGTCTTCTTGAATATCTCTTACTCCTTTTTTATCTAAACCATCGTAATAGATATTCGGATTTCCAAACTCGTCTTTTCTGCAACGAATATTCCCATCCTTATCAATTAAAGCAAACAAACCAGAGTGTTCAAATCCACCGCTTACTTTGTCATTTTCTCCTGCATAAAGATTAAAACCTTTATTTGACAAATCCATAATTACGTTTTTATCTCCAGTCAAGAAATTCCAATTAGAAGATTTTACTCCAAGTAATTTTGCATGATCTTTCAAAACCTGCGATGTATCATGTTTCGGGTCGATTGTAATAGAAACAATTCCAAAATTAGGGTTTCCGAAAAAAGTCTTTTCAATTTCCAGCATACTCATATTCATCTTTGGGCAGATCGAAGGACATGTTGTAAAAAAGAATTCCAGAACATACACTTTTCCTTTATACGTTTCATTAGAAACTTTGACATTGTCTTGATTTGTTAATTCAAATTTTGGAGCTGGACCAATTGTCAAAAGTTTAGTGTCTTTTGAAGTTTTTGCTCCAACATTGTCCAAACGATTTCCTTTTACAACGTCACCGTTTTTTACTCGATCAACAATTTTAGGAATGGCATAAATCCCAAAAATCAGAATGATAAAAGAGATTCCAATATATGATTTGTTTTTAAACATTATAAATGGTTTTTAAAGTTGCTTTGTAGCGTTATGATTTTTCTTTAAAGCTGCGCGGTATTCGTATAAAATAATTTTGAAGTCATCTAGCATTTCATTACTCAACTCAGACGGATGAAAAGCATCATAACCTTCTTTATACTCTTTCTGGTCTTTTCTTCCTCTTAAATTACGCTCTTTATCTACGATGTAAACATTAGAAGTCCCAAGATTCTCATTTAGTTTTTCTTTTAAATGCAATCCATCATAGAATTTCTGAATATCTTCTTTCGACGCAAATACAAAATTCCAGTTTTTAACATCTGTAAAAGGAGATAATGCATCAACTATTTTTTGAGCTTCTTTCTCTGTTCCGATTGGACAAAGAACTACAAATTGAAGATCCTCAAAACCATTATAACGTTTGTAGATCTTTTCATTTAAATTAAAATAATTACCTCTGTTTTCAAGTATGTTCGTGCCAGAAAAACCTAATACAGTTATCTTTTTATCAAGGGAGATTTTTTTTCCGTTTAATGAATTCCAATTTCCAAAATCGGCGACTTTTGGTGTTATTACAGGAAGAGTTGTAAAACTATTTACACCAGAAGCAAAAAATAAATAAGCAACAATTGGCAAAACAAAAAGTACAAAGAGAACTATATTTTTTTTCATTGTATTAACGGAAATTATTGAGGTACAAAAATAAAAAAAGCTCCGTAAATCGGAGCTTCTTTTCGAATTAATATCATGTTAAAAATTCCATTTAATAGTAGAATCTTTAAAAACCCCATAAATATAATGTCCTTCTGTCAACAGAATAAACAATAAATATAAAACTAGGAAGATAACAGGAGAAACTACAGACCATCTAAGGCTGCTTTTTTCACCTTCCATGTGCATAAATGCCCATACAATATAATATGCTTTAAAAACTGTAAGGATATAGAAAATCCAGTTTAACAGATTCAAACCAACAAAATGAGTAAATTCTAATGATGCAGGTTTGTAGATACCTAAAATAACTTCAACTGTAGTTACTACTGAAAGTAATCCGAAAACAAACCAGATTCTTTTTGTATTTGATACGTGCTCGTGTGACATAATAATTAAATTCTAAAAATTAAACTAGGTAGAAAACTGTAAATACAAATACCCAAACTAAATCTACGAAGTGCCAGTATAATCCAACTTTTTCTACCATTTCGTAGCTTCTTCTCTTCTCGTAAGTACCTAATAATACATTAAAGAAAATAATGATATTGATAATAACTCCAGAGAATACGTGGAATCCGTGGAAACCTGTAATAAAGAAGAAGAAATCAGCAAATAATTTATTACCGTACTCGTTTCTAATCAAGTTAGCTCCTTCAACTACATATTTAGCAGTAGCTAAATGTTTTTCAGATTCTTCTCTTGATAAAACTGTTTTTTTCTTTTTATCTGTAAGTTTTTCTGTTCTGATTAAAATTTCAGGATGAGCTTTAAAACCAGCCTGAACTTCAGCAACTGTATAAGTTGGAAGAGATTCTGCATCTTCCATGAACCAAGTTGAGTGGCTTCTTGTTAAAGCTTCTCTTTGTTCTGGCAATTTAACAGCAAAATCAGCTAAAGCTACTCTTTTACCATCTTTGTCCACAAACTGAAGTAAGCTACCTCCAACAGTTTCAACTGCTCCATATTCACCTTTAATGAAGTTTTTCCATTCCCAAGCTTGAGAACCAACGAAAATTAAACCTCCTATAATAGTTAAAAACATGTAGATTGCAACTTTTGTCTTTTTCAATTGGTGTCCTGCATCAACAGCTAATACCATTGTTACAGATGAAAAGATCAAAATAAAAGTCATTAATGCTACATAATACATTGGAGCCGCAACACCATGCATAAATGGGAAGTGAGTGAACACTTCATCAGCCAAAGGCCAAGTTTCAATAAATTTGAATCTAGAAAAACCATAAGCTCCTAGAAATCCAGAGAATGTTAAGGCATCTGATACGATAAAAAACCACATCATCATTTTACCATAACTTGCTCCTAAAGGCTCATTGTGACCGCCTCCCCAAGTTTTTTCGTCGTTGTTTGCAGTAGTAACTGTCGCTCCCATAAAAGATATTCGTTAAAAAGTTCCCAAATTTACGTTTTTTTCTTATTTAAAGAAATATAAAAATAAAAATAAATATACCCATAATAAATCCAAAAAGTGCCAATACATCGCACCTAGTTCTATACCAAGAGTTTGAGTCGAATTGTATTTTTGTTTAAAATGATTATAAATTATAATTAAAAGTGAAATTAATCCGCCAGCTAAGTGTAACAAGTGTGTAACCGTCACAACATAAAGGAAAGTTGTAGTAATTGAACTACCTTCTCCTGTAAAATAATACCCCTGCGCAACGATTTGTCCAAATCCTTGAAATTGAAGTATTATAAATAAAATCCCTAAAGCCAAAGTTCCAAGAAGCAAACTCGTAACTGCGCTTCTATTGTCTTTTTGAATTGCCTTTTTTGCCAGATGAAAAGTAACGCTGCAAGCAATAATTACCGCTGTACTCCAGTAAAACGCAGAAGGAAGCTCAAAGTTCTTCAACCAGTCTGCTCTTGATTTACTTACTACAAACGCACTTGTTAACCCAGCGAACATCATGGTCATACTAACCATCGCGAAAAGCAGAATCAGTTTTGCTGATTTTGATTTTCTTACTTGTTCTTCATTTGTTTTCAATGTCATTTCCATAACTATCTTAAAAATTTATCTACTATAAATACAATTTGTAAAAGCGAAATATAAGAAACACTTACCAGCATCAATGTTCTCGCTGCTTTTGCGGTTCTTAACTTATACAAACGAACTGCATAAAAAAGCATCCAAATCCCTAATAGAAACACCAAAACTGCTGCAATTGGAGAAATAAATAATTGCCCTGTAAAACCTAATACAGGTAATAACGATGCTATTATAAGCCAAATTGTGTACAATATAATCTGTAATGCAGTTCCTCTATCTTTTTTGCCTGAAGGAAGCATAAAGATTCCCGCTTTCTCATAGTCTTCATACAAAAACCATCCGATAGACCAAAAATGTGGAAACTGCCAAAAAAATTGAATCAAAAATAAAGTTCCTGCTTCAATTCCAAATTCGCCAGTAGCTGCTACCCAGCCCAGCATAAACGGAATCGCACCAGGAAAAGCTCCAACAAAAACAGATAGCGAAGTAACGGTTTTCAGTGGTGTATAAACACTTGTATATAAAAATATAGAAATTGCAGCAAACATTGCTGACTTAGCATTTATAGTATAAAGAAGTGCAATACCAACAATAGTAAGTAAACTTGCCACAAATAATGCCACTCTAGGAGACATACGCCCCGAAGGAACCGGGCGGTTTTTGGTACGATCCATTAAAGAATCAATATCTTTTTCGATTACTTGATTAAAAGCATTCGAAGCTCCCACCATACAGTAACCTCCAACTGCTAAAACAGCCAAAACACTCCATTTAAAAGGATGTTCAGAGTCTACTCCTAATAAATATCCAGCAATAGAAGAAAACAAAACACTAATAGCTAATCCAGCTTTAGTAATCTCTTTAAAATCTAGAAATATTGATTTGAGTGATAATGTATTTTTTGCAGCGTTCAATACCGTTGTATTTTGTGTATTTTTTTTGAGTGGTGCAAATGTACAAATTAGATTGTAGAATTTAAACCTATAATTTTAGATTTTTTTCAATAAAACCTATACAAATTAAGATCTCAGCATTCTTTAACACTATTATTTCGAAAAATCTTATTAAAAACTAGTAATCAAAATACATATTAAAAATATCTGAACGTAATCCGATACTAAACCAAGTGGTGCTTTGCTTAAAAGTAGCCGCCGTTTCTTGTGTTGGGTCAAAATTTCTGTAGATCAAACTTCCAAATAACTTCAAGTTTGTCATCGGATTAATCAGATATCCTCCTTGTACATCAGCAATAAAAACATTGGTTTTGTTTCCTTGTCCGATTTTCACACCTGTATCATACGGGCGTTTCACATCATAACTTTTGTAAATATTTCCTCCGTAGTTATAAGAATCTGTTGCTGTATCAAAATCCAAACCTCTTTTTCCAACAGTTAGTTTTGCATCTGCAAGCCAGCGTCCTTTATGGTATCTTGCAATTGCTAGAATTTCATTGAAGTTCCCTCCCCATTGGTGTCCTACACTCTGATTGTTGTGTCCGTAATTTGTAATAACCGCACTATGTGAATATACATAAGGACGCACGCTATTCAATTCAACCTGTAACAAAAGATCTTTCACATTAAACGCATTGAAGTATTTTGCTCCTAACTGAAATCCGAATTTGTTTTTCCAACTTTGGTTTCCAGCTCCAACATCAGAAACAGAAAACTCATCGATCAAGAATTGTGAATAAAGATTGAAGCTATTACTCCATTTGTATTTCCCTGTTATTCCTAAAAGTGCATTACCGCTTCTAGAAGAAGAACCAAACTCTACCGCTCTGTAAAAAATAATTGGATTAACAAAATTTACGTCAAAGCCTCTATTGTTCGTGTCTGTCCAAACTACAGATTCGAAAAAACCTAAGTTTAATCTATTTGAAACATTCCAGCTCAAATAGTGATTAGCCATAAATTTTGTTGCATATGTTCTCTCTGCAGTCACTTCTGGACGAACATCTTTCATCCACATATAAGTGTTTGTATACTTAATTTTCCAAAATTTGGTATTAATTTTAAAGTATGGGTACGGACTTGCTCCATCACTTTCTAATAATGAGCGATAACCATCACCTATAAAATTTCTCCCGTAACCTAATTGAAAATCAAAGATTTTACCTGGCGCAAAAGTAATATTTGCTTCCGCTAAAGGAAAATCATAAGCATCTGTTTTGAAGTTTTTAGCGATTCCAATTCCCGGAATTATTGCTGGATTTCCTCCAGATGGCTTAAGCGATTCTGCATAATCATTATAATATCCTGCAAATCTTCCTTGACTTTCAAAAAATGTAGTCGTAAAGTTGATTTGTTTTCCTAAACCTCCCCTAAAGTTTAACGCTCTAGTATTCACATAAGTGTAAGAAGCATCAAGATCTGAAGCTTTTCCTAATTGCAAATCTACAATCGGGTTTAAGGCAAACCAATAATCTTCTCCCTGAATCTGCACTAGATTTTCATTCCACCATTTTCTTCCCAACCAAGTTGAAGTTTTCTTTTGCAACGACTCATTTACGGCTTTCAAATTATAATATTTTGAAACCTCAGCATAAGTATAAGGCTTAGATGCCGTATGATTATTACTCCCTACTTGATTCATTTCTGCATCAAATTGCGAATAATAACTATGAGAAAATGGAATATTTAAATGACTATCAAATTCTGGATTATTGTATTTTTTATACACAATACTATCCAGTTCTGTCATTGGCTTTTCTATCGGTTTTAAAATTTCTGCTGCTGCCAAAGCTTCTGCCTCAAGTTGTGCTGCGCTTTTTAGTGGAATAGCAATAGAAATAGTATATTTTGAATAAGTTGGTTTTCCGTTATAAGTTGAAGGTTTTATTTTTGGAAATGTGCCAAAAACTCTTTTTGCCTCTTCAGACAATTCTTCGGTTTCAGCAGAAACATAAATCACTTTAAATTCTCCCTCAGCATTTACCTCAAAAAGTACTTTTACCGCCCCTTTATAATTGCTTTCTTTTAATCTTTGCGGAACTTGAAAATTGTTGAACACAAAATCCTGAACTTCTTTATAAAAACAATTCTCTAATTTTTTGGCTTCTAAATTTTCGCAGTTAGGAAAAACTGGAAACATTTCTGATGTAAAACCAGGTTGAACCGAAGAATTACCATTTTGCTGAGCAGAAACAATAAAGAATGAAGAAATTAAAACAAGGGACAAAAAAAACTTATTCACTTAAAATTGGGGTATTTATTTAATATTGATTTGGGGAAATTTCTCCGTTTGCAATTGCTTTTGCGGCCGAAGTACCGATGCGCTTTACTCCTAAACGAATCATTTCTGCAGCTTCTTCAAATGAACGGACTCCGCCAGCAGCTTTTACTGAAAGTGGCGAAGCATTTTCGAGCATTATAATTATTGTTGGAACAGTTGCTCCATTTGGTTGATTATTGTCTGTTTTGTAAAAACCTGTAGAAGATTTCACAAAAACAGAATCAAAATCTTCTTCTTTAAAATTAGAAACTACAACATGTTTGATCAAAGCAGACAACTGAATGATTTCTTTATCTGTTAAAGCCGCAACTTCAATAATCCATTTTACTGTTTTATCATTTGCTAATCCTATCTGTGTTCCGATTAAGATTTCCTTTTTCACTAAATCAAGATCTCCATTCTGGAATGCTTCATAGTTGCAAACAAAATCTAAGTCATCGGCTCCGTTTGCAATAGCTTCGTTTGCTTCTTTAATTTTGGTTTCCAAACTTGACTTTCCTTCCGGGAAATCAATTACGGTTCCAACCAATAAAACAGAATTGGCTTCTACAATCATTTTCTTCGCTAAAGAAACATATTCTGGACGAATCATGATCAATTTAAAACCTTCTTGAATAGCTTCTTCAATTGCATTTTTGACCACAACAGTATTTTCTGCTTCCGAAAGACCAGCTTGGGATGCAGTTTTTAAATACGTAGAGTCTAAATATTGCTTTACATTCATTTTGTTTGAAGTTGCAGAAAACCAGCACAAAAGTACATTTTATATTGATAAAACATAGCTTTTTAAACGCTTGATTTTCTTGTAATAAAAAACCCACCGAAGTGGGTTTTCTTAAATTATATTTTATCGATTTGCTTTTTAAATCCGATTGCAGAAAAAACCGCAACGAAAGCTCCAAGAGTATTTGCTAAAATATCTGTGACATCTGCAGTTCTTGTTGCCGTAAGAGCACTTTGAAGAATTTCGATTGTAATTCCGAAAAAAACAGAAAATATAAACGAAATTAAATACGCTTTATATTCGTCTGAATCTTTTCCTTTCAATTCTTTTTTGAAAAACAAAATCCATGAAATTGTAAATCCAAAATGAAAACAGAAATGTATAATTTTATCAATACTCGGAAAATTAACCGCTGGTATATTACTAGCATCTGTCAGACAAAAATAAGTAATGATCCCAGAGCAGATAATTGCCCAAATTAATAATAGTTGTTTAGGCACCGATTAATTCTTTATAAGCTTGATCAGATAATAAAGTATCAATTTCTGAAGCATCAGCAATTTTTATTTTAATCATCCATCCATCTCCATAAGGATCTGAATTTACAGTTTCTGGAGCACTTTCTAAGTCTTCATTAAAAGCAATGATCTCACCTGTTAATGGTAAAAATAAATCAGAAACTGTTTTTACAGCCTCAACAGTTCCAAAAACTTCATCTTTTGAAAGTGTCTGATCTAAAGTTTCTACCTCAACATACACGATATCTCCTAACTCTTTTTGTGCAAAATGAGTAATTCCTACAGTCGCAACATCTCCTTCGATGCTAACCCATTCGTGATCTTTTGTGTACTTTAAATTTGCTGGTATGCTCATAATCGTTGTGTTTGAAAATTGATTGTTTAAAATTTTAGCCACAAATGTAATAATCTTCTAATAAAATCTAGTTTATAAACTCAAATTTAATTTCCGAAATTATAACGAAGTGTGAAACCTGATCTGATATTCGTTAATGGGAAAGAAGTTGAAATAACTGCTTTAGAGAACGAATGATCATAATAAAATATTGCTGTTAAGTTTTTACTGAAAGCATAATCGGCTGTTAATTTTAAAGTCCAAATATTCTGTCCTGCTGCCAACTGATTATTATCGTAATCTAAATATCGAACCAAAGTTTCATTATTTCTAAATGAAAAATCAGCTTTTATATTAATATCACTTTTAATAATTCCTGTTGGATTATCTGCCAATCTTGACGAAATAATTACATCTTTAAAACGATATCCTACTCCAACAACATACTCTACTCCTCTTACCTCTGTCAATAAATTATTATCGAAACTCATAGACAAAGCACGGTCTTTTTTAACTTCAGTCAATAAACGGAATGAATTTTTCAACTCAAAATCAATTCTCATCAGCGGGCTAAACTGCTCCACTAAATTGACATTCGACATAATCGTTTTATTAAAGAAGTTTGTGTTTACGTCCTGACCATTTGGATTTTCAAAATAATCAAAGTTTGATCTAAACTGGCTAATCGTGTAAGATGCTCTATAATTATGTTGTAATGAAAAACGTCTAAAATGGTCTTTGAAATACTTATAACGCATTAAACCATTATATTTCACATTCCAGTTCGGAATAGGGAAACTTCTAAAAATACTTGTTGAACTACTTGATGCATCTCCGCCTGTATAAGCTGCCATAAATGAAGGCAACAACACGGCTTGGTTACTTTTTGAGAAACCGATAGGATAACCTACATTGGACACATAAATTTTATAGTTCGGATCTGTTTCAGCTGGAATTGGATTGTTTGCATCTCCATATCTAGGAATTTCAGCTCCGCCATAATGCTGCGCCGCCAAGCGGTCTGCAATAATCAAACGATTACTTCTAAAATCATCAAAAGCCGACGACACTGTTTCTGTACTTGTTGAAAATGCTGTTTTAATCAATACCGTTGAAATAGAAAACATTCCATAACTGTACGGTGACAATGGTATGTATTCGCCCGTATTTTGATCCACACTATATTGTTCAGATGAGTTTTCAGAATAAGCGCGATCCATAGCCAAATCAATTTTCAAATCAGGCAGTAAATCTACATTTGCTGTTACTTTCAGAAGCTTGTTGCTTACTTGCGTAAAGTTTTGATTAAAATTTTGATAACTAGTTAACCATCCATTTTTAGCCGCTTCAAAACGCACATCGTCCTGACTACCGAATACGAATCCTAATGAAGGCTTAGATGTACCAAAGAAACCAACTCCTGGAATATAACCAGGTAAAACTGTACCGCTATTTTTAGTATAGTTAATCTGAACGTTTTTAATACTTGTCAAAACTCCAATTAAACCATCATAAAAAGGATTACTGCTCGTAACTGGTTTAGCCGTATTTACAATCTTTTCTCCTGGTTTTGGCGGAGCCGCAGGTTTTTGTTTTGCTGGCTTTCCTCCTGGTGTTAGACCTAAATATTTATACAGCATATTCATATTTAATGTCGTCGACAAAGTATTTGAATTGGCATTTTGAACCGTATTTCCTAAATCCCAAGATACTCCGCTTTCATCAACATATTGAGAAAGTGCTGTTGAAGATCTCTGCCAATTGTAATCTGCCGTATACGAATAAGTAGCTTTTACGAAACTAAATATTGGAATTTTATTAATCGGAATATCATAGTTTAAAACCAATTGCTGCAAATGCTGGTTTGGTATACCGATGTCAAAATAATCATCCCAAATATTAAAATCTTCTTTTGGCGTATTATCGTCATTCAAAAAGTTTCTTACAATATTATTAGAAGCTGCTGTATAATTTAATTTTAATGATTTTGTCAAATTAAATCCAAAACCATATTGATAATTAAATGCGAAGTTTCTTCTATAAAGAGGATCAAGTCCAATACCTTCAACATCAACTTGTCTATATTGCTGGCGATTGCTTTGTCTTAAAATATTAGTATTAAACGAAACATTTGAAGGAAGATAGTTGATGTTAAAATCGCTCAACAGTTTCCAATATTCACTTGTTTTCATGAATTTGGTCTGCTTAAACGGAACTACTTCTTTCGGCTGGAAAGTATAAGCATAGTTAACCGAAGTATTTGATTGCTCGTCATCATAACTTTCAACTTCATAATCGTGTCGCTCTACTTGATTGTACGATTGAGAAAATGTAAAGTTTTCCACATCATAAACATGCGGCTTTTGCTCAGGCGCTCTATCTTTTCTTACCCCAATAAAGTTGATACTTTTACGCTTCGTATAATCTACAGCACGCGTTCTGATATTATCTTTTTCTGCTTGATCTGTCGTTTCTTCTATTAACTGCTTTAATTTAATATCTTGGTTAAACGGATCATATTCTGGCGTAATAACTTCTTCTCCAATTGCATAATTGAATGGAAGATTAATACCCCATTTTGGAGGAAGCAGTTTTCCTAAATTTATATTGGTTACAATGTTGTATTGCTGAATATCTTCACGATCTCTTTCATTAGCGCCTTGTTCAAGAGAACCAAAACCAATCGTGCTCTTTTTACCAGAAGCAGACAATGTCATCAAATCGGCCATATTGGTATCGACATTCAATAATGCGGCCATACCTCCTTTATTTTCCAAATCAGACATACGAAGTTCGTTGAACCAAACCTCTCCCATAATATCTTTATGGTTTGCCGCGCTTTTTACTCCGACCATTAAATTTCGAACTAAACCAAAATTCGGATTTCCTTTAATACCTAAAGTTAATTTTCCATCTTGGTCACCACCATCTACGTCTGGATCTCGGTCTGGATAATAAATACCGTTTATATCTCTTTTTGGAGAGTTTATATCGATATTCATTCCCAAAACTTTCATTCTTGTCAGTAATGATAAAGCTACATCAATGTTATTTTCTTCAAGCCAAACTTGATCTGGACTGATTGTACATGAACCTCCAGTTCTTGTTACTTTTAATGGAATCTCGATTTGATAAAAGTTCTGTGTAAAGTCATTACCAAAACGAATAAATCCGATCATCTCATCGTCTAAAAGTTGAGTTTCATTTGGAAGTGATTCTGCATGAAGGAACATTTTCAGTTTTTTGTATTGACGCATATCAACACTTACATTTTTGAAAACAGCTCTAGAATCTTGATATTCCAATCCTGAACCTGCTATTCGCAATGCTAAAGATTGTTCATTTTGATTGATAATTGTATTGTTATTATACAATTGCTCTCTTTGAACTCCAGGTGGAATAACATAATTTACAGGGCATTTTGTACCGTTTTCCTGAATATTTACAGCTGCAACATCAAATTGTGTTCCGTCATCATCAGGGTTTGTATCATTTGCATCTAATGTTCCAGTATATTTTCTCCATTCTCCTCTAACTAAATCCAACGCTCCAAAACGAACTGTCATCTGATCGTTAAATCCAGTCATAAACATACGCATGAAACGAATCGATCTAAAATCGCTAATATTTCCAATCGTATTTTGAGGTTTTGAAACAGGAATTTTAAACTGAATCCATCTTGCATTGGTTGAAGCTCCATTTGGAAGTTCTACATTTTGAACTTCTCTAATATCGGTAATGTAATTCTCTCCAACTTGCATACCTGGTCTTACATCAATACTATATTCATAATAAGCATTGATTGTACTCATGGTATTATCACGATTGATATCTTCAACGTCTGGTAGAGTTGTAGAGCCTCGATTTGGATCATCAATACTTACAGCAGAGTTTCCTTCAGTTCCATTATATTGCTTATAACGTTGCAATACTCCTCCTTCTGTATTTAAGAAATACTTATAGTTATCAGCAGCAGGGTCTGGCTCTCCTGCATAATTAGTATAAATTGATCCTTCTTTTGCATCTGGCAAACCGTCTAAACCAACATCCTGATTTTTACGATTGTCTGCATTAGTATCAAATGCATAAATTAAAGACTGAGATGCTGGCACGTCTCCCCAAATTGGCTGTGGGTTTACCATAACCTGATCTGGTCCTAAACCATTTTCATATTGTTTTCTTCCGTCTTTCAGAACGTCTTCAGAAACTTCACCTAAATTGAAATAAATCTTTCCATTATTAGTTCCTTGAGCCTGACCTGTTCCAACATATGGATCAAGTACCCAAAACTGAATATACTCAACATTTCCTTGCTCAAAGTTCGTAGAGTTAAGCGCACGCATAATTCCACCAAAATTAGTTGACGGATTGCTTGCTCCAAAATTAGGATTGTTATTGTAAGGTCCTCTATCTGATGGATAATACGTTAAATCTAGCGTATTAATAACCTGAATCTGTCCTTGTGCAATATCTGTATTTGGATAAAGCTCTTTACTATAAACTCTTCTCGTTGTATTCAAAGACAAATCATCGTTTGAAATTCCAGACGGCTTAGAAGTAAAGAAAATTGGGTCAATAGTATACCAAGATAATTTAGCACGTTTATAACCATATTCTAGTGTACTTGCGCTTGCATTAAATGTATTATCTGTAGCAGAATTAATAAATGGTGTTGAAGCCAAACTCCATGCATAAGCAGATCTCATGTCAATTGTAGTTTGAGTACCTTCAAAATCATCAATATAAATTGTAGCTTCTCCTTCAAAATCACTTGCTTTTGGAGCATCTGGTTTCAAAAATGCTACTTCCCCACGAATCGAAAGATTAGAAGGAACATCTGTATCTATGTTTGGTAATTTGTTGGCTAATCTTGTCAAAAATGGAACTTCGGTTGCGTAGTTTCCGTTAAAACCGAAAATCGTATTATTTACAGATTCTTGTCCATAACTTGATTTTTGAGTAAAAGGACGTTCTGTCATTTTTAAGAAAGTACCTCCAACAACAAACTTTTCAGAAATTTTATGTTCAACATTAAATCCCATAAATCTTCTTGTCTGCTGACCAAAGATTGAATTGTTTTCTAATGAAACTTCAATTGGCGTATTAGAAGCTTGAAGCGAAGGATCTAATATTTGTACTCGCCCTAATTGATAATCTACGCTATAATCAATACCTTCTACCAAAACACGTCCTGCTGCTGTTACTACAACAGATCCTTGCGGAACGTTGAATGCACCGATAGGAATACCGCTACTTCCAGAAGATTTGTATTTTCCTCTTAATAAGAACTTGTTTTTATCACTATCCTGTAATGCACCAGCCTGAGTATTCTTATACATGTTTCTAAATACATATTTCCTCTGATTCGCATTATATGTAGTTGGATCATTATAGCTCTCTCCAGAATTGGTGTTTAATTTTCTAAATAAAAGCTCTCCAAAAGGTTCTTTAGTTGTAAAAATAATTCGTGCATTCTGTACATCAACAGTTACTCCAGGAACGTAATCAAAGAATCCGTCTCCTCCTGTCTGCGGATCGTTATTGTAATTTAAACGGTCAAGATTAAATACATTTAATAAAGGCGTTTGTTCTAATTTATCATCTGGTGCCGGATTTGCAGGGAAAGTACTTCCTGATACTGGCGTAATATAATTTATTGGCGAAGGATCCGTGTAAAGGATATTAAGTCTAAAATCTTCTTGTTTGATTTGATAAGCCTGTGGAATCTGATACACGTTTTTCATCATCAAGTTCCAAACTGGATTTTGCACGTTTGTTAAACTGCTTTTCAGCATTTTCAAAACCAAACTCTGTGTAACGATTGCCTGATTCGCATTGTTGTTTCCTGTAACTACAGTGGCATCTACACCGTCACTACCGAACTCCCCAACTTGATATGTTTTTCCTCCAACAGTATATTCAAACGCAACTGCTAGAATTTCATCATTTGCTAAACGTTGCTGCAAAGAGATATAACCTAATTGAGCGTTGAAAGTAAATTCGTTTGTGGTTAATTTTCGAGCGTTTTCTAAAACAGAATAATCTGTTCCTTCATTTACGTTCGTGTTATTGAATCCAGATTTTGCCGTTACAATTTCTCTAATATTAGAATTTAAATAACTTCCTGCTTTTCCAATCGCTGCTGGATCGTATTTGTTATTTGTATTATCAGTTGGAGAATCTATAGGATTATTAAAAAAGCCAATTGGATCTGTAATTACAACAACTTGATTATCTGGTACGCCAGAAACCTGCCCTTCTCCTAAATCCTGAAGCGCAATAACGTTTCTTAAGTTATTGTTTGACGTAGTTACTCTGTTCTGTTTATTGGTAACCCATACCTCAATTCTTGTAACTTGAACACGACTATCAATTAATGGATAATTTTTAAGCGAAGCATCATACTTATTTCTAAAGTATTGCGACAAGAAGAAATGTCGGTCATTATCATAATCTAATGCAAACAAATCAAAGTTCTGCACCGTTCCTCCACCTTCTGCGACTATACTTTTGGTTTGTGACTTTTGTTCTGAGAAAACTCCAGTAACAGTTGTCTTACCAAATTGCAGTTGCGCTTTAACCCCAAATAAACTTTGGGCACCTCGAATCAAAGTACTATTTAAAGGCATGCTAACGTTACCTACCTCAACCTTCTGAACAATGTCGTCTTCTGAGGGAGTATAAGCCAGTTTAAATAAATTCTGGAAAGCAAAAGTTGATTGTGTATCGTAGTTGGCATTTACCTCCAAACGAGTTCCGACTTTCCCCATCAAACTCATACTGATTCTTTGATCGAAATCAAAAGTCAGACTGGATCTGTTTCTTGGTGAAAATGAAGGATTGTCTTGTTTGGTGTAACGCATCCCCAAGTCCATCTCAACTGATCCTGTGGGTTTTACGTCTATGGTATTACTTCCAAAAATACTTTCGAATAAACTCGAATTGATATAATATCTTGGTAATAAGTCTTTCTTAGCAGCTTCTGCGCCAGCCTTTTTACCATCAATGGCATCAGATTTTTTTCTAAAATAATCTCTTCTGGCTTCTTTTAGAACTAAATCTTCGTATTCTTTTGGAGTTAAAATTAAAGGGTAATTAATAGAAAAACCATCTACTGAGTTGGTGTAGATATAACGATCTGTAATAGGATCGTATCGATATGCAGAGAGTATGCTCGGAGGATCTCCGATCTCTATCTTACCTACTGAAAACTGAGTTTTAGTTGTATCTTGAGCTGCCGGTGTGACCTGTGCGCGCAAAACATTACCGCAGAGCAATACCAGCAACAAAATACAAATTTTACGCATAGAATTCTTTTATATAAAATGAAATTTATAAGCTTTTTAAAGCCTTTTTGATAATTGTTTCAACAGTAGCTTCAGGATCTTCTTTTACGATTTTTTCTACTACTTTTTCAGAAGCTTTTCGAACAAAACCTAATACTTCTAGAGCAGATAACGCTTCATCTCTATTTCTATTGTTTTGAACAGCAAAAACTTCGTCTATATCGTACAATTTAACAACTTTTTCTTTTAAATCTAGTATAACCCTTTGTGCTGTTTTGTTTCCAATCCCTTTGATAGACTGGATTATGCCCACATCTCCCGATGCAATGGCATTTATAATTTGCTTTGGCTCTATTGACGAAAGCATTGTTCTTGCGATTCCTGCTCCAATTCCTGAAACAGAAATTAGCATTCTAAAGATTTCTCGCTCCGATTTTTCGGCAAAACCATATAAAGTATGCGCATCTTCTTTAATTTGAAGATGCGTATACAATTTTATATTTTCAGAATTTGGAATTAAGGAGAAGGTGTGCAGTGATATATTTACCTGATAACCAACCCCTCCGCAATCAATTACAACCTCTGTAGGATTCTTTTCTACTAATCTTCCCTGCAAATGTGCTATCATAAATGTAATTTCTTAGTATCAAATATAACAAAAATGCCATAAAACTACGACAAATTTGTTCAATCCTTGTTAGAACGTTTATTGTGCTATTTTATTCTTTTTAATTTCTTTTTCTTGAGCATCAATAACAGCAATAGCAGCCATATTGACCATCTCTTCAACGCTAGCACCCAATTGGAAAATGTGAACTGGTTTACCCATACCCATCATGATTGGCCCAATTGAATTCACTTTATACAATTCTTTTAATAATTTGTAAGTGATATTTGCTGACTCTAAGTTAGGGAAAACCAAAGTATTAACTTTTTTACCTGCTAATTTAGAGAATGGGAATTTCTCTTGAAGCATTTCTGGATTTAAAGCAAAATCTGCTTGAATCTCTCCGTCAACAATTAATTCTGGGTGATTTTTATGTAAATAAGCTACTGCTTCTCTAACTTTTGAAGCGCTTTCACTAGTTGAAGAACCAAAGTTTGAGAACGAAACCATTGCTATAACTGGCTCAATACCAAACATTCTTGCTGTTTTAGCAGTCATAATTGCAATATTAATCAGATCTTGTGCAGAAGGATTAATGTTGATTGCAGTATCTGATAAGAACATTGGTCCGCGAGAAGTAAGCATCATGTTTGCCGTTGCTACCAAAGAAGCATTAGGTGCTTTTTCGATTAATTGAAGCATTGGCTTAACTACAGAAGGATAACTTCTAGAGTATCCTGTTACCACTGCATCTGCCTCACCTTCATTCACCATCATTGCAGCAAAATAGTTTCTTTCGCGCATGAATTTTTCAGCGTCTAATTTAGAAACACCTCTTCTTCCTCTAGCTTCCCAGAATGAATTTGCAAATTGGTTACGTCTTACGGCTTCCTCATCGGTTTTTGGATCGATAATTTCTAAATCGGCATCAAAACCTAATTCTGCTTTTAACTCTAAAATCTGTTCTTTGTTTCCTAATAAGATTGGGAATCCGATTCCGTCTTCATAAACAATTTGAGCCGCTTTTAAAACGTTTAATTGATCTGCTTCAGCAAAAACAATTTTCTTCGGATTTAATTTTGCACGGTTTGTAATTAACCGCACCATTTTATTATCGTTACCCATACGTTCGCGAAGCACATCTTCATAAGCTGCCCAGTCTGTAATAGGATTTTTTGCAACCCCAGATTCCATTGCTGCTTTTGCAACTGCAGGAGCTACAACCGTAATCAATCTAGGATCGAATGGTTTAGGAATGATATATTCTTGACCAAAACCAAGTTTTGTTGCACCGTAAGCTACGTTTACTTGTTCTGGAACTGGTTCTTTTGCCAAAATAGCTAAAGCTTTTACAGCCGCCATTTTCATTTCTTCGTTGATCTTTGTCGCTCTTACGTCTAACGCTCCTCTAAAAATATAAGGGAAACCTAAAACGTTATTTACCTGATTAGGAAAATCTGAACGCCCTGTCGCCATAATAACGTCTTTTCTCGTTTCTACAGCTAAATTATAGTCAATTTCCGGATTTGGATTTGCCATTGCAAATACAATCGGATTTTTTGCCATTGTCAATAACATTTCTGGCGATAAAATGTCTCCAGAAGATAATCCGATGAAAACATCAGCGCCTTTTACTGCTTCGTCTAAAGGAATTTTAGCTCCATCGATAGCATATTTTAATTGTAAATCTGATAAAGCAGGATTGTCTTTTGTTAAAAGACCTTTACTGTTGAACATTAAAATGTTCTCTACTTTTACTCCTAAAGAAACATATAAATCTGTACAAGCAATTGCTGCAGATCCTGCACCAGAAACTACCATTTTTATGTCTTCAGCTTTTTTTCCTGCCAATTCAAGTGCATTGATTAAAGCTGCAGAAGAGATAATTGCTGTTCCGTGCTGATCGTCGTGCATTACTGGAATATCCAATTCTTCGATCAATCTTCTTTCAATTTCAAAAGATTCTGGAGCTTTGATATCTTCAAGGTTAATACCTCCAAAAGTTGGAGCAATATTTTTTACAGTCTGAATAAATTCTTCAACATTTTTTGTATCAACTTCGATATCAAAAACGTCAATGTCAGAGAATATTTTAAACAACAATCCTTTTCCTTCCATTACAGGTTTTCCTGCTTCTGGACCGATATCTCCAAGTCCTAAAACAGCTGTACCGTTTGAAATAACGGCTACTAGATTACCTTTTGCTGTATATTTATAAACGTCTTCTTTGTTTGCTGCGATTTCTAAACATGGTTCTGCAACTCCTGGCGAATAAGCCAATGATAAGTCTCTCTGGGTTGCATATTTTTTTGTTGGAACTACCTGAATTTTTCCTGGAGTTGGTTCTGCGTGATACAGTAACGCTTCTCTTCTTTTACTCTCTTTGTTCATTTTTTTAGCATTTATTCTAGCTTACAAAGATATAAGTCTTGTTTTAAAATGGAGTCTTTTTAGCGTTTTCTTTTTTTAAAATCCATTCGAATAAATAAAAAAAGTCCAATAGAAATTGGACTCGTTTGAATTTTTATCGTTTTTAGATACCGTTTATTGAGAAATATAAGAATTCAAATGGTTGATTGTATCTTTTTGAATTTCTATAATTGCCTTCACTACATCGCTGATTGAAATGATTCCAACTACGATTCCGTCTTCGAGAACAGGCAAGTGTCTTATTCTTTTTTCGCTCATAAGTTCCATACAATCTTCAAGATTATCTGAAAGTTTTACTGTAAAAACATTACTTTCCATAATCTCATGAACAAAAGTTTCTTTAGAAGATTTATCCTTCAGAACAATTTTTCTGGCATAATCTCTTTCAGATAATATTCCTTTCAAAACGTTATCATCAATAATTAAAATTGCTCCAATGTTTTTTTCTCCCATAACTTTTAACGCATCATAAACCGTTAAATTGGAGACAATCGAATAGACATTTCTTCCTTTTGCTTTAAGTATTTGATCTACAGTCATAATGAAAAATTTTTAGGATTATAAAGTTATAATAAAAACCAACACGATCTGCAACGAAAACGTTTTATTAAAATCATAACTTATTCATTTTAAACAAAATAAAGAAAAAGTCAATTTTTGAATAGCATACTGTAAAGAATGGAATTGTTTAGAATGCTTTTTTGAGGAAAATTAGATTTTTTAACTATAAACATTTTGTGTATCTGAGACTTAGCAAAAAAAAATAATTACGAATTTCACTTAATTTTAAAAATCGAAATAATCTTCATTTTTCACAACGCCAAAAAAAAAATGCTCCAGTGGAGCACAATATTTATAGTAAAAAAAAAGACAAGAATATAAAAGCTCCAGCGGAGCGACATATCACCCCGATGGGGCTTTTTTATGGGGAATTATTATGTTTTCTATAAATATTTCGTCCCTCTGGGACTTACCAGAAAAAAAATCATAACACGACATATATGTCGTTCGATCTTTCTTCCAATTGAAGTACATTTGAAAAAAAATAAGAAATTACTTTAAAAACATATTATCGTATGTCAAAAAAGATAAAAAGAAAAAGGAACTTGCGAAACTTAAAATAAAAAAACAACAACTTATGGAATTAAACGAAATCAAAAATTCAGTCCAACTTAAAAAACTAACTTCTTTCTATTTTCAAACCTTAAAACCGACTAATGGCAAAATAGAAGATAACGTTGCCCAAATTAAATTTCAAAGTTATTTGGAATTGGGTTGTGTAATTACTGATATGTTGAAATTATGCATTTTGGCTTTAGAGCAAGATGCTCATAAAATTTCTGAAACCAACAAAAGCCAATCTATTAATGTTAGTCTCATTTTAGAAACAGTTCTCCAATTAATTCCAATGAATGAATTTGAGTTTTTAAGTGAAATTAATTATTTGCTTGCTGGAGATTCTACTATTAAGGATTAATTAAAAAACCCTTTTCTAAAATTTAGAAAAGGGTTTTTATTTTATTTGAAGAAGTTCGTTTTACATTGCTACAATAATAAATTCGCTTCGTCTATTTTTCATGTGTTCTTTTTCTGAACATTTTACTCCGTCGGCACATTTGTTAACCAATTGCGTTTCTCCGTAACCTTTGGCAGTTAATCTGTCTTCAGCAATTCCTTTTTGAACCAACCAGTTTTTTGTTGATTGTGCTCTTTTCTCCGAAAGAATCTGATTGCTTTCTGAAGAAGAACGGCTGTCTGTATGCGAACGAATATCTAGTTTCATGTTTGGATAATCGTTTAAAAGATTCACCACTTTCATCAACTGTGGTTCTGATGTTTTTTTAATCGTTGCTTTACCCAAATCGAAGAAATTCATAGGAAGGTTTAGCAATTTTGCAATATCTACTCCTACTCGCATCGAACTCAATTTTACTGGACTGATAGATACTTTTTTGATCGCTACCGTTTTTGCTGCAAGCGGTTTAAACACTTTGTTTAATCCAATCATTTGAGTCGTTTCTCCTTTTTCTCTGCTAATAGTTACTACAACTTCTTTAGCATTGTAATCGTCTTTCGCAGTTCTAATCGTATATTTTTTACCACATCTCAAATCAGGGAAAACATAATTTCCTTTTTCGTCTGTTGTGATAGTTCCAACTGGATCAAATTTTTCATTGAATAAAGTCAGAGAAGTATTCGCCAAGATTGCGTTTGATTCTGCATCGGTAACAGTTCCAGATAAATTTTGTTCGCAGATTAATCTTCTGGTTTCTGCAAATCTGTAAATATCATCCATCCCAAGTCCGTTTTCTCTGTTTGAAGAAAAATAACCGCTTCTGCTTTTACTGTCAATACTGAAAGCAAAATCATCTTGCTTGCTATTTACAGGTTCTCCAACATTTAGAACATCATCGTAAGTTCCATTTGCTTTTATACGCGAAGCGAAAATATCCAACCCGCCTAAGCCTGGACGTCCGTCAGAAGCAAAATACAATTCGTTTTCTTCAGAAATGAAAGGAAAAGTTTCTCTTCCTTCTGTATTAATAGCTGGACCTAAGTTTTCTGGCGTACCAAAAGTTCCGTCACCATTAATTGCAACTTTATAAATATCAGATTGTCCTAACGTTCCCGGCATATCTGATGCAAAATAAAGTGTTTTTTCGTCTACGCTTAAAGCCGGATGCGCCGTGCTATATTGATCGCTATTGAAAGGAAGTTCTGCTACATTTTTCCATTCATTATCGACAAACTCCGCTTTATATAATTTTAATAAGGTTACATTTTTGTCGTTGCTACGTCTTTTACCATCTGTAAAATTATTTCGGGTAAAATACATCGTTCTTCCGTCTTTTGTAAAAATCGGACTTGACTCATTAAAATTGTCTTTTTTTCTTTTTACCAAAAGTTGCGGTTTTCCAACACTTCCGTCTGGCATTAAATCTGCCATGTATAATCTAGAGAAAGATCTATTTGTCCATTGAAAATTGGCTTTTACCACTCCGCCAGTATCGCGCGCAGAAGTAAAAACGATTTTGTTATTGTAAACAGTGCTTCCGTAATCTGAATAACGAGAATTAACTCCCGCATCGGCAATTTGGAATCGGCCTGAATTTTCTTTTATATCCTCTAAATAATTTTTGTCGCTTCTAATAAGATCGGCTCTTTTTTCTGAGGTTGCTTTCTGATTGAATTTCTGCAAAATCTCGTCAGACTTACGATAATTTCCCGCCGATTTTAACGATTGTGCATATCGGTATAAATATTCGGCCTCTTGGTTTTCGTTTATCACAAATAATTGTTCGTACCATTTTAATGCATTTTTTAATTCTCCATTAAAATAATATGAATTTGCTAAACGCTGAATTACGCCTTCGTTAGTAGTTTCTGCATTTACTAAAGTCTCGTATACTTTTATGGCATCCGCGTAAGCGTACTCTTCGTATTTTTTATCTGCATATTTTATATTCATTGTCGTAAATGGATTTTGTGCATTTACATTGGAAATAAAACTAAACAGTAAAACGGTCAATATTAAATTTCTAGCTTTCATAGGTTGTATTAAAAGAATCTTGGGGATATCATTTTATTGTAATTATTAAAGAATTCGAATCTTAGGAAAATCTCGTGAGATCCAGAATTGTATTTTCTTAATTGCGTCGTTTCATGATCGTAACCATAACCTACGTACATTCCTTTTGTAACTTGAAATCCTGCCATTGCACTAACAGATGCGCTCCAACGGTAAGCAAGCCCTAAAACGAATTTATCATTAAACATAAAATTTCCCGAAACATCAACCTGCAAAGGAGCTCCTTCTACCATTTTAGCCATTAAAGCTGGTTTGAATTTGATGTATTCTAAACGATCTAGATTAAATACATAACCTGCTATTAAATAGTAATTAATTTTTTCTTTGAAAATAGCGACATCACCTGAATCATGACGATTTGAATCATATCGATTGGTTTCTATAAAATTTGGAACCGATAATCCAACATATGCTCTATCCGAATGAAAATAAAGTCCAGCTCCAACATTTGGCGAAAATTTATTTTTAAGGTTCTGAAACTGCGGATCATCTTGATCTTCATAACTCAATTTATTAATATCGATGTTAAAAAGATTTGCTGTTCCTTTAATCCCGAAAGATAAATTCCATGTGTCTGAAGTCGGAATTGTATAAGACAAATCTGCCGATAAAGTATTCTCAACTGTTGGCCCGATTTTATCATTTACCAAAGAAACTCCAAGTCCTAAATCACTATTTTTCAAAGGTGTATTAACAGAAAATGTACTCGTTTCTGGCGCTCCATCTAATCCAATCCATTGCGTACGATATAAACCAAAAACGCTTAAAGCTCCTCTTGAACCTGCATACGCTGGATTGACTTCGATTGTGTTATACATGTATTGTGTATACTGCGCATCTTGCTGCGCATGCGACACAATCGAAAAAAACATAAAAACTAAAATTAACTTTTTCATTTATTAAGCTTTAGAACGGCTTAGCGCTAACTAAGCCGTAGTCCAATTTTATTTATTAAGGTATAAGTAACCAGATTCTTGGTGAGAATTTTGAGCGCCGTCTTTGTATTTTAAAACATAGAAATACGTTCCTACTGGAAGACCATCTGTTTGTTTGATTGTAGAACGCCCGTTAGAATATCCAACAAAAACTCGATCGTTATTGTTATACTGATCTATGTTGAAAACTAGAACTCCCCAACGATTATAAATTTCAACCGTATTCTCTGGATAACATTCTATTCCTCTTATGTAAAATCTTGCATTCTTGCTATCTCCGTTTGGAGAGAAAGCATTCATCACTTTAATAGAACATCCGTTTAAGTCTAAGACTGTTGGATTATCTCCGCTATTGCTTGCATCATCTGACTTGTCCTCAACCATAACTCCTCTTACACTGCTTCCATTTACAATTGCTTGATTGCTTACGCTTCCTCGATTAATATCTTCTTGCGTTATTTTGTAAACTGCTGTAAAATTGGTTTCGTTAGATTCGTTAACTCCCAAATTAATTGCTTGTCCAGAAACTACCACTCCTGGCAACGGATCGTTTATCTTGATACCAACAAGAGGCACATTTCCTGTATTGGTTACAGTAAATTTGTACGTAATTGTTTCACCCGCATTTGCAAAACCACTCTTATTTTCATCATTGAAAACTGCAGTTTTAACAACCGAAATAGCTGGAACTTCAACAAAAACATTTAATGTCGCCGTAGCACAATTTGATGGATTTGCTTTTTCGCAAACTTGATACGTTAATGTATACGTATTTCCAGGTGTGTTTGGTTTTACGCTTACTGTTCCGTCAGCATTCCATTCAAAATAAGCATCAGGAATCAATGGTTTCACAATAACATCTGCTGGATTAATTGGCTGACCGTTTATTAAATCATTTTCTAAAACATTGATAAATTCCAGAGAACCGTTAATTCCGTCTGCGCTAACATCATTATCATTATTTAAAGTGATCTCATTTACTGTTGGCGGAACTGGATCTGCAACATTATTTACTGTAATTTTAATTATCGCTTGAGCACAATTTGATGTATTTGCAGCTTCACAAATCTGATAAGTCAATTCATAAACTCCATCTGGCGTATTTGCCGAAATATTGATTGAACCATTTGCATTTAATGAGAAGTTTGGATTTACTACTGGTACTGATAAAATAACATCTGAAGGTTTAATTTCAGCTCCATTCAATACGTCATTTTCAAAAATATTAACCGTAGCGTTTGCTCCTTTTTTCACATTTATAGGTCCTGTCTCATCATTATTTGCTTTTATAGAGAATGTTGGACGCGCATTACAATCTGATGTAGCAGAAGGATATGCAACAGAAACTGTTACCGTTGGATTTAATGAAAACTCCATTTTCACTCCATTTCTGGTAGCTTCAAATCCGTCAGCACCTTCTGTCCAAATTCCATTATTTAAAACCCATCCTGGCCAATCAATTCCATTTTCATTGCTATCAATTACCGCTCCTGGCCATAAAATATTTCCGCTTAATTTCTGATTTGTCTGAGTTGCCACAACATTATTATTGCTATCAATCCATCTAATAGTTAGCAAATTGTTTGCTGTGAAATTATCTGGTGTAACTGTATAGCTAACATAAGGAACATTGTTTGAGCAATAGCTGTTTGCTACAACTGTCATTTTTGGTTCTGTTACTGTAACTTTTACAACATTTGAATCACAGTTATTTGAATTTAATTTTTCGCAGATTTCATAAGTCAATTCATATTCTCCTGCAGGCGCATTAGGCGCTAGTGTAACATTTCCGTTTGCATCTACAGTTAAATATCCTTTTGGATCAGCTTTAGTTACAGTAAGATTTACATCTGAAGGCACTAATGGATTTCCGTCTTTTGTATCATTCGCAAAAACATTGATTACTTCCTGAGGAACATTTACTCCAACTGCTGGTACAAGATCTTCGTTTGCGATAAGTTTACCTCCTTTAACTGGTACAATTGAAACTACCGAATCGCAGTTTAACGGATTCGTGTTTTCGCAGATTTTGTATTCTACATTATAATTTGCCGCTGGCGTATTTGGCGCAACGCTTATCGTGTAATCTGAATTTAATGAAAGACCCGCCGGAAGCGTTCCAACAATTTCAAACTTAACCTCTCCTGCCGCTGTTCCTACAACAATTGGATTTCCATTTAATTTATCATTTGCAATTAATGAAATGGTTGTTCCTCCAATGTTTCCGTTGATTGATGCAATAACATCTTCAACCGCATCGATTGCAGGCAAGCTAACCGTTACTTTTACAGTGTTTGAGCTGCAGTTGTCTGGGTTTAATTTCTCGCAGATTTCATATGTTAATTCATAGTCTCCCGCTGGAGGATTAGCGCCCAACACAATGCTTCCGTCTGAACCTACTGTCAGATATCCTTTTGGATCTGATGTTGTAGTTTTCAGCGTAACATCTGCTGGATCTAACGGCTGTGAGTTTTTAGTATCATTGTCAAAAACATTTTTCCCTAAAGTCTGAGGAACATTCGATCCTAAAACTGATGGAATCTCATCTGCATTCGCCACTAGATTTCCTGCCGTTACTGGTACAGTATCTATAACTGAATCGCAATTTAACGGATTGGTG